>Ga0126383_10000160_pt1 | contig 33332 bp, 31 predicted proteins | sample PanSoiMetPlot_35_FD_96882 | JGI IMG/M metagenome (GOLD analysis project Ga0126383, IMG submission 96882) | Tropical forest soil microbial communities from Panama - MetaG Plot_35 | ecosystem: Environmental > Terrestrial > Soil > Tropical forest > Bulk soil | place: Panama | collected 2016-02-17 | reverse complement strand
TTTTGATCTTCAATGAGCGCCTTCTTGCTGCTGTTGAAGTCGATATCGGTTAACAGCAGGCCGGCCTAGATTCGCGCGACGTCGAGCGCCAACATTCCCGCTGGTTTGATGTCGAACGGCCTCCCTTTCTCGACCAGGATGTCCCAGAGGCGCAAGGCGTCTGTGGCCGCGACCCAGATTTCATAGCCCAAATCTCCGGTGTATCCGGTGCGCGAGATATCCACCTCAATCCCTTCGATCGAGCCGCTGGTGACGCGAAAGTACTTCAGGTTTTGAATGTCAGCCTGCACGATCGACTTTAATAGCCGCCCGGACGTGGGGCCTTGCAGGGCCAACGCCGCCACACTCTCGGAGATGTCTGCGATGGAAACCTCGAGCCCGGCGGCGTTTTGCGTGAGCCAGCGGAGACTGGGATCGGCGGCGGTCCAACGATAGACATTCTCTTCGAGGCGCGAAACGGTGCCGTCGTCGATCACTTTTCCGTGTTCGTCGCACCACGGCGTGTAGACGACCTGGTCAACGGAAATCTTCCGCACATCGCGAGTGATGATGCGATCGACCAGCCGTGAGGCGTCGCGGCCGCTCACCAGGTATTTGAAGAGCGGCGAGATATCAATCAACGCCGCCGCGTTGCGAATGGCGTTGTACTCGTGATCATGATGCGTCTCGTAGGCGCTGACCGTGTAGTAGCCGGACCATTCGCGGTAATTCAAACTTTCGCAGAGCGCGAAGGTTCGTTCATGAAATGGCGTTCCAATCGGCATGAAGTCGGTAACGCAAACTGTCAGTTTGCGCGCAAGCCAACAGCTTGCGTTACATGTTGTCAGAGCGGGCGATTATAGATATGCTGACATTGAGCGAGCAAGAAAACATTTCTATCCCCCCAGCTCAGCCAAACAAAGAAGGGGGATATATGCAGACACCAGTCAAAACCGTCCGAGTGCTTAACCGCACGATACTCGCCGCCGTCATTCTGACCTGCGCGACGATCATTGCCTCCGCGCAAACCGATCCCAAGAGAGCCGCGGAGTCCGCCAAACACGCGCAGGAAGCGTCCGATGCTTTTACCGAGATCATGAACGTCGCCGATCGCGCGATTCCGCAGGGCCTGCTGGATCGGGCACAGGCGATCGCGGTGTTCCCGGGGGTGATCAAGGCCGGCTTCATCGTCGGCGGCCGCGGCGGTCACGGTGTAATCAGTCGCCGGGTGAAGGGCGGTTGGAGCGCGCCGGCGTTCTTTGATCTCGGCGGCGGCAGCGTGGGGTTACAGATAGGGGCGTCCAAAACGGACTTTGTGTTGCTGTTCATGAACGACGATGCCATCGCCGGTCTGCTCAAGGACAAATTTGAAATTGGCGGCGAGGGCAGCGCCGTTGCCGGCCCGGTGGGCCGCACCGCCGCCGCTTCAACTGATGTGCTGCTGAGAGCGGCCATCATCTCGTACTCGCGCAGCAAAGGATTATTCGCCGGACTTGAAATTAAGGGAGTCGTCATCAAACCGGATGACGCTGAAAACGAGGGCGTGTATGGCACTAAGGGCCGGGAACTTTTGCTGCCGGGAACCGCGATGACTATAAACAAGATGCCGGCCGGCGTAAGAATTTTCCCACGCACCCTGGCGCGTTATTCGACCAAGTAGCGGCGCAGACAAGAGCGCACTCGAATAAGATCGCACGCAGATGGAGCGCACGCATCCTGCGTGCGGTATGCAGGCATCTTGCCTGCTGCCCTGCTACTCGACCACCACCCGCGAGTCTCAGCTACACCCCGCCAGCCTGAATGAGCCAATCCGCGTGTGCCACTTGTAAGCGCCCGTTTCCTGTCCGTATTCGGCCGTGTACCAGAATACACAGTCATCCGTCGGATCGAGCGACAGGGTGCTGTAATCACCCCAGCGAGTCAGCGTATCGCATTTCTGCTTCCCGTTTTCGAAAACGATATTGTTGTTGTCATCGACCACCGGGCAATCGCATTGCCCATTAGGTTGCAGACATCTTTGGGTGCCGCTGCCGTTTTGCAAAATTACTTCGGTTCCCAGAGCGTTCGGCGGATCACTCGCTCCCCGGCTTGAGTAGCGAATGCCCGGAAACACGGTGGTGCTTGAGATGTCGTAACCCGCGGCCAGGTTCCCTGATCGATCCATGGCGATGCTGGACATCCAACGATGATTCTGATCGGGCGCATAGGTGGATTGCTGAAACACCGTCGGCGCGCTTGCGGTCAAATTTCTCAACTCATACCAACGCATGCCGGTACGCGGGTTAGGCGGACCGGTATCGACTGAATGACTGGCCAATAACGACTCGTGATCGGCAAAGCGCCGATAGGCCAGGCGAAACATTAGCCGCTCACCCAGGGTGTCAAGTTTCTCCGGATTCTGCGCGCCGGGTTGGGGTACGCAATTCTCCCCGCTGCCGTTGCAGGCCAGAGTGTATGGCGTCACGGCAATGGTGGCGTTCGGGTTATGTGACGCTCCCGTCCCGAAGGTGGACTTGCTCGGTTTGTTCCAATCGACATGAAACTTCCACAGGTTTAGCGAAGCATTGTCACTGCCGAGCGAGAGCACATAATTCGGTGAGCCGGCCGGCGGCGCCGCCGGGCCATTTGGATTTCCACTCGCATCGGCCAGCGCGCTGGTGGCGCCGTCTACGTCCGCGGGCAACAAGCCAAAGAAGCTCGGCGATAATTGAAAGCACTGCTGGTTCGCCATCTGCCCCGAAAGCATCTTGGCCCGGTCATAGGCGCACACCCGCGAGCCGGTTGGTTTGTTCTGGCTATTGAACATATTGAAGGTGACGTAATAGCCGTCAGACCACACGCTCATCTTCGGATAGTCGTCAAAGGCGGGATAACTGAATTCATACAAGTGATAAGTCCCGGTCGCATCGGAAGTGGTCGAAACAGCCACGCACTGCGAAAATCCCGAACTTACAGCAAACTGGGCCAGCACCCAGCGCTTGGCAAACTTATCGAAAACGACGACGGGGTCGCCATCGTTGTCGCTGGCACAGTGGCCGCCTAACGGCTTGAAGAGTTGGTTTCCCAGGATCGGTCCGACGAGGGCGTTACCGGTATTTTTGTCGAAGACCGCAAATGAGTCGTTGACCCATTGCACGAACTGAGTGTCGCCGACGGCGCCCGTTGTATCAGGCGGCGCACTCATCATCGAAAAGTTACCCTGTGGCCCTTTGAATTGGTTTCCCAGGCCGGAAATATTCTTGCCGCCGCTCGCCGCGGGCGCTGACTGCGATGCCGACGGCGTCGGCTGTAAAGCGGCGTCAGCCTTTGCCGGTCCCAAACTTACCACCACGTTCGGATTGAGATGGATCTCCTTTTTCTTGCGCGTGCCGGCGAGATTCACCGGCTGTTCCGTCATGCTGGTAAGCGGGTCCGTAGTTGTGGCCACTTTTACCGCCGGCAGAACTTCAGCCTGTTCGGCAACCGGCGGGTCGGGGCTGTTGTCGGTGCCGGCGGCGTTGTTAGTGGCAGCATTGTTACCGTTTGCGTCGCCGGTGCCGGTCTTGGTGCATGCGGCGATGGCCACGAGCGATATGAGTATCAAGACAGCCACCACTGTGATGACAAGTCGAGGGGTACTTGAATCAACGTGTTTCATTTGCGAATCCTCCCTGGGTAAAGATTGATTGTGGAGACGGGCGCGCCACGGTGGCGCTTCCGCAAAATCCGGGACGACTATTCGACTATTCGGTAACCAGGCGAGCGTTTGGATCGCCATATTCGGCGCCGGTCGACGGCGCCCGCAAGAGACGCAGATCGACCTCGAGGATCGAGGCGTTGTGCAGATCCCCGCTATCGCCGGTAGATTTCAATTGATCGATGTGCTGCTGAAATTTGTCCTTCACGTTTTGAAAGACCTGGTCGGCCGTCAGACCCGCCGCAAAACCGCGATCGATTTCAGAATCACAATCAAAGAAAATGTCTGCGAGGCTGGGCGGATAGGTGAAGTTGTCGGCGTATCCGAAGTAGGCGAGGCAGCCCTTGGCGACAAAATCCGGACCGAGCGTGGCTGCCGTTTCGCAGGATAGAAAATGAACAATCTTGCCGGTCGCCTCTTCGGGATTGAACTGCCCGACGCTGAAGATCGGATCCAGATTATCGCCGGTGTAACTATTCGGGAAACCGTGGCCGACGCCGGTCAAATAAACCACGTTCGGCAGCGCGGCCTGCGGCGCCACTTCCGTGCGGCGCGCTGATTCGCCCTGCCGGCGCACAATCTCATAGCCGTTGGCCTCGAACACCGGATAAACATTCTGTTCGCGATAATTGAACGGCGCCTCAGTGACCGGATCGAAGTTGGCGTCAATGGCGAGTATGGTTGCGCTCATCTTAATGGTGACCGTCCGTGGTGGTTTCTTCTTTTTCCTTGGCATTGGTCAGCGCCGGATTTGAAGCACAAGTATTTTTGTTGCCGGGTTCATACGCCGGATGATTGGCCGGCGCCGGCCTTTTGCGCATGCTCGATCAAGTTGCGAATCATCTGGTGTTCGATCTCGATCAGGAGGCGCCCCACTTTGGTGTGGTGCCTGACTTCAGTAATCGCCCGCGCTTTGTCGATTGAGCCGGCGCCGATCATCGCCAGGTCAATTTTTGGCTGTTGATTGAGACGCTCAAGGACCAACTCGGCGCGCTTCTCGAACGGCAAGTCTGAAAGTTGTTTGGTTGGCTTGCCGGGATCGACCACGTCTTTCAGAGTTGCCATGGTGACGCCATCGGCATGAAATCCTGCGGGCAGGTCCCATTGCTTCGCGGGCACCGGCCGTCGCTTGGTCCTGGTTCGAGTTCGTTTCTTCATGGCCATGTTCCTTAAAGAAGTGTGCGCGCGTTTCCCGCCGGCAAAACCATCGGCAGAGGCGGCCGGCGCCAGGCAGACTTCTAAACCAACTACCGTTCGTTACGGCTCAAACGAGCCGCGGTCCGCTGACGCCAGTCCGTTGGCGACAGCCTGCCGGATGCGCTGCGCGCGATTATTGGAATCAGTCATGCTGGTTTGGCTGCGACGCTTGATGTAGAAGTTGAGCAGCTTAGCCTCATCCGGCGTGCCCCAGTTTGTCGGATCGCTGGCGCCCCCGCTGTTGATGAAATCGTTGACCGCCGCGGCCAGCGTTCCCGGCACGTGTCCGGGACGATTGACGTGTTCGTCGAGTATCAAGGCCACGCCGAATTCCGAACTGACCCAGTCGCCGACAAACAGATTGCGAACTTTGTGGCCGGCGTCGCGATAAAACAGATCGATGCGGCTGGCCGCGTATTCAATCTCCGCCTGCCGCATCGCATCATCCTTTCCGGCTTGAAAAAACCGGAAAGCCATCTGGAGGGTCCGCAGTTGCGACTGCTTGGCCGCAGCCGATTTGATGACTGTTCCGTTAAGTGAAAAGAATCCCGTGGGCGGTTGGCCTGCCGGGCTGTTCACCGATGCAATGTCGAGTCCGAATTGGCCCAGCAACTGGGTGAACACGTCCGGATTGGCCTGCTTGAGGTGATTGACCATGGCCGGCAGTTCGCCGGCGCCGTCAGCGACACCCACTGTCCACTGGAAACATCCGAAGGTGAGAAATGCATTGTCAAAGGTATTTATGGCCTCGAGTTTTCCTTCGTTCGTGGACACCGCCGACATCACGCGCAGCCGTGAATCAGTTAAGCCGGTGAACGTGCCGGGATGGCCGGCGACGAAATCGGCAATCGAAGTATTTCCGAGGTTGAAAATCCCTGGCCCGGATCTGGTTCCGAACACCGTTCCGTCGGGCGCGACCGCTTTGTTCCCTTGAAACAGAAATGCGCCGCTGCCGCCGCCGTCGCCGCTGCTCCCGCTGCTGCCGCCGAGGTTAACGAACTTGGCAGCCACGAAACCGGTATCGCCGCCGGCGCTTACTTTGAGAAAGTCGCCGTCGTCTTCAAGTATTTCGACACTTGTTCCTTGCGATAGGACCTTGATGACAGTGCCGCCGGGCGTTGCCCGCAAATTCAAGCCTTGGGGAATGACAGTGCCGGTCTGGGCCATAGATTTACTCCTTCATGGGGGCAGATAAGCTCCGATCTTGGGACGCCCGCCACGGCAGGCGGTTTCGGACGGCGGCGACGCAGTTACGGATTTGCCAGGTCATCGATGATGGCATTTGCCAGCGCGCTCGCAATCGCGGTGCGCACCGCGCCGGCATTCGGTCCGGTGTTCAGCAGCACGTCGACGGCTGGCACGTCAAGAAACTCCACTTCCTGAAGCACGGCGCGGCAGTGGCCACCGTTGGCGTTGCCGAGACTCTGATCGTTCAACACGCCAAACTTCGCCTCCTTCACGCCGCGGTCGCGGGTGTTTGGATCAAAACCGTTGATGGTGTTGAAGACGGCGTTTTGAATTCTGGTAGCGAACCGCTTGCCGGCGGTGGGATTGAGGGTGCTGCTGTGAATATAGGTCTCCACGCCACGCGCATTGTGCGCGTCTGAGGCGTTGAGGTGAATGCTGATGAATCGATCTGCCTGATTGTCGCGCGCGACGTGAGCGCGATCTCTCAGACTTAGATTCACGTCAGTCGTGCGGGTCATGATGATGTTCAGGTTGTGTCCGCCGGCGGCGGCCGCGTTTTGCAATTCGTCCCGCAGCAGGTTGGCGAGGATCAATGTCAGATCTTTTTCCTTCACGCCGCTCACGCTTACCGCGTGGTTGCCGTCAGAGCCTCCGAGCGAACCAGTGCCACCGTGCCCCGCGTCTATCACCACAGTTCCATTTGCCATTGTGATTCTCCCTTCTGAAATCGAACGACGCCGTCAACTTCTCATGGCTGCGGGTTTAGTTGGGATTTCTTATTAAACCCGTACTTAAACGAGCTCATAAAAAATCCCTTTCTGGTGGCGCCCGCGTCGCCTGGCCCATTTCCACCTGTGACGACCAGGTAGAGATTTTCACTGACCCTCATCTCTGCTCCGAAAGCGAACTGGCCTGAGTTAAGAGTCTTATTTCCGGCGACGCGTTGATGGACATAAGAGCCTTCGACATTAAAAGCGAAATTGGGATTGCCGGCTCGAAAGCGGCCCCCGAAGAGGGTCGAGTCCTGTTCCAGAAACTGGCCCGCGTGATTGGGATCCACCACTTGTTCCTTGGTCCGGTAACGAGCGTGAAGGATCAATTGGCCAATCTTGCTTAAGCTCGGCAATCCGTCAAAGCCGTAGGCGAATGAAGTCCAGAGCGCGCCGCCGTTCCACTTAAGATCGGAGTTTTGTCCGTTCTTGGTAATCCAACTCGGCGCGTAAGCGACAGTCCAACTGGTGGCGTTCCAATTCGCCTTCCTGACTTTGTCACGGCATGCGTCCGCGACCCTGCTGTTCGCCGCGATTGCTCTGGCGTTGATGGCGGCAATTTCGCTTGCGCTTGGGGTGGCAGAGCTCGGCGCATCAGGCGGCTGAATATTCGCTTTGAAGCAAGTCAAAACGTCTCCGTCTTTGCCCCGCTGCGGATGATAGACGCGAGCATCACCCTTGTCCCAGAGGGTGAGATTGAGGCCCAGCGCCAGACGCGTTGAAGTGTCATCGCTGGCCGCAGCTTTGGTAGTGGCGAAGGAAAACTGCGTGCGGCTCAGCAGCCGGGTCAGGTAGTAGTCGTTGTAATCCTGAAGCGTGACGTTCTGGCCATTGAACAGCATATATGGCGCTGTGTCGATGGCGAGGCCGCTCTGAAAATTTCCGTTCTTGTCCAGTCCGTTCAACAGCGACGTCCCCAGGGCCCGCGGGGTCGCCGGCCGCACAATCGTATTCGGCGTTACGCCCAGCACGGTGAAGGCGGGCGACTCCGGCACTGACAGGTCGATGTTTGAGAAATCGGCTTTGAGATCCTTCGTAGCGCCGGGAATAAGAGACGGAATCTGAGCCAGCAGATCTTTGAGGCTGGGAATACCGATTTGCGGAACGGCCGTAGCCGGGACAGAGCTGTTGCCGGCCGCCGGAACTGTGTTGGAGGGGGGCGATTTCGGAGGGTTGGCGACGGGCGATTGATTGGCGGCTGCGCCATCATTCATTCGCAGCATCGCCACCTGCGGAGGCGTAAAAAGCACCGAGAGCGCGGTTGAGCCAAAGACCAAACGCGCGGTGGCGCCATGGCGCAGCTTGAATGAGATTTCGACATCATCGCCGCGTTGCTCAAAACGCATGCTCAGAAAATCCTTGCCGCTCTGATCGGTCTGAAATGATGCCATGAAGGCTTGCGGCACGATGACGACGTAGCGATCGGCGCTCTGGTAAGAAACCGCGTCGCGCAGACCTGACGGGCCTTCAATTTTCACCGACCCGTCTTCCATTGTTTGCACGCGGATTTGCCGCAATTGCCCCTGCTGCGGGTTAGCGACGGAGACGTTTCGGCTGACCAGCTCCTGGCCGGCAGCCAGCGAAGCGAACACCACGATGGCGAAGAGCGCTGACAACTTTGGTGGCGGCGTCTTTAGTTTCATTTTTTAGTCGACCACCTGGAAACGGGCGTTAGCAAACGTAGCTGTGGTGTTGGTGAACTGGCCGCTTTGGGTAAATGGACTGTCCGGGCAACTCGCGTCGTCCTGAAGAAAGGTTGCGGTTTGGCTGAACTGTTCATCTGCTCCGCCGGTAGGGGAACTAATCGTGGCCTGCCAGGTTATGAAACGTTGGTCGAGGTCGGCGACAGTACTTCCAATCGCAAATGTATCGGGCTCGCCCGGAGTGTTGGTGTTCTTGGCAATCTCGGTTGGATTGTGTCCGGTCGTATCCCAAAGCAGAATCCGAAAGCTCGCAAATTGAGCAAAGCCAAACTGCAATTGAATCTGTGGCAAGCTCCCGGTTCGTTTAATGCTAACAGTGGGTGCGTCATCGGTCATCGTAGTTGGTCCTCAGCGGCTGCGGCTGGAATAAGATCATGCGTTCGCATGAAACAGCATTTAGCACGCGTTTGCGCGAGTAATCAACGTTAGCCCTTTGGCGGTTCATCCTGACTCTTCTCCTTCGGTTTCACCGTGGAGCGCACCACCATGAACTTGTTGAGCACGTCGAACCAGAACGGGGCGCCCAGCGACAAGGCCAGCGCCGTGATGAGCCAGCCGATGACTCTCATCAGCCATTGCCCCCAAGGGACGTAAATCGAGCGCGGATCCGGCGGATTGCGGATTTGCCGGTTCCAGCCGATGGGCAGGCCCAATTGCTCTATCTGGTTGAGATTTTCTTTGACGCGACACTCGGGCGTATTGCAGGTACTGCCGGCTGCCATGGGAATCGGCTTAACCGAAACAATAGGCGCGCCCGGACTGGGACTTGCCGGGGGCGCGTTTACATTTGCGGCATTCGCGTTAGCAGTCGAGGCGCGCGGCGACGAATTTGCGTTCTTGGCAGCAGAACCATTCGTGTTGTTGGCCGCGGTCTGATTCGAATTGCTGTTGGCCGCCGGCTTCGATTCTGAACTTGCTCCGCCAGGGCTGGTCGACGAGCTGGTGTTGGCAGCCGGATTCACCGGCGGAGTCGGATTACTTTTCGCATACTCCCCCGCCGCGGCCACCAGCGAATCGCGCATGGTGCGGTCGGTTGACAGCACGCGCATGATTACGATCGAATCGACATTCAAGGCAATCGTCACCAGTAATCCAAGGATGAGTATGATCTTCTGCGAACGGCGCTTATAGAATCCCGAAACCCGGTCCATGCTGCTATCGAACCAATTTTCAATATTCTCGCGCACCTTGGCCGGCGTCGGGCTGGCGTCGGCAAAGGTGGTTAAGGCCTTCTTCACGCCGTCGGGCAGAGTCGTGTTTGCTTTCAACGCCGCGCGCAGTTCAGCCATGGCCGCTTCGGCCGAAGCTGATTCCGCAGCAGTGGCCGCCTTGGCTGCGCCCGGGCCGATCAAATCCATTAAGGCCATCGCGAAATTTCGCGAGGGTATATACGAAGGCAGGTTCTTGGCCCCGGAAGCGTAGTTATCGAAAAAGAGACTATTGACGAGCGGGTGCTCATAGAGTTGCTTTACGAGATCAGGGTTTTTCAGCATCTCCTTGATGCCATTTTCAAGATCCTGGGCCCGGTTTTTCATTAAGCGCTCGAAGATTTCGTTGCCGGCTGAGCAGATCAAACTCAGCAGCAAATAAACGAACACCATGCCAATGGCGATATCAATTATTGATGAGCCAAACATCTTCGGGCCTCCTGCGTGAAGCGTTGGTGATGGACGTGCCGCCGCTATTTGCGCGACAGGGTGATTGACGACGTCCCCGAGCCCTTATGAGTGGCTTTGGGGAAAGACGCTGCCCGGTAGGCGCGTCAGAAGAGATCCTTGGGACACGCGGCTTATACTCTGCTGACCGCGTGCTGTCAATATCTATTTGCGCGCTAACCTTACTTGCTCAGGTGAGAAAGACGTAGTTGCATAGTCTGCCGCCAGCCATCTTACTCGGGCGCAAAATCTTTTACCTGCTATTCTGTAACGCACCTTTATGGGCCGTGAGCTATCAATCTGGACTATCGGGCATTCGACCTTGTCGATAGCCGAATTTGTGGCGCGGCTGACGTCGTTTCGGATCGAATTGCTGGCGGATGTGCGCAGCTTTCCGGGCTCGCGGCGATATCCGCATTTCAATCAGGAGAACCTGGCGGCGTCGCTGCCTGACGCCGGAATTGTCTACCAGCATTTTCGCGAATTAGGCGGCCGGCGGCGCGCGCGGCCGGACTCGCTGAATGTGGCGTGGCGCAACGAATCGTTTCGCGGCTATGCCGACTATATGGAGACTGCAGAGTTTCGCGCCGGTATTGATCGGTTGCTGGAGGTTGCGCGAGCAAAGCGCGCCGCCCTCATGTGTTCAGAGGCTGTTTGGTGGCGATGCCATCGCAGCATGATTTCCGATTATCTCAAGGTGGCAGAGAGAGTCGACGTCATTCACATAATGGGCGAAGGAAAAGCCGAACCACATCCGCTTACGTCCGCAGCGCGAATCGTGAATGGAGAATTGTCGTACCGCGGGGTGTTAGGTTAGCGCGTCTTATTTTGGAGTGCGCCGACTTGGCGGCGCTTTTTTTAGCGGTCCTTAAACCAAAGCGGTGTCAGGTAACCGGGTCCACATCCACTGCGGGCCTCAAGCGAACGTCTCATGATAGAATCGCCGCGAACCATCATGATTCCGGGAGAACATCAGAACATCTATCGCTGTGAACGTTGCGATCGTGAGACTGCGCACGTGGTCGAATCGATCGGAGATGACAACCGCCTGCAGCACCTTTGTTGGGATTGCGTGGCGCGCCAGGAGAAGCGCTTCAATCAGAAGCCCGGCTGGCGTCGTCATCATCGAACGCGACGTTACGAGCCGCCGGCGGCCCCGCCGGCGCCGCAGGGTTTGCCTGAGCCGCCGAAGGTATCTTAGCCGTTATTTAACGGGTGGGTGCGCGTGTGACTTTCTGATGTCGTGCGTTTCATCCCAGGCTTGACCATCCCTTGCCAGGAGTTCATTCGCCGCCTCCGGTCCCCAGCTTCCAGCCGCATAATTCGGAAAAGACGGCGGCGGTGAATTGGCCCAGGCTTCCTGGATTGGTTTGACGACGGCCCATCCGGCCTCGACCTGGTCGGCCCGCTGAAACAGCGTCGCGTCACCCATCATGCAGTCGTGCAGCAGCCGTTCATATCCGGTGCTCGGCACATCGCCAAAATAATCTTCGTAATCAAAGTTCATATTGACTGTGCCGATGTCGAGAATGGGGCCCGGCACCTTCGCGCCGAAGCTCAGTGAAATGCCTTCGTCGGGTTGGATGTGGAGCACCAGGCGGTTGCCGGATAATCGATCAACTTCGGTTTCGCGAAACAGAATGAAAGGCGCGCTGCGAAACTTGATCTCAATTTCAGTGTCGCGCGCCGCCAGACGTTTTCCGGTGCGCAGGTAGAAAGGGACACCGCTCCAGCGCCAGTTATCGATCAAAACCTTGAGCGCGACAAAAGTCTCGACCCCTGAGTCCGGCGCGACATTCGGTTCGCTGCGATAGGCCGGCACCGGCTTCTGATCAATCGTGCCGGCGTCGTATTGGCCGCGCACCGTTCTGCGCCCGGCCTCTTCCGGAGTAGGACATTGAATGGCATGCAGGACCTTGGCCTGTTCGTCACGGACGGCGTTGGCCTTGAACGACACCGGCGGTTCCATGGCGGTGAGCGTTACCAGTTGCAGCAGGTGATTCGGCACCATATCGCGCAACGCGCCGGCCTGTTCGTAATAACCGCCGCGCTGCTCAACGCCGACTTTCTCAGCCGCGGTTATCTGCACACACTCGATGTAGCGGCGGTTCCAGATCGGCTCAAAGATGCCATTGCCGAAGCGAAACACCAGAATATTCTGGACCGTCTCTTTCCCGAGATAGTGGTCGATTCGATAAATCTGATCTTCCTGTAACACTTGTTGGATCTGCTGATTGAGATTTTTTGCCGATTCCAGATCCGACCCGAAAGGTTTTTCGATGACCACGCGTCGCCAGTGCTCGTCACCTTCCGCGGTAAGTTCCGCGGCGCCGAGCTTTTTGACGACGCTGGCAAAGTATTGCGGCGCGGTGGCCAGATAAAAACAATAGTTGCCGCCGGTATCATGCCGGCCGTCGAGTTTTGTCAGGGCGCTTTTCAATTCCTCATAAGTGGCGTCGTCATCGAAATCGCCTGACAGGTAAGAGAGACGTTGCGACAGCCATTCCCAGGTATCCGGATCAACCGGCTCGGTGGCAAAATCGTTCATGTCATCGCGCAGCCGTTGGCGAAACTCTTCGTCACTCATCTCAGCGCGGGCCAGTCCGATGACGGCGAATTGATCGGGCAACAGATTGTTTTTGCGCAGGTTGTAAAGCGACGGAATCAGTTTGCGTTTGGTGAGATCGCCGGCAGCGCCGAAGATCACCAGGATGCACGGGGGACTGATGTGAGACGATGTTTGCGTGTTCATCTGTTTGTCAGCTCAGCACCGCGTCGAGGGCCCGGTCGCTACCGCTTCCGGTTCTGATCCATTACTTCGGTTCCACGTGGCCGCCGAATTTTTTGCGCATGGCTGAGAGAATCTTTTCGGCGAACGTATGTTCCTGTCTCGAGCGGAAGCGGGTATAAAGCGCCGCGCTGAGCACCTCCGCCGGAACTGCTTCTTCAATTGCCGCCTGAATGGTCCAACGGCCTTCGCCCGAATCCTGCACGAACCCGCTGTACCCGTCGAGGTTTGGATCTTCAACCAAAGCCATCGCGGTCAGATCCAGCAGCCACGAAGAAACCACGCTGCCGCGGCGCCACACTTCGGCGATGTCGGCCATATTCAAATCGTAACGAATCTCTTCCGGCAGTTCTTTGGAGTTGGCGTTGCGAAAAATATCGAAGCCTTCGGCAAAAGCCTGCATCATCCCGTACTCGATGCCGTTGTGAATCATCTTGACGAAATGACCGGCGCCTGACGGTCCACAATAGAGATAACCTGATTCGGCGGTGCCGGCGATTTGTTCGCGGCCGGGAGTGCGGGTGATGTCGCCGCGGCCCGGCGCCAGCGTTTTGAAAATCGGATCGAGATGTTCCGCGGTTTCTTTTGGTCCGCCGATCATCATGCAGTAGCCGCGTTCGAGGCCCCACACGCCACCGCTGGTGCCGACATCCATATAGTTGATGCCTTTGTCTGTGAGCGCGCGGCCGCGCCGGGCGTCGTCCTTAAAGTATGAATTGCCGCCATCGATGATGATGTCGCCGGCATCCATTCGCGCCGCCAGTTCATTGACGGTGTTTTCGGTCGCCGCGCCGGCCGGCACCATGATCCAAACTGCGCGGGGCTTATTAAGTTTGGCGAGCAGATCATCAATCGTGGCCGCCCCAATCGCGCCTTCTTTCGCAATCGCCGCGACGTTGTCGGCGCTTAAATCCCACACCACGCACTCATGACCGCCGCGCATCAACCGCCGCACCATGTTCGCGCCCATGCGGCCGAGACCAATCATTCCAAGTTGCATCTTTTAGTATCCTTTCGTATCCGCCCTCACCTCAACGCTTCGGCAATCGCAGCCTCGAGCTGGCCCAGGCCACCTTCAACGTCGGCGCCCAGATGTACGCGCAGGGCTCGCCGGCCGCGTTCATTCAGCACTTCAAAATCTCCACGGGCCTGGGCTGCCTTGACCACGCCGAAGGTGTATTTCTGCTCCGGCACCTGCAAATCGTTTCCGTCATCACAAGTGATTTGCAAAAAGACCCCGGTGTTTGGCCCACCCTTGTAGGCCTGCCCGGTCGAATGTAGAAATCGTGGTCCAAACCCCAGACAGGTGGCCGCCCGGCTCTGGTTGCGGATGGCGGTGCGCGCCGCCTCCAGCTTCTGCTCGTGCGATTCATTCATCTCGATATAAGCGAGCAGGGCGAAATAATCATGCGGCTGTAGGCGATTGAGATGGGCTTTAAGATAGCCGCTCAAGGACTCATCACCCGCGGCCGCTTTTAGCGCCGCCGCGTTGGCTTGATCGGCAAACAACCTGATGCCGGCAGATTCGAAGAACGGCGACTCATCGGGCAGCGAACCGCTGCGCTCGTACGCTTCAGTCAGTTTGCGGGTGGCCACCTTGCTGGCTTCCACGTCCGGCTGATCGAAGGGGTTGATGCCGATGATCGAACCGGCCACGGCAGTAGCAATTTCCCAACGAAAAAATTCCTGGCCGAGATTGTAAGCGTCCGGGACCGAAATCATCACCAGTGGATGTCCCGCTTCGATTAACCCCTCGATGGCCGTGTCCTGGGCTTTGTCGGGCGCTGATTCCAGACGCAAATAGACGAAGACACGGTCATCACCATAAAGATCCGGCGCCGCCAACGGCTCGCGATCAACCGGGATGAGCCCCTTACCGTTTTTGCCGGTTGATTCGGCGATTAATTGTTCCAGCCAGGCGCCCAGATCGAAGATGCCCGCCGAGGCGATGATGGAAACTTTGTTGCGTCCGTGGTTGTGTGCGGTTCCCAGCAACGCGCCCAGGATCACTCCGGGATTATTCCTGGCTGAGGCCTCGCCGCACGCACGCACCATGGGAATCGTGCGCTCGAGAAAAGTCGCGACGTCGATGCCCATGGCGGCCGCCGGCGCCAGGCCAAAGTCTGAAAGCGCCGAGTAACGACCGCCGATGGCCGGCACTCCCATGAAGATCTTCCGAAAGCCGTCTCGTTCAGCCTCCGCCCGCAGTTTCGAACCGGGATCAGTAATCGCGACAAAGCGGCCGGCGGCCTGATCGCCGGTGGCCTGATTCGCTCGCTCAAAGAAAAATTGTTTGAAGATGTTCGGCTCAAGTGTGGTTCCGGATTTACTCGAGACGATGAACAACGTATTTGCCGGATCGATTCGATCGGCAAACGATTTGACCTGCGCCGGGTCGGTAGAATCCAGAACGTGAAGCTGCGGATAACCGTCCAACTTGCCGAACGACTTACTCAGCACTTCGGGACAAAGACTCGAGCCGCCCATCCCCAGCAAGAGCACATCGGCGAAGCCGGCATCTTTGACCTCAGCCGAAAAATTGGTGAAGCGCTTGACCGTCTTCAGTTGCTCGTCCGCAATATGCAGCCAGCCCAGCCACTGGTCTTCAGCCGCATTGGTCCAGAGCGACGAATCACGCGCCCACAGCCGCGCCACTTTGCGTTGCTGGTCCCATTCATCGAGCGCGGACTCAACCGCGCGCCGCAAGTCGTCGGGCAGAGAGAGATTTTGTTGATTGACGTTGTGTTGGATCACGAACCTCCCGGGGTTACGGCGCGTGCGCGGAAAGCACGGCGGATAGAGTTCGGAGGCTCTCGGTATAAGGGGCACGCGCGACTCCGCGGTCGGTGATGATGGCGGCGATCAGTTCGTTGGGCGTGACGTCGAAGGCGGGGTTGTGAACGCCCACGCCGTCAGGGGTCAGTTGCTGATCGCGCAAATGCGTTACTTCTTTTGGATCGCGTTGCTCGATGGGAATGTCGTCACCGGTGGCGGTCGCCAGATCGACGGTCGATAGCGGTGCGGCCACATAGAAGGGAATATTGTGTTGCCGGGCCAGGACGGCGACCATGTAGGTGCCAATCTTGTTGGCCGCATCGCCGTTGGCGGCAATGCGATCGGCGCCGACGACGACGCAATCGATTTTGCCCTGCTTCATGATGTGACCGGCCATGTTGTCGGTGATGACGGTAACGGGAATGTTGTCTTTCGCCAGTTCCCAGGCCGTGAGTCGCGCTCCTTGTAAGAACGGACGCGTCTCGTCGGCAATAACCGCCACCCGCTTACCGGCGCGAATCGCCCCCCGCACCACCCCCAGCGCCGTGCCGTAATCGCCCGCAGTGGCCAGCGCGCCGGCGTTGCAATGCGTCAACACCGTGGCCCCATCGGGAATCAATTCGCCGCCGAATAATCCGATGGCGCGATTGGCCTCGATGTCTTCGTTATAGATTAACAAGGCTTCGTCGATCAGCTTTTGCTTGATCTCTTCGACGTCGCGGACTTTTTCGGCCTTTGCTTTGGCGATCACGCCGCGCATGCGATCGACGGCCCAAAAAAGATTTACCGCCGTGGGCCGGGTGGCTTCCATCACCTTGCACATGAAGTCGAAATCGAATTCGAGATCGGCGACGGAGGTCCCGACCGATTGGCTGGCGCCCAGCGCCAGTCCCATGGCCGCAGAGACGCCGATGGCCGGCGCCCCCCGTACTGCCATTTTCCTAATTGCGTCCGCTACTTCTTCGTACGAGCGCAGGATCAGGTATTTTTCTTCGTTCGGCAGGATGCGCTGATCGAGCATGCGAACGCCTTCGTTAGTCCATTCGACGGTTTTGATCATTTGTCTGTTATCGTGCGCCCAAATCTTACGTGACGGGGTTTCGTCAAGCAAACCGTTATCGGCCCCGGCGACTCAGTTCACGGTCCACAACGAAATCGACGTGTTGTGGGCATTAATGATGTAAATCATGTTGCCGTTGTCTGCCCAGTCTGCGAAGTTCACCAACCACTTCTTGCTTAGCCGCGGTCCTTTTTTCGGATCGACCGGTTTGCTGGTATCGATGGGTGGCTCAACCAATGTTTGCAGGATGGCCCCGCTCTGGGCGTCATAGACCTTCACATACTGATTACTGTAGGTGAGGAAGAGGAGTCCATTCGGATGCGGCATGATCTTAGTCTCATCGACGGTGATCCAGGTGTATTGGTCACTCGAACCGGCAAAATCCACACTGTCCTGATGCGAGTCGTAAATCAATTCATGCTCATAGAGCCTCTTGCCGCTGCTGACTTCGGCAGCTTCCATCGAGGTGTAGTTATTGAAAAGCAGAACCTGATTGTTGATGAGCCAGTACTCGGGAGTCAGGTATCTAGACACTACTTCGGCAGTCCGGGTGCCGTTCTCCGCTGCGTATATCTGAAGAACGTACTTATCTGGGTTGTCTGCGTCAGGTCGTTCTGTGGTCAGAGCCAGGTATTTTCCGTCCGGGCTGAAGGAAGCGCCTAAGTTGGTGATCTTCTGCGCCGGCTTGATCTCGTACCTGCGGCCCAGCGTGTAGCTCGAGTTGGACTTGTGAATGTCAAAGGCAACCAGGTTTCTTTCTGTGTCTTTGGATTTTGGTGGCTGAGTGACGAAAGCCAGCATTCGCTCGTCAGGACTGACCACGATATTACGCATCAATTGCTCCGGATCACTGACGTTGGCCGGCAGCGTCTGCTCGTCCTTGCCGGTCCTGATGTCCCAGACTCTTAGCGGTCCACCCGCAAAAGTAAAAGGTTTAGCGACGATCCAATTCTTGATTTCCGCCACCGAATAAAAGAGCTTACTGCCATCCTGAGTCAGGTAGGCCCACTTGATATTTTTCGCCGGCAGGTGATTCAGAAAATGAAAACTTGAACCATCCCAGAAAAAGATCTCTGCCGAGTGGGAGAACTGGCGTTGCTCCGCGAAATTCTGATCCGAAGTGAGTAGCGTGCTGCCGTCACGGCTCCACGCCGCAAAATGAATACGGCCGTGCGCACTATCAAAAGCTACAAGTTGTTTGCAGGTTTCGACGCTCCAAACGGAAGCCGGTCGTTTGGTCTTGTCGCGCTTTTGCCTCGAGTCGTAATTGCCAGAGACAAGCATGAACCGGCCGTTCGGGCTGATCAGACGCGGATGGTCTTCGGTCATTTCCGGCACGTCGATCGCACAGGACGATACGACTTTGGCGCCGGTCAAATCCCACAGCCGGACGCTCTTCTTCCCCACCACCAATAATTTATTTTCGCCCGGGAAGAGTTTCGTGACGACAATGTCGTCGCCCGCGTCGTTCTTGATTTCGTTTTTGAGGTGGAAGCCCGACCGTGTCTGCGAGCAGGTCTCCGCGGCCGCGATTATCGTGAGAACCATTATCGCCAGGACTCGCACCGTCTTATGCATTCGACTTCCTCCGCCTGAAGGCTTCAATTACTGTTTTAGCTCTTAGTATCGCCAACGCGGGGCGAAGGTCAAACCGTTTCAGGAACTTGTTTTCGCAAATCTGGTCATGGCTTTTGACATGGACATTTCGCCGTGATAATTTCCCCGCAGTTTTAGGAACACACGTTCCGCAGTTCTTTCAGACACGTTCAGGTGCCTCGCATAAAAGCGGGGAGAATAGGGAAGCGGGTGAGAATCCCGCGCGGTCGCGCCACTGTGAATGCTTTCACTGCCAGCGAGTGAAGCAAAGCCAGGAGACCTGCCCGAACGTTGCAGCAGCTTTTGAACGCCCGCGAAAAGGTGTTCAGGCCGCATCGGGAATTTCCTTTCGAGAAAATGATCCCGTCGCCAGCCTGTCGCCTTTGCGGCAGATGAGGTGACGGGATTTTGAGTTTTAGATTCAAGTTGGGAGTTCCGCGTAAGCGCGGCAATCCGAAGGTTGATCCGCCTGACAGCGGACCACCGAACCCTTCCAAGCGGCGTCGAGCCGCCGCACTCCGCATTTGCATCGTCATCGCGGTCGCCGGTCTTTTCCTGACGTCGTGCTCGCGGCTCAGAAATAACAATTCTCAATCAGCAGCTCAAACGCGGGAAGTCAGCGATGAAGCCGGCCGCCGCGTCATCGTGCCGCAGAAAATCGACCGCATCGTCTCACTCGCACCCAACCTGACTGAGATCGTCTACGCCGTCGGCGCCGGTGCCCAACTCGTCGGCGATACGACTTATTGCGACTATCCCGTCGCGGCGAAGAGTGTGGCCAAAGTCGGCGATACGATGCAGCCGAGCATTGAACGCATCATTGCCCTCAAACCGCAGATCGTTCTGGTCTCCACCGCCTCGCAGCTTGAGGCCTTCACTCGGCAACTGGACGAGCAGCACATCGCGGTTTATGTGAACCGGGCAGAAAACCTCGACGACGTCCTGAAATCAATTCAGACTTTGGGTGATCTGTTTGATCATCATGATGCGGCGACCAGGCTGGTTGGCGAATTACGCCGCCGCAGTCTCGCGGTCGAAACATCTACCAGGGACCTCAAAGCTGTCAGAGTCTTTTACCAGGTCTCTGGCGAGCCTCTTTACACCATAGGTCGTGAATCATATTTGACCGACCTGATACGGCGGGCTGGCGGAGTTTCAGTTACCGCAGACGTTCCCGGGGCGTTTCCCCGCTTCAGTGATGAAGCCGCCCTGGCCTTGCGGCCGGAAGCGATCATTTTGGCGACGGGCGGCTCGATGGGAGAAGCAAACGCCAGCGCCGCAGCGTCGCTCAGACAGTCGCCGGCGGTCTTGAATAGTCACATCTATCGAATCAATGGCGATCTCCTTTCGCGCCCGGGTCCGCGCCTGGTGGATGGATTGGAAGCGATGGCGCGCGCGCTGCATCCGGAGGCGTTCCCATGAGCAGGGCACTTCTCAGTACGTTCCGCCGGACCATAAGTATTTGTTTGTTGTTACTACTCGCTCTTTTGGCAGTAGTGACGATCGCCTCGTTTGTCGGTAGTGAACGGCTGCCGCTGCTGAGTTCACTTTGCACCTTGATTGGCAAAAGCAACTGCGGCCTGTCTGCCGAGCAGCAGGCAATTCTTTTCGAAATTCGTTTGCCACGGGTCGCCCTCGCAGGAGCCGTGGGAATGTGTCTGGCGACTGCGGGTGCGGGTTATCAGGCGTTGTTGCGAAATCCTTTGGCCGAACCTTATCTGCTCGGCGTCTCGAATGGCGCCGCCGTCGGCACGATGCTGGCGCTGGTCTTTTTCGGCGCCCACGAATGGAGCCGGCCCTTAATGGCTTTTGGCGGCGCCATTGTCGCCAGCGCCGTCGTTTATCAACTGGCTCGTGGCAGAGCGGGCGCGACCCCCGATCGGCTGATTCTGGCCGGCGTAATCGTGACGACGTTTCTTTCTTCCGCGATTGTATTTCTGACGGCATTGATGGATGCCACCCGGATTCGCTCATTCACATTTTGGCTCCTGGGTGATCTGTCCGGCACCAGCGGGCGGGTGCTGTCGATGGCGTTTGTGGGAGTGGTGATTGGAGTCGTCGTGCTGATGATCACCGCGCGTTCGTTAAATCTGATGATGCTAGGCGAGCGCGATGCCTTCGATCTTGGGGTGGAAGTTAGTCGGATTCGTTTACTGGTGTTTCTGGCGGCGAGTCTGCTGGTGGGCTCATCCGTCGCCGCCAGCGGATCCGTTGGTTATGTGGGCCTGGTGGTGCCTCATCTGGTGCGACTTTCGTTTGGCAGTGACAACCGCATGGTGATTCCCGCCTCGGCGCTGGCCGGCGCAATTTTTGTGATCGTCGCCGACACGCTGGCCCGTACGATCATCGCCCCACGCGAGCTGCCGGTCGGCGCCATCACGGCGCTGATCGGCGCCCCGCTTTTTATTTATCTGCTGCGACGAGGTTAACCGGCGATGGCGAAGAAAACTCTGTTGAGTTGGAGCAGCGGAAAAGACAGCGCCTGGACCCTGCACTTATTGCGGCAACGATCTGAGGTTGAAGTTGTCGGACTGATGACCACGGTGAATCAACTGTATCAACGTATTGCCATCCACGCAGTCCGCCTCGAGTTGTTGCGGTTGCAGGCGCAAGCGGTAGGTTTGCCGTTGCATATCATCGATCTGCCTTCTCCGTGTACCAACGACCAGTACGAGCAGGCGATGTCTGAGTTCATTCAGCAGGCACATCGAGAGGCAATCGAATGCATGGCGTTCGGCGATCTGTTTCTGGCCGATATCAAAGCATATCGAGAAGACAAATTGTCCGGGACCGGGATTACTCCGCTTTTCCCGATTTGGGAGACTCCGACGGATCGGTTGGCGGCAGAAATGATCGCCAGCGGTTTGCGTGCGGTCGTGACCTGCGTCGATCCGCAGATCTTGCCTAGCAGCTTTGCCGGCCGCGAGTTCAACGAACAATTCCTGAGAGATCTGCCTGCCGAAGTCGATCCATGCGGCGAACGAGGAGAGTTTCACACGTTCGCATTCGCCGGGCCGATGTTCAAAAGCCGAGTAAATGTGGAAGTGGGCGAGATCGTCGAGCGAGAAGGATTTGTCTACGCCGATGTGTTGGCACACGGTGATCTAAAGGCTGCCGTCTGCGATTAGAGATGCTCGAAGCGCGCAATATCACAGTTGCGTTTGGCGACCGCACCGCGGTCGCTGATGTTTCCTTGCGCGTCGAACCGCGCCAGGTAATTGCCGTAATCGGGGCCAATGGCGCCGGCAAATCGACTCTGTTGCGCGCACTGAATGGGAGTGTGAGTGTCGCCGCCGGCGCGGTGCTGCTTGATGGTCAGGCCATCGCTTCCTATTCACGCCGGACCGTAGCCAGACGGGTGTCGGTGGTGGCGCAGGAGGCTGAACTCCGCTTTCCAGTGACGGTGATGGATTTTGTCCTCGGCGGCCGCTACGCCTGGTCGAATGCCTGGGGGTGGGAAAACGCCCGCGATCTCGAAATCGTCAGCCAGGTGCTGGCTGAAACATCACTCGGTCAATTCAAAAATCGCCTAATGAATGAACTCTCGGGCGGCGAACGACAGCGGGTCGTCCTGGCGCGGGCATTGGCGACAGAGGCAAAGATCTTCCTGCTGGATGAGCCCACGGCGAACCTCGATCTGGCGCAGCAGGCGATGATGCTGGCCCTGGTGCGTTCGCGCTGCAATCGCGGCGACACCGCGGCGGTGGTCGTAACTCACGATATCAACCTGGCCGCTGAATTCGCCGATCGAATTTTATTGCTGAAAGACGGGCGCGCCATCACGACCGGATCTCCGGCTGAAGTGCTCACTTCAGAATGGCTGTGGCAGGTTTTTGATTTGCGCGTGCTGGTCGATGCGCACCCGGTGTCCGGGGCGCCGCGAATCACGCCAATCCATTGAATCGCAAGAACGAAGGATGAGGGATGAAGGATGAAAATTAGTCTTCTGATAATCATAGTGGTTTTAGTGTCGTCGATGGCGGCGGCCGGTCAGACGGGAACCAGCATTAGCGGACGCGTGACCGACGAGCGCAACGCCAGTGTCGCCGAGGCTGAGATTGCTTTGAGCTCGCGCTCAGGGGCGCAGCTGGTCGCGGTTACCGACAACAACGGCGCTTACAATTTCAAAGGCCTCGGCGCCGGCGACTATGTTGTCGAAGTGAAAGCGAAGGGCTTCGCTGCCTTTACTTCCAAGCCTTTGCATTTGACGCGTGGACAGGCGCTCCAGAATGACATTCAGCTGGCGGTGCAGGCCGTGAACGCGAATGTCGTCGTTACCGCCACCGGGACGGCCCAAACGACCGATGAGATTTCCAAAGCCATCAGTGTCCTGACCGATCAGGTAATTGAGTCGAAGCGCGAATTGACGCTGGCCGAGAGCGTGCGCGGTCTGCCTGGCGTGCGCGTGCAACAACAGGGTTCATATGGAGCGCTGACGACGGTGCGTCTCAGAGGCCAGCGAACTTTTGACACCGCTTTTCTGCTCGACGGCTTGCGCGTGCGCGACGCTTCGGACATCAACGGATCGGCGGTGCCCTTCATCGCGGACCTGCTGCCGTCGGATCTTGATCGCGTCGAGATGCTGCGCGGATCCGGATCGTCGATTTACGGAACCAATGCCATCGGCGGCGTGATTAATCTGATCCCGGCCACCGGCCAGGGACAACCGAACTTCGAGTTTGGTTTTGACGGCGGAAGCCTGGCGCTGTTCCGCGAAAGGCTCAAAGGCTCAGGCGGATTAGGTCAGCGGGTCGGCTACAGCTTTGGTATCACCCGGCTGGACGTGCGGCGCGGTGTCGACGGTAATGATGAATACGGCAACACCGCCGGCGGCACGCACTGGGAATTCAACGCGAGCCCGGCCATCACCATCAGCGCAAACTTCTTCGGCACCATCTCAAACGCGCGGCTGAACGATAGTCCGTTCGCGCTGCCCGCGGCCTTCACCAGTGGGCCATCTCCCAAAGCCGTCGCCGGTGTCACCTTTCAGCCTGATTTCAACAATCCCGACCAGGGCCGTCGCAATCGCGTGCTGGTAGGCGGACTGAAGCTGACCCATGAAGTCAATGATCGAATTTCTTATTCGGTCGCTTACCAGCATGTCGGGACGCGCCGGCGAAATTACAACGGCAGCCAGATCGATCCTAAGTTTGCCGCGTTCTATCCCTTCGGCGACTTTGCCTTCATGAGCGTCAACAACGGCGGCACTGACACGATCGATGCGCGCGCAAACTTCCGATTCGGACGGCACAACCTGGCGACCGCCGGGTTTGAATATGAGCATGAATCGATCTTTCAATCGTCGACGCCGTCCTTCAGCGCCGTCAACAACACGACCGATCGCCAGGATACCTTCGCCCTCTTCGGGCAGGATCAGATGTTCTTTCTCAATGACAGATTGCAGTTGTCGTTCGGAGTCCGCGGGCAATCGTTCAAGGTGCGGGCTGCGGACCGTCCTGGTTTCCTGAAAGCAGTCGATCCCAGGGATTCGCTGACCGGTGACGGCTCGATCGCTTATTTCATTCGCTCATCGAATACCAAGCTGCGGGCGCATGTGGGCAATGGGTTTCGCGCGCCGTCGTTGTTCGAAAGATTCGGCGAGGGAACTTTCGCCTCCGCCGGTTTCGTCCGGTTTGGAGATCCGACGTTGCGCGCGGAACAGTCGATCAGCGTTGACGCCGGATTCGATCAGCGCCTGGCTACTGATCGCGTGCTGTTCGGGGCCACGTACTTTTACACGCGGCTGCAGCGGACGATCGTCTTCCGCAGTTTCGCCTCTGATCCACTCGGCGTCGGCCGGTTCAGTGGTTACGTAAACCAGCCCGGAGGCATTTCGCGGGGCGTGGAAACCTACGCGGAGTTTGCTCCGTGGCGGTTGGCGAACATTCGCGCCTCGTACACTTTTACGAACAGCGATCGCTTTGTGGCCGGTGCGGGAACTCGGCCTGAATACGTTATCCCGAGACATCTCTTCGGCCTCGATTTCAGCCAGCGCTATCGTGCCTTTCAATTCAACTTTGACCTGAATCGGACCGGGGCCTACCTGGCGCCGGTATTCGAAAACGATTTCCCCTTCCGCACGGCTGAACTGACCTTCCCCGGTTACACCAAAGCGGACCTGTACGGCAGTTACGAGCGGACCCTGACCGAGCGGGTGGGGATTACGTTGTTCGCGGGCGCGGACAATTTGTTCGACGTGAGGTATTACGAGAATGGATTTCGCGCCCCGGGCATTACTGCGCGCGGCGGGGTGAATCTGCGATTCAAATAGGCGGGGATTCAAATAGGCGGGTCAGTACCATCCGCGTCCGGGATGGATCAGGTTTTCTCTAAGACGCTCTTTGATTCATCCGCTGACGCGGATGGTACTGACCAATTAACGCGGATGGTACTGACCGATTAGTGCTGATAAGGACGGTTTTGCGACGGGTCGATCAACTATCGCGGCCGCCCAGCAGACCGCCGGCGAGAAAGACAACTCCCAGCAGGCAGTGGACGATGTGATCCATTTTGCCGAGTTCCAGCGTGCCCGGAATTACTTTCCAAAGCTTGCTGTCTTCGAGCATCATGCCGGCGATCATTGACGCGCCGGGGTGACCCAACACAAAGCCGACGATTCCCAACGCCAGGTAAACCACGCCGAAAATCAAACAAAACCCGCGGGCCGCTGCGGCCGATCCGGCAAATCCGAAATACAGGGCGATGACGCCGGAAACAATGTGCACCACGTTGTGCGCCATGCTTAAGTGCGTTCCCAACAGTCCCGGCGCTACAAAGCCGGCCACGCCGACAATCAGAAACACGAAACCCAGAAGCTTGCAAACCAATTTAGCCATTGATCGTTTCTCCTTCTCCTGAAACGTTAAGGGGGCCTTTTCAAGCAAAGATCCCGTCTCTTAAAAAGGGATTAGCTCGTTGTCGTTGAGCCTTCAGTCAGGCTCGCCGACAACAATCAATGTTCGATATACGTTGTCTCGGGAACGGCCGGATTGTAATCGCAGTGACAAAATATTGACAAGCTTTTTGGATTAAACGTGCTGATCGACGTTTTAATCTTCCAAGCTCCGGAGTATAATGCGCTCCACAACAGAAGAGATCGTCAAGGGGGTAGCGACCATGAGGTTCTTAGTCGCGGTCTTACTTGTCCTGACAATGTTCAGCTCGGGGGCTGTTACTTTAGGGCAAAATCCGCCTCGAAGGACCGCGGATAAGTCTGCCCCGAAGTCCCAGCAATCAAAGAGCGACACAATCAAGATTTGTCAGGGCGTTCCGATGCCGGATGGCTATGTCATCGTCGGTTATTTGACTTCGACGGCGTGTCCTCACGGCGCATACCTGCTGAAGAAGCAGAATGACTACGAGAGTTCGCTCGGCGCAAACGGCGCCGCGCGGTCACCGGCCGATAAGACAGGCAACGGCAGCGGCCCGGCAGCCCGCGGAGGTTCAGGCGGCCCGGCGACCAGCCAAGCCAGTTCAACTTCGAGTTCACAATCATCGACAGGTGCGGCAACAGTCACCCGGCCACGCGTAGTCGCATCGGCGGCGGCGAATCAGCCGGGCGCCGGCAGTCAGATAAATGGGCCGCGGACCGGTGTCTCATCAGCCAACAATCCGGCGTCTGATGATGCCGCCCAGGATTCGACGGACAGTGTACAGGGGCCTCCTACGTTGATCGGCGCCCAGTCCGCGCGACCGTCGGGACCGCCCTCGCTGCTCAACAGCGGCGCCGCGTCTTCGACCGCCGCAAATACATCAGCTGAAAACGCTGCGGCCGCGACTGGTCCCGAAGAAGTCAGCGAAGGTGATGTGGTCAAGGTCAACACGTCTCTGGTCACTGTGCCGGTCAGCGTGCTGGATCATCAGGGCCGGTTCATATCGAACCTTCAGCGCGATGATTTTCGCATCTTTGAAAATGGCGTCGAACAGTCGGTCGCATACTTTGAGCCGGCTGAGAAACCTTTCACGGTAGCGTTGTTGCTCGACACCTCTGCTTCGACACATTTTCATTTACAGGAGATCAGGGAAGCGGCGATTGCCTTCGCGAAACAACTGCGACCACAGGATCGCATGCTGGTGGTCACTTTCAACGATGAAGTTCTGTTGCTGACGCCCAACGCCACCAATGATCTGAACACCGTCGAAGACCTGATTGACGAGTACGCTAATACGGGAAGTTCCACCCGTCTCTACGATGCGGTCCACCTGACGATTCGGGAGCGGCTCAATCAAATCAAAGGCCGCAAGGCGATTGTGCTCTTCACCGACGGCGTCGATACCTCGAGCCAGCAGGCGACCTATCAGAGCACTTTGCGCGAAGTCGAAGAGCTGGACTCGCTGATTTATCCAATCCAGTACGACACGACCGATTATGCGCGCTCGATGCAGGGCGGCGGCAACACCGTGACCGTCGTAACGACCACGCATGGGCTTTTCGGGACGCGGACCTCGCAGAAGACATACAACGTACCGGCCAATAACGGCGTGCCGATGCCGGGTACGAGCAAGGCCGATTACGATCGCGCCGACAAGTATCTGCATGCGCTCGCCGACGAGACCGGCGGCCGTCTTTATCAGGCCAACGATACGACGCAACTGGCGGACGCGTTTTCGCGAATCGCCGAAGAGCTGCGGCGGCAATACAGTCTCGGCTATTACCCGAAGTCGGAAAATGCCGACGACGCGGCGCGGCGTGAAATCAAAGTGCGGGTCAAACGATCTGATCTGGCGGTAAAAGCGCGCGACAGTTATACGAAATCAACGACAACGAGTCCGAATAAGTAGGTTTGAACGTTTTAGCGGCGGGCTACGGCCCGTCTTAGCGGGCCAGGACGCCCGCGCTCCATCAAAGTGATTGGCAGAGTGCGGCTGCCGGTTGCGTATGTGAAAGAGGAAAAGGGGAGGGTCTTACCATGTTTGCGCAAACCGGGCCGCATTATCTGCGAGGCATTTTCGCCAAACTATCTGCAGTCATAAGTCTCTGTCTATTCGTTGCGGTTTCCGCATCTGCCTACACGCTGGTGCTGCGCGACGGCCGGCGCATCGAAATACCGGACGAATTCATTCTGACCAAAACGACCCTCACCTATGAAATCTCTCCCGGCTTCAACCAGACATTTTTGCTCACGCTGGTCGACATTGCGGCGACTGAGCGGGCCAACAACGAATCGCTCGGCGGCTTTTTCAAACATAAACAAGAGGCCGGCTCGCCGCCGGCCAGCGCTGCCAGCCAGCCGGTCGGACCTGCCGTCAGGACGTTGACCAATTTCGATCTCGACGCAGTTCGCCAGCGACGCGTCGAAAGCGAGCAGGCCTACGAATCGCGCCGCAAACAGTTGGGATTGCCGACACTTGAGGAATCGCGCCGCCGCCAGGACGCGGAAGCCGCCGAGATGCGTGAGCTGGCGCGGACCAAAGCGGAAGCCAACGCCCGCGACGAGTCGTACTGGCAAGGCCGGGCGCGCGACCTGAGAAATGAGATTGCCATGGTCGACAGTCAGATCGGCTATCTGCGCGGTCGCGTCTATGAAGCCAACGAAAGCGCGATGCAGAACCAGAGCTGGATCACCGGAACCTATCCCATCTGGCGCGATGGCCCGTTGGGCCGTTTCCCCAACGGCGGCACGGGGCGAAATCGGACTGCGCGTCCCATTCCCGGTCTGGGACTGCCGAACGTTTACGGCTACCCGAACGTTTACGGATATCCGAATGTCTATGGCTATCCAGGCACCAACGGATATCCCGGCACCTACGGTTATCCCGGCACGTATGGCTATCCCACTTACCCGAACGGGTCGATTAACAATCCGCCCTATAGCTCAGACCCGACTGAGTTGAATAGCCGGCTCGACGATTTGCTGGTAAAGCGGCAAGGACTGGCAATGCAGTGGCGGCAGTTGGAAGATGACGCCCGCGACGCCCGTATCCCTCAGGTTTGGCTGGAACCGTAAATTTGGAGCGCGGCGGCGGCGACGCCGCTTTGGATCGGACAGCGGTTGCAACTAGAATTGTTTCTCGTTAAAACGATCCAAAGCGCCGTCGTAGCCGGCGCACTCCAAATATGACACATTGGGAAACCATCATCGGGCTGGAAGTTCATGCCCAACTAAGCACTGAATCGAAAATCTTCTGCGGCTGCTCGACGCGGTTTGGCTCTGAGCCGAACGCGAACACCTGCCCCACCTGCCTGGGCCTGCCGGGCGCGCTGCCGGTGCTGAACCGGCGCGTGGTCGAGCTGGGCGCGCGCGCGGCGCTGGCGCTCGGCTTGCAAATCAACGAGCGCTCTATCTTTGCGCGCAAGAATTATTTCTATCCGGACCTGCCGAAGGGTTATCAAATCTCGCAGTTCGATCAACCGTTCTCAGCCAACGGCACGCTCGAGATTATGACCGCCGATCGTGACGACGCGGGCCACGCCCACGACTGGAAACCGATGACCGTGCGCATCACGCGGCTGCACCTCGAAGAAGACGCGGGCAAAAATGTGCACGAAGGTCTGCCCGACGTCGATCGCTATTCCTATATCGATTTGAATCGGGCGGGCGTGCCGCTCGCCGAGATCGTTACTGAGCCTGATTTTCGTTCGTCGTGGGAGGCCTACGATTACGTCAATCACGTGCGCCGCGCGTTGCAATGGGTGGGCGCCTCTGATGCCGACATGGAGAAGGGCAATCTGCGTTGCGAAGCCAATGTATCGGTGCGCCGCCAGGGAGACACGGCCTTCGGCACCAAGGTCGAATTGAAAAATCTGAACTCAGTGCGTTTCATGCAGAAAGCAATCGAGTATGAGGTCGAGCGCCATATCAAAACCCTTGAGGCCGGCGGGCGCCTGGTGCAGGAGACGCGTCTGTGGGACGAACGTCTGAGTGAAACCAGGCCGATGCGCTCCAAAGAGGAAGCGCACGACTACCGGTATTTTCCCGAGCCCGATTTGCCACCGCTCATCGTCAGCAATGTGTTGGTTGCCGAGGTGCGGGCGGCGCTGCCTGAATTGCCCGGCCCGCGGGCAAAGCGTTTTAGCGAAAGTTACGGTCTGTCGTACGCCGATGCTTCGCAGTTGACGGGCGATCGTTCGCTGGCCGATTACTACGAGGCCGCAGTTGTCGCGAGCGGCGGTAACGCCCGCGCCGCGGCAAACTGGATTCGTTCAGAGTTGTTGCGTGAGCTGGAAAACGCGGGATTGACTGCCGAAAAATCGGCGGTGCCCGCAACTGAGCTGGGCGCGCTGGTGCGCATGATCGACGAGGACAAGATCAGCGGCAAACAGGGCAAGGATGTGCTGGTTGAGATGTTCGCCACCGGCAAACCCGCCGCCGCCATCGTCGAAGAGAAGGGGCTGGTCCAGGTGAGCGACAGCGGCGAAATCGATCGCGTGATCGATGAAGTGATGGCCGGAAGTCCGAATCAACTCGAGCAGTATCGCGCCGGCAAGGAAACGCTCTTCGGGTTTTTCGTGGGCCAGGTGATGAAGGCCTCGAAAGGGAAAGCGAACCCGAAAGTAGTCAACGAGCGCCTGAAAGCGAAACTGAAATCATAAACGGAGCGCGGGCATCCTTGCCCGCCTGAGCGCGCAGCGCGAACTATTAGTTTAGAAAAAGAAGTGAGCGTGCTGCGCACGCTTGCGGGCAGGGATGCCCGCGCTCCAGTACGAGATGAACCTTAAGCATAAAGTCGCAATCGTAACCGGCGGGACGAAGGGCATCGGACGCGCCATCGCGGACGCTTTGTTGCAAGCAGGCGTCTCAGTTTGCGTTTCCGCCCGCCAGGTCGAGGTGATTGGACAATCCACCTGGCGGGAAGACGAGCCTGGTCACGTCCGGGAAATCATGTTTCCGTGCGATGTACGCAAAGACGATCACGTTCGGGCCCTGGTTGATTTCACCGTTAAGAACCTGGGCGGTCTCGACATTCTGATCAACAACGCCGGCGTCGGGATCTTCGAGACCGTCGAGCAAACCTCGCCTGAAGATTTTCGGGCCGTGCTTGAGACCAACCTCTTCGGTGTTTTCTATTGTTGCCATGCGGCCATTCCGCAGATGAAGCAGCGTGGCGGAGGTTACATCATCAACATCTCATCGCACGCCGGCGCGAACCCGCATCCGCGCATGGCGGCTTACAACGCGTCCAAGTTTGGCTTGAACGGTTTCAGTGAAGCCCTGATGCAGGAAGTGCGTCACGACCACATCAAAGTCAGTTACATCATGCCCGGATCGGTGAACACCGAGTTCGGCGGCGACTCGCCAGGCGCTGAGAAGAGTTGGCAACTGCAACCATCGGATATCGCGCAGGTGGTGATTGATTTGCTGCAACACGATGATCGATCGCTGCCCAGCCGCGTTGAGATTCGCCCGAGCAAGCCGCCGAAAAAGTGAATCAATTCCTTCGCCAATTACCTGTTGGGAGCGCCTGACCGGGTCGGTAGGCGCAGACATCGTTGCCGGGAAAGCGGTCCTGAACGCTCAAGGAAGATGTGCCTGTTTTAGATAAATGCGAGCTGTGGTGCAGCGCGTCACGCGCGCTTCAGTAAAAGTGGATGAAGACGTTATCGGCGAGATCGGAAACGGTCTGCTGGTGCTCCTCGGCATCGCCCGCGATGATACCAAGGTGGAAGCCGCTTATCTGGTGGATAAAATCTCCAATCTGCGGATCTTCGACGATGCCGACGGCAAGATGAACCTGTCCGTTAAAGACGTCGAGGGCGCGCTGCTGATCGTCTCGCAATTCACCCTGTATGGCGACGTGCGTCGCGGTTTGCGCCCCTCATGGATCGATGCCGCGCCGCCGGAGGTCGCCGAGCCGCTGTACGAGTTCTTTGTGCGCCAGGCGCGCGCGGCCATGGCTGAAGTCGCGACCGGGAAATTTCAGGCGATGATGCAGGTTGAGTTGATTAATGACGGACCGGTGACGATACTGCTCGACAGCAATAAATTATTTTGAAGTGTCCGCAGCCCGACCGTCAGGTCGGGCAACAATTAATTGATTGATTCATTTGATCATTGACTCATTGACTAAACGCTCGTTCATTGAATCAATGATCAAATGAATCAATCAGACAATTGTTGCCCTCGCTGGCGCTTGGGCTGCTGACACTATCCGCATGTTAGGAGTCATTAAGTTGAGAAAAATAGTAATCGCAATCTTCACGTTGCTCGCGAGTCTCGTACTTTTTTCCGCCTGCAATCAGACAAACTCAAATACGCCGGCCAACAAACCGGCCGAGACCAATAGCGCGGCCGGCAACGCCAAGCCCGGCGTAAAGCCACAGGCAGACTCGCAAGTCGCGGTTATCGAAACCGCGGACTATGGGAAGATTGTCCTCGAGCTTTATCCGAATGTCGCCCCGAAACAGGTCGAACGTTTCAAGAAACTTATTAGTGAGAAGTTCTACGATGGGACCGCCATCCATCGCATCGATCCGAATCTGGGAATCCTTCAAGGCGGCGACCCGGTGACCAAGACGGGCAATAAATCGATGTGGGGCACCGGCAACTCGCCGTATCCGAATGTGCCGGCCGAGTTCAGCGACATTCCTTACGACCGCGGCACGCTGGGCGCCGCGCGCACCAACGACATCAACGGCGCGAACTGCCAGTGGTTCATCACCCTCAAGCGGCAACCCGCCTTCGATAAGAAGTACACGGTGTTCGGAAAAGTGATCGACGGTCTGAAGAACGCCGAAGTGATCATGACCGCGCCCACCGAAGAAGGCAGCGAACGACCGGCCGATAAAGTGGTGATCAAGAGTGTAACGCTGCAGCCGCGATCGAATTTTCCGTAAATCGGAGCGCCGTTACGCGCATCTCCAAACGGGCGCATTTCGTTGTTCGTGCCGCTCGGGACGATCGGCATCGACATAGGGCACGGTTGCGCTCCAGTCAAATCTAGATGGTGTCGTCGCGGGTCTTCGACTGTTCTTCCAGTTCGTAGCGATCGCGATCGCGCCGCTCAATCTTATCGAGAAAATCCAACTCCTCGTTGTCTTCAAAGTTCACTCCCATGGCGCGCGCATTTTCCTCGACAATAGATTGATCGGGCGTTGGGTTATCGCCGGCGATCGATTCTGAGCCGCTGTCGTTCACGTCTTCCCAGGTGGCGTCGAGGTCGCCGCCGGCGTCCTCGGGCGAGGCGGCCGTGTTGCGCAGTCTCTGGGCCAGCAACTCGGGATCCTTCGGCGCGTGGGCAATCTCTTCTTCCATGAATTCTTCAATTTCAGGATCGGGCACAAACTCGGGATTATTGGCCAGGTAATTAAATGCTTCGGGTTGTTTCTTCGGCATGATGGCGGTCTCCTCAATAACAGAGTTCGATCACGCGCGCGTCCGGAGGCGATCGCGCTCGCAGTAATTTAAATCCGAGGGAAGCGTTTGGTGCGACTATAACAAATGAGCAGATCGCCAGCAACAAGATGAAAAAAGCGGGTTAGTGTCTGAATCATGGGTTGCCAGCGTTTTCTCTAGCCCAGGCGTTTACGCCTGGGTTCCAGATGCGATCGACAGAAAAAGCCCCGTTAATGGGGCTTCGCTCTTGACGTCCAACACCAACCCAGCCGTGAACGGCTGGGCTAGAGAAATCTGACGAGCAACGCACAATTCAGACACTACCAAAAAACGGGTAGCGCCCTAATTCGGCGACCCGTCTTGGGACTGGAGCGCAAGCGTCCTCGCTTGCCTTTCTCTAAACAGAACAACCGAGGACGGTTGCGCTCCAGTCAAAAAAGGTCACCACCAAAAAGCGGTAGTGATTCAGTTCTCATTCGGAGGCGATGTCAGAGTACCGACGTCAGTCAGGCTTTGGAACCGCAGCAAGGCCCAACTGAAGTTGGCGCTCTAACGCTCGCTGATCGGACCAATTGGCTTGCTTGACGATTGCAGATCGCCCTCTTAAACTTGAATTTGATCATCCGCCACGATCGCATTTACTCAAACGAAGCCGACGGCTTCTTTCAAGTT
>Ga0126383_10000159_pt1 | contig 33380 bp, 51 predicted proteins | sample PanSoiMetPlot_35_FD_96882 | JGI IMG/M metagenome (GOLD analysis project Ga0126383, IMG submission 96882) | Tropical forest soil microbial communities from Panama - MetaG Plot_35 | ecosystem: Environmental > Terrestrial > Soil > Tropical forest > Bulk soil | place: Panama | collected 2016-02-17 | reverse complement strand
GCGAAGGCGATCGAGCGCTCGCACACGTTCGTGTGGCAGTTGGTGAATCGGCGTCGCGCGATCGGAGAGGCGACGGCGCGTCACATCGAACGGATGATTGGTCTACCGCTGGAATCGCTCGACAATGGGATGGACTCGCTTGGTCGCCCGCGCGAGATTAACGTCGTGCTTCCCGGTGGCGAACGTCAAACGTATTACATGGTTCCAGGAGTGAGGTCCGTTGCAGAACTAGAGGAGCGCACAGGCGAGTATCGGCCCTGTGGCACGCCATGTTCAGGAGGCACCGTGTGGGCACCCGTAACTACAAACGCAGTGAAGCCCAGGTTGACCAAAGGAGAGGAGGCCTTCATCGATACCGAGCGACGCGTGCTCGTCGATGAGGGTGTGTTCGTCGTGCGCGCGAAGGGCCGCGAGTCTGAATTTCGCGTTGCCCGCGCGCGCTCCGGCGGCGGCTTTCGTTTGGTCGTGCTCGACAAGAGCGAACCCGATCTCGACTCGTGCGACGTCGAGGTGCTCGGCCAGGTGATCTGGCGCGGGAGCAAAGTGTGAGCGACTTCACCGATGACGAGGTGCGGCGCATTCACACGCTGCTGCGCTCGTTGTTGGTGGAGTTGCGCGCGCGCCCGATGGCGTACGTGGTCGTGATCCAGGATCAGACGACCGGCGCGCTGGAGGTGGTCACGAACGCGAAGAACATGGAGAAGCTGCCGCTGTTGCTGATGGAGGCAGCCGAGCACGTCTCGACACCCGGGAGGCAAATCCATGCGGGGCATTGATGACCTACTACCCGACGCTGCCGAAGACGAAGAAGAAGCGCACCAAGGGCAAGAAGCGTAAAATCACGGGGCCTCCAAAATGAGTTGCGGCCTCATCTCCGTGGCTCACCTGGTTGAGAGGCACTGCGACCTGGGCTAATCACCCAGGTCGCTTTCACCCTGATGGACAACTCCACGCGCAAGACCCTCGCCGTGATCCTGTCGCTCCTCGAAGAGGCGCAGGAGCGGCTGAGCGACGAGTCGATGTCGCAGGTGCGCGACGCCGCCGACGCCGAGCAGGAGAAGTTCGACAACATGACGCCGGGCTTGCAGGCGGGCGAACGCGGGCAGAAGATCGAAGCCGCAGCGAGCGCGCTCTCCTCCGCAGCCGACGAGATCGAGCAAGCGAGCACCGCGCTCGACGAGGCGATCGGCCACCTGAACGAGGCGACGGAGTGAAGCTCGACCCGACCGAGTTGCACAAGGCGCTGCGAACCGCGAAGCGCGCGCAGGTGATCGGGATGTTCGCGCTCGGCCTTTGCACCTACGTCGCGGCTGACGCGATCTACTCGCCGAGCCCGCTGATGATCGAGAGCCCGTGGTGGCAGGCGCTCGCGGTCGGCATGAACACAGCGGCTGCGGTGCTGAACTGGCACAACCTGCGGCGCAGCGAGGCCTTCATCGCGCGGGTGCGCGAGGGGATTCGCCGGGTCGAGGAGTGGAACAGGGTGATCGGATGACCGACGACGAAGACAGCAAGTTTTTTCGCGACGTTCCGTGCCCGGAGTGCGGCGCAGTCGGCACTCTCACGCTGCTCGCGAAGGTGGGCGACGTCGGGTGTCCTGACTGCGACGAGGACGTCGAGGCTCACCGCGTGTTCCTGTGCTCGGCGTGCGGCAAGCACGCGCACACCATCGAGGCGACCGAGGAGCACTTCCGCAAGGTCTACGGCATCGTGTTCGACAAATGACCTACCAGATCACCGGGCGGCTCGACAAGGGTCCGCAGTTCACCGCAGGCATCGTGACGACGATGAGCATCGTCACGCGCGCGGCTCCGATCCTGCGCTACATGCGCGGCTGGCCGATGGACAAGGTGCGCGAGCACTGCCTAGTGAAGGGCTGGACGCTGCGCTCGGCTGGCGACGTGGAGGTCGAATGATTCCGCTCGCTGAACTGGAAGAGGAAGCGCGCAAGCTCGGGCGCGTGATCAGCGCAGGCCTGCCCGAGGGCGTCGGCTTTGCGCTCCTGCTCTTCGACTTCGGCGAGGGCGGCAACCTGACGTGGATGAGCAACGCGAGGCGCGAGGACATGCTGCGCGCGCTGCAGGAATTCATGCAGAAGGTTGGGCACTGATGCTCTGCCACTGCGGCAAGCCGCTCCACTACAGCGACGCGAAGATACAGCGCATGGTCGAGGCGCTGATCGCCGAGCTTGGTGAGCATGTCGTCGTCGCTGTTGGCTCGCGCTCGTGGCTCGTGCCGCGACACTACATCGCGCTGCACGGTCTTCGCGCGCAGGATGTCCCGACGCTCGGCTTCGATGAGGTTGCGCGCTGATGGACTACTTCGAGCGCGTCGCCGAGGTGATGAAGGCGAGCTACAGCGCGGGCTCGCTCAACTCGTACGAGACGATCCTCGCGGCGCTGCGCAGTCACTTCAAGACCGAGGGCGAACTGCGCGCGTACATCGAGGGACTCGAAGCCCGCTTCAGGCGACAGGGCATGCCGCCAGACTGGCACTTCATCGATGGCGATGTCACGCGGTCGACGTGACGACGAGCCGCGCGAGCGCGTGGGCATCTGCTGCGGAGCGCGCTGCCTAGCGAAAGCTGAGAAGCGCGGCTACCATCCCGACGTCGCGCTGTATCGCGTGTGGCCGCTCTTCCGCTACCGCTGCCGCGACTGCTACAAGAGAGAGGTAGGGAACTGGCCGTGAAAACCAAAAAGCGCATGCCGCGCAGCGAACTGAAGGCACTGATCCGCGACATCGAGAACGATGTCAGGCACGCACTGAAGCGCCTCAAAAAAGCGCTGGAACTTATGAGGGCGGCGCGATGATCAAGGTCTTCACGATCGCGCACGTTCCGAAGCACATGGTGCAGGAGTGGCTGCAGCACCTGCGCTCGTTCGACGCGACGCACCCAGGTTGCCACTTCGAGGTTGGCATGGACGCGCCCGAGGTGTCGATCGCCGAGGCGGTGAGCGCGCTGCGAATCGATCCGGCGCTCACGTTCACCGCGATCTACTCGCGCAAAAAGAAAGGGCCGCGTCATCGCGGCCCCTCCGGTCCAGCGGACTGAGCGCGTTCTACTCGGCGCGCCCCCAGGCGCTGTACACACGCGAGCGCGAGCCACCGTTCTTGCGGAACTTCCAGTCATGCACGATGCCGTCGACCACCGCGACCGCGTGCTTCTTCACGCGCACGATGAAGCTGCCGGTCGGGTGCGTCCGCACGAAGTGCGCGAGCGTCGGGCGCATTGCGTCGACCGCGTAGCGCGCCGCGTCGTCGCCGATCGGCTGCGTGCCCTCCTTGTGCGTGAACACGCGCACCAGGCCGTGACGCTGCGCCGCGTCGGCCATCACGCTCGGCCAGGTGGTGCGGCAGTCGAAGCGCCCGCAGGCCGCGAGAGTCTGATGCGCCTCTTCATAGCTGAGATCGGCTGCGACGCGTAGCGCCCGCACGACGCAGTCGCGCCGCTCGTGCTTGAACGCGCGCGGGGTGTGCGAGTACTTGCCGGATGCGAATCTCACGATGCCTCCTTCGAGAGCAGCGCGATCTGCTTGCCGTCCTGCATCAGCCGCACGGTGCCGCCCTCGACGCGAGCGCGCAGGTAGTTGCTCGCCCACGCGACGGCCTTCTGCTTCGAGCGGAACGTGTGCAGCCCGGCCATCCACTGGCCCGCGTCGATCTTGATCTGCCAGAGGGGTTGGTTCATTAGCGGCCCCTCGGCTGGTTGGCCTTGAAGCCTTCCCAGTGCGCCTGCAGCCTGCGCGCGCTCGTCGCGTCGACCGCGATCGAGTGAACCCTGGTGCGCCCGCGCATCTCGAAGAACCCGTTCTCCATCGAGAGCGTGCAGCGCGAGAGTTCGTCGGTGACGATGTGCTGCGAGAGCTTGACCGCGCGCATCAGGTCGTTCGCTCCCATCCCTGCATCCTTGATCGTGATTCTCATCTGTGCTTCTCCTGGTTGATTGAAAAGTACGTCTGCCACCCGCGCAGAATAGCACAGAATCCGTGCCCCTGTCAAACTGTGCTGAAAAACCCTTACGAATCAAGGCACACGGAATCCGTGTCTTCGGCTTGCTACACACACAGTTTCCGTGCTATGATCCGCGCGTACGCGAACACTTTTCAACCAACCAGGAGAACCAAGATGAGATCGACAGTAAGGACGTGGGACGAGACGAAGCTCAACCTCGAAGCGGCTCAGCAGGACAAGATCGTGCGCGGCGACATCGTGCGCTCGTACGACTTCCCGGGCTCACGCGACGACTGCTACATCGAAGGCGTGGTGATGGAGCACGACGGGCCGCGCAGCAACATGATCAAGATTCACGTCACCCGCGAGGTGATCGAGGGCGTCGAGGAGCAGGTGTCGCGCTTCGTGGTGCATGCGCCGATGGGCGTGTCGAGCTTCTCGGATGCGCCCGCCGTGTTCCTGATCGCGAAGCGGAAGGAGCGCTCGTGAGAATCCCCAACCAGATCACGTTCGGCGGCAGCGGTGCCGTCTTCACGGCTGACGGTGGCTCGGTCGAGAAGAAGAAGATCAGCGGCGTGGGCGCGCCGCTGCCCGAGGGCATGTTCGCCAAGTACACGGTCACCGTGCAGCCCAGCGGCAAGACCAGCGTGTCGGGCGTCATGCAGGCGCGCGCGATCGGCGGTCGCCGCTACTTCAGCGACAGCGACGAGAGCGCTGCGCAGGCGCGGCTGCTGAAGTGGGCCACGCGCATCCTGCGCGAGCGCACGAAGGAGGCAGCATGAAGACCCTTCGCGAAGCGTGCATCGCGCGCGGCATCGACCCGGACAACACCGGGGTGAAGTCGACCAAGCAGCGGTGGCTCAACCTCGACCGCATCATCCCCGGCGTGCCCGACCGCATCTCGCCCGCCGAGCAGTTGCGCGCTCTGAAGCGCAGCAGCCACGCCTGCAGCAATGCGCGCCGGATGTACACCCGGCAGAGCGCGGCGAACGACGCGGCGATGATCGCCGAGGGCGGGCTCGTGGCGTACATCGCGGCGTTCAACCGGCTGAACAACCTGAAGGAGGTATCGTGAGAACCGTGCAGAAGCTCGAAATCAAGGCGTACAGGCGCGAGACTGAGCACCACGATGGCGGCGGTGTCACGCATCGCACCGTCGAGGACGGCAAGCTCGTGGGCGACGTCGAGGTGGTGATCGACCAGGTGATGCTGCGCCACATGGCCGAGAGAGCCCTGCGCTCGCGCTCGCACCGCTCGGTCGTCGGCAACGGCCTCATCATCTGCAAGGCGCGCAACGTGCGCCACGAGAAGGAGGGATCGTGAACAAGAACGAACCGCTGCGCTCGCGCGAGCGCGTCGGACAGACGCAGGTGCAAGCCGCCGAGACGATCGGCGTGTCCTGGCGCACCTGGCAAGACTGGGAGCGCGGCGTGGCAGAGATGCCGACCGGGCTCTTCCGGCTCTACCAGCACCTGGTCGGGCTGAAGCGCATTCCGTTCAAGGGGGCCAAGTGAATCCGCTGATCAAGATCATCGCGCTCGGCGTGCTCGGCTTCGTCGTCGGCAGCTTCATCGGCGTCGGCGGCATCACAGGCGCGGCCCTCGGCGTGTTCATCGGCTGCGTGACCATGGAGGTGACGCCATGAAGGACTTCAAGGTCTACAGGGAAGGCAGCATCTTCCTGCTGCAGCCGCAGACCGACGCGGCGCGCATCTGGTGCGACGAGCACCTGCCGGAAGACCCGATGAAGTGGGGCGACTCGTACGTCGTCGAGCACCGCTACATCGGACCAATCGTGGAGGGGCTCGTCGCTGACGGCTACACCGTCTCGTGACGTTCGACTTCCGCGTATATCTCCACGGCAGCGCGTACCTCGTGTGCCCCAACACCGAGGACGCGCTCGCCTGGTGCGATCAGTACTTCCCGCGAGAGCGCAGCGTGTGGGGCGGCTACGTCTACGAGTACCGCTACCTGCGCGCGCTGCTCAACGTGCTCGCGACCTACGGCTTCAGCATCATCCACGGCAACCGCATCATCAACCAGGAGGCATCATGAAACTCGTAATCGAGCGACGCTACCATCTCAGTTCCGACGGGCCCGGCGACGCGCCTGCCGACATCCCAGGCAGTCGCATCAAAGACCTGATGGGCATGCTCAACATCCCCAACGAGCGGCATTCGGGCCCGGAGCGCCGCGCGGTGATCTCGATGACCGAGGGCTTCACCGTGCAGCAGTACGAGGCGTTCAAGCGCATCGCGCGCATGGCGATCGAAGAGCGCCGCACGCTGCACACGGGCCAGGACAACCCGATCTCGAAGGTGGTGCTCGGCGAGTTGCCCGGGATCGAGCGCATGCTCGCGGAGATCATCGACAACCTCGATCGCGGGATGGCCGAGCCGATCACAATCTACGCCGACGGCATGCGCGAGAACTCAGCCGATCGCAGGGAAGCGGAGGCGCGCGCGAAATAGCAAGCCAGCATCTTGTAGTTGCAGCACCTCGACGGGCCCAGCAGTTTGGGCCCGTTGACTTTTATCCCGGCTAAAGAGCAAGCTCATCCCGGCTTCGTGAGGCACCGAAGCAATCCAACGGAGACGAGTATGAGCCTGACCGAAGAGCAACTCGCCGAGCGCCGCACCGGGCTCGGTGGATCGGACGCAGCGCCCGCGCTGTCGCTGTCGCCGTACAAGACACCGCTCGCGCTGTTCCTGGAGAAGCAGGCACCGACGCCGGAGCCGACGGCGCAGATGCTCGCGTCGTTTCGCTGGGGCAATCTGCTGGAGCCCGTGATCAGGCAGGAGTACTCGACGCTCACCGGACGCGTCGTGCGATTGCCTGGCGGCACGCTGCGCCATCCGAAGCACAAGTTCATGCTCGCGCACGTCGACGGCGTCACCGTCGACAATCGCGTGTTCGAGGCGAAGACCGCGCGCGTCGCTGACGGCTGGGGCAAGAGCGGGACCGACGAGGTTCCGCACCACTATCTCATCCAGGTGCAGCACTACATGGCGGTCACCGGCATGGAGTTCGCCGACATCGCGGTGCTGATCGGCGGCAACGACTTCCGCGTGTTCGAGGTGCCTGCCGATCGCGATCTGCAGAAGCTCATCATCGAGGGCGAGATCGAGTTCTGGCAACTCGTCGAGGCGAACACACCGCCGCCGCCCGACTGGGACAACGACTCGGTGCCGATCATCACGCGCCTGTTCCCGGGCACCGACGGCACCACGATGATCGCCGACGGCGACGACAGAATCTACCAGCAGGCCTACGCGCTCGCGATGAAGTCGGTGAAGCGCTACGAGGACATGGCCGAGGGCGCGAAGGCGCACCTGCTCTACAAGATGGGCAACGCCGCGCGCCTGGTCTTCCCCGACGCCGAGGTGCAGTTGCAGCGCAAGGAGATCGCGCGCAAGGCGTACAGCGTGCCCGAGTCGAAGTACATGGACACCCGCTTCGCGAAACTGAAGGAGACAGCATGACGACGACAGCAGTGGTAGACAACCCGTTCGCGAGCGCGCCGGTCGTGGCTCGACCTGGCGGCAGCGAGCTTGCGGCGACCGTCGGCTCGGCGCGCGAGACTGCCGAGGTGCAGAGCATGATGGTGATGGCGCGGCGATTCCCGCGCGATGAGATGACCGTGATGGACCGCATCCTGCAGGCCTGCACGCGTCCGAGCCTCGCCGAGGGCGCGCTCTACGAGTACGCTCGCGGCGGCACCGACATCCGGGGCCCGAGCGTGCGCCTGGCCGAGTGCATCGCGCAGTACTGGGGCCACCTCGACTTCGGCTGGCGCGTGCTCGAAGAGCGGCCCGGCGCGACCAAGGTGCAGACGTTCGCCTGGGACATGCAGACCGGCACGCGCTGCCAGATGGTGTTCGACGTCGTCCACGAGATGGGGCTGAAGGGCGGCAACAAGAAGACGCTGCACGACCCGCGCGACATCTACGAGCACGTCGCCAACGCGGCAGCGCGACGGCTGCGCGCCTGCATCCTGCGCGTGGTGCCCGGCGACGTCGTCGAGGCGGCGGTGCGCCAGTGCGAGAAGACCCTCACCACCAAGGTCGACATCACGCCCGAGCGGATCACCGCCATGCTCACCCAATTCGCCGACTACGGTGTCACCAAGGGCGCGATCGAGCGCCGCCTGCAGCGCCGCCTGGAGGCCGTCACGCCCGGCCTGTTCGCCCAGCTTGGGAAAATCTTCACCAGCCTGCGGGACGGCATCAGCCAGCCGAGCGACTGGTTTGACCTGGCACCCCAGGAAGGGGCCACAGGCTCACCAGGTGAGCCTCAGAGCGCGCCGCCCGAGCCCGGTGGGGGTAAGCCAAGCTCCAGGGCCCAGGTGAAGCAGCGCTTGCAGGCCCGCCGGGAGCCCCAGCCCGAGCCCCCAGCCGAGGAGATGGGCCCGCCACCCCCGCCGCCGACCGCCCCGGGGCCCGAGCCCATGTCGAACGCCCTGCGCGATCTCATCCGCCTGGCGAAGACCGCGCGCACCAAGGACGACCTCGACGACCTGGTCCAGATCGCCGCGCACATCGTCGACGAGGATGAGGTGGTGATCGCCCAGGAGCACCTCGACGCCGCCCGGGAGAGAATCGAATGAAAGGGCTCACCACTCGCGCGATGATCGTCGAGCGGTACGGCATCCGCCTGTCGATGCAGCAGGTGGCCGAGATTCTCGACGTCACGCCCAACACCGTCTACAACATGCTGGCGGACGGCTCGCTGCCGATCCGCACGTACAAGGAAGGCAAGCGCCGCTTCGCGAGCTACGAGGCCATCGCCGAGTACCTCGACGGCAAGGACGACGAGGCGAAAAAAAACCCCGGCGGTTGATCGCCGGGGTTCGAGGGGAGAGCCGCGTGCTAGACGGCGAGCTTCAGCGTGATCGAGGCCGTCTTCTTCGAGATGCGCGCGGCTTCGATCTCCAGGTTCACGTAGCGCATGAAGCTACGCATGGTCTTGTGGCCGCTGATCAGCATCGCCTCGGCCACGCCCAGGACCGTCGCCAGTGTCGAGATCGCCTCGTGGCGCAGGTCGTGGAACCGCAGGTCTTCGATGCCGAGCTTCTTGCACGCGTCGGTGAAGCGCTGCGAGATCGTGTCACCGACGAACGGGAAGATGCGATCTTCACCATCGACGCGCGGCTGGCGCTTGATGATCTCCAACGCGGCGGGCAGCAACGGCACCACGCAATCGCGCCTGCCCGTGCTGTTGGAGGAGTCCTTGCGGGCGAGCTTGATGCTGCTGCCGTCAGCCGAGAGGCTGCTCCAGGTCAGGCGCGTGATCTCGTCGCGCCGGAACGCGTTGAGCGCGGCGAAGGCAACGATGTCGGCCATCGGCATCGCCTTGCCCTCGATCAGAGTCGCCTGCTCTTCGGCTTCGACCTTCGTGAAGTGCGCGATCAAGCGGGGCAGTTCGTCGTTGACCGGGCGACGATCGCGCTGCGTGCTGTCGGCGACCAGCTTGTCGCGACGCAGCTTCTCCATCACGCCGTTCAGCGGGTTGAAGGGCGCGCCTTCCTTGCCCCACTCGTTCCACTCACCGACGCGGCGCAGCGCGACGTTCAGCCGGATGAACTCGGCCATCACGGTCGACGGGTGAACCTTGTCGATGTTCTTGCGGCTGCTGCAGTACGCGCGCGCCTGGTTCGCGGTCATGTCCGTGACGAGCAACTCGGCGAGCATCGGGTGACGCGAGAGCCGGTTGAACATCATCACTTGCCCCTCGGGGAGCGGGTTGCCGTCTTCGGCGGACTTCGCGACGTAGAACGCGAACAACTCGGCCATCGTCATCTTGCCCGGCTTCGCCTGCTGCTGCTCGGCCACGACGACCTCGGGGGCCTTCGCGAGTTCGGCGTTGCGCCAGGTGACGGCCTCCTCGCGCGTGGCGAACGACTTCGTGCGCTTCTTGCCATCGGCACCGCGCACGATCCCCTGGAAGGAGATGCCGCCGTTCTTCAGCTTGTGCGCGCGCACGCCGTCCTTGTACGCGACGAGCTTGCCGATCTTCGCCTTAGCCTTGGCTACAACTTTGGAGACTTCCGCGACTTCATTTTCTACGATCATGTTCATCTGAATTCCCTTTCGCTGGTTGAGAGACACTGCACTTTTGATGCACCACACCTACCAATTGCACCACATTAAACCTGTGCTACCCTTCATCATCTACCGGCTTGCCGCCGGGCCCTAACTCCTTGATCTGCACTCGTAAATCCCAGTTTATCCGAGACAACTTTGGAGCGCAAGCAATGTTTGCAAAGATACGTGCCCTATCACCGGATGATAGTCTAAGTCGCTGTTTCTTAAAGAGCACGCCTGGCGCTGCACCACGAATCTGCACCCGGCCTGCCGATCGCGCTATGTTGGGCAGCAGACTGACGCGCCACCCGAGCAAGATAGCATCCCAGCGCACATCAGAGTACCTTAGCCATGGCTAAGACTCAACCCCCAGCCACGAAAGGAGCGCGCGACATGCAGTCTCTCAAAGTGGTCACACCGCTGCGAGACTTCCCCACGAGCGAACTACCCGACGACGAGATCAAACGCCCCTATCGATTGTGGAACAGCACCGAGAAAAAGCAGGTGAACTGGGCATTCTTCAAGTCGCTGCGACACGCGCACATGCGCGCACTCTGCGAAGCCGCGTGGGCGAACGAAGACACCGTCCTAGAGGTGTTCGACATACGCAACGGAGGCCTGCGCGGCCAGTACGCGAAGCGCGGCCAGCACATCCAGTTCTGGCGCAGCAGCCACCACCTGGAAGACAACTGAGGTGAAGCGCCGACCACCTCGCAACAAAGAAGAGATTCTCGCGGCGGTCGCCAAAGCCGTTCATTTCATCGAGGACGGCTCGAACATCAAAGACGCGCTAGAGCGAGCCCACGTATCCAACTCTGTGTGGTCAGCGTATCGGCCAAAAGTCCTGAAGGGAGCAGCAGTGAAGACACGAAGAACCAAAGACCAAGTCGAGCGCGACGCGCGAAGGGTGCATGCGCTCGTGTTGAAGGGCGTGAGCATCATCGAAGCCAGCAAGCGGATCGGATTGAAGGAACAGGTCTACAGGAGAGCGGCGAAACAGCTTGGTCTTCCGCCGAAAGGGGCAATGACCGGCTCGGTGAATGCCGACATGCTGCCGCCTCGACCGGACAAGAAGGGCACCGGCAAGGGCGGCTACCAGAGGCTCTCGGTGCCGCCCGACATGAACAGCGTACAGTCGCTCGCGCAACGCATCGGGCTCATCGACAAGAAGCTCGAAGCGGTCAAGGGTTTCGCCAAGGACCGTAAGACCTACGCGAAGCGGCTGATGGAACTGCTGCGCAAGGGGGCCTGATGCCGCCCAAGGGATGGAAGAAGAAGCACACCGCAGCGGTCCCACTCGACGACGCGCGCCGCTACAAGCTCACGTCAGGGATTCCGATCCCGCCGACGTTCCACAACAACATCTTCATCCCGATCCTGAAGCGCATGAAGGTCGGGCAGTCGTTCGGCTTCAGCGAGAAGGAGCAGGGGCGCGTGCGGAACGGAATCGCGCGCGTGCGCGAAGGCGCGAAGACGATGAAGTACACGATCCGCGTGAACACGCCAACGAAGGGCCGTGCGCGCTGCTGGCGCATCGCCTAGCGCGGCGGCATCTCCACCACGTTCTCGCTCTGAGGGGCGAGCTTCTCTTCTAGCTCCTTGACCTTCGCGAGCGCTGCGGCCAGTTGCGACGCGAGCGTGACCGCGCGATCGGCCATCGAGTTGCGCTGGATCGCCATCTCCTGCAGCGCTGCGTTGAACTCGACCTCGCCCATCACCACGCCCTCAGAACGATTTCCCAATACGCGAGGTTCGTCGGGCCGACGCCGACGTTGTTCGTCTTGTGCATGAAGGTACAGCCCTGCGCGCCGATCGCCCATCCGATCTGAGTGGCGCTCACCCACGTTCCTAGTCCGACGTAGTTCGGGTTGTCGAAATAGAAGTCTGCCGGGTGGACCTCGTCACCCGCTACATAGCCCTGGTCGGCGGTGAGGCAGCGATAGACCGCGATGACCAGCTTCGGCCTCGCCATGCCTGCCGGGAGCGAGAACGCGCCTTCCGTGTTAGGTGCGAGACTGATCCCAGCCTGCTCGAACATGGGCTGCAGGCCTTGGATCGAGACAGTCGCATTGAGGCTGCCGGTGATCGTCAGACCAGTGTTGGTGAAAGCGCCAACGACGGTTTCGTTGACCGCGAACATGTGCTGCGAACCGGTCGCCACGTTGTGATACCAGTGGCCCCCGCCGCCAGCTCCGACATAGCGCACACCACCCCCAAGCCCACCAGCAGACCCCGTCAGAAGATAGTGCCCCGATGCGGTGATGTCTGGCACGCTCACCGTGCCGCCGCCAGTGAAGTTGATGCCGCCAGCGTTCTTGATGAAGTCGGCGACCAGCTTGCCGTTCGTCTGATCGTAGATCGCGAAGTCGCCACGAGCAGCCGAGCCAGCGCCCGCGCCGACGAGCCATGCATTCCCGGCTGCGTTCGTATCGTTGAATCTCAGCGGATTGCCTGCCGCTGAATCGTAGTTGAGCGCGAGCGCGATGCCACCGGCAGCCAGCGTGATCGCGACCGACCCAGCCGCATCGATGCTCAGTCTAGTTGCGCCACCAGTCTGCAGGTTAAGAGCCGAGCCACCGACGTTCAGCGGTTGAAACGACGCAGTACCGGTGGGGTCGACGCCCTCGACATAGCCCCCGGTCGCGCTCGTGCCAAAACGAACGGCCTTGGTGGGGCCTTTCACAACGACCTTCGTGGTGCTATCCACGCTGCCAAGGCCCAAAACCGATTGATCGTATGGCACCGTGAGCGGGCCGTTGATCGTTGCGGATGCAGCGGTGAGCGCCGTGAACGTCCCAGCCGCAGGCGTGACGTTGCCGATCACGACGTTGTTGATCGTGCTGCCAGGCGAGAAGATGATGGTCTTCCCTGCTGGGATCGTGATCCCGGCGGGTGTCATCACCAGCACGTCAGCCGCGCCGATCGAATAGCGGATGTCGTTCAGCCCGGCGCGGTACAGCCCGCTCGTCGGTTCGTTGGCGAAGGTGATGCCGGGTGCTGCCACGGTGCCATCGGCGAACCTGAAGGGCACCAGCATCCCGCCGTAGCCGTGGCGCGAGAGCGAATCGGTGAGCGCGGCGGCGATGTCCGCCATCGTCGTGTTCGCCCAGTCGGTCGTGATGTCGGTGTGCGTGACGACCGGGTTCTCGACCGGTAGCGTGTAATTCCCTGAACCGTCGCGTGCCATGGTCTACCTCTGCTGAGTTGCGTACGCAGCCCCGGCTGCGGCTGGCACCGATTGCGCGGCTTGTGCTGCGAGTTGCCGCATCACGCTCTGCTTCATCTGCGCGGGCAGGTTCATGTTCGCGAGCGCCTGCGCTGCGCGCGCCGGGTCAACGTGTAGCTGGATCAGGCGCTGCGCGATGTCTACCGCCTGCCGATCGCCAGCCGAGATCATGCCGCGCCTGGCGAGCGCGAGCGCGAACCCGGTGCCGGTGCCAGCGCCGCTGCCGCCCATCATGTCGACCAAGCCGCCAGCCGCCACGAGCGGATCGCGCCAGAGCGGTGTGCGTTGGCTCTCCAGCGCCTGGCGAGCGCGGGCGAGCACCATGTTGCTCGGGGCGACGTTCTGCGCGGTCGCGCTGCCGCGCGGCCCCATGGTGTAGGGCAGGTTCTGCTCGGCGACCTCGCGGCGCACCGCGCCGAGTGCAGCCTGTCCTCGCGGCGAGTACACCGGCTGGCCGTACTGGTTGACATCGCTCGCCGCGCGCGCGAGTTGCCGCTCCTGGCCGGTGAGCCTCGGCACGCCGCCAGGTGTTAGATTCTGGTTCTCCATCCCGGCGAGCAATTCGTTGCCCGCCTGCGCCTGGCCGCGCGCGGTCGCCGCCTGGCTGTAGTCGCCGAGGAACTGCGACCACTTGTTGCCACCGAGCGCGCGGTTCATCTCGTTGTCGAAGGTGTCCTTGAACCCCTCGATGCGATTGCGCAGCATCCCCGCCGCCTTCTTGTCGGTCTGGTACAGGCGCGAGAGCGCGTCATCGAGCGCGGTCATGCGTAGCTCGTGCAACGAGCCAATGTCGCCCGCCGATCGCGCGGCCTTGTACTGGTCGAGGATGCGCTGCAGTTCGCCCTTCACCGCCTTGTTGTGCGTCGAGTTGATCGCCGCAGTGATCTCCTGGCCGAGCACCCTCCCCTTGTCGAAGGGGCGCTGCATCTGCGCGCTCGACATGAAGGTGTCGTAGACATCCTCCGCAGCCTGCGAGAGCGCCGGGACATCGCCGCCGACCTCCTGCTGCAGGTGACCCCAGCGCTGCTGCGCCGCGCGCTCGTACAGGTCTTCGATCGGTCGCCCGAGTTCGCCACCGGCTTCGCGCGCCTGGCGTTCGGCTTCCAGTAGCGCCGGTTGACGCGTGGCGACGCCAGAGGTAACGGGTGCGCCCGAGCCCGTCGGAGGCGTGCGAGCCGTCGCCGCGCCAGCGAGGGCCTGCTGAGCCGCCGGTCGATCTGCAGCCGGGATCGCGGATGCAAACGCCTGCTCGGCGATCGTCTGCCGACCGCCAGGAGAGAACCGCCGCCCGTAGTCGACCGCCTTCTTCAGCACGGTGCCAGCGATCGGCGCGGCGACGTTGAAGCCCTTCTGCATCAAGCCAGCGGTCAGGGCCGCTTCAGCCGCGTTCTTGACCTTGCCGTAGGCGACATTCTCTTCCTCCGTCGGCATCAGCAGCCCGGTGCCAGCGCCAAGGAGCGCCGCGCCGCCGACCGACTGCGCGCCTGGGATCAGCATCGCCGGAGCGACAGCGCCAGCGGTGCCGAGGCCTCGCATGACCCTGCCGCCGAGCGTGCCACCGGTCGCCATGTCCGCGATGCGCGCCTGCTCGCGCACGTCGTCGCGGGAGGCCTGCCCGAAGAGTTGCTTTGTGCCGGTGACGACGTCCTGCATGCCAGCCCCGAGCTTCTCCAAGGACGAGCCTGCGCCCGTGATCTCGCGCGCGGCGCGCTGGCGGATGTACTCGGCGGCTTCGGTGTCGCCAGCCGCTTGCGCTCTTCCGAGCGCCTCCATGTGTTCGGCGAGTGTCGGCATCAGCGGTGGTAGTAACTATCGGCGCGCTGCTGCACGCTCGCCTGCGGCGCGGCTGGTGCCGGTGCTGGCGTCGGCTGCTGCACTTCTTCGTCAGGCGGCGTCGGGATGCGGTAACGCTGGCGCAGCGTGGTGCGCGAGTCACGCGCCAACTGAATCGCCGATCGCATCTTCGAGGTGATGGTCGTCGCGTCGTCCCTCGGGTTCGGCGCGAACTGCATGATGCGTCCCGCCTCGGTCGCCGAGAGCGCGGTGCCCGCGAGGCTCTTGATGATCTCGTAGGCCTTGTTCATGACGCCCGCGCGTAGCTGCTCCTGCTCCGGCGTAAGGAAGAGTTTCTGCACTGGGATGCCGGTCGACGCGCCAATCCCCGCAGCGCTGCCAGCACCCAGGCCGAAGGCGTCGGGGTTCGCCTCGATCTCCTTGATGAGCCGGTTGCTCGATGTGATCGTCTCTGCGGCGATGCCGTAGCGGTTGCGCTCTTCGGAGGTCGCGGTCTTCGGCAGCGCATCCGGTCGCGTCGCGGGAGCACCGCCAGCACCGCCACCGAGAATCTCGCCCGTGTGCGTGTTCACGACGGCGGTGACGTTCCCTTCCTGGTCCTTGATCGGCACGAACTTGCTCTGCTGCAGCAGCAAACGCCGCGTCTCATCGGCCTGCGCTGCGGCTTCGCGGCGCTGCTCGACCGTGTCGGCGTTCTGCGCCATCGACTCGTAGAGGCGTGCCTGCGCTTCGAGGCGCTTCTGGTGACGCTCGCGAGCCGCCTCGGGATCGGCGAGCGACTGCTTCAGCAGCAACCCGGCGGCTGGTCTGAAGCTCTCGCCGCCCATCGCACCGAGGGTGAGCGCGAGCATGGTCTTCTCGTTCGTGGCTTGCTTCTCCTCGGGGCTCGGCGTGTAGGTCTGCGACTGCGTCAGCGCTTCGAGCGCTTTCGCGCGATAGTCGGCGACCGGCGACGCGCCGGGCCGCGCTGGCGGAACTTCGACGCCGGAACTCGGCGTCGAGAGCAGTGGGCGACGCGCAAGCGCCGCCGACTGCGCCCGCGCCTTCATGAAGGGAAGGTCGGGATCAGCGTCGAAGATGTCGCCGAAGCCGTAGTCAGCCATTCGGGCCCCAGTAATCACCGAATTGCGAGTAGTCGATCGGCGCGGATGGCGGCGCGATCGGCAGGTTCTGCTGACCACCGCCAAACGCTGGTGCGATTTGACTCAGCAACTTCCTTCTGTCCTGCGACATTTGATCGATCTGCTGGTTCGACTTCCTCATTGCCAGGCCCGACATCAAGCCCGAAATAGCACGCGCGGCCTGCGAACCCTTGTCCATGCGTTGCATCGGCGCGGCCACGCCACGCAGTTGCTGCGCGAGCGCCTGCTGCTGCGCGAGCTTCTCCTCCTGGGCGGTCAGGTCGGCCATGGTGAGATAGGCAAGCCCGGTGGTGTTGTCAGCCATGGCGCATCCTTTCGGTGAGGTAGAACCCCATCATGCGGGCGGTGAGGAGCGCGCTGTAGACGATGACGCGCGCTTGCTCCTCGAACATGTCGATCACGCGCGCGAGCGCATCCCAGTGGTTGCTGTCGTGCTCGGCGTGGTAGCGCACCGTGCGAAGCGCGTCCTTGCCGTAGAGGCGTTCGAGTTCCTCGACGCTCGCAAGCGGCATCGGGTGGAATTCGAGCGCAGCCTTGTAGCCCAGGAGCGCGTGCGGCCCGACGTGCTGCAGGTAGTAGTACTGCGCGCCAGCCGTCGCGGCGGTCGCGTGGTCGATCACGTAAGGCGTCTCCCCGAGCGTCGCGAGGTCTTCTTCGAGCCAGCGCGCATGGTCGTGTTCTTCGAGTTGAGCTTCGAGGTAGTAGGCACGCAGCGCGCCCGTCGACCTCGACGCCGCGATCTCCAGCAGCGGCTCGGCGGCGCGCATGATCCCATGCAAGAACTTCAGCCACGTCACGAACTGGCGGCGGTTGCCGATCATGGGCACCGGCACCTCGCGCAGCATCTTCAGCAGGTTGTCGGAGGTCGCCATCAGTACATGTACGCCGCAGCCATCAACGCCGTGCCGCCGAGCGCTCCCCAGTCGGTCTTGTTCGCCGCGTTCTGCGCGCCGGTCAACTGCCCGGCCTGCAGGCCCATCCCCGGCTGACCGACACCCGCCGGGTTGAACCCCGGCATTTGCGGCATCTGAACCTGCTGCCCGGTGAGCAGCGCGTTCAACTCGTTCAGCGGCATGTTCCGCTGTTGCATTTGATCGGCGAGCGAGGCCTGGCGCAGCGCCTGCTGCTGCTGAACCTGCGATGTGTCCATGCCGTACTGCGCCTGCACGTCCTGCAGCCCTTGCCCCATCGCCTGCCCGAGCAGTTGCTTGTCTTCGGTCGTCCACTGGTTCTGCAGTTGCTGGTTCGCTTGCGCGTTCGCCATGCTGCCGCCGGGCAGACCCATGTTCGCGAGCTTGGTGTCGAGTTGGTTCTGCTGCAGCGTGCGACCGGGCTGCAGCATCTGGCTCATCTGGTTGAACGCGTTCTGTTGCGCCTGCTGCACGTTGCCCGCCTGCGCGGCCTGCGTCGGCATGCCCGGCAGCGAAGCGAAATCGAAAGGCGTGTTGAACGCGCCGGTCGCTTGGTTGAGCAGGCCCTGCGCGCCCTGCGAGAGCCCCATCTGCACCTTCTGCTGCGAATCGAGCGCGGCCTGCTCCTCGGGGGTGAGCGTGGTGGTCTGGTTCCACGTCGTGACCGGCAACCCCGTAGACGGATCGCGTCCGACGCTCGACGACCATTGTTGCTGCCCCCATGGCGTGGTGACGTCGGGGCGATTCGCAAACGTCTGCGACGCCATGTTCTGCTGGTTGTAGGCCTGGTCCTGCGCCGCCAACTGGCCGTAATTTACGCTGCTCTTGCCGCCGCCCATCATTCGCTCCCGGTCTTTTCAAGGAGAGGTCGACGCGTGAGATACCTGCACTCGTCCTTCTTCATCGCGAGGAGCACGACGTCGCCGCCGTCGTCGTGCATCCCGGGGAGCCGTGAAACCTCGCGGAACCCGAGGTGCTGATCCCAGCGCATGGCCTTCGCGTTCGTGCTGTTCACCACGCCGAGCAACATCTCGCGACCGGCGTCGACGAAGGCGTGGCGGAAAACTTCTTCGAGCATGACGCGCGGGCTGAAGTGCCAGCCCGGCGCGAAGGCGATGTGAATCTGCGCGAGCTTCCCGAGGAAGCCGTTCAGGCCCGCGACGATCACGAGCTTGCCCTCGCTCACCCAGCCGATCACGCGAAGGTCGGCGCTCGGGTGTACGCCTGCATGCTCGCGAAGGAACCCGGCCATCGCGTTCCACTCCTGCGTGTTCTTCGGCAGGACCATCACATCACACCCCCGCGCTCGGTCCAGAAGTCGATCGAGGCGAGCAGCGTTTCGCCGCCGCACAGGTAATCGATCTGCGCGGTACCAGCGAAGCCCACGCCGTTGACGCCGATCCACGTTTTGATCGGGCCCTGCAGCCCAGTCCACTTGGCGACGTCCCACAGGTCGACGTCCCACAGCGCCTCGTCGAAGTGCGGGAGCGTAGGGATCACCGCAGCCCCGGGCCCGCCGTAGTCGGTCATGATCGTCACCGCGATGGTCGGCGTGGTGGTGGTGATGAAAGTCGGGCGCAGCATCTTGAAGACCTTCTGCTGCGCGCCGGTCCCCGGGCCGGGCTCCATCGAGTTGTAGGCCGGAGTCACCTGACACTGGATCGGATCGCCGGTCGTCGTTCCGATCAGCACGTTGTCGACCGGGCCATCGAAGGCGCGCACGACACGCCCGTCGTAGGTGCCGGAGAAAACGTCGGCATCGATCGAGACGAAGCTCGAATAGGGCAGCGTGTTCAGCAGCGACCAGGCCCCGGTGGAGAGCTTCAGCGCGAAGAACTGCCCGCCGAATTCCGGTGAATCAGGAGGCACGCCGATGAGGAAAAGCTCTTCCTTCGGCAGCGACACGATCTTCCAGCCGACGAGCGAAGAGGACTCGCGCATCAGGCGCGCGATCACAGGCGAGATCATGTAGGTGAGCCGCATCTGCTCCTGCTGCGACATGTCGATCGTGGTGAGCAGGCGCGAGAGCGGAGTCACGCCGAATTGCGAGAGGATGTGGACGTCGGCCCCGCTGTTGATCACGCACTGACGTCCCACCGGCAGCGCGCCGACGTACCACACGCCTTGGATCACGAAGTCACCGACGGTGTCGGGGTCGGTGCCCTGGTACACGACGACATCGCCCTGCGAAGAGATCGCGACGAGCTTGTCGTTGATGTCCACGCCAGCGTCCACCGTCCAGCGCACCAGCGCGACCAGTTCGCCGCCGTGCTTGAACTGCTCGCCGAAGTTGAACGCGGTGACCGTGCCTACAATCTGCGAGACGGGCAGATACCACGCGCGCGTGGTGCCCTTCTCGATGAACCACAGGCGCTTCATGTGCTCGACGACATAGCAGAACGTCGAAGGATCGCAGCCGGTGATCTGCCCGGCTCCGGTGCCGAGCGTCGGTGTCGTCCACGCCGAGCCGTTGTAGTACGCGTACCCGCCGCTGTCGTTGTTGCACGCGATCAGGAATGCGCCCGCGATGTTCTGGAAGTTGAGCCACGTCCAGTGATCGCCCATGCTCGGCCCGCCGACGCCCGACATCGGAATCCACGGCCCGTTCCCCCCGACCGTGACATCGAGAACCCGACCGGAAGCGCACGCGAAGAGCTTGCCCGCTGGCGCGATGCTCGCGGCGGGGCCTTCGGAGAGCAGGCGCATGCCGAGCGCACGCGGCCTGATCCTAGCGACGCGGCCAGGCGGCGCTGCGCTCGCAGGGTAGTAGCTCATCATCGTCTGCACCGGAATCCCGGTCGAGACGTTCGTCGCCCATTCGGTGTAGCCCTTGCGCGTTTTCAGGCCGAAGGGCTCGCTCAGTACGTTCACCAGGCTGATCGCGTACTCCGGGCCCATCACGGCGAGCGCATCGCGCGCGTTCAATCCCTTCGCCGGGATCGCGAGCGGCGTGAGGCTTCCGACCTGCGGCTGCGCGCGGCGCGTGTTCTGCGTGGAAGCGAGTCGGAACATCAGCCGAAGCCCGTGTCGGGTGTGTTCGAGTAGCCGTCGAGATAGCGGAAGCCGCCAGGCACCGGGCCCGAGAGCGTGAGCGCCTGCCCCATCTGGTCGCGCGCGAGGAGTTGCGAGAGACGGTCGTTGAAGTCCGACTGGACTGCCGCCGTGCTCATCCCCTTCATCTCCAGCCACTTCAGCTTGATGGCGAGCGTCATCAGCAGCCAGTCGAAGCGCGGCACGTCGCCGTTCTTGTTGGCGCGCTGCTTCATCGTCGTGAGGATGTCCGCGTCGATCACCCAGTTCGCGTCGACGTACTCGAACTTGATCGTCTCGCCGTTCGCAGGCGCGGTCAGGAACTGCACCTGATCCGCGTAGATGCGGCACATCGGCGTGATCGTTACCTTCGGCACCCAGGACGCGATCGTCGCCCACTGCTGCGCGTTGACGACGACCACGGGACGCCGCATCGCGAGCGACCAGCCGGTGCCGTCGACGAAGCGCGAGAAGTTCGCTGGCAGATCGAAGGCCGTCTTCACGCCGTCACCCGTGATCGAGTAGGTCAGGCGCAACTGCTGCCAGTCGTGCGCCTCGTCGACCATGATCCCGGCGAGGTTCGCCGCCGAGCCCATCAGGAGCACGTTCTCGTCGCCCGAGTCGAAGACCCCTGCAGGCGAAGGCAGCGACAACTGGATGCAGGCCTGCTGCACCTCGTAGAGAATCGTGTCCTGCTTCTGAACCGATGGCGAGGCCATGCTATGCCGCCTTCAGCTTCTCCTCGATCAGCGACGTCAGCCGCCGCACCTCGGACTTCAGTTCGGCGATCTCGCCGTCGCGCTTTTCGAGTTCGCCCTGCATGCGCCGGAACGGCTCGTCACCGCGCGATGCTTCCACCGCGAGCTTTGCGAGCGCCTTCAGCTTCGCCGCGCCCATCACCTTCTGCACCGTACTGTCGGGAAGCTCGGCAAGTTGCTCGACGGTGTAGACCTTGAAGAACTTGAACTCCTCGACCTGGGCGCGCGTCATCATCGGCCAGTGCGCGAGGCGCGTGCCGGTCGCGCCGGGCTCGCCGTCACCGCCGCCCTTCCATGCGCTGTACGCGCCGGGCCAGCGCTGCTTGTCCGAGTCGCGCAGCGGGCGGTCGATGATGTTGTCCTTCGAGTTGAAAATCCTGATGCACTCCGTATCGACGAAGATCGGGCGACCCTCGCGCTCGGTCGCTTCGCCGTCGGGGATCGCGCCCATGTAGAACTGCACCGGGAGCTTCTCGTCTCCCTTGAACGGATTGCGCGGATCGAAGTGCGAGATGTCTGCGTCGAATGTCTGCATGTGAAGCTCCTATTGAATTGCTGATCCGCTGCCGGTAACCGTCCACACTTCACCGGCCAGTCCGACGCACGCGCTCGCTCCCGCAATCGCTTGCGCCAAATCCACTCCGGCGAGGATTGGCCCGTTGATCGGCGAGCGAAACTCGAAGCGATAAAAGCTCCCCGGCGTCGTGTTGAATCCTGGAGCCTGCCCACCAAACCAAATCGACGCGGGCGTTGGGGTGCCAGCCAAACCTCCGGTTCCGAGTGGCAGGGTTCCCATGTCGGTCCAGGTGCTGCCATCGTCGGACCACAGGAAATCCACCACTCCATTCGGAGGGGTGGGCGTGTAGGTAAATCGCAGCCACTTCGCCAGAGGGTCGGCCCAGGCCGGGTAGGTTTTGTTGACTGCAGTCGAGCCGGTGCTACCCTTCCCGATCGTGATCGTGATCAGCCGCGTGTTCTGCGTGCGGGTGATGTACCAGCCGATCTGAGCGACGGAAAAATTGCCCGCCATCCCGCCGAAGCCGTCCGCACTCTGGTTATTCCAAAGGGCCGGGGTGAAGTAGTAGCGGACCTCCCAACTGGAATTTAGCAACGCGTTTCGCACCGCCGCCGTCGACGGCGTCGTAAGACCGACCCCAACGCCTGGAGGTGGGCCGGGAGTCACGTACTTCGTCGCGGTCGAGCCAGTGCCCCAAAAGTACTTGCCCGCCTTCACCGTCTTGCCGGTGTTGTTCACCCAGGTGCCTTGGGAGCCACCGTTCGGGATGTCTGCCAATGCCTTCACGTAACCGACCGGCGTGTTGTAGGTCAGGGATGGGTTGGCGCTCGCGTTGAACGACGGAGCACCGGCAGTGCCGCCGATCTTCCACAGCGACGGCACGCCATCGGGAAAGAGGCGCGCATCGTCTGCGTCAGTCGAGCCGATGCCGATGCCCGTGCAAAGCCCGAGCTTCGGCCCATAGGTCTGGTTGACGCCGACAGCGAACGAGTCAGAGAGTTGCGTCGCGCTGCTCATACTGGAGTCCCTATCGCGATTCGGCCTTGCGCAGTGATCGGGATGCCGCGCACGTAGTGATCGATGGCTCCGGCGGTGTCGGCTGCGAGCGCGCCCGCTGCGGTCAGGGCGAGCCCTGCCTGATAGCCGGTGATCGCCGCGCCCGTGATGTCGATGCAGAGCCGACCGTTCGACCCGTAGGGAAGACCGGACACCCAAGAGCGCGGCGCGACGGCAGGCGCGACGCAGATATTCGCGCCCGCGTAGGGGATCGCGTTCGGCGCGCTCGTCGCGGGCACAGCGGTCGTAGTCCCGACGCGACCGCTGCCGCTGAAGCCCAGCGGTCCAGCGTTCACGCGACCGCCGCGCTCGCTGCGTTGCTGCTGCCGAAGGCAGACTGCCCGGTCGTCATCGCGATGCCCGTGCGATTGAGGAAGCCCGCCTCGATCGCCGCGCCGATTGCGACCGCACCGGGAGCCGTCACGGTCTTCAGCGCGAAGCCGGTGAAGGCCGGGCCAGCGCCTGCATCGCGCGAGCCGCCGTTGCCAGCCGCTCCGATGCCGAAGCCTGCGGTGTAGTAGTTGATGCCCGCCACGCCAGCAGGGTTCGAGTACGAGGGCGAGCCCGAGGTCTTGCTTCGCCCGCCGCCGATGTACATGTAGCGCGAGTCGGTTGAAGCGGCACCGGTCACCGTCGACACGCCCGGCGTGTAATCGTCGGTGAAGCCCTGCCGGTTGATCGCCGCCGGGTTCGTCTGGTAGAGCGGCAGCAGCCCGAGCAGCGTTTCAAGCCCGTAGCCGATGCCGGTCGCGAGCGCGCCGGTCGATGCGTTGCCGGTCGCGTCCTTGTCGAAGGGTGAGCCCTTCGGGCCGGAGAGCAGATCGAACGTCACCGGCTGGCCCGCTGCTGGGTTGGCGGTGCGGTTGTTGGCGTTGGTTTCGCCGGGAAGAGAGGCAGGCATGGTTCACTCCTTTTGCTTCGGTGCGTAGCTCGTGCCGAGCAGACTCGGCGGCACGTCTGTGTCGTTCGATGCGCCCTCGATCACTTCACCGAGCGGCGCGACCAGCGGAGATGTTTCGAGCGTCTCGGGCTTGTTCGCTGTCACGCTGATCGACTGCTGTCCCGGCGCTGCCGCGCGGTCGGCGACTTCCTTGGGTGCCTCGACTGGCTCAGCGACGGGCTCTTGCATCTCCTCGTCGTCGTGGTGACGAGATTGATGTCGCTTGGTAGTGGTCATGTTTCACCTCGAAGAGAAAAGCGGGAGCGCCGCCGTTGCCGCAGCGCTCCCACGAAGGCCCTTGGAGAAAGGCCAAGAAGACATCACGGCGAGATCAGCCGCCCTTGGAACTGCGAACCGCTGCAGGTGAGGTTCCCTGCCCACGCGATGATCTGCACTTCGGCGTCCTGGTTGATCGCGTAGCGCTTGTTGGGCGCGAGCGGCACCATGTTGCGTTCGGCGTGCGGACGGTAGAAGAGGTACTTCGTGTTGAGGAAGTACATCGTCTTCGTGACGGCGAAGCCGCCGATGCCGCCGTCGAGGATGACGTCCGCGTCCATGTACTTGATGGTCGGGAAGCCAAGCTCGGCCTTGTTCGGATCGGTGAAGCGCTGATTCGCCTGCAGCGACCCCATGTAGATGTTCCACATGAAGCCGTCCATCACGATCAGGTTCGGACGATCGACACCGCGCACGAGCGTCGACCACATCGTGTTCATCGCCGCCTGCACCGTCGATGCGGTGAGCGCCGCACCTGCGGTCGTCGACTTCGAGCGCCAGAACGTCCAGGTGCCGCGATCGATGCCGCCGTAGGTGCCCGCCGCCGGGTTCACCGGCACGGCTGCGTCGAGCCCGGTGATCTGCTTGCCGCCGTTCGCGGTGCCGTCCGAGTAGATGCCGCCCGCGATGAGGTTCGCCATCGTGCTCTCGGCCACCGAGAGGCGACCGTCGAGCAGATCGATCATCTGCTCCTTGCCAGCGTTCTGCAGTTGCTCCAGGCCGCTGATGATGACGGGGCATGCCGCCTGCTTCAGGTCGAACTGCGCCGCGCTAATGACGTCCTGCGCTGCGACCGGGAGCAGGTCATAGCCGCTGTACCAGCCTGCGTTGCCGTTCTCCGCGAAGCTGAGTTCCTGCAGGATGACGGTGCCGCCGGAGATGGTTCGGGTGTTGCCGCCTTTCTCGATGTACGTCAGAAGCCCGTTGTTCTTCGTGACGTTGTCGGCGATCTTGCGCGAACGATTCTCGATCGTCGTCGCGACGATGTCGCTGATGTTCGGGAATGCCACGAGTGCCTCCGTTCAAGGGTTGCAAAGAAAACTTCTCCTTGCCCGCGAGGCCCTCGTGTTCGATCTACGATGGCACGCGCCCTTGATCGGTCGGGCTGACCGGCTGCTGCAACTCCGCGATGGCACCGTTGCGGTGTTCGCGGTCCCTCGCGCAGGAGGGAGCTACGCTACTCGCCGGGTGGCCTAGCGATTCGCTGCGTCGTCCCAGGCCGCTGAAATCGCGGCCCGGCGATCGTCGTTCGCTGGTCCCGGTACTGCGCCTGCTGGAGCGGGTGAACTGCTGATGCTCGCTGCGGTCCTTCTGGCCCGCTGGGCGGCGGCTGCTGCAGCGTTCGCCCGCTCCTGTTCTGCTCGCTTCGTCACGATCTCGCGAATCTGCGGATCGAGGTAAGTCGCCTGATCATACGCCTCCTGCAGGGAAATGACATCACCCCGCGCGGTGTTCAGGTCGATGATGTCGGCCATGCGGTTGCGAACGTGATCGAAGAACTCGTGCGCCGCATCCTGGCCGAAGGCCTCGACCTCGCCCACCGCGTTCGTGTTGATGTGTTGCAGCGCCTGCTGACGCTGTCCCTGGACCTGGTTGAAGAAGCCCATCAGCGGCTGCAGTTGCTGCTGCATCTCCTGGCGCAGTTGCTGAGCAAGCTGCGCGTTCGGCTCGTTCGGTGGCGTCTGCCCGGCGAGCACGGCGTCGAGCGTGGCGATGTCCACACCGAAGCCCCTGATGATGTTCGCGGCCAGGTGCGCCTTCTCGGCCACCGAGCCGTGGCGCAGCGTGTGATCGGCGCGCAGCAACCCCTGGATCGCGCCGAGCGCGCCGCCCTCGGTGGAGGCGAAGTTCTGCGCGAACGGGCTCACGATGCTCTGAAGCTCGCCGAGCATCTCCCGGTAGCGCGCTCCCTCCTGCATCGCGCGCGTGACCTCGGCCTCGCGGCGCACCACCTCCTGCTGGACCTCGGCGGGGAGCTTGCCCCAGTGCTCGCGCGTGCCAGGCTTCCAGCTTGTCGGCGGGCGCAACTGCTGCGCGGTGGCCTCCGGCGGTGCCACGGGAGGCTTCTGAGCCGCCGGAGGGGTTGCGGGCCGTTGCACGGGTTGCTGCGCTGCTGGCGGGGCTGCAGCGGGCTTGGACGGCACGTCCTGCGCGAGGTAGCGCCCATCGGGTCCGCGAAGACGCTCACCAGGTTGCCCCTCAGGCGCTCTTGCAGGAGTTGGCGTGGCCTTGTCGGCAGGAGGTGGCGCTTCGCGGGATTCGACTTGCTCGAAGGCCTTCGCGACATCATCGCGTAGCGACTCACCACCGCTGGGCGCTTCAGGTGCAACGTTCGTGTTCTCTTCGCTCATTTTGTTCCTCGTGAAACGCAGCCAGGGCTAACGCGATCGACGGTTGTCGTCATAGGTGAAGAGTTAGCCGTGGCTCATAAATCACTGGTACTGATCTGCATCCTGGCCGCTCATCGCCGCCGCGAGCCCGGTGCCGCCGATCAGGCCCGCGCCAAGCTGGTAGCCAGGTTTGCCCTGCACGAAACCGCGCAGCGCTTCGAGCGGCGTCACGCCCAGGCGCGCGGCTGCTTTCCTCGCGCCCTCTTCGATGTGCTGCATCGAGGTGAGCGCGCCAGACAGGTCCGAGTTCCAGCCGAGCGCCTGCCCGCCAGCGTTCGAGACGCCAGCGCGCTGCGCGCCGCCGCCCCACAAATCCTCGAAGGCCTTGTACTCGCCCGGCGTCTCCGGCGCGTCGACCCAAAACCCGGGGCGCTTGCGCGCGTCGGCGAGCGAGAGCCGCCCGGCCTGGTAGTCCGCCTTCGGCCTGAACTGGCTCACGATGCGACCGCCTTCACCCTTGTTCGTGGAGAGCGTCTTCAGCCAATCGGTGAGCCCGCCGACCATCACCGGGTGGTGAACTGCGTTCACGTCGACGGTCACCGGCATCTCGTTGCCGAGCTTGTTGTAGGTGTACGAGAGGAGCTTCATCGGCCCGAAGACCTCCTCGGGCGTGCGCCCGAGCGCGAGTTCGCGCGCGCGATCGGTGATGTCTCCCTGCACGAGCGAGCCCATGCCCTCGGGCAGGTGATAGACACCAGGCGCGTCCTGGGCGAGGCCTTCGGCCCCTCGGCTCTTCGTCCAGAGTTGCGATTGCGGCGTGAACTCGCCGCGCTTGTCCTTGCCCCACAGGAACGAGCCGAGCAGGTTCTCCTTCGGCACCGGCTGGCGCTGACTCGCGTTCGACATCTGCGCGATCATCCGCTCGAACTCGGGCTGCGACAGCCCCTCGTTCAACGAGAACGTCTGCAGCGGCTTCGAGCCGTAGAAAAACTCCATCTCGGGATTCACGCCGCGCCCCTTCGCGATCAACTCGTCGACTGCGCGCGCTGCGCGCTTCGAGCGCCCGAGCGCGAGCGAGCGCTCGTTCAACCTTGGCTCTTGTCCCGTGGGCGTGAGGCGCGCGATCGGTTGCTGCTCGGCGGGAATGAGTTGAGCTTCAGCGCCGCCTGGCTCGCGCGGCAAGATGTTGCCGCTCTCGCTCGACGGCGCGACCATCGGCGGCTGCTTTTCCTGGAGCACCTCGGCGAGCTTGCCGGTGCGCTGCGGCGGACTGAACCCGATCCCTTCCTCGGCGAGCTTGCGCGCGCGCGGGTTGATCGCGCCTGCCTGCAGGAACGGTGTGCTCGGGCGCAACGCCTCGGAGAGCGCAGAGCGCGTGACGCCCCCGAGGCCGCGCACGCCCTCGGCGGCTGCTCGACCGAATTGCCCGATGGTCTTCGGCCCGACCGGCGCGAACGACCCGAGCGTCTCGTACGGGTTCTCCGGCTCTTCGGCGACGAGCGACGAGAGCGTGCGCGGATGCAGCGGCGGCAGCATTTCGCCCACCTCTTTCATCGTCGGGAACACGCGGCCTGTGGGCTTCGGCAGCAGCCCGCCGAGATAGCGCCAGTTGTCGGCTGGGATGTCGTTGCGTTGCGGAGGGAAGATGTCTTCGATCTCGCCGGGCGCGCCGAGCGTCGCCTTCGTCACACCGCGAAGCGCAGCCGCGTACATTTCGAGCATCGCCTTCGGGACGTCGGTCCACGGAGGCGTGTTCTCCCTGCGCCGACGCGCGGCTTCGCGCTCCTCCGGCGTCAAGGGTTCGCGGTTCGTCGCGTAGCTGCCAGGTGCCGGGCCCATCAGTCAGTCCCCTGGTAATCCTGCAGCCCCGAGCCGAGCGCGCCCAGGCCGATCGCACCGGCACCGACGCCGGAGAAGATCGGCCCGAGGTTCGGGCTCCAGTTCTGAGCGACGCGGCGCGCCTCGTCTGGCGTCGCGTTTTCGAGATAGCGCATCACCGCAGAACGCTGCAGCGTCTTCGCGCCGATGCCGCTCGTCTTGAATCGCGGCGAGAGGGCCGTGGGCACGAGCTTCTCGATCTGCTCGCCCGTGACCGGCTCGCCACGGAAGAGGAAATTCTCGCCGTCGAATTCGAGATCGCGCGGGTTCACGTTGATGCCGCGCGCGGCATAGTCGGGGCTTTTGAGCCGCGCTTCCGTCTCGCCCGTCTCCGCATTCCACACGTCGAAGCCGCCCGCGCGACCGCGCGCGCGTGGCCGCTCACCCGAGAGCGTCGACCCGACGCTCCTCGGGTTCTCGCCATGGCGCGCGATGGTCGAGAGCACGTTCGCGAGCAGACGCTGCTGGTTCACAGGAGAGAGCCCGCTCGTCGTCGAGAGCGGGATGTCGTTCCTCAACGCGTGACTGTGGATCGCCTGGTAGATCAACTGCCCGCCGCCGGAACTGCCTCCCTCGGTGGATGTGACCGAGCCCGTGCCAGGGACGTAGGTCGCGCTGCTGTGCTTGGCGGGCACCGAAATTTCGTACGCCTCTTCGTCGTTGTAATCCGGGTTGTCGATCTCTTTGTACTTGGGCCTGCCGCGCTCGTTGCGCATCTGCTCGCCGCCCCGGCTCTTCTCGTACATGATGTTGCCGTCCTCGTCGTACACAAGCTCGCCGCCGCGCGCTTCCTTCGGCACCTCCTTCGTGCCCCACAGGCCCGGGGGATAGACGGGTGCGTCTTCTTCCGGCGGGCCGACAAGCTCCTTCTCTTTCTCGACCTTCTTCACGTTGCCGCGCTCGTCGTACATCGGCGAATCGCCTGCTTCGTGGAACATCAACTTGGGCTCGCCGTGGCGGTCGAGCATGATCTCGCCTGTGCCGTGCGTCTTCGGCACCTTGATCTTGTAGGGCTCGTCGCCCGAAGCGCCGTAGTCGACGTTGATCTTCAGCCCCGACTGCTTCGAGTAGTAGTCGGCGATGTCCTCCATGCTCGTCAGGTGCTCGGGCGGCGCGGTCCCGTACAAGAAGAGGTTCGGGTTCTCCTTCGCCCCGCCGAGGAACGCGTTGACCGCCGCGCGCGCGCGGTCCTCGTCGTACATCTCGCCACCGAATTCGGTGTCCTTGCGAAGCGCCTGCATGCGCGCCGCCGCTTTCAGCTTCTCCTGCTCGGCAGTGAGCGGATCGATGCCCGGCAGCGTGCCCTGGCCGGTGTACGGGTTGAAGTGCGGGATCGGCTGTTCGAGCGGCGCGCCAGCCGTCGCTTGCTCGGACATCTCCTTCGCCGCGCGGTTGATCGCCTCCTGCCGAGTTTGCTGGTAGGCCTCGCGCGCGCGCTGGCGCTCGACCTCGGCATTCAGGCGGCTCGTGCGCTGCGCCTCGGTTTCCTGGTAGAACGAGGGCGAGCGCAGCGGGTAGCCATCGGGGCCCAGGCGGGTCGACACACCAGCGACCTCGGGCGCGCCGACGCGCGCCGCGATGGCCGGGCCCTGCTCAGCAGCGCGCAGCGCCTCGGCTGCTTTCGCCGCCCTGGCGAGCTTCGCTGCTTTCGCGAGCGCGTCAAGAACGCCCACGGTTCACCTCGATGGCCTGCGCGATGTCGCCCTTGCGCGATGCGTCCTCGCCGCGATAGAACGCCAGGCGCTTCTCGCGATCACGCTTGAACTGCTCCTTGTAGTCGTCGAAGCTCGCCAGGCCGTTCGCGCGCATGTACTCGCGATGCGTCGAGCGCGAGGAGAAGCGCGGATCGTTCGCGTCCTGGTAGCTGCGATCGTTCCACAGCACCGCGTCCGAGTTGACCGGCTCGGGCACGTAGTCGAGCGACACCTCGACCAGTTCGAGCCCGCGCTGAATGTAGCGGCGTCTCATCCCGGTTGCACTCCGGGCGGCAGACCCGCGAGCCCGCCAGGGCCTGGCGCTGCTTGCGGCTCCGGCGGGTTGAGCATCTCGCCCACCGCCTTCATCTGCTTGGTGCGCGCACTCGATGCGGCCTTCATCTGGTCGGTCTGAATCTTCGCGGCGGTCTTCATCCGCGTCGCCTGCACGTCGGCGCTCGCCTTCATCATCGTGCCTTGCGCGTCGGCCTTCGCGGCGATCTCAGCCGGGCTCGGTTGCGGCGGTTGCGGCGGCTGCTGCTGCATCGCGGCCATCGCCTGGTCGAGCACGCCCTCGATGGTCTTCGCGCCCTTGAAGCCGGAGAGGAACCATTGCAGCATCTGCATCAGCAACGGCACCGCCTCGGGCTTCGCCTGCGCGAGCGGCATCGCGGCCTGCATGAACTGGCCGATCGCGGTGATGCACTGCGTGCGCGCGTCCTGCTCGGCGGCGTAGTCGGTCATCGCCATCGTGTCGGGGTCGACCGCGAGCGAGTAGAGCGCCATGCGCTTGTCGCGAAGCAACTCCACCGCGCTCTGCGCGAGTTGCGCGTCGGGCGTCTTGTCGATGAGCGAGCGCCGAATCAGCGTCTCGGGCTGGAAGTGCGCGGCCATGATCTCGGCTTTGATCTGCAGCGCCGACTGCACGAACTCGGCAAGCTCGCCCTGCATGAAGGTCATCCGCACCGAGCCGTACTGCGCCTTCAGTTGCTGAGCGGTCGCGGTTTCGCTCGCGACCGACGCGCCGCGCATGATGTCCGAGAGCCCGGTGAGGTCGTAGAGGTCTTGCTTCAGCGCCGCCTTCACCTCGCGCAACTTGTCGAGCGCGGCCATCACCATGTCGAGCGGGAACCAATCGACCGCGCCCTTGATCCCGCCGCGCTCGGCGAAGAGCGCCCAGTTGTCCGCCGGGATCATGATGTTCTGCACGCGGTTCGAGATCAGTTGCTGTAGCTGCGCGCTCGATTTGTCGTACACGCCCGCGACGCGGATCGCGTCTTCGAGGAGCATGATGCGCGCCGAGATCACGTCGAGTTCGACGTACTGATCGCGCAGCATCTGGTAGTCGGCCTTTGGCACGAACGCGCTCGTGCTCACGTTCGCGATGAGCGGCTTCGGGCACGGGAAGAATTCGGTGAGCCCAAGCGGGTCGGCCTGCTCGCCGAGTAGCTCCTCGAACCCGATCACCTTCCAGCAGACGTAGCGCGTCTCCTTGTTCCAAATCTCCCACACCTGGGCCTTCTGCCAGGGATCGTTCTCGACCATCGCGCCGTTCTTCGCCGCTTTCGCGTTCTGCAGCGGCACGAGCGCGCCGAGGCGCTTGCCGAATTTCTCGCACAGTTGCTCGCGCGTCATCCACACGCCGCGCGCAACCCAGCGCACCTCGGGCCAGGTGCGCGCGGGCGACCAGAGGAAATCGCGCCAGTAGACGTAGTCGGTCGACACATGCTCGTCACCGATCACGTTGAACGTGCCGCCCTCGACCATGGTCTGCCCGCTCTGCTGATCGACCACCGGGTCGATCGTCTGGTCGGTGAAGGTGGGCTCGTAGCGCAGCCAGATTTGCCCCATGCCAGGCACCAGGCGATCCTCGATCGCGTGGCGCAGCGACTGATCGAAATCGCTCGCGCGCGAATCCATGTCGAGGTTCAGGATGCGCTCGATGATCATGCCGCCGACGCGCGCGACGTCGTCGGTGTAGTCCTTGTGCCGACGCGAGACGTCGGCGCGCGGCTGCTTCGCGTACAGCGCCGCCTTCAGGATGTTCACGTTCGACCAGAAGAGATTGAAGACGCCGTCCGCGTCGGTCGAGTTCGCGTTCGTGGCCTTGCCGCCGAGGTAGCGCTTCACAACGCGCACGCCCGTCTCCTGCCACTTCTCCAGTTCCTTCTTCGCGCACGCAAGCTCGCGCTCGTACAGCGCGCTCTTGGAATCGAACTCGCTTTTCGTCTCGGCCATCAGAACACTCCCCAAATGCCAAGCTCCTTCGGCACCTCGAAGCACTCGCACACGCGGTTCTGCTCGGGGATGAATCGGCTCTTCCTGAACCAAAACTTGCGCGTCGACGCGGTGATGTAGATGTAGTGCGTGAGCGCCGCATTGACGACGTAGTAGCCTTCGAGCGGCGGGTATCCGCGCTCGACGTTGTAGCACTGGTCGACGATGATCGTGTCGAACGGGAAGTCGTCGGTGAAATCGACCTTGCGATGCTTCACCTCGATGCGGCGCTTCACATGGATGTCACCCTCGTCGCGCCACTCGTGACGCACGCTCTCATCCGGGCGCAGCTTCATCGGCAGCGCCTCCACGCACTCGCCGCGCTCGCGCAGCATCTTCTCGACGCGCAGCACCGCCGCCCTGGAGCGCTCGAAGTCGGCCACGAATGCGACGTTCGACTTCATGTCAATGCGTTCCGGGCAAGATCACGGTCGCCGTGCCCGTTGGCTCGCACTCGACCTTCACCGTGACCTCGCGATTGCACGGGCCCGAGATCACGGTGCATCCGCAGAGGAAGACGATGATCCACGCGAGCTTCAAAAGTGCCGCCCGCCGCTCGCGGCTGCGCGGTCCTCGTACAACTGTTCGAGGTGGAACGCGTAGGTCGCCGGGTGTCCGACGTCGCGATAGCGGTCGCCAGGATTCGCCGCCTGCTCGAACTCCATCACCGACTGGCATCCGTAGCTGAACGCGTCGCCGCCGTGGCTCGCGTAGTTGTGATCGGGCTCGCGCGAGAAGGTCTTGCGCTGCTCGTCGTACTTGAACGCCCAGTCACGCAGAATCTGCAGACCCTTCGCGCACGCCGAGCGCGCGAAGCTGCAGCGCGTGACGATCGAGCGCGCGGCGTTCACGCGATCGACGATGCGCGTCTGCGGCACGATGCCGCAATTGAAGCCCGCCTGCAGGAACTGCTCCAGCACCGAGTGACGCGAAGACATGTGCTTCGCTTTCGCGTCGTGCGGCAGCAGCACCTTCGAGATCGGCAGCGGCTGCGCGCGCAGGCGCGTGATCCAGTCTTCCGCATCGAGGCCCGTGTCCTCGTCGTAGGCGAGCAACTGGAAGCCGCCGGGGATCGCCTGCCAGAACCAGAACGCCGCCGCGTCGCGGTAGCCGATGTCGGACGACACCACGATGCCAGAGCCCGCCGGGTCGTACTGGAAGTGATCGGCGATGCGGCCTTCCTTCTCCGCGCGCTCGATGCGCGAGCCGAGAATCGCGCCGACGTTCGCCGCGCTGAAGTCGACCAAGTACTCCTGGCGCGCAAGCTCCTCGGGCATGCCGGTGCGAATTTCCTCGTCGATCATCGCCTGCGTCATGTAGCCCGCTTCGATGGCGTTCACCTGCGACCAATCCCACTCGTCCTCGCCCTTGGCGATCTGCAGCATGTCGTGGATGTGGTTGTAGCCGCGAGGCGTGCCGATGAACGCGGCCCAGCCCTTGTTCTGCACGAGGATCGGGCGGAAGAACATCCAGGCGCGCGGATCGATGAGCGCGTACTCCGACATCACCAGGCCG
>Ga0126383_10000158_pt1 | contig 33565 bp, 19 predicted proteins | sample PanSoiMetPlot_35_FD_96882 | JGI IMG/M metagenome (GOLD analysis project Ga0126383, IMG submission 96882) | Tropical forest soil microbial communities from Panama - MetaG Plot_35 | ecosystem: Environmental > Terrestrial > Soil > Tropical forest > Bulk soil | place: Panama | collected 2016-02-17 | reverse complement strand
CAAGCCGGACAAAGAAAAGTTGCGCGGAGTCCACGGCGGCGCGCCGCATAGCGCCCACGAAATTGATCGCATGATTCACGAGCGGCTGCGCCTGGGAATCATTAGCGCCCTGGCGGCGAACGACTCGCTCACCTTTAACGAGCTGAAGCACCTGGTGAGAACCACCGATGGAAATCTGAGCGTGCACGCTCGCAAACTCGAAGACGCCGGCTACGTGAGCTGCTCGAAAAGTTTCGAGGGCCGCACGCCGAAGACAGAATACAAACTCACAGCCGCCGGCCGCCGGGCTTTGGAACGATATTTGGACCACATGGAAGCCCTGATCGGCCGCATGCGCAAACCCTAGGTCCACATTTTTTTGCCGAGAAACTTTGCATGATAAAGCCCTTTGTCTTATCGCAACGAAACGCCATGCCTTTAATGCCACCAAAACTGAACCGGCGAATTAGACGAGTCAAGCTGATCCTGCCGGCCTTGACTGAAGCCAAGAGTCCATATTGGCGGCCCATAAAGTATTCCCTGTTTCCGCCTCTGGGCCTGGCGACCCTCGCCGCCTATCTCGACCCTGAGCTCGAGATTTCACTGCAGGATGAACACGTCGAACAGCTGGACCTCGATGATGATCCTGATCTCGTCATCATCCAGGTGTATATCACCAATGCCTACCGGGCTTACCGCATTGCCGACCAGTATCGCGCGCGCGGCGCTTATGTAGCGCTCGGCGGATTACATGTGACCTCGCTGCCTGATGAGGCGATGCCCCATGCCGATACGATCTTTCTGGGGCCCGGAGAACACACGTTTCCACAGTTTCTGCGCGACCTGGCGGCGGGGGCGCCGCAAGCCAGATACGAATCTTCGGTGCGCACCCTCCAGGGCCTGCCGCCAATTCGTCGCGATTTGATTCAGCGGCATCGCTATCTGGTGCCGAATTCGATTGTGGTCTCGCGGGGCTGTCCGCACCACTGTACGTTTTGTTACAAGGACGCGTTTTTCGCCGGCGGCCGCGGGTACTACACGCAACTGGTCGATGATGCGCTCGCTGAAATCGATCGGTTGCCGGGGCGCCATCTCTATTTTTTGGACGATCATCTTTTTGGCAATCCCCGTTTTGCGCGTGAATTGTTTCACGGCATGCGCGGCATGAATCGCGTCTTTCAGGGAGCCGCCACCGTCGACTCGATCCTGCGTGACGATTTGATCGAAGCCGCGGCCGCCGCCGGCTTGCGAAGTCTGTTCGTCGGTTTTGAAACGCTCTCGCCCAACAGCCTGCAAGCTGCCGGTAAACGGCAGAACCTGGGCCACAGTTATCGCCGCGTGGTGCAGCGGTTGGATGGCCTCGGCATTATGATCAATGGAAGCTTTGTCTTTGGGCTGGACGGCGACGACGCGTCGGTGTTTCCACGCACGGTTGAGTGGGCCGTCGAGTCAGGGATCACGACCGCGACCTTTCACATTCTTACGCCTTACCCCGGCACGGCGCTGCACGCTGAGATGATCGCCCGGCAAAGGGTTACCACCCACAACTGGGATCTCTATGACACGCGTCACGTCGTCTATGAACCGATCGGCCTTTCTCCCGAGCAACTGAAACGTGGTTATGACTGGGCCTATCAGTCGTTCTATGAGTGGGGAGCGATCTTCAAAGCCGCCTCCGCCCATGCCACCGCTAAACATTCGCTCAAGCACTTTCTTTACAGCGCCGGCTGGAAGAAATTCGAGAGCGCCTGGGATCTGGTAATTCGGCTCAAGCAATTGGGGCAAATGCGGCCCATGCTCGAAGCAGTTCTGGCGCCGGTGCGACGAACGCAGCCAATTTCAATTTCAGCTGCACGCAGCTCGACCGGGTCTTATCACGACCGCAAAGTGTGGGAACCCTCATGGGCACTCGACCAGACTCAGCCCAGAATATCGCTACCCTAAACGACTATGTTCAATCCAATTAACTACTACTCCGTCAATGTTCCGCAGGCAAAGAGGCAGACATCGATGATCAAACGAATCGCCGCAATCAGCTTCATATTCTTGTGCGCCACGGTTGCGTGGGCCATTCTCGGCGCGACCATCTTCGAACGCACCTACGATTCCGGCAGCTTCTCTGACAGCCGCGTGGAATCGACGTGGGGTACGCCCCAGAGCCAGTCTCCTCCGCGCGCGTGGTTCGACGAACAGGTGGCGAAGAAAGAGACGAAGAACGAGAACGGCAAAACAGTCGAGACCGTCACGCAGGAAAGCGTGACCACACAATTGCCGGTGGAAAGCAGCCACATCAACGTCGATCTAAATCTGGAGCATCGCCAGAAAGGTCTGCTTTGGTACAGCACCTACAAAGTCGGTTTCGACGGCAACTATTCGTTTCGCAACCCCAGTGACCAGGATCGCAACGTGACGTTTCAGCTCGATTTTCCGACTTCCCAGGCGATTTACGACGACCTGGTTTTCACCGTCGACGGCGAGACAGTTCCGCTGACCAATGGAAAGAACAGCGCCACGGGAACTGTGTTGGTCAAGGCGAAAAGCGCGGCGCTCTTGCGTGTTGGTTACCAATCGCAGGGCTTGAATGACTGGCGGTACAACTTTGCCGCCAGGGGAACCAGCGACGGAAGCCAACCGGTCTCGGAGGTTGCGCAGGTACGCGAGTTTGCGCTGAAGATGAAGACCAATTTTAAGGACATCGATTTTCCGGACAACACGCTCTCGCCGACCAGAAAGTCGGAAACCGGCAGCGGCTGGGAGCTGGAATGGAATTACAAGAATCTCGTGTCGGGTTATCAAATCGCCATGACGATGCCGGAGAAGTTGCAACCGGGGCCGCTGGCCGGACGCATCAGCTTCTTCGCGCCCGTATCCCTATTCTTCTTCTTCTTTTTGCTGCTGATCATTACGACGCTGCGCGGCATCGATCTTCATCCCATGAACTATTTCTTTCTGGCCGCCGCGTTCTTTTCGTTTCATTTGCTGCTGGCGTATCTGGTCGATCATGTTTCGATTCATTTGGCGTTTGCAATTTGCTCAGCCGTTTCGATCTTTCTGGTCATTTCGTATCTGCGTCTGGTCGTGGGCACGCGCTTCGCCACACGTGAGGCTGCGCTGGCACAATTTATCTACCTGGTGGCCTTCTCATACGCCTTCTTTCTCAAAGGCTTTACCGGGTTGGCGATCACAATTGGCTCAATCACAACTCTGTTCGTGGTGATGCAAGCGACCGGCAAGATTCGCTGGACTGAAAAGTTCGCACCCCGTCATGCGCCGCCGGAACTCACGCCGGCTCCGGCATCGACCCCCGTGGTGCAGCCAAGCTGAAGTCGAAAAAGCGAAGAGTTCCCTTGACGGAACAGCTGGCGGGCGGGTTCTATCGCCGGCGTCGCTCTCCTTGCCGAGATCATTTACTTAAGCATGGCTAAAATAAAATTCGCGGCCCGCGCAAAAATAGGTGTTGCGCAACTCGTGGCTGTTGTCGTTTAATGGAAACAGGCCGTCATGGCCTAAAATCCTCGCGTTCTAATCCTCGAACGTCGGAAATAGCGCCTACATAACTGGATCCCGCTTCGATGTCCGCCCAGGTGCGAGTCCTTGGAATAGTTTCGAACGGCAATTGAATTTTAGAAAGAGCCCCCGACCCGAGATTGATTACGTCCGCGGAATTATCAAGGTACTTCCGCGGCGATTAACTATGTCTCCACGCGCCAATAATCCCGCGAAGTCTTTCTTTTCAGAAGGCCTTGTACGATCGCACACAATGTGCGTCAAGGTTGTGATTTTGACAGGCCCAGTTCTTTCATCCTGACTGATTTCGTTTTAGGCACACACGTCACTACAACACCTTGTCCGAGTTATTTCAACACTTAGCAATGCACGCCGAGGCTGGCACGAACCTCGCAATGTTGGGGCTGCCCGTGGAGTCTCTCTACGGCCGCTCTTTTGAAGCGTTCGCACCCGACGCCGCGAACAAAGTCTCAGCAGCATTCGCATCCGTTCCACCCGACAGAGCTGAAGCGCCATCTGCTCAATTGAAACTCGGGCCGGTCGTCGAAGTCGCCGGCGATTACCAAGGATGAAAACAATGACGAGAAAGTACGCCCCAGCCACCACGGTCATAACGACGGTGGCCCTACTGATTTCGATGTGCGCGAGCCTGACCTTCAGCCGGCGCACAGCGGCGCAGGTGGATGTGCCGCTAACGAACAAGGAGGCAAACGAATACCCACTACTCTCGAAATATGCGACGGACCTGACGAAACTCGCCATCGCCGGGAAACTCGAACTGACCCACGACCATGATGCAGACGTGGCGCGCGTGATCGCGAGCTTATCGTCAGCCGCCAAGAACCCGGTCGTGGTTGGTGAATCCGATTTAGACCGTGACGCAATTGCCCGCGCCGTCGCCATCAGGATTGCGCTAAACGAAGTACCCGATGTCCTGCGCGACAAGCGGGTCTTTCGCCTTAGTATCGAAGCTCTGGCCAAAGGCGCAAGGAATAGCGACGAATTCTCGAATCGCGTGAGGACAGTCTTTGCCGAAGCCACCACCTCTGAGGGGCGCGCGATCCTCTTTGTCGATCAGCTGAATCAGTATGCTGGTTCGCGCGCGACGATGGTTGCCTCAACCGCGGTCAAGGATGCGCTCGAGGCTAATCACCTGCGCATCATCGGCGGCGCTTCACCCGAAGCCTATGCCACCTACATTGCGTCTGACGATTCCGTAGCCAGGCTCTTTGACTCGATCGCGATCGATCACGACAACGCGACGGGGGCGGCCGCAAAGGCTGACAAACGCCGCAGTCCGATCAATGAAGAATTTGAAGGCGAAAAAGTATCGGCGGACATGCGCGAATTGATGAAGAGCGCGCACAACGGTCGCGTTCCGGCAATCCTGCAAGTCAGCGACGTCAACAATAAGGAAGTTCGGGCGCTGCTCGCTCAAAATGGTGTCTTGCTGAGCGACGCAATGCCGAAACTCGGCGCCATGAAGGTTGACCTCCCCGTCAAAGCGGTCGATGGCCTGATGAAAAGTGGCCTGATGAATTACATCTCGCCCGATCGCCGGATGGAATCGTTTGGTCACGTTACGGCTACGACCGGCGCCGACCAGGTCCGCAACTCGCCGGGGCTGCTGGGCGGACTGCTGGGCGCCAGCGCTATCGATGGATCCGGGGTAACCATTGCGATTCTCGATTCCGGCGTCGATAACGGACACGCAGCATTTCTCAACACCTCGATTCTGCCGGCCACCCGGATCAAGTTCAGTAAAGACTTTACGAGTGAGAACAACGCGACCAACGATCCCTACGGGCACGGCAGCCACGTGGCCGCATCCGCCGCGGGAATCAGCACCGCCAGTGGCGACGCTTATCTCGGTATGGCGCCGAACGCGAACATCGTCAGCCTGCGAGTCCTGGATAAGAACGGTCAGGGTTCAGTGTCAGCGCTGCTCAGCGCGCTCAACTGGATTCTGGCGGCGGCCGATCCCACCAAGCCTGTCAGTTCGAGCAACCCACTTAACAAAGACAAATTCGGCATCCGCGTGGTTAACATGAGCCTGGGTGCTCCGGCCATTGACACCTATAAGAACGATCCGGTTTGCCGTGCGGCGCGCGCTGTGGTAGATGCCGGCATCGTTGTGGTGGCCGCCGCCGGCAACAACGGGAAAGACGCAAACGGCAACAAGATCTACGGAGAGATTCATTCACCCGGCAACGAGCCTTCAGTGATTACGGTCGGCGCCGCGAACACCTTCGGCACGGAATCGCATACGGATGACGGGGTGGCCACCTACAGCTCCCGCGGCCCCACGCGCAGTTCCTATACCGACGCGAGCGGTGTCAAGCATTACGACAACCTGATTAAGCCGGACCTGATTGCTCCGGGGAACAAGCTTATCTTTGCCGAATCTGACCTCGGCAATAGCGGCGGCGGCGGCGGTACTCCGAACCTGCTAATCCAGCAGAATCCGCAGCTCGATTCAGGCATTAGCGACCGCAACAACAAGCGGTTGATGTATCTGAGCGGGACTTCAATGGCCACTCCCGTAGTCTCCGGCGCGGCCGCTCTGTTGTTGCAGATCAATCCGAAGCTGACGCCAAACATGGTCAAGATGGCGCTGATGTATACGGCGGATCCGCTGCCGGGCTGGAACATGCTTGAGCAAGGCACGGGCGAACTGAACGTCGAGGGCGCGGCGCGGCTGGCGAAAGTAATTCGCACCGACCTTACTTCAACTACGCCGCAGGATTCTCCGATGTTGAATGGACCAGCGCCGGCTCCGCAAACGACCATCGGCGGCCAGACCTTCACCTGGGCGCAAGGCATCATTCTGAATCACTGGTACGCGACCGGCTCAGCTCTGGAAACGAAGTATCAGAGTTACTACGCCCAAGGCGTGGTGCTGGGCGAAGGTGTCGTGCTCGGCGATGGCGTGGTGCTGGGCGAAGGTGTCGTGCTCGGCGATAACGTGGTCCTTCCGGATGGCGTCGTGCTGGGCGACAGCATCTTCACCAGCGCCGGTGTGGTGCTGGGCGACGGCACGATCTTTTGTAGCGGCGTGGTCCTGGGCGACACCGGAATCCTGGGCGAAGGCGTCGTTCTCGGGGACGGTGTGGTGCTCGGCGATGCGGTGGTTTTGGGCGACGGCGTGGTTCTGGGTGATGCGGCGGTCCAGGCAATGTCGGCGCGCGCAATGATTAATGGCGACAACGGCCCGGCGATGCAGCCGAAGCCGTAAGGTCAAACGTGGATGCGCCGGCCGCATCGCCGGCGCCTCTTTTATTGTCAGCTGGAGTTTTTTGGATCTGATTAAGTCAGGGGAAACAAAATGGCCGTCACAATGATGAGCCAGGACTTCGCAGCGCGACACGGATTCGCCGAGCCGTCCCAGCCATCAAGTATCAGCGAACTCAATCGAACCGATGAAGCGGAAGTCGTGGAATTTTTGTCCGCGCGTCCGCTGCATACGGTTTTTATGCTGGGCTTGATTCGCGATAACGGATTGCTGAGTCCCCGCAACCGCGGTTCATTTTACGGCTCACGCAGTTACGCCGGACAACTGGAAGCCGTCGCGCTCATCGGTCACGCCACCATGGTTGAGGCGCACACCGAAGGTTCGCTGATCGGCTTCGCCCGCGTGGCCCGTAATTGCCGGGGCGCCCACCTGATTCGCGGCGAGCAGGAATCGATCAAGGTGTTCTGGACTTATTACAACGGCGGCGTCACGGAGCCGCGCTATATTGCGCGCGAGTCCCTCTATGAACTCAGCGAAACGCCCCTGACGGTAGAAGACGTAAACCTGCGGCCGGCCACCATGGCGGACCTCGAGAAAGTGATCGCCGTGAATTCGGCGATGGCCCTCGAAGAAGGCGGCAGCAGTCCGCTCAAACGTGATCCCAGCGGTTTTCGAAACCGCACTGCGCGCCGTATCGAGCAAAGCCGCGTTTGGGTTTTAGTCGAAGACAACCGTCTGATTTTCAAAGCCGACGTAGTTAGCCATACGCCGTCGGTGACTTATCTCGAAGGCATTTACGTCCACCCTGAAGAACGACGGAAAGGTCATGCCAGGCGCTGCCTCGCCAAACTCGCTTCGATTCTACTGAACGACACCAATGCGATCTGTCTCACGGTAAATGATCGCAACAAGAGTGCCGCGAACCTCTACGAAAAAGTAGGGTTCAAATTTCACAGCAATTACGAAACCATCTATCTCCGCTGAGAGCGCAGGTCCAAATCGTGGAAGCCACATCCCGAATAACCAGTCAACCCAAATTACTCGATGCCTATCGCTGGATCATCGTCGGCGCGGGCGGTCTGGCCCTAATCATGTCCAGCCTGTACCTGCCGGTGCCCAAGTTCGATTGGCGGTTTTTTATCCTGGCATCCATCATGATGGTTGTCAGTTCCCGCTTCTCAGTTCAGATCCCCCGCGTCAACACAAACATCACCATCTCAGATACGTTCATCTTCCTCGTGCTGCTGATGTATGGCGGCGTGGCTGGAATTCTATTGGCCGCGGTGGAGGGCTTGTTCTCCGGATTGCGCATCAGCAAGCGCCCCCTGGTGGTCGCCTTCAACTCAGCGATGATGGTCTTTTCCACGTGGGTGACGGTGATGGTGGTGCGCTTATGTTTCGGCTCCATCGGCGAGTTGCGGTTTCACGATCTTTCGCATTTCGTGGCGGCTGTCGGCGCCATGGCGCTGGTCCAATATTTCTCGAACAGCGGCATCTGTGCGATTGGCCTGGCGATCAAGACCCACGAATCAGTTTGGCGTACCTGGCAGACGCATTATCTCTGGACCTCGATTACGTACATCGCCGGCGCCGGCCTGGCGGCTTTCGCCTCGAATTCAATCGACAAGATCGGCATTACCATCGTACTGGTCGGCGCGCCGATTCTCATCGTCGTCTACTTCACCTACAACAAATATCTCGAGGAGATTCGGTCCACCGCCGCGCAGGCCGAACAGGCCGAACGCGAACGCGCCGAGGCTGAACGCGCTCGCGCTGAAGCCGAACGCGAACGCGCCGAGCAGGCCGAGCGGCACGTCGAAGAGTTGAACCGGCACATCGCCGAGCAGGAACGAATCAGCCAGCAGTTACAGGAGAGCAAGGACCATTTTCGCCATGCGGCCTTTCATGATGCCCTGACGAACCTGCCGAACCGCACCCTGTTGACTGAGAATTTGAAGTTCGTAATCGAGCGAGCCAAAAACCAGGAGGATTATCAATTTGCTGTTCTCTTTCTTGACCTCGATCGTTTTAAAAACGTCAATGACAGTTTGGGTCATACGATTGGTGATCAATTGCTGATCGCCATGGCGCGGCGACTGGAAAGCTGCATTCGCGAAGCGGACATTGTGGCGCGTCTGGGCGGCGACGAATTTGCCATCCTGCTGGACGGAATTCCAAACGGCACGGAGGCGACCGTGATGGCGCGGCGAATTCAGGAGAAGCTCGCGTCACCCTTCAATCTCAGCGGGCACGAAGTTTTCACTTCGACCAGCATCGGCATCGCGCTCAGCTCCACCGGCTACGATCATCCCGAGAACATGCTGCGCGACGCTGATACCGCGATGTATCGCGCCAAGGCCCAGGGCAAAGCCTGCTATGAAGTGTTTGATAAGGGCATGCACACCCACGCCGTGTATCTGCTACAGATGGAAAATGATTTGCGGCGCGCGCTCGATCGTGAAGAGTTCCGCGTTTTCTATCAGCCCATCGTCTCGCTGGAGAACGGTAACCTCGCCGGCTTTGAAGCGCTGATTCGCTGGCAACATCCCGAACGCGGCTTTGTTAATCCCACCGATTTCATACCACTGGCCGAAGACACCGGCCTCATCGTGCCCATCGGGATGTGGATTTTGCAGAAGGCCTGCCAACAACTCTGTCAATGGCAATGGCAATCGCCGCAGAATCGGAACCTGTTCATGAGTGTGAATCTTTCGAGCAAACAGGTTTCGCAGCCGGATCTGGTCTCGCGCATTCGCGACATTCTCGAAGAGACGAACGTCGATCCGCAGCACTTGAAACTCGAACTTACTGAGAGCGCCGTGATGCACAATGCCGACATGGCCGCCCGGTTGTTGAAGCGTTTGAAGGCGCTGGGCGTGCAGTTGAGCATTGATGACTTCGGCACCGGCTATTCATCGCTCGGCTACCTGCACCGCTTCCCGGTGAACACCCTGAAAATCGATCGTTCGTTCGTCGGCCGCATCGGCGAAGCCGCCGAGAACATCGAAATCGTCCGCACCATCGTCTCGCTGGCTGAGAACATGGGCATGGACGTCGTGGCGGAAGGCGTCGAGACCCTCAGCCAATTGACGCAACTGCGCAAACTGAATTGTCAGTACGGCCAGGGCTATCTGTTCTCGCGCCCGGTCGATGCCGACTCAGTCAGCGCGTGGATTACCAAGAAGCCGCACTGGCAAGGCGACCTGTTCCCGACGCTGATGAATGAACAATACGTTCCCGCGAAACCCGCAAACGTGGTCCAGATGATCACGGCCTAAGTTGGAGTCCCGCCTTCAGGCGGCGTCACGACAAATCAGGCCACCTGAAACTGGTATTCAGAATGCAGTAACACCCGCAAGTTCATACGAGCCTGCGGGTGTTCTCTTATAGATATATCGGGTCAGCGACTTACAAGGAAAACATCCCACGCCCAGCGTCCCACGTGTTTGTGCTTCGCGTCGTCAACTTTGGCGCGATAACGAAACTGATTCCCATACTGATCCCTCCGCTTAGACAATGTGTAGTCCAGTGAAATTGAATCGACACCCAACTCCGTCAGGGTGTGCAACTCGGATGGTTCGGAGATGCCGTTGTGATTCATATCCTGCCAGAGACGCAGTGATGAGAAAATCACATCGTTCCGATCGATGACACCGTCACCATTTCCGCCGTTCGCTGGCTTGTCAAATTCCGCGAGTGCCAGAAATCCATTTCTCCCGACTCCCGCTGGCGGTTTGGGCTGCGCGGTGAAATTGCCGAACAACTCTCTGCCGTCATCGATTACTCCGTTGCCGTTGCGATCGAGTACTAACCAGGCATCATCTGACGACGGTAAAGTCCAAGCCCGTCTTTCTGCCAGTCCGTTGAGTTGAATTTAGATCCACCCCAGCACAACCACCGTCGATCGAAGGGTTATCGATGATTACGTCGGCGGTCGTGGTCGAGGACGGTTGAAACTTGTAATGAGTAGGCCATCCATTGGTATCGGCTGAGTTATTAGTACTGCCATCGCGCTGGTCATTCCACATGTTGGCCGCTCCATCGTTCGAACAACCTGAGCAACCAAATGCGGCATTCCAGACGGTAGTGTTGGTTGTGGCCCCCCAGGATGAATCAAACGCGACATTAATTACCATGCGATTTATCCCGGATTCCGAGACGGTGCTGCTGCCAACGAACGGATGCTGGTTGAAGAAACATTCAGGACAATGGATCTGCGCAGTGGCGGTCAGAACTGAACCCTCTGGAATGATTGCGCCGGCAAGCAACAACGAGAAAATGCTAAGAATCCGTTTCACCGGAGCTTCCCCTCTGCTTTCCGACGTGACACCTCCGATTGAAGAAGATGAATCGAACTCTGATCTTTCTCTGCTAACTCATCCGCGAGGCGCCATTCTTTGCCAGGAATCTTATTCATGAGTGGTGTCACTATCCCAGTCGACGACACCCTAAAAGCGCTCATTGCTCCCATGCGGGCCGCAGCGACGTTGTCATCGCCCGCAACCAGAAACAGCAGGTAAGATTGATGGCCAACGAAATCGGGAAAGTCGGCCTCTACAGTGCTAATCTGAATGCCCTCACGCGTTACCGTGCCGCCATATTTGCGGAAAATGATCTCGTCAGAAGGTAACGGTAACCAATCGGTGGGCGGGTTATCGGGACGCCAACAGGATAAACACTCTGTGGGTACCGGTGCGCGCGCAAGAGTCTCGGATATTTTGAACTTCCACCATGACACGGTGTAGTTACCGTCCCAATAAACTCTGCGGTCGATGGGCTCAGCCAGAAAGACGCTCGCGTCCTTCAGCGCTTCATCCAGCGATAAACTTTCCGGGCGATCGACTGTGGGGGCGAAGACATTCAACTCGTGTTTTCCCTTGCGCTTTGCCAACGCAATCTCATCGTCGATTGTGCCCTCTCGCTGCCGTTCCATCGGTTCATGGATCTGTGCGGGTGACAAAGGATCAATCGGCTTCTGGCGAACCCGCTGAATGATGGCGATGCCAGTGGCGCTCAGCCCGAGAACTATTAAGATTGTTACCAATGTCGATTTTGTTGAAATCACCATTTGAAAGGCATCCTTGAGAGCCGTGCAGCCGCGATTTGACCGACCTTATACTTCCGCATCTCCAGACTTCAATGAGTTTCGCAAACTTCCGCGCTAGAAAACAAAATATACTGACAATTCAACATCTCACAGGTTCGCAGCAATTCTAGCGAACTCGAAGCGCCCGAGCGTGGAAGTTGATGCTCAGAGCTACTCTTTGAGGTTCAGGATACGAAGTGGGGTTGCGTCTCAACTGAGTACTGCACTCCAGGATCATCCTGAGTTGAAGCACTTCTTCACTTCTTCGGGTCTGTTCTCAGGCAGCAGATTCTCCAGGTGGGGCTGGTCCGTGGCGGCCGGGTCGTCGAGGGGCTTGATCTCATAAACCGTCGGCGCGACTTGTTTGAAATGAAAGTGCGGCTCGGCGGCGGCGAGTTCCTTCGCCTCGACCAGGTGCCAGTCGCACGGCAGCCACCAGCGCGGGTCAGCGTCGAGAAAAACGCGCCGGCCGGCTTTCAGATGCTCATCGATCTTTGATTCGAGCTGACCTGCGGGCCAACCGGCGCCCACGCCGATCCAATCCCATTCTCCCAAACCAATGCCGCGCCAATATTGGACCGCGACGGTTTGCGCGCCGGCAATTACCACCGCGTCGCGCGGGATCAATTTCAAACGGGCGTTGTAAGTCTTCGCCTGCGCGAGCCGATTGAAGTACTCGTTGCCGGCCGGCGGCACCAGCACAATCATCAACGCCCCAATGAACGCGATGCCAACCACGGCGCTGACAAAGCCGCGTCGTTCGCTGCCGAATCTGCGCATTTGAATGCGCGCGTAGAAGTCTCCGGCCAGCGGCGCCATGGCCGGCAAACCCGTCAGGAAATATCGCCAGTTGATCGTGGTGCTGTAGTTGAAGAAGAGTGTTACCGTGGCCAGCACGCCCATAACAGCCGCCAGCAGGGTCAGCGTAAAACCCCGCTCGCGCCATTCCCGCCACGCCGCCAACGGCAATCCGACAGTGACCAGCGGCGCGCACATGAAAAAGTAGATCAAGAACGGCTTAAGGTTCGCCGCCGATATCGGATGGCGCTTTGCCTCATCCTGCATCGAGGACAACCACGTGTGCCAGTCGAGACGAAAGACCGGCGAGGCTTCGTACCAAATTGCGAATGGTCCGAAGGCGGCCACCGCAAAGACCACCAGAGATGAAGCGACCGCGGCGATGGTCCGGCGATTGATTTCGCCTCTGGCAACGAAGGGCGCCAGGACCAGCCACGGCCCATATAGCCCCACGGTTTCCCGCAGATTAACGCCCAGGCCCAGAATGGCGGCGCCCGCCAGTATCAACCAAAATCGCTTTTGCTGAATGCCGCGCAGATGAATCGCCAGGGCGAGGGCGGTGAGCAGCACCGACGGAATCTCAGTCATCACCTGGCCACCGTAAATCACCAGTATCGGCGAACACGCGATCATCAATGCCCCGAGAGTCGCCGCTCGCACCGAACCGGTAAGGTCACGCGCGAAGATCCAACAAGCGATCACGGCCAGAGGGGTTTCCACCACCACCGCGAACTTGAATAACAAGTAGGCATGTTCCGGAAGGAGGCCGAAAACCGCATGCGCGATTTTGTAAATCGCAAAGTTCGAAAGCGTGAACAAAGATCGTCCCAGCGCCATCGACGACGGACGCGCGTGCAACGAGAAGATGGTGTAATCAAGACCGTCCCAATCTCCGATGAATGGATTGAGGTAGACGAGCGTGAGAATCAGGGCCACTAGTGCGGGAGGAAGCCAGTAGAGATAAGTTTTGATCAGGCCCCTAGGTGGGCGAACAGAAGACATTAAGAATTGAAGTGCAAATGATTAGGCTTTGCCGCTCTCCGGTGCTGAAAGCCTCTGGCTTTCCGTTTTGATATATCAAATTAACATGGGAGGCTCAGCCTCGCCGCAAACTATTTTGCTCGCGACGGTCAGGCCAGCCTGACCGCTCTGGAGAGCTGCAAAGCCGCCCACCGTGGAGTTTGCAATCTGCTTATGCTGTTTCCTTGTCCGGAGCGGTCGAGCCGGCCCGCTTTGAGCGCGCCACCATCTTCAACTTCGTGCCGTGATCGCTGTACTCGACTTCATCCATGATGTTGTAAATCAGGAGAACGCCGCGGCCGCTCGACTTGAACAGGTTCGCCGGATCGCAGGGATCGGGAATCTCGTGTACGTCGAAACCATCGCCTTCATCCTCGACCGTAAAAATGGCTTCGCGCGCCGAAAGTTCAGCCGTCACTCGCAGCAACTTCTCCGGGTCGTGGCGGTTCCCATGTTTCACCGCGTTGACAAAGGCTTCGTCCAGGGCGACATACAGGTTCGATTGCTCCAGCTCAACCAACCCCAGTTTGGCCACGCGATCGAGCAGATATTCCAGCACTGCGTTCATCAGGGTGAGGTCGCTCGGCAACTCGAGATCAATCTTCTCGCGCACATGCCTGAGGTCGGTGGCGGAATCGATGCAGCGCAGCTTGAACGATAAAGTCCGCTCAATAGCGTCATGAATGGCGCGCACGGCGCGGCGCGCAGGGGGGCCGGTGACGGCGACTTTGAACGAGCGCACGATATCGTCGTCCGCCAGGTCGTTGACCAGATCGCTCACCAGCAAATCGAACTCGTGGCGCTCGTCCAGGGTCAGAGCGCGATCGCGTAAATTGACGACCGTTATCTCATGCCCCAGCTGTTCCACTTCCTGCCGCAGGCCCGCCCGAAAATCGTCGCTGTTCTCGACGATTAAAATCGAGCATCTGGTCTGATTTCCGTTGCGCTCGTTCAGGGGCATCTATTTGAGATCGGCGCGGAGAGAATAAGCCGAAGGACCTCTGCCCTGCTAATACGAAAGTCCGCCCGCGGCCGTTCGGAATATATCACCAGCCACGCCGGTTCTGACAGGCCGAGCGGCGGCCGCCTGCCAACATTTTTCCCGGCGATGCGCTACACTACGCGTCTTTTCTAACGATGGCCAGGAAAGGCAGGGTCCAGACCAATCTTGAATACTCTCTGGCGCGCGGGGTGCTCGGTTTCTTTCGCGTGCTGCCGCTGCCGTTTGCCATTAAATGCGGCCGCGTAATTGCGCGTTTTGGCTTCTGGTTTCCCAAGCTGCGCCGCGTGGGTGAGCACAATCTGAAGCTGGCGTTTCCTGATTTATCGGACCACGAACGAAGTGTGTTGTTGCGCGGCTCGTTTGCCAACCTGGGGCGGCTTTTGGCGATCTTCAGCCGATTCACCGCGACCCGGGGTGAAAGCCTCAAAAGCCTCATTGCCTGCGAGGGCCTGGAGCAACTGGAGGCTGCCACAAGGGAGCAGCGTGGAGTGATCCTGTTTACGGGCCATGTCGGCGCCTGGGAGCTGTCGAGCTTCGCGCTCTCGCTCTTCGACCACCCGTTAAGTTTTCTGGTGCGGCGGCTCGATAATCCGAAGATTGAAGCGATGGTTGATCGCGCGCGAACCTCTTGCGGAAATCGCACCATCGACAAAATTTCGGCCGCCCGCGAGATGCTGGGAATTCTCCGTGAGGGCGGCACGCTGGGCATCCTGGTCGATCTCAACACGCTGGATCGCGAGGCCATTTTCGTGGATTTTTTTGGCATCCCCGCGGCGACGACTTTTATTGTGGCAAAGCTGGCCCTGCGCACCGGGGCCGCAGTGCTGCCGGTGTTTGCGCCCTGGGACGAAGCTCGCCAGAGGTTTGTGCTCAAGATCGATGGACCGCTGCACATCGAGCGCACCGGCGACGAAGCAGTTGATGTGCACCGCCTGACTCAACAGTACACGCGCGTGGTCGAAGATTACATTCGACGTTACCCCGAGCAATGGCTGTGGATTCACCGCCGCTGGAAGACCCGGCCGGATGGTGAGGCTGAGATCTATTAGCATGAGGTCAGTGCCATCCGCATGAGCGGATGGATTTAGGATCGACTTGTGAAAATCGCGGATCGTCCCATTAACCCATCCGCTGAGGCGGATGGTAATGACCACCGCGGTCGCGCGACCGCCAACATCGCCCGCGCTTACTCGTTTGCGAGTCTGTCCTCTTACTCCTTCAGGGATCGTTGGTTGATTCGGGCGGCCGACCTCGCTTTCTTTCTGGCGATCAAGATGATCGGCAAGACGGTTAAATTCGAGGTCGAGGGCTGGGAGAATTGGGAAGCCGCGATACAGAGTAATCAGCTTCCCATTTACACCTTCTGGCACGACCGGGTTTTCCTGGCCACCTATTTCTGGCAGCGGCGCGGGATTGTGGTGATGACTTCACGGAGCTTTGACGGCGAGTACATTGCGCGCTTCATTCAACGATTTGGTTATGGCGCGGCCCGCGGTTCTTCGAGTCGCGGCGCCACCGGCGCCGTCGTCGAGATGGTGCGGTTAATGCGCGCCGGCTGTCCGGCGGCCTTCACTATCGACGGCCCCAGGGGCCCGCGCTATGAAGCGAAGATGGGCAGCGTGCTCCTGGCCAAGAAGACTGGTTTTCCTATCCTGCCGTTCACCATCGCCGCGAACAAATTCCGGCAGGCCAAAAGCTGGGATCGCACTCAGATTCCAAAACTTTTTGCCCGCGCACACGTATATATCGCACCACCGATCTATGTCTCTTCAAATGCCGCAGATGAGGAATTGCAAAACAAGCGTGACGAGCTGCAGCGCGCGCTGGACGAGATCAATCAACGGGGTGAAGAGTGGCGCGCCAACTTGTGAATGATGAATGGTGAATGGTAAATAGAAGCTTCATAATTGGTTCGTCTACTACGAATTAACATTCACCGTTATTTAACGGAGGTCAGATGATTAACCAGGAACGTATCAAGAACCTGCTGTTGGAACTGGTGCAGATCGATAGTCATTCGCGCAAAGAGCGGGAGATCGCGGAACGCATCAAGAAATACTGCGAAGAGATGGGCGCGCAGGTTGAGATCGACGACGCCGGAGAAAAGGTCGGGGGCAATAGCGGCAACGTGATTGCGCGCTTCGCCGGCACGATCACCGACTCACAGCCAATCATGATGAGCGCGCATATGGACACGGTCGTCCCCGGCGAAGGGGTCAAGCCGATCGTCGAAGGCGACATCATCCGCACGGACGGGACCACGGTGCTGGGCGGCGACGACAAATCAGGCTGTGCCGTAGTCATTGAGGTCATTCGCTGCCTGCAGGAGCAGAACATCCCGCACACGCCCATCGAAGCAATCTTTTCGATTTGCGAAGAAGTGGGATTGCTGGGAGCGAAGAATGTCGATGTCTCCAGATTGAAAGCCAGGTATGGCATCGTCTTCGACTCCGACGATCCCGGTTTTCTGTTCACCAAGGGCCCTTCGTCAAATCACATGGAATTCCGAATCCACGGTCTCGAGTCTCACGCCGGGGTGGCGCCGGAAGAAGGAATCTCCGCCATCAAGATTGCCGCGGAAGGGCTGGCAAATATGAAACTCGGCCGCATCGATGACGAAACGACGGCGAACATCGGATTGATCAGCGGCGGGATGGCAACGAACATCATTCCGAATCTGGTGGTGCTCAATGGTGAGGCGCGTTCGCACAGCGAAGAGAAACTAGACGCGCAGACCCGGCACATGCAGAAGTGCCTGGAAGACGCGGCCGCCAAATATGAAGTGACGGTGGCCGGCAAGACCACCCAGGCCCGCGTCGAGTCACACATCGAACGCGATTATTCCTCCATGGACGTTCCCGATTCGTCACACGTGGTGCAACTGGTAATTCAGGCGGCCCGGCGCATGGGTCTGGACGTCAAGACCATGGCTTCGGGAGGCGGTTGCGATGCAAACGTTTTCAACCGCAAAGGGATCGAATGCGCGAATCTCGGCACGGGCATGCGGGCGATTCACACCGTCAAAGAATGGCTGGACGTGAAGGATATGTATGCCGCGGCCGAAATGACCCTGGAGATCATGAAATTGAACGGCGAGATGGCGACCAAAGCCGCGGCGACCTCCCCTTAAGATCTTTTCAAAAAAGATTCTTGACGGGCATTCGCGGCGGCCTCCATAATCAATTCAGTGGCACAGACTTGAGTCTGTGGGAACCTCCTGCCTCTCGATGAACCACAGCCTAAAGTCGGTGCCACATTTCTGATCGGAGGATTTTTATCCCAGTGAGTGAAGAATTAGAGCACAGCTTACAGCAGGCCGTAGAGACCTATCTCAACGAACGCCTGCGAAGCATTGACGAGCAAATCGAGCGCCTGCATACGGAATTGGGCGAGGCCCTGGTCCGATTGCGTGAGCAGGCTGCTACCGGCAGTCTCGATGGCACCGCAGTTTCCGCAGCCATTTTTGCGCATCTGCAAACAGCCCGCAGCGAACGGCTGAGCGACACGCCGCCGGCGAGCTTGCCGTCGGCAGATACGGCCAGCTTAAAGCAGGCCGTCCAGCAGATCGAAGCGCAGCAATCGCAGGCTGACATTTTGAAGGCCCTGCTGCAACACGCGGTGCGTTTTGCGGATCGGGTGGCGCTGTTCGTAGTCAAGAACGATCAGGCGATTGGCTGGCGCTTAGCGAAAACGGACGAGCCCGAGCTGCAAATGATTGGCGGCGTTTCGTTGCCCTTGACGGCACAGACTATCGTCACCCGCGCCGCGCGCGATCGGGTTACGGCCTCCGGCGCTGATGCAGCCGATTCAGACTACGCATTGTTGTTGGACCAACTGGGCGGAGCGCCGGCGGCAGTGACCGCCATTCCTTTGATCGTGCGCGGTAAAGTCGTCGCCGTATTGTACGCTGACGCCCCGTCGACCGACGCCAACGCGATGGATGTTCATGCGCTGGAACTGCTTACTCGGGTAGCAGCGATGGCCGTTAACGTGGTCTCGATTCAGCGGACTGCGCCAACCCCAACGGCCCCGAGCGAAGCGGTCACGGCGCCGGCGATTGTCCAAGCCGCCGAGGTCCCGCAGCCCGAAGTGGTTCGGGAAGAGACCTACACTCCACAAATTGAATCGCCATCGGCGTTTGTGATGGAAGAGGCCGCGCCCGCCCCGATGCCGGCGGAAGCTCCGGTAGAAACGGCCGGATATGAAGTCGCTGCCCCATCGTTCGAGGCGCCTACGCACGAACCGGTAACGTATACCGCGCCCGAACCACCGCCTACGGCTCAAGAACCGGTATGGGAAACGCCGGCAACCGGAACAGATGCAATCAGCTCCCAAATCTGGTCCGCGCCAGCGGAGATCCCGCCAGCACCAGAGCCGGCGCCGGAACCGCCGCCTGCCGAGGTGACCGCGCCCTTCGCGCCGGCAGAATCGACGCCGGCGTATTCCTCTCAATATTCCACGCCGCTCGGAAGCTCGCGACGGTCTGGAGTGAGCGAGCCTGAGTTGCCCGTTGACGTTGGCGAGGACGAGCGGCGGTTGCACAATGACGCGCGCCGTTTCGCGCGCCTGTTGGTTTCAGAGATCAAACTGTATAACGAGCCGAAGGTGCAGGAAGGCCGCAGCAAGAGCGATCTTTACGATCGCCTGCGCGATGATATCGATCGTTCGCGACAGATGTACGACAAACGTGTCGCGCCGCCGGTCGCCGCCCGCCACGATTATTTTCATCAGGAACTGGTGAACACGCTGGCCGAAGGCGACGTGACCAAGCTGGGAATGAGCTATCCCGGCGCCGCCGTCACCACCTAGGAGCGCATGCATCCCAACGGAGCGCACGCATCCGGCTCGCGTTTGAAAAAAAGAAACGGCCACCATGATCGGTGGCCGTTTTAATTTTGCGCGCAGGATGCCCGCTGAACCCGGCGCACAGATGCGCATCCTGCTACAACCCGAACCGTCTGCGATACTCGGTAGAGTCGATAAACGCCTTGACCATCTCGGCGGCGGCGAAATCACCGTTGAACTGGTTCAGCTTGGTAAGCCAGAAGTCATAGCCGGTGTAGTCGCTGTCCGGACCCGCGTTGGGATCGCGACGCAAATAGCCGAAGTACTGCATTAACACAAAAGCACGATTCTGCTCCGCCGCAAAGACCGCGCTGTTTTCAGCCACGTCGCGCAACGCACGCGCGCGCGCAGCCACGTCGACGGTGACTGCGGCGCCGGCAAACTCGTCGACGGCTTTCGCTCGATCTGGGTCGTTGGCCGGGACACCCGCGTTGTTCGCCAGTTTGGTGACAAACGCCAAGGGGGACATAGTCGTGGGATATGCGTTTGGATCCGTGAATCGTGCCCGCTGGACGAAAGCCTGGCTGAACGCAACTTTGTTGTCGTCCAGTTGTTTCTGCCAATTGCCTTGATTAACGACTACGCCATTGCCAATCTGCTTCACATCGGCCAGGAACTCGCTGAACCGGACCACTGGGGCCAACACGCTGTGTGAGCCGCCCGAGGTTGAGATCGCGTCCGGCGCATCACCGTAAGCGGCTTTGTACATGCGCTCAACCAGGTAACCGGTCTGTTGGAATTCGATCGACAGGAAGTAGGCGCCCGAAACATTGATGCGCTTCACCTGGGTGCAGATCTGGCTTGTGCCACACGAAGTGATCTCATTGGTCCAGAAAGCCAATCCCGGGTCATCAGGTTCGCGGCTCAAGAAATCGAGATAGTGCTGCCAGACGAAAGTCCGGGCCGTATCGATCGCATTGGGCTTTGGCTGATCGCCGTCGAGGACCCCATCGCCATCGCGGTCCACGCTATACCGGATGCCGGCGCCCACCGGCACGCCCATGAAGGTCAGTTCAGCACCGTCGTCCGCCGCTTGCAGCAAGCTTGACGCTGTCAGCGCCTGCTCGCCCTTTCGATCGCTCAGAAACAGTCCGGCCACAAATCGAAAGCTGCGTGGCGCACCGTTGAAGACGCCGCGGACGACCAGGTCACAGTTGCCGGCGAGGGCCTGCGACACCAACAGGTTGACGCGCGCACTCACGTCCGCCGAGTTTTTGTTGCTGCCGTTAACGGTCACCTGCAAGCCCACGGCGGGCGCGGTGCCGGTGTCGAACGCCATCAAAAACTGTTCGACGTCGCGACGTTGATCGTCGTTCTTGAAAATGAAGAGCTTCCGGTGGAAAAAATCAAAAATTGTGTCCGTCGATCCGTCATGACTGAATCCAAAGCCGCTGATTTGCTCGCCCGGCGCATTCACCATTCCCACTTTTTGATATAAGCCCCGGAGTTGCGGAGTTTTCAGGTCCTGCGGATCAAAGCCCTGGATACTCAGAATTATTAATCTGCTGGTGCCCGGACCGAACAGGTTCGAGTTGTGACACACGTTACAAGAAATGGCTACGCTATCTAATGCGGTGCTACTAAAAAGATCCTTACCGCGCGTGGCGTTCGGACCGGTGGCCGGGTTGGGCGGTGTGCGATCGAGGTTCTCATTCGGATTCGGCGGATAGGTCAGTGTCTGAACGAACGAGGTGAAGGCGCTCATCTCCTCGGCGGTAAGTTGCCGTGGCCCACCGAGCAAACCGGGAAACGCCTGATTGAAGTCTGATAAAGCCGCGCGGTCGCCGCGCCAATGAAAAGGTTCGGTGCCAATGATGCCACGCAACGATTGCGTCATCATCGGTCCTTTCATCGGATGGTACTTCGAGGCCCCGAGGCTCGGCTGCAACTGTCCCTGCGGATCTCCGAGGTCCCACACCAGACCATCGCGATGGCCGTTCGGATGACAACTGGCACAGGAGACGTCGCCGTGCGCCGACACGCTGGTGTCATAAAGAAATCGCCGGCCATTCCTGACGGTGTCAGGTTCCGGATTGAAGCCAACCGGCGTAGCGCCGATCTGCGCGCGCGTCGCCAGGTCGACCGTGCTGATCGACTCATCGAACCGATTCAGCACGTAAAGCAGATTCCGCGATTGATTCAAAGCCAGTCCGGTCGGGCCCTGGCCCACTTGAATGCGAGCTATCACTGCCCCCTGAGAATTGATGACGCCGACTTTCGCGGAACTGGTGGCCGCCAGGTAGAGAGTTCCATCAGCAGCGCGCACCAGGTCCCCCGGCAAAGCCAGACTGTTGGCGCGCTCGGCATCAGTCCCGGCCGCATTGTTAAGGTCGATATGTGAATTGAGATCCGTCGCGGTTACGCTGGGCGTGGCGCCGAGTGAAATCGAATCGAGGCGCGTCGTCAGAAAGTGCCCGCGCAGGTTGGGTTCGAACCGCACCAGATTACGCGCCTCGTCATTCGCCACCAGCAGGCGATTGTTGGCCGGGTCGAAAACGGCATTGCCTATGTGTGTGCCTGCCCCGCGCACCGACGCCGTGACCGCCGGCGTCGCGGTGTGCGCGTCAATCATCACCACGTCGATGTCGGCCAGCGTGTAGGGAATTAACGAGCTCCACTTTGCGTTTCCGGTCTCGTCGGCCCAGCCGCTGCCGTTCCATTTCACAATCAGACTAACGTTCGGCGGCGCGGGCAGACCCGCAGCCATGGCCGGCGTTGGCGGCGGTGGTCCACCGTTAGCCGTCACTTGCGCCTCAGGTACGACCGTCGTCTGGTTTCCGGATTCGAAAATTGAAACGAAGACCTGCGTCCCGGCCGCGTCACGCGCCAGGGCCCGGGGCTGTTTGGCGCTAATCGAAAGCACCTGAGGGCTGGTTGCCGGCGCCGCGGGATCAAAGACTTTCACCGCGCTCAAACCTGAGACACAAACGAAGGCCAACTCTTTCTCTTGTCCGGCAAAGACCACGTCGGTGGGCTCATCACCCACATCGAAACTGCGCGTCACCCTGAAGCGATTGAGATCGACCACGCTGACGGAGTCTGACAACCAATTCACCACCCAGACCTCGTTGTTGTTGCGCGCCGCGACGCTGACGGGTTCCAGCCCGACCGGGATTTCCGCCATCAAAGTCACGGCATTGCCGGCCACATAAAAAACTGAGAGCGTGGCGTTCGGAGTGTTGACCGCCAGCAGACGGCTACCGTCCGGGGTCATCGCCAGTGGATGCACCTGAGGACTTTCAAAGTTCTTATAGTTAACTGTTTGGGCCTGGACCGGCTGAGAGGGATTTCGGCTTACGAGCCACGCGACGGTCAGCGCCAGAGCCGCCACCACAATCGTGTTACGCGCGAACCAATTGCGGGGAGCTGACCTTGGCATAGCGATAATCATCCGCTGCGAAAGGACACGCAGGAGGGTAGGTCGCGGTTCCGTCAATTGTCAATAAAAAGCGAAGTCAGCAGGTGACCTAATCTGACTGGAGCGCAAAACCGTTACCAATTTCAAAATAAGGCACTAGCCGAAGTCACCACCCACCGACAAAAAAAACGGCCACCCGAGGGGGCGGCCGTTTTTGCCAATTGCGTCGGTTCCCCGATCAGGGCGCGCCCACGCGCTGACGATATTCGGTCGAGGTGATGAATGCTTTCACCATTTCGGCGTTGACATAATTCCCGTTGAACTGAATCAGCTTGCCCAACCAGAAATCGTAGCCGGTGTAATCGGTGTCCGGAGCATCATTCGGATTCCGGCGCAGGTACCCGAAATACTGGGCCAGCACAAACGCGCGGTTCGATTCATTCGTGCTGAGCGTAGGATTCTCGGCAACTTGTCTAACGGCCTGCCCCCGAGCATTCGTGTCGGTGGTGTTCGCCGCGCCATTAAACAGGTTGATGGCCGTCGTCCGTTGCGCCGCAGTCAGCACGTTGCCGGCGCGCGCGTTGAGTTGATCCACGAACGCCGCGGGCGTCATGGTGGTCGGGAAGGCCGCGATGAACCTGGCGGTCTGAACGAATTCCGCGGCATAAGCATTCTTATTGCTGTCGAGCAGGGCGTCCGCTCCCGGCTGACCCACGACCACACCGCGGCCGATACGTTGCGTATCCTGGAGGAACTCGGCAAAGCGGACGATTGGCACCTGCAAGCTATGAGTTCCGCCCACCGTCGAATTCCCGGACGCATCACCATAAGCGACCTTGTACATGCGTTCGACCAGATAGCCGGTCTGCTGGAATTCGATCGAGAGGAAGAATGCGCCGCTCACGTTGACCCGGCAAACCGTCAAATCAGCCGGGGGCGGCGAGCTACAGTTGGTCATCTGATTGGTCCAGAAATCCCAACCTGATTGATCCGGAACGCGATTGAGGAAATCGAAATAGTGAAGCTGCACGAACGAGCGGGCATTATCCAGCGGGTTCGGACCCTGCACCGTATCGTTGTCGGCAATCGTGACGGTGGCCGTGCTCTGCGGATTAAGCGTGGTTCCCTGGCTGGCGCCGCTTAAGGTCAGATTCACGGTGCGCGAACCATCGACGAAGGCATTGTCGATAATCAGCACCGGCACATTCTTGGTTGTTTCGCCGGCAGCAAAGGTCACGGATCCCAAGGCGGCTACGTAATCTCTGCCCTCTCTGGCCGTGCCGTTGCTTGTCGCGTAGTTAACAGTCGAGGCGCCGGTCGTGTCTCCGGTGCGACTGATCGTGAAATTCACGGAGGCAGTGCCTTCAGTAACCGGAAAATTCGCGGCGCTGAATTGCACCGCCGGTGCGCCGCCTCCGCCGCCGCCGGTCACGTCATTCAGCTGATACGCCCCGCGACCGTAGGTGCCGGCCTGAATGGTGTTGCCGCTGTTGACGAGTTTCATTACGACCACGGCCGGCATCCCGTTATTGAACGCGGCCCAGGTGGCGCCGCCGTCAGTCGATCTGAATATGCCGGTGTCGGTTCCGACGTACAGCGTGGTGGCAGCTTGCGGATCGATCAGCAGGCAGTTCGCTGGAATGTTCGGCAAGTTGTTGCTGATGTCGGTCCAGGCGCCGCCGGTGTTGATCGTCTTGAATACGTGGCCCGTGCCAAAACCCGAAACGGTTAGATAAGCCGTGGCCGAATCAGTGCGACTAACAGTGATGCTGGTAATCGTCCGGTTCGGCAGGGTGGTAGTAACGTCAGTCCAACTTGTCCCGCCATTACTGCTGACCATCGCGCGGCCGTTGCTGGACCCGGTGTAGATGACGTTCGTGTTCGAACGCGAAACGGCGATGGCGTTCAGCACGTCGGGGTCGCCTTTGGTTAAATCGTCGGCCGACGTGGGCGTCCACGTATTGCCGCGATCGGTCGAGGTAAACAATTTCCAGCTGCCGAAGTAGAGCTTCGAATCGACACCGTTGCTGACGAACGGCGCATAAAAACCGATGCGCGGATTATTGGCCGGCTCGCCGAAGGTCGAATTATCGTCGGCGCCGATTTGCTTATCAAAGTTCGCGCCAAAGTTCGACCATCTATACACGACACCGTTCGTGTAGGTGGTGTACACAGTCGCCGGCGTTACCGGATCAACCACCGCGTTGCCGCCGTCGCCGCCGATAATCTCGGCCCACTGAGTGTTGCCGGACACCCGCCTTTGCGAACCGTTGTCCTGGGTGCCGCCATAAGATTTTGCGGCATCCGCCGGATCGACTGCGTAACCAACAAACTGGGTCAGCGACAGAGTTGCATTCAGCGACGTTAACGAAGTGCCGCCGTTTGTGCTCTTGAAGATGCCGCCGTCATTACCAAAGAGAATCGTGTTGGCATCAGTCGGAGAAAACGCGAAGGTCTGCTGGTCTGAGTGGGTGGTCGCCACGTCCGGCGTGTAATCGTTAAAAGTCGGCGCCGCGAAATTGCCGACGATATTGGCAAAGCTCACGCCGCCATCGGTGCTGCGGAACAGGTCGCGAGCGCCGATGACGATCGTATTGGCATTGGCCGGGCTGACCGCGATAAAGGTGTTGTAGCCGAACTGGCCGCCGTCGATATCGTTGCGCGTGCCACGATTTGTCCAGGTGGTGCCGCCGTCGCTGCTGACCTCAACCTCAAGCAACCGGGCGCCGCCGTTATTGCCACCTTCATATACATAAACCTTGGTCGGATCCGCCGCCGTTACCGCCACCCGCACGTCGGCGGTGGTCGTAAAGGGCGAGGTCAGGACGATGTTCCAGGTGGTGCCGCCGTCGATGGACCGGTAAACGCCGGCAGCTCCGCCGTTGGTGTCGTTGCGGTTCACGCCCATATAAATTGTCAGCGGCGTGCCGGGACGTAGGGCAATGTTGCGGAACAAACCTGAGAAGGTCCGGGTCCAACTCACGCCGCCATTGGTCGAGCGCCAGAAGCCACTGGCGACATTTCCATTGGTGGTGGTGTCCTTCCTGATGTACTGCACCGCGTAGACGCGGGTCGGATCGGCTGGATCGACTGCCACCTGGCGGATAACGCCGGGGCCGGTCAAGCTCGTATCGCTAATCTTGGTCCAGGTGGCGCCGCTGTCGGTAGATTTCAAAACGCCCTGTCCGAAGTATGGGTGATTGTTGTTGTCACCGGCGCCGGCGTAAACGATCGTAGGATCGCTCGGCGCAAACGCAATCGTCCCGATCGAGATGTCGGTCAGATTGTCGGCCACCGCAGTGAAATTGACGCCTCCATCCGTCGAACGCCAGATGCCGCCCGTCGGGCTGCCGATCAAAATCAAATTCGCATTGGTAGGCGAAATCGCGATCGCGCTGACACGGCCACTGGTGACTCCCCACTTACTTACGAAGCTGTGCGTGGTCGAGACGGGGCCGAGGGGCTGCCATGTCAGGACTTCCGGTCTGATGTTCTTGTCGATTGGTCTGGACGCCCAGGCCTTTTCGCGAGCGTTCTCCGGCAATTCATCGAACGGGTACATTCGTTGATGCCAGAACCAGTTTTCGCGACCTTCGACGTCTTCGGTAACCGGTTCATTCTCGCGGCGCTCTTCGCGACGCAGGCCAGGTTTTTTGTTTAGTCGCTCAGCAGCCGGACGGCTGGTTTGTTGTTTGCTGTGTCGTTTCTTCTGGGCCGAAGCCGTGAAAAGAACAGTTATGAATAAGGCGAGTATGACCACCAGGGCGAGCGGCCTGGCAAATCGCAGCAAGCGAGCAGACTGCGAGGCAAAGGGGGAATTTTTCTTCATCTTTTTCCTGTCTTCGGGAGTTGTCAGACACGGTCGGGGCCCGAGAGATTTAGATTAGAACATCAATGAATTCCGGCGCATGATAGTTGATCCATTGAACGAATGCTACGGGAATTTTTCAGCCAGACGCGGTGGCAGGAGCCGCTCACCTGTAAGGATACGTGCAAGATGCCCGTACCACTTCAAATGAGACGCACCTAAGAGAAAAGGCGAGCCGCTGCCGGCTCGCCCTTTATTTTGATCGGGAAGCTTTGACCTCCGCGCCGCCGCTAAGGTGTTCCAAAGCGCCGCCGGTATTCGCTGGAGGTTATGAAGGCCTTCACCATTTCCGCGCTTTTATAATCCCCGTTGAATTGATTCAACTTGGTAAGCCAGAATTCATAGCCGGTGTAGTCCCGGTCCGGCGGATCGTCCGGATTTCTTCGCAGGTACCCGAAATACTGCATCAGGACAAAGGCTCGATTCAGTTCTGATCTGGCCAGATTCGGGTGCTCTGCGATGTCGCGTACCACGCGCGCCCTGGTCTTGCTGCCGGTGGCCAGCGCGGCGACTTCCTGAGCTTCCTCCGTGGTCGACATCGGGCTGCCCGCGTTCACATTCAGAGTGTGCACAAAGTCGGTCGGCAACATGGTCGTGAAGTATTTCGTGGTAAACCGCGACGACTGCACAAACCGGTTGAAGTAGGTCACCTTGTTGTTCTCAAGCTGCGTCTGCCAATCGCCCTGGTTGACGATAACCCCGTTGGAGATCGACTGCTGATCGGTTAGAAACTCATTGAACCTGACAATCGGCACCGGCAAGGTATGAGCTGAGCCCAGGGTCGAATTGCCCGTCGCATCGCCGTACGCGGTCTTGTAGGCTCGCTCGACCAAATAGCCGGTCTCCTGAAATTCGATCGAAAGGAAAAAGGCGCCCGAGGTGTTGATGCGCTGCGTATCGCGGCAGTTAGTGTCGGCGCCGCACTGATCGATCGAGTTTTTCCAAAACGCGAGACCCGAGGCGTCGGGTGAGCGATTCAAAAAGTCCGCATAGTGTTGCCGCACAAAGAAGTCGGTCTGATCGATCGGGTTATTCGCCGGCGCATCGCTCAAGCAACTCGAATTATTTTGCACATAGCCCGTAATCTCGCTGATGGAGAAGGGACAGAAAGCACTCGAGTTGTTTTGATTCTGAATGGTCACCATGATGGTGTTGTCACACTCGGGGTGCCCCGTACCGGAATCAGCATGGCTGGCGTTCAGGTTGTGACCCAGTTCATGCGCCGGGATAGTCACGCGAAAAGGAGCAATCGTCTCGAGGTCGGAAATGCCATACGCCTTGGTCGGGTTCGAACAAACGACGCCCAACCAGGCCACGCCGTTGGCGTCCGTAAGTTTCTTGCCGGTCCACAAATGCGAAACGTCGCGCGTCGCCGGCGGCGGATTTTGGTTCCAATAGTTGGTAAACGCGTTGAGCACCGCGACTGACGAGTTACCGGCGGCGCCAAACGGATCAGCCGTGGTCCAGGCATGCTGGTAGGTAACGGTGAAGGTCAATCCGATGTCGCGCTGATAAATCGCCGACACCGAATTCATGATACTGAGAATGTCGCTATTAGCCGCTGAGGCCCCGCCCAAAGCGTTCGTGTATTCGAGGTCGGCTTCCGTCGCGATTTCCACCACCTTCATCGGGGAAAACACCGCCGGTGTGACTCCGGCAGCAGCGCCGGCCCTGATCTGCTTCGCTCCGGCGTCGACCTGCTCTTCGAGCGTGTCCCCGCAAACCCGCGTGATGTCAGGCCGCACGTCTGCAGCGCTGTACAGCAGGTAGTCTGTGGGAGCCGCCGACGAAGAATATTTTCGGGCCGGCTCAACGAAATATGACTGGCCCGGCGTGATGATCATGCCTTCGACTTTGTCCCCATCGATGGTGAACCGGGCATCGCTGCCCCAGGCGCCGGCGACATTGCCCTTATAAGTAACCAGACCGGGCATGGCAGTGGCGCGCGTCACGCCATCGCTGTCCGTCTGCTCGGCGCGATAGTTGGGCGCGCGCAGATCGTTCGGCTCAAGTTCCAGTTCAAAATCATGCGCGGTGGTAACCAGCGAAACTCGTCCGGAAGTACGCACCTGGTCCGCGACCAACTGCGGATTAACCGTCAGGTCTTCATGATTGATGAAGACCTGTGCGAGATCCTGCTCGAATCGCGCGCGCGTATTCTGCGCATCGGCCTTGGGAAACCAGGACGACCCGGCCACGACCAGGGCCGTAAACGCCAACGCCAGCAGGCCGTAAGTCCGATATGGGCGGCCGCCGCTTAGCCAGGCAGCCGGACGAAACACACGGTGTCCATGGGGATTAGATAGTTTTTTATTAATCTTCATAAAACGCATTCAAATTATTGCCGGGATGTTTCTCGTGGGATGATCCGGCGTCACGGAGAGGCATAACGCTGGGCATTTCCATCTTAACGAGCGGTGTTGTATCGCGTCAATCCCTCTTTCGGTTATTGGCAGCGCCCCGTTCGAGCGCTTGTCTCGGGGCAGTAGCCCGACCGTTAGGGAGGGTTCCCACGCACGAGCTTTGAGCCCTCGCTAACGGTCGGGCTACTGCCCCGGGGTGCGCAACTCGCCAACCAGTTCCCTTGCGCTGTGACACCGCGTCCGCTGTTTGCGGGTGCAGTGTCTTTGGTACTAAAGTCAAATCGATTTCGCAAAATGAAAAATGCTCTGAAATGGATCCGAGATGAAACTTTCGCTTTCGGATGAGTCGCTGCGTGTCACCGCTGACCGCCTGGCCAACTCAAACCAGGAATTTATCGCCCGCTATCCCGGCGAGTCCGGGCGGCGGCAACCGGTGCACACCGTCTACGGCGGCGCGCATTTGTTTCGCGCCGACATCGCGCGCCGGCTGGGCCAGGTAGCGCAACGCTCGCTGGCCGAAAATGCGCCGGATTTTGTCGTCTTTGCTCGCGCAATTGGGCTGCCGCTATCGAGTGAACTGCCCGATGTCCTGGATTACGCGACCGGATTAAAGCACCGGCTTGAGCATGAGCCGGAGACGGTGCGCGGCGAAAATAAATCGGCCTGGCTGGCGCACACGATCTATTCGCGAGTTCAGGAGAAATTGCAGCGCGAGCCGGTGGAAGATTTTCGTATCGATTTCGAAGACGGCTACGGCAACCGGCCCGACGCGGAAGAAGATGGTCATGCGGAATCGGCGGCGCTCGAAGTAGTGAAAGGCGCGGCCGCCGGAGCGCTCCCGCCATTCATCGGCATTCGCATCAAGCCTTTCAACGAAGAGTTGCGCGCGCGCAGCACCCGCACGCTCGACATCTTTGTTTCCACTCTGCTGGAGCAAGGGAACGGACAGCTGCCGCAGAATTTTGTGGTGACGCTGCCCAAGATCACCACCCCGGAACAGGTCGCGGCGCTCGCTGACGTTTTCGACTTGCTCGAGAGTAAGAACGGACTGACGGCCGGGTCGCTCAAGTTCGAGATGATGATCGAGACCACTCAATCGATCATCAATTATGAAGGCCGGATCAATTTGCCGATTTTACTGACAGCAGCGCGCGGACGTTGCACCGCCGCGCATTTCGGCACTTACGATTACACCGCCAGTTGTTCGATTACCGCCGCGCACCAGCACATGATGCATCCGGCCTGCGACTTCGCCAAACACATGATGCAGGTCTCGTTCGCCGGAACCGGCGTTTGGCTGTCTGACGGCGCGACCAACATCATGCCCGTCGGCCCGCATCGCGCCAGCGAAGGATCGTCATTAACCCCGGAGCAGATCGACGAGAACCGCAGCGTGGTGCAGCGCGCGTGGAAGCTGCACTACGACCACATTCAACACTCGCTCGTCGGCGGGTTCTATCAGGGTTGGGACTTGCATCCGGCGCAACTCCCGACACGTTACGCGGCGGTTTATGCTTTCTTTCTGGAAAGTCTCGACGCCGCTTCTGAACGCTTGCGCAATTTCGTGGAAAAGGCGGCCAAGGCGACGCTGGTGGGCGACGTCTTCGACGACGCCGCGACGGGCCAGGGTCTGCTGAATTATTTTCTGCGCGCAATCAATTGCGGCGCGGTGACTGAAGCAGAGGCGACCCGGCTCACCAGCCTAACGCACGACGAATTAGTGTCGGCATCATTCGTGAAGATCCTGAAGAATCGACAAACTTTGTGAGGCACATTAATGAGTATCTTTAAGCGGATAATTGTATTGGTGGTGTCAGTCGCTTTCGTTATGAACCTATTTGCAAATCAAACCCGGGCGCAGCAACCCTCTGGTGAGGCGTCCGAGTTGACGAAAAAAATCGAACGCTTCGCGCCGACGCCGATGACGGCAAGCACAACGCCGCTGGCGCCCAATGAGGCGAAAGCGCTTCAAAAGATCATTGCCGCGGCGAAACTCTACGATCAACTGTACCTGCGGCAAATCTGGGGCGGCAACGAATCTCTGCTCAACAAGCTGTCAACCGATCAGTCTCCGCTGGGCCGCCTGCGTCTGCATTACTTCAAGATCAATCAGGGACCGTGGTCGCAGCTTGACGACAATGAAACTTTCATCGCCGGTGTGCCGAAGCGGCCGCCCCAAGCGAATTTCTATCCCGAGGATCTCACCAAGGACGAATTCAACGCGTGGCTGAATACTTTGTCGCCGGAAGAAAAGGCAAAAGCCACCGGCTACTTCTACACCATTCGCCGCGACCCGAACGGCAAATTAAAGACTGTCCCCTACAGCGAAGAATATCGCGAGTTCCTCGCGCCGGCGGCGAAACTCCTGCGCGAAGCTGCAGCCCTGTCGACGAACACCACCCTGAAGAATTTTCTGGAAAAACGCGCGGCCGCCCTCGAGTCAAACGATTACTACGAAAGCGACGTGGCCTGGATGGATCTCGACTCGCCGATCGATCTGACGATGGGACCGTACGAGACCTACGAGGATGAGTTGTTTGGCTATAAGGCCGCATTCGAAGCTTACGTGACTTTGCGGGACACGGCCGAGACGGAAAAGCTGAAACGGTTCAGCGCCTATTTGCAGGAACTGGAAAACAATCTGCCCATCGATCCGAAATATCGCAATCCCAAACTTGGCGCCGCCTCGCCGATCCGGGTGGTCAATGAAGTCTTCAGCTCCGGCGAAGGCAACAGCGGCGTGCAGACGGCGGCGTTCAATCTGCCCAATGATGAACGCGTAGTCAAAGAGAAGGGCACCAAGCGCATCATGCTCAAGAACGTTCAGGATGCGAAGTTCAACAAAACCCTGATTCCGATTTCACGGGTGGTGCTGGCGCCGGCCGATCAAGCCCGGCTTTCGTTCGACTCTTTCTTTACGCACATCCTCACGCACGAGCTGATGCACGGTCTTGGGCCGCATAACATCAACGTCAATGGCCAGGCGACGACCGTGCGGCTGCAGTTGAAAGAACTCTACTCGGCGATCGAAGAAGCTAAAGCCGACGTTACCGGGCTTTGGGCCTTGCAGTATTTGATCGATAAGGGCGTGGTCCCGAAGACGATGCAGGACACCCTCTACACGACTTATCTGGCGAGCATGTTTCGTTCCGTGCGCTTTGGCATCAACGAAGCTCACGGCCGCGGCGTAGCGATGCAGTTCAACTATTTCACTGACGAAGGCGGCATCAAGTACAACGAGCAGACCGGCAAGTTCAGCGTCGATGAATCAAAGATTCGCGACGCGGTGCGCAAGCTCACCACTGAACTGCTGACGCTCGAGGCGGAAGGATCCTACGACAAAGCCCGCGCGATTCTGGTGAAGTACGCCGTCATTCGTCCGGCGATGCGGAACGCCCTGGACAAATTGAGCGATGTGCCGGTTGATATAGAACCGCTATTCCCCCTGGCGAAATAATCTGGAGCGCGGCGGCAGAGCGAAGCGGCGACGCCGCTTTGGATAGGTCTAGCCATGACAGCCCCTCAAACGATCAGTTGGCCTCACGCCCCACTGCATGAACTATCGAGCCAAGGAACCTATATAGTAACGTTTGAGCGAACCGCACGTCCGGCGCAAGTGAAAACGATCTATGGCTTTAAAATTGATAAGTTAAGAGTGGTTGACGACTATGCCGTTGGTCCAGGTTTCGAGAGCTGAGATCATCCAAAGCGCCGTCGCCGCTTCGCTCTGCCGGCGCACTCCCAAATCAAAACAGCTTTCCCTGATCGTCCTCGTCATCTGCCGCGACTGATTCGCTCAGCCGCGGGTAAGTCTCTATCAACTTTGCCGGCCCGGGAACTTTGTCTTCTGCCAGCTGCGCCAGGATCTCAAAGGCGTTAACCAGGCTTTGGCCGCGCGCGTGATTGTTGGTGATCACGTACGTCTGCTTCGCTTTGTCTGACACCGCTTTGATGCGATCGATCCAGGGATCCAGCTCGTCCCGTGAGTAGAGATAATCGTAGCGCTCCATCACGTTCGCTTCTTCGCGAAACCAGTTCTGATAATTGCGGCCGTGCAGACGCACGTAGCCAATGGACGATGTCACTTCGGCTGCGGGCTTAATCGAATCAGCGAACTGCGGCTGGTCGATGTCGCATAAGCCGACGCCCAGATCTTCCAGGGTTTGCAGAATGCGTGGATGGTTCCAGGACTCGTGACGCAGTTCGACCACCAGCGGATAGTCTCTGAATCGGGCCACCAGTTGATCGAGATAAGCACGATCCTCGAGATCGTTTTTGAAGGACCAGGGAAACTGCAGCAGCAACGCGCCCAACTTCCCTGCCTCCATTAAAGGATCGAGGCCTTCGCGAAACAGCCGCTCGTCATCGTTCGTGAGCCGCTCGCGCTTATGGGTGAAAACTTTGTGCAGCTTCGCGGTGAAGACAAAATGAGGATTGTGGGCGATGCGCTGTAACCAGCGTCGGGCAGTCTCGGGCTTTGGCGGATAGTAGAAGCTGCTGTTGATT
>Ga0126383_10000157_pt1 | contig 33862 bp, 27 predicted proteins | sample PanSoiMetPlot_35_FD_96882 | JGI IMG/M metagenome (GOLD analysis project Ga0126383, IMG submission 96882) | Tropical forest soil microbial communities from Panama - MetaG Plot_35 | ecosystem: Environmental > Terrestrial > Soil > Tropical forest > Bulk soil | place: Panama | collected 2016-02-17 | reverse complement strand
GTTGTGCCCGCTGCGCTCTGCCCCGTCGTCGCGTTCAGTTCCAGGTTTCCACTGCCGCTGCTATAGCCACCACCGTCGGCAAACACACTTTGCGGTACTGCAAATGGGTCGTCGATCTGCAATCCGTAGTTGGACGCCTGGACCGTGGCGACTTTGGGCCCCCCGCTCGCTGAATGATTTGGGTCGCGCTGTTCCGCAAATCGCGCCGCCTGACTCCGGTGTCGATAATCAAGACCGAAAGCGACGCCGCAGAAAGTGATCGCCATGATCACCAGAACGATTTGCTGATGCTTGGATATGCTTTTCATAGCTCCACCACTTCCGCTGAAGAAAATTGAAATGCCGGCGCGCGCACCAGCATCCGGAATCAGGCCCGGCGTGTTCGTGGCTTTCGGGTTGGGTGATGAAGATGCGAAATCGAATTTTCCAGGCGGGCGAGTCTCGCTTTGAGTTCAGAATTTTCGTCCGATTGTTTTTTGATTTGCGCCTGCTGTTCGTTGATGGCGTTGACCAGCGCGACCGTAATGCGATCGTACTTCACGCCTTCCACCTGCCCGTCTTTGTTATAGGTGACGAACAGCGGTTCCACTTTGGCGACATCTTCCGCGCCAAAGCCGACGTCGCGCAGGCCGCCCTGCTTCCAATCAAAACTGATCGGACGCAGACGATTAATCAGACTGAGCCCGTTGCGATAGGGCGCGAGATTGGTCTTGTAGCGCAGTGAAGATGAGCACTTGAGGATTTGATTTGAAGCGTTATAGCAAAGCGTGGTCGTGCCGCCACCGGCTAACGAAGGAAACGCCACGTTGTTCGAAATATCAATCGTCAGGGCGCTTTGATTGTTGGAGTCGTTGTAGACAAGAAAACTCCCACCGGTGACGGCGGCCAGAGACCACTTGCTTTGATCGGCCAAAGCCAGCGAGAGTCCCGCATTGGAGTCTGAGTTAACTCGGGCGCGAACGATACCGGTACCTGAGATGTGCAGCCTGGCGGACGGCGCGGTTGTGCCGATGCCAACGTCCGCTCCGTTGCCTAAAATAAGTGAATTGCTCTGTGTTACGGATGCGTTATAGCCGATGGCGGTGGCGTTGTTTACCTGGATGGATGGATTCGGATTGCCGGCTCCCCATCCTATGAAGGTGTTGTTCGCACCAGTTGTGTTCTGGGCTCCAGCTTCACTCCCGAAGAAACTATTTGAATCGCCGGTGTTTGTCTTGCCAGCGTCTCTTCCGAAAAAGCTGTTGAAGTTTCCGGTGGCGCCGGTCTCTCCCGCAGCGGCGCCAAAGAAACTATTGCCGATACCGGAGTTGTTCGCTGCCCCGGAATCCCAGCCAAAGAAAGAATTGAAACCGGGTTGAGCATTGAATCCGCTGTGATAGCCGAAGAATGAATTGAAGCTGGCGCCGGTCGCGTTGAAGCCGGCACTGTCGCCGAAAAACGAATTCTGGCTGCCAACTTCGTTCTGGCTGCCGGCGTTGATGCCGAAGAATGAATTGCTCGCGCCTGAAGTGTTCTTGAGGCCGGCTTGACTGCCAAAAAACGCATTGCAGCACCCACTGGTGTTGGCGTTCCCCGCGTTCCAGCCAAAGAATGAATTCAGGTTGCCATCAGAACTTAAAGGCGAGGCGACATTTGCGCTTCCGGATCCCACGCCCGCAAAGGTATCGCTGTTTCCGAAATTACTCGCGCCCGCCACGCTCAAGACGCGATTGCCATTGATTTGATAATATGTAGTGGAGTTTATTCGGGTGCCCCACAGCATACCCGCCGCGATGCCATCGCCACTGATCCTAAAGTTGCTGCCAGGTTGTTGGATGGTGCCGTTCTGAATGTAAGCCGGGCTGAAGGCAGGAACGTCGACCGGGCTAATCCCTGAAATTACCCACCCTGTCCCGTCGCTGCGCAGATAGGATCCAGCTGGGCCTGAGGAACTTAGACCTGTGCCTCCGCGGTTAATAGTGACGGCGCCCGAGGAAATATTATCTGCGTTAAGGTTCACCAGATTGGAACCGTTACCACTCAGCGCACCTGCGACGCTAAGATTACCGGGCACCTGCACGCTATCAAGATTCCTACCCAGAACTATGGAGCTGCTTGAAGAAACGACCGCGCCGGCGCCTATGGCTGTAGCGTAAGAGAGGTTGTCCGCACCAAGACCCGTCGAGGAACCAACCAGAGTGTTGGCAGTTCCCGCTGTGTTGGCGAACCCTGCTGAGATACCCACGAAAGTGTTGTCCTGTCCATTGACGAAGTGAGTCCCGGCAGAGGCGCCAAAGAAGGAATTGCGAATACCCGTATTAGACGTGCCGGCCCCAACACCGGTGAACACGTTCGATGCGCCCGGCGTGCTCAATACTCTGGCGCCGCCGATATTGTATTGCGTGGCTGCGTTGACCATGTTCCCGGACAAGGTGCCGCCGGCGTTGCCGTCGCCGCTGATGCTAAAAAAAGAATTCTCTTGCTGGCTCGATCGATTCTGGATGTAGCTGTCACTACCCGGTGATGGCGTGCGCCCGTCGGCCAGACGCGGGTCGTTCGTCAACACATATTGATTTGCCGCTACTCCGCCCAGCTGCGCCGCATTTGTCGCATTCGTCGCGTTCGTCGCGTTCGTCGCGTTCGTCGCATTCGTCGCATTCGTCGCATTGGTGGCGTTGACCGCATTCGTCGCTGTCACCGCCGTCGTCGCGTTGGCGGCTTGAATCGCATAAGGCGTTGAGGTGATTTGTTGCCGCGGCGCCAGAATCGTATACGGGTTGCCGCTGCCGTTGGGACGCACACCGATTTCCAGATAGCGCGCGTTACCGTCAAACGCGGACGCGCCAAAATCGAGTTGTAAAGAAAAGATCCCACTCGTGACCGTCACCGAAGCATTCGTGAAGGTCAGGCCGATCTGGTTACTGCTGCCTGACGAATCGAAGAGCTTGAACTGCAAATCGTAGATTCCCGTGGCCGGCGTGCCGCCGTCCGTCAGACGCCCCTGATAATTGAAAGCAGACGTTTGCGCGTGCGCCAGGACGGTCGCGAACAGGAAAACCAATATCAGCGCAAATCTATGAAGTAAGGCTTTGCCCCAAGAACGGAGAGAGTGCGGCTTTGCTGCTCCCCAGTGCGGAAAGGCTTTGCCTTTCCGAGATGGCATTAAAGATATGTCGAGGCTACGCCTCGGCCTGCAGACACAGCCTGCACCGGCATTTAAACGAGGCTGGCCGGTAAGGCCAGCCTTACCGCACTGCTGAGCGGCAAGCCGCAACCCAACTCTCAATCGTGATTTATCAGTAGGCCGCCAGACCTTTGAGGCGAAGCCATGAAGCAGCGAATTGTAATTTGGCGAATGCATGTTAGTTCTTCCTTTCCTCGTTTAGTCGTTTAAGGCTCGTGCTTGATCGATAACCTGCGGTCGCGGTAACGAGCCGAGACATAGCAACAGCAGGCCTTCAGGTGTTTCCACAAAATGGAGTTGGTTTTCGTCCACCCAGCGATAGATCGCCCGCGGCGTCACGCCGCAAAGGGCGGCCGCCTCGTCAGCACCCACGAACGAAACCCGTTCGGCGCATTGCTCGCACCACGTGACCGCGGTTACTCGCCGGCGGCTGATCATCAAGAGCCGCTGCGCTTCGATCGTGATTTCGGTTCTGCGCCCCATTTGCTGTCGCTTTTCAATCGGCGTCGTCGTCATTGCCCTGACGAAATCCTTGGGCTACCATGCGCCGTGCCGGCGTCGTTCGGGACCAACCTGGTGCGAACGCCGCGACCTTAAAATTCGAGGGCAAGAAAAATCCTTTACTTGACCTTCATTTGATCTCGGTTAGTTCTCCATTGTTTCTCGCAGCCGGAAATGGGCAGCAAACAAAGGCATTTTTATGAATTTGGTCGTTTTCGCCTGGACGTAGACGAAGGGTTCTTGCTGCGTGATGGCGAAGTTGTGCCGCTCACCCGAAAGGCTTTTGAGTTGTTAATGGCGCTGGTCGAAGACAGCGGCCACGTCTTTACCAAAGAAGAATTGCTGAAGCGTGTCTGGCCGGACAGCTTTGTTGAGGAGGCGAACCTGTCGCGACACGTCTACGCTTTGCGCGAGGCGCTCGGAGAATCACAGAGCGAGCAGAAATTTATTGAGACAGTGCCGCGCCGCGGCTATCGCTTTGTCGCGCCGGTCCGCGAGATTCACGATGAAGGCGAAGACGTGCTGCTCGCGGAACACACCACGGCCCGCATAGTCGCCGAAGAAATCGATAAGGACCCTGCTCCGGCGGCGTTGCCAGCCGCTTTGTTGCCAGCGCCGAAGAATCATTTCGGACGCCTGGCCGTCGTGATTGCCGCCACGGCTATCGCCGCTGCGGTCATCGCGATTTATTTTGGGCACAAGCGCGTCCAGGCAGTCATGAGTGCAGCGCCCCTGCGATCAATCGCCGTGTTGCCATTTAAACCGTTGACGGCGGACACGCGCGATGAATCGTTGGAACTGGGGATGGCGGACACGTTGATTGCCAAACTTGGCGGGCTGCGCGGAGTTGTGGTCAGACCGACCAGCGCCGTGCGCCAGTACGCGGAAAGCCGGCAGGACGCACTCGCTACCGGGCGCGAGCTAAAAGTCGATTCGGTACTCGAAGGAAACATTCAAAGACAAAATGACCGGCTGCGGATCACGATTCGCCTGTTGCGCGTGGATAATGGAGAGCAAATTTGGTCCGCACAATTCAATGAAGAAGCCAGAGACATCTTCGCTGTTCAGGATTCGATTTCGCAGCAAGTCGCCGCCGCGCTCGCGCCGAAGATCTCAACCGAGGAACGTGAAGCCGTAAACAAACGGCTCACCGAGAGCCCAAAGGCTTATGACCAGTATCTGCGCGGGCGTTTTCACAACGATCGCGAAAATAAGAGTGACAACGATGCGGCCGTGGCCGCGCTGGAAAGCGCCGTTGCCAGCGACCCGAACTTTGCCGCGGCTTACGCGGAGCTGGCCCGCGCCTATCACATCAGAAGGTTTTGGCTCGTGCCCCAGGAGACCGAGCTGGAAGAGAAGGGTTACGTTGCTGTCGAAAAGGCGCTGTCTCTTGATCCCGATTTAGCGCCGGCCCACTTCGCCCGCGCGCTGCTGTCGTGGACCCCGGCGAATCACTTTCCTTCCGAACGAGCAATTCGGGAATATCAACGCGCGATCGAGCTGAATCCAAACTACGATGAAGCCCACCATCAACTCGGTCTGCTTTATGCTCATATCGGCTTGCTCGAGAAGGGGGAGGCAGAAATACGGCGCGCTTTGGAAATTAATCCGAACAACACGCTCGCGCAAAGTCGCGTGGCAGTCGTTTATCTTTACCAGGGAAAATATGAGGAGGCCCTGGCAATCATCCAGCGCATCCCCAGGCAGTTCAATCCTTCAGGGCTGGGGTATCAGCACTCCTGGTGTCTGCTCAATCTGGGGAGACGCGAGGAAGCCATGGCGGTCGCTGAGGATTACTTAAAGGCAAGTCCGGACGATCCCGGAGGCGTGGTCAACAGCACCGAGGCGATGATTTTCGCGGCGAATGGCGACGCGGCCAGGGCCGAGCAAAAGATCAAGTTGGCGATTGAATTGGGCAAGGGCTTTGGGCACTTTCATCACACCGCATACAACATTGGCTGTGCTTACGCCCTGATGAATCGGCAAGCTGAGGCGCTGAGTTGGTTGCAGACCGCCAGCGACAACGGCCTGCCCGCTTATCCGCTGTATGCAATGGATCACAATCTCGATCACTTGAGGCAGAACCAGGGTTTCATCGCTTTCATGAATAAGCTGCACGTGCAGTGGGAAACCTACGCGGCCACCCTGTGAGATTGGGAAGGCAGACGCGTCCGGTCCGTCTGGCGTGTGGTTATCCGGATGAAGCGCCCGGCTACAGGCACTTGAAGAGTTTCGCGGCCGCACCATGAGCGAGCGTGAAGCTCCCGATTTCTTCATTGGTCGAGCGGTTCCGGACGGTGAGAGTCATCGTCTTACCTCTTACCTCTCCAGAGAAAGTAACCGGATAACCGGCCGGCTCACCTTGCCGCGACGGCCCGCCGCGCTCGGGGAAGTGTTTACCCGAGACATTGAAGCGGCCATTTCCGTCGAGGATGATCGATTCATCTATCGTCGCATGGGCACAGTCGTATTCAATCTTCGCGCCCTTAGCCAAAGCGTCGAATCTGATATGCTGTCCACCCCAGCGTCCCGCCGGCAGGGTCTTTCGCGCGTCACCAATCACAGGCAAATTCAATAAGGCAATCACGAGACAGGTGGCCTCCAGGATTGCCCAAATGTTTCTCATGATTCCAATAATTGTCCCATCCAGCGGCGCACCTCAAGACCGGTGAACTCGCTTTGGCAATGGGAAACGGCCCACCGAAACTCCAGTGGGCCGTTGTCCATCTCGCGACCGAACGCCGACTATCTCGCCGTTCGGGCGGCGGCAATGTTCGAATAAGCCGAGTTTCCGCCTCCATTAAAGGCACGCACGCGGTAGCGATACCTCGTATTGCGCGTGAGTCCCGTGTTGTTGAAGGTCGTGACGTTGGCCCCGACCTGGGCAATCTGTGCAAAGTTCGTGCAACTCGCCCCCTGGCAGCGCTCAATCTTGAAGCCCTGCTCGTTGTTCGAATTATCGGTCCAGGCCAGATTGATTTGCGTCTGCGACACCGGTGTTGCCGTCAGATTGCTGGGAGCCGCAGGTGGCGGTGTGGGCGTCGGCGTCGGCGTGGGTGTCGGCGTCGGCGTCGGGGTTGCGGTCGGCGTGGGCGTCGGGGTTCCGCTGGGTGTCGGTGTCGGCGTAGGCGTCGGCGAACCGCCGCAACCCGGGAACTTGAAAGATCCGATGCGGGTACGCCAGTTGAAACTTCCGTTAGCCGGGATGTATTCCTGCGTGTACCAGAAGGTGCAATCGTCCACCGGATCAACCGTCAGATCGCTGTAGTCGCCCCAACGATTGAGAGTGCCGGTTTGGCTGCCGGCCCCGGAGAAGAGAATGCTCTCTGTCTGCGACAGCTGGTTAAGCGGATCGGTGAATAAACGTCCCGCGTAGCGAATCTGCGGATTGATGGAACTGCTCGACGCGCTGTAACCGAGCGCCAGGTTCCCCTGCTGATCCATGGCGGTGCTGCCCATCCAGCGCCAGGTCGTGTCCGGCTGGTAGGTGCTTTCCTGGAACTTGGTGACGGGACCGCTGGTCACGTTACGTAGCTCGAACCAGCGAATGCCGGCCACGCCTCCCGAACTGACACTGTAATTGCCCACGACTGCTTCGTGATCGCCGAAGTTCCGGTACGCCAACCGAAACATCAAACGGTCACCGATGCCGTCAACTTTATTGGTCGTGCCGCTTTGCGGAACGCAACTGCGTGTGGTCGAGCACAAGAGCGAAAATCCGGCCGCGGCCGGGCTCGCGAATAAGGTGAAGCTCGAATTTGCCGGCGTGGCAAAGTCTACGTGAAAGTGAAAGACGCGATAGGCGCCGGTGCTGGGAAACTCGACGTAGGTGGCCGGCGCTCCGACCGGCGGCATGATCGATCCGTCCAAATCGCCCGGCAGGTAAACGTCTTCGTTCGATCCGCCGGTTACGCCGGTGGTGATGAAGGTCGCCGGCAGCCCCTGCAGCATCTTGGCGCGATCAAAAGCAAATGGTTGCGGGCCGAGGAAAGCGGTGCCGGCCGAATTGAAAACGTTCATGCTCATGTAATAAGCATCGGGCCAGACGCTCAGGTGTGGATAATCGAAAAAGTTCGAACCCAGATGAAAGTCGTAGCGGTTGTAACTTCCGGTCGCATCGCTGGTGGTCGAGACGGCGATACATTCGTCCGTGGGGACGCTGGTGCCGGCAAACTGACTAATGACCCAGCGATTGTTGATCTGATCGTAGAGCGCGACGGGATCGCCGTTCCCGGCGGTTTCGCAGACACCGCCGAAGCCGCTCCACAAGGTGGCGATGCCGGACGGTCCCAGTTGCGAAGCGCCGGTCGTCTTATCAAACACCTGATAGCCTTCGTTGACTATCTGCACATACTGCGTGGCGCCGACCTCACCGTTGGTATCTGGCGGCGCGCAATTGCACCCGACTCCCGGGAAAGGAACGCCGTCAAAGTTGAGAGAGGTTGCGGGCATATTCACTGCCGGCGCAAAGCTGGGCGCCTGCACCGCCTCGTCAGTCTTGTCTTTGTGCTTTAGCGTGGCCGGAACCTTCGGGTTTTCATTGGCTTCTTTTTCAGCCTTCTTATCAGCCTTCTTCTGCTTCATGTCACGCAGTGGCGGTGACGTGTCGTTGTGGTCTGATTCACCCACCGTTATGTTGTTGCTTTGCCCCTGGACCACATAGGAGTTGGGCGCCGATGGCTTTTTGTCTCCGCTCGAACTTCGCGCAGCTTCGATGACGGTTGGCATTACTACTATCGCGCTCAGTAGCAGCGTCGCTGCCAATGCCACGATCAATCCCGCATATTTTTTCATTTCTTTGCCTCCCTGACTTAGTTGCGAATCTCGGCTAACGGTTGGAGCAAGTCCTTCGTGACGGGGGAACCGACTTTGAGCGACGGGATGATAATTCCACTCTCGCGTAGACGCAAGAAAAATCGAGCGTCAAGGCGACTTGAGTGATTTTTTGCCACAGCCGCGGCCGGCGCCCCGCGGTAAAGCGAGAAAAGCCACCGATTCAAAAACCGGTGGCTTTTCTGAGGGTATTTACAGCCAGATCACGGATATGTCAGCGAGCAGAGGCCGCCATTGGCGTTCACCCAGTTACGCTGAATCAAGTAATTCATCGTCCCCAGGGTCATGTTGTACTTCGAGCCGTTGCTGGCCGTCGAGGTGGTGCCAAAGGTCCAGGCGCACTTGTCGGCGTTCTCCTGTCCGCGGCTGTCGTACCAGGCATTCAAGTCAGGATCGGTCACCGCTTCTTCCAGTTCGTGAGCCACGATCGAAACCATGCCGTCCGCGCCGGCGTTGTTGTTGGGCGAAGTTGTCTGGGCAGCGCATGATGACGGGCAGCGATCGGGATTACCGACAAACGAATACTTGATGTCAGACCCGCTGATCGTTCCGTGCGTGTGCCATCCGCAGTACTGGGTGCAGAAGCCGCTGCTCGCCGTGACGTCAGCTGAGGTCAGGACGAAATAGACGCCGCTCGTGTCGAGGGGCAAGCGACCGCTGGTAATGGCCGAACTGACAACTGCCTGGATCGCTGAATCGCTCAACGACGTGCCATGCGAATAGTTGTCGGTGGTGCTGGAGAAGTACTGCACCGAATTGCTCACATGCACGTTGCTGCCGTTGTAGTAGGTGGTGTTGATGTTGAAGTACGGCGAGCCGCCGATGTGCTGCGCAAAATTCGTCAGAATCGAATTGGCGGTGTTGCCGCTCCAGTTGCCGTACCAGATGTAATAGATGTGCGTGGTGCCGAGCATGACGGGACCATTGTGGTAAGAGATGCCGTTACCCCCGGGCCGCGCGGCTCTCGCTTCACCGCTCGGATGCGCATCTTTATTCTTGTCCTGATCGTCGTCTCCATTGAGACGATGCTGGACCTTGTGGGGATTGGCCAACTCAGACTGGCCTTGGGAAAACACTGTCCCGAGTAGACAGATAGACGCTAGTAGACAAACTACCGCCAGGATGCCAAAAAATCTTTTCATGTGACTTCCTCCCTGAATGGCTGATTAAGTTGTAGATTCAAACTCGTCTCGGGGCACGAGCTATTTTGCGGGCGACAGAGTATAGCACCCGAATTCTCGGATGGAAATACTAATTTTTAGTCGCGTGGCTGGCGCCAGCGACGAATCATCTGTGGCAATAAAAGAGAGGTCTGGAGGATCGAACCCGAGGCAAATCGCCGTGCAAAACCGCGGAACAGCTCGACCGCGCCGGCATCATAATTGAACCACCAAAGGTCCGGAACGAAAGGCAGACGATTGACATGAACGTGCTGGGCGCGCACCAGCTCAAGCAATCCGGAGAGCCCGTGGGTCCGCCCGAGGCCGCTTTGCTTCATCCCGCCCCAGGGGGTCTGCGCGATGCCGTGAGTATAGAGGACCTCGTTGACCATGACCGTGCCGGCATCGATCTGCCGCGCCAGCTGTTGGCCGCGGGCAATGTTGTTCGTCCAAACGCTGGCCGTTAATCCAAAGTCACTATCATTCGCCAACCGCACTGCTTCATCGTCGGTGCGGAAAGTTATGATGGGAAGCACCGGGCCAAAGGTCTCTTCCCGCATCACATCCATCTCGTGAGTGACATTGGTCAGCACCGTGGGCGGATAAAATGGCCCGGCCACGTCACGCGTCCGTTCGCCTCCGGTTAAGGCGATGGCGCCGAGGTTGATGGCCTGCTTCACATGGCGTTCGACGATTCCTAATTGACGTTCACTGGACATCGAGCCGAGATCCGCCGTTTTGTCCTCAGGCAGAGCCTGGCGGAGTCGTTTGGTTTCTCTGACTACCTGCTCGGTGAACTGTGGGGCGATGCTCTCATGCACGTAACATCGTTCGACTGACGAACATGATTGGCCGCAGTTGGCAAATGCGCCCCAGACGGCGGCGCGCGCTGCGTTGGCCACGTTAGCATCGTCGAGCACGATCATCGGATCTTTCCCGCCCAGTTCCAGCACCACCGGAATAAGATATTTCGCCGCCGCTTCCGCGACCCGCCGGCCGGTGGCTACGCTACCGGTGAACATGATCTTGTCCACGCCTGAAGCCACCAGGGCGGCGCCGGTCGATCCGTCGCCCGTCACAATCTGCAAGACATTCTCTGGCAAGCCCGCCCGCTCCAGCACTTCGCCAATTTTCAGCGCGGTGAGCGGGGTGAGTTCGCTCGGCTTTAACACGACCGCGTTGCCCGCCATCAGCGCCATCACCGCCACATCCAGCGGCGTGGACCAGGGGAAATTCCACGGTGAAATGATCCCCACCACGCCGAGCGGCTTGTAGATTTCGTATGAAGAGCGCCCCATGGTCCAATACAGGCCGACGCTAATCCTCCGCGGCCGCAGCAACATCGCCGTTTTGCGCGCGAAGTACTGCATCAAGTCGAGCGCCGGCGCCAATTCCATCGCGATGGCTTCTGCTACCGGCTTGCCGGTCTCGGCCGAAATCAGCGCGGCCACTTCATCAAGTTGATCGAGGATGATTTTGCGAGCTGCGAGGATTACTTGCGCCCGTTCGCCAAACGAACGTGCGGCCCAGGCAGTTTGCGCCGCGCGCGCCCGACCCACCGCGCGGGCAACTTCCTCGGGCATGGTCAAAGGAGCGCGGCCAATCTCGGTGGCAGTCGCCGGGTTGTAAACGATGATTTCAGCGCCGGGCGACCTGGCGGCAATGCTCTGGGCCATGGACGTGATTATCGCGCACAACCGATGTAACGCAAACTGTTAGTTTGCGTCATCCGTCTTTAACGACGAGCCGTCCGGAAGCACGCGAACCATGAATCGTCCGCAGATGACGCAGATTACGCAGATTCAAAAAACAATGAAGCAAAGGTTAGCTTCTTACATCTGCGTCTGCGGATAAATCTTCGTGGACCCCGAGCAGCATTTCTCTGATCACCTGTCGTTCGGCGACAGCTGACAGCTTGCGCTACAATATCGCTCCAATTTTATCCGTTGAGGGAGACTCGAATGATCAAACCGCAACTCCAGGAATTCCTGCGTCGCATTGACAAGAATTCCGTAGCGATTATCCCGGCGGCGCGTGAAGCTGTCCGCTCGCACGATACTCATTATCGTTATCGCCAGAATTCCGATTTCTTTTATCTAACCGGTTTCGAAGAGCCCGAAGCCATCGCCGTGATCACGCCCGCCCGAGACAAGAAGTTCACCTTGTTCGTGCGGCCGAAGGATCTGGAGCAGGAGATCTGGACCGGCTACCGTGCGGGAGTCGAAGGCGCCGTGGCGGATTACAGCGCTGACGAAGCATTCAATATCAGCGAGTTTGACGCTAAGTTGCCGGAGCTCATGGACGGACCTGAGGTGCTCTATTACGCGTTCGGCCACACCTCGCCCGAAATGGATCAGAAGATCATTCGCCAGCTCACCCTGATGCGCGAGACAAATCGCAAACCGCTCGAACCGCCGCGCACCATTGTCGATCCCACTTCGATCCTGCACGAAATGCGCGTGCTCAAGTCGGCCGACGAAATCGAAGTCATGCAGCGCGCGGCCGACATCGCCGCCGAAGCTCACGTCGAAGCCATGCAAAGCGTGCGGCCGGGAATGATGGAATTTGAAGTCGAAGCGATGCTGGAAGCGTACTTCCGCAAACATGGCGCGGCCGGCTCGTCTTACACCTCAATCGTCGGTTCGGGTGGAAACGCGACTGTCCTGCACTACATCGACAACAAAGACCAATTGCAGGACGGCGATTTGCTGCTGGTCGATGCGGGCGCGGAATACAAAGGCTATGCCTCAGATATCACCCGCACCTTTCCCGTCAACGGCAAATTCAGCGACGCCCAGCGCGACATTTATGACCTGGTGTTGAAATGCCAGAAGTCCTGCGTCGACATGGTGCGTCCGGGTGTGCGGCTCGAGGACCTGAAAACTCATTCGATTGAAATATTGACCGAAGGTATGGTCGAGCTGGGATTGCTGAAGGGCGATCCGAAGAAACTGATCGAAGAGAAAAAGTATATGCAGTTCTACATGCACAACCTCGGCCATTATCTCGGCATTGATGTGCATGACGCCGGCCGGTATTACTTCAACGGCGAATCACGGCCGGCGGAAGTCGGGATGGTGATGACGATCGAACCCGGTCTCTATATTTCACCGGATACCAGCCGCATTCCCGCAGGCTTCAATCAGGATATTCCGGCGAAATATCTGGGCATCGGCGTGCGCATTGAAGACGACGTGTACGTCACCGACAACGGCGCGCGCGTGCTGACGCACAAAGTGCCGAAGGAACGCGAAGAGATCGAAGCGTTAATGGCGAAGTGACGTCGGGCTTTATCCGCCGCGCAAAAACCTGATGCCACGATCGTTTGTCTCCTGAGGCTAAGACGATTAAGCGACTAATTCGCAGCGAGCGGGGCCGTGGTCACTTTCATGCTCACTGCACCTCGCACCAGGGGCGGACCCGATCAATCAATCGCAACTTGGCAGCGAGTTCAAGGTAGCGAGTAAGTCCCTGCCGCATGGCGTCGTCTATTTCGAAGACGATATTACTGGTCAGGTACTCTGTAGCCTCATCCCGGGACAGGATTTGATGAGGATAATCCGTGATTACGTGATCGAGCTTCCCGAGTCCCTCGTCACGGGCCGCCGCGAAGTCGATCGATTGAATCGTTTGAGCACTTTCATTGCGCACCATCCACATCGCGAACACAAATCCCAGCCCGGTAAATTCATGCCACAGCGTCGCCAAATCGAAGACGCGAAACTGCTCCCGGGAAATAGTCATCGCCGGGTCACCGATTATCAGCGCTGCGTCTGCCTGTTGCATCATCTTCTGAAGCTCAGGCGCAGCGCTGGTCCATTGCGGCTCGAATCCCAGGAACTCGCGAAAGATGATCTTCACGAGCGCGGCTGACGTTCGCGACGACTCATCAAGCGCCACCCGCTCGATCTTTTTCAGATTATTCTTGCGCGTGGCCAGCACGACGCTGCGGACGGCGGTCTTCGATCCCACACAGACGTCCCGCACTATGGAAATATTTTCAATCCGCTGGTACTCAATTACGGGAACCAGCGCCGCATCGACTTCACCACGCCTCAACATCTCGGCACAGCGCGCCGGCGCAGTATCGGTAAACAGTTCGACAGCCTTGCGCTGCGACCCGTGGGTGAAACTCCAGATGAGCGGTGCGGTGTTCAGGTAACTCGAGGCGGCAATTCTTGGTTTCTGATTGTTCATCGTGACGTGCCGGCGTTAGAGTACCGGCTTTAGCCGGGCTTTTGAAGCGCTCGAATCGCGCCCGAAAAGGCCCGACTGCGGTTGCTACACTGGCGCCGCTTTGCGTCCCACCGCTTTGCCTTTATAGTGTCGCCACTTTATGACGATTTACGACATCACAGTTCCCATTCGCGCGGGGATGCCGGTGTACGAAGGCGACCCTGGGGTAAAGATTGAGGCCTGGTCAGCATTTGCCAAAGGTGATTCATCGAACGTGTCCATGCTTAACTTCGGCGCGCACACGGGCACACACGTCGACGCATCTGCGCATTTTATCGAGGGCGCGCGCCGAATCGATGCCTTGCCGCTGGAAGTGTTGATTGGAGTTGCGCGCGTCATCCGCGTTGCCGATTCGATAACCGAAATTGATCCGGACTTCATCGCACACTGCGACCTCGAGGGTGTCGAACGGTTAATCTTTCACACCCGAAACTCAGGTCTCTGGAACGAAGGCTTTCGCAAAGACTTTACGCATCTATCGCCGGAAGCAGCCCAGATGCTCGTGGACCGAGGAGTGAAACTCGTCGGCACGGATTATCTGTCAATCGAGAAGTTTCATTCGGGCCACCACCGGACACATCTGACTTTGCTGTCCAACGATATAGTCATTGTAGAGGGACTGGATCTGTCGGCGGTGCCCGATGGCGACTATGAATTGATCTGCCTGCCTTTGAGGATTGCCGACGGCGCCGGCGATGGCGCTCCGGCGCGCGCTGTTTTGCGAACGACGTAGCGCCAGAGGTTGGCTGGCGCACCCTGCATGAAATCATCATCCGGCAAAGGCGAACCAGATCCCAAATATCGCGAGCGCGTCTACACGATTGTCCGCGGCATTCCACCTGGGCGCGTGATGACCTATGGGCAGATAGCGTATCTCCTCGGCGAAGGGTACACGCCGCGCACCGTCGGCTTCACGATGCATGGCGCCGATGAAAGCAACACACCCTGGCATCGGGTGATCAATTCGCAGGGCAAGTGCTCGACGGGACGAATCGTGCTGCCGACAGACAAACAGCAGCGGATGCTCGAGCAGGAAGGCGTAAAGTTCGATGAGACGGGTCGCTGCGACCTGGAAAAGTTTCTTTGGAAACCGCGACGGAAAACATCGCGCAAATCCGTTCCGGCTCGGGCGGCGCTTTACCGAAAATAAGATTCGGTGTGCCGCAGCTTATCAAAGACATTTCGCCTGAAGACCGAAACTCAAAAACGGAAGCCCTCCGCAAAAGGAGAATTATATGAACATCGATCCTTTGGCGCCCCGCATGCCCTACGAGGTAAGTCCTCCAAAGTATTCGGTATCACACCAGATGGCGACCACTGCTTTCGAGTTGCCGAATTTTCATGTGACACAGACACTCGGCGTCGTGCGCGGTATCGTCGTGCGTTCCCGAAACGTCATCGCGACCCTGGGCGCCGCCTTCCAACAGGTCGTCGGCGGAAACATTACGATTTGGACCCGGATGTGCGAAGAGACCCGGCGCGATGCCTTCGACATAATGATCCAGCATGCTTCTGAAATTGGCGCTAACGCGATTGTGGGCGTGCGGTATGACACCACTGAAATATCTGCGGGCGTCACCGAAGTCCTCTGCTATGGCACCGCGGTCATCGTGGAACCAACCGATGCGAGCTATCGCGGATGAGCAACTCAGCACCAGACGCGCAGAAGGTTGAGCGGGCCCGCCGCGTATTTGCGTCGGTTCCCTACGCTAAATTTCTCGGACTGCAACTTGGCGAAATGGAAAAAGGCGAAGTCTCGATTTCTCTGGAGATTCGCGACGAGCTACGACAAAACCAGGGCGTAGTTCACGGAGGCGCGATTGCTTCGCTGATCGACACTGCCTCGGCATTTGCCGTACTTACCCAAATAGAACTCGACGAACGTGTGACCACCACCGACCTCACTATCCACTATCTCCGCCCGGCCCTGGCCGGCCGCCTCGTCGCCACCGCTCGCACAATTCGCAGCGGTCGCAGGTTATTTGTTTTGTCGGTTAATGTTCACGATGACGCCGAGCGGCTCCTGGCAACCGCTGTAACCACCTATATAAAACTCGACCAGAACCCGCAAAAATACTAAGGAAAACGGCCGAAAATAACGATAGACAACGGTGTTGGCAAAATGCCAAAATACCCTCGGCCTATCCCAGCCATGACCACCTTTGTCTCGCCGGTATGCATTCACTTTACGACGTTCTTCTATCCCAACACGCACGACAACTGACGCCGGTTCGATGCGCCTACGCGACTGTCCTGCAGCTGCACCGCTATTTCGAAGACGTCGTACTCGAAAACAACCTGAGCGCGCTGGTCGTTGAGTCTCTGCCTCTATCGCCCAAGCGCACCGCGCGCGAGAAGGCCCGGATCCGCGACCTGGCTCGGGCCGGGCGCCGGACCTTTTTCTTCGCCCATCAGGCCGACGCGCTAAACGAGATCGTTTCAAGCATCGGCGCCAGCGCTCTGGCGGCGCCGGCGATTTTGCCGCAATCAGACGAGAGTCCCGCGAATGAGCACTTCATCGTTATTGCCGACACCAGGTTTTCAGCATTGCTGGTGACCGTCCGGGGCACGGCCAGCGACGCGCGCCTTGGCGGCAACGAAGTGATCTGGACCTTTGAACCTGACATTGTTTATTCCGCGCTCGAATATTTAATGGCGCGCGTGACCGCCGAGAATCCTTATCAGGCCCCCATCTTCGAAGCTGCCGTGCGCACCTCGATGCCCAAGGCCACCTCGTTGCAACTTACCGTTAGCGTCACCACCAAACTCGCTCATCTGTTACAGGAACAGGCCGGGCGCGAGATTGCGGTAAACCGGATTGCCACCGCGATTCGCGAATCGCTGGAGCTGGGCGTGATTCTGCAAAAGACAGTCACCGAAGTGGGTGCGGCCTTAAATGTTTCGACCTGTGCTTTGCGAGTCGAAGGATCAAAGACCGAACAGCCGCTGACCTATGTCTATTCGCCTGACGGTTCGCAGTCCGCGGGCGAAGTGGAAGAGTTGCGTCGCGATCTCGACCGGCATTGCGAATCCTTATTGCGGCACCAGTCGGTGATCGTCCATGACAGCGATCACGATCTCGAAGAGAATTCCGACGATTACCCGTTCGCGGTGGCGCCGCTCGTGTTCGATGAGCGGCTGATGGGCGCGGTCCAGGTTAGTTCGGACGATCCCTCGCGGGTTTGGCAGGAAAACGAAATCCTCTTATTGCGGACGGTGGCCGATCAGGTTGCGGTGGCGGTCAATCACGCCGGGTTATTTGCGCAAATTCAACAACAGGCGCTCACCGACGCTCTCACTGGCTGCTTCAACCGGCGTTCCTTTGAATTGCAGTTGGACAAGGAGATCCTCATGGCGAAGCGGACCCATCAACCGTTGTCGCTGCTGATGCTCGATCTGGATCGCTTCAAACATCTGAACGACACGGCCGGACATGATGCCGGCGATGACGCGTTGCGGAAGTTGGGCCAGGTTTTTCGCGAGGAGCTGCGGGGCGTTGATTCAGCTGCCCGGTTCGGTGGTGATGAGTTCGCCTTGATTCTCCCGCAGGCCTTTACCGAGGGCGCTGTCCTGGTTGCCGAGCGGGTCCGCGCCCGCATCGAACAAATCTACATTCCTGAGTTTGGCAACCTCACCGCTTCGATCGGAATTGCCAGTTTTCCGGCTCATGCCGCTACTCGCACTGAGTTGTTTCGCGCCGCCGACGATGCTCTCTACGCGGCCAAGCGCGGGGGCCGTAATCGTGTTTGCGTTGCGGACCGCGCGGTCGAGACTCTCGATGCCGCGCTCTCGCGCGTATCGCCGGGGCCGGATGCGCCGCAGCAAACACGCGAAGAAATCGTGATGTGAAATCACCTCGGCAAATCGCGACCACGCTGACACCTGACTTTGCCTGCTAAATCAATCTCACTTACACTCTAAGACTGAAGTCTTAGCTCTGGTTGTTTTTGATTCGTACTCCGGGAGCTGAGGCTTGCCGTCTTTCATGGGTGATCTGCGCAAACTCCTGCGGTATTTTCGACCTTACAAAGTCTCCCTCATCATCGGAATCGCATGCATCATGGCCGGCGTTGTTTTCAACGTCAGCATTCCACTAATTGTCGGCAGCACCTTCGACGCAAATTGGAAGCAGGTGACCTGGCAGATGCTGGCCATCGCGTCACTCAAAGTGGTGGGCGCCAGCGTGATGAGCGGTCTCTTTCTTTTCCTGCAGCGGCGCATTCTGATCGGCATGTCGCGGCATATCGAGTACGACCTGCGAAACGATTTTTACGCCGCGCTCGTCAACCAGCCACAGTCCTTTTTTTATGAACATCGCACGGGTGATTTGATGGCCCGGGCCACCAACGACCTGTCGGCAGTCCGCCAGATGGTTGGCCCAATGATCATGTACGGTCTCCAGACTGTATTCGTCGTGATCGTCATTGTGCCGATCATATTTACCATCAGTTGGAAGCTCACCTTGCTTTTGTTCGTGCCCATGCCCCTGGTCTCCTTGACCGTTAAATACTTCGGGCAGCAGGTCTACACACGCTTTCAACAAATCCAGGATTTCTTTGCGCAAATCACGGCCCGCGCCCAGGAGAATTTCACGGGAGTGCGGGTGGTGCGCGCCTACGCGCAGGAACGCGCCGAGATCGAGGCCTTCAACCGGTTGAATTGGGAGTACGCGCAAAAGAATCTGGGACTGGTAAAAGTCGATGCGCTTATGCGTCCGTTGATGACTTTCCTGATCGGTGTTGGTTTCGTCCTGATTATCTGGGCTGGCGTGCCGCTGGCGGCGCACAAACAGCTCACCGGGGGTCAGTTCATCGAATTCAATATGTATCTGTTCCGGCTAATCTGGCCGCTGATTGCGATTGGCTATGTCGTGAATCTCTATCAACGCGGCTCGGCCAGCTGGAAACGGATGCAGGCTATTGCGACCATCAAGCCGGCCATCGCCGATGCGCCGCACGTTACACCGCAGCCGCCCATCGCCGGCAGGATTGAATTCCGCAATCTGACGTTCGCTTACCACACCGACCGCGACCCGGCGCTGTGCGATATCAATCTGATCATCGAAGCCGGCCAAACCGTGGCGTTTGTCGGGCGCACCGGCAGCGGCAAGACGACTCTCGTCAATTTGATCCCGCGCATTCTCGAGGCGCCGCCCGGCACGGTCCTGATCGATGATGTGCCGGCCGCCGGATATCCGCTGCAGCAACTGCGCGCAGCGATTGGATATGTGCCTCAGGAGACGTTTCTCTTCAGTAATTCGCTGGCAAAAAACATTGCCTTCGGCGTAGATGACGCTGAACGCTCCGCCATTGAACGCGCCGCGGACATCGCCGGACTAAAAACAGACGTGCAGGATTTTCCCGAAGGTTTCGACACCCTGGTGGGCGAGCGCGGCATTACGCTTTCAGGCGGTCAAAAGCAGCGGACCGCCATCGCCCGCGCAGTATTGCGTGAGCCGAAGATCCTGATTCTCGATGACTCACTCTCATCGGTTGATACTTACACAGAGGAAAGGATCCTGGCGGAACTTCGCACGGTGATGCGACAGCGGACCAGCCTAATCGTTTCGCATCGCGTCTCAACCGTGCGTCACGCTGATTTGATTTGTGTATTGGATGACGGCCGCATAATCGAGCGCGGCACGCACAACGAGTTGCTCGCATTCGGCGGCCAGTACGCGGAACTGCACGAGCGGCAGCTGCTCGAAGAGGAACTTGCTGCTACCTGAGGAGGAGTCATGAAGCCAATGAACCCGCAGGAAATCGAGGCCGTCGTCAATGCGCGGTTCCGGATTTTTCTGGTTTTTTGGGCGGCCCTGCTGGTGAGCGTCGCTCTCTTGACGACCCTGTCAGTCGCCCTTCCCAGCAAGGGCACGCCGAACGTGATGCTCAGTTATGCGCTGGCTTTTCTCGGCATCATGAATTTCGGGCTGTCATTTCTCTTGAAACAGAGTCTGACCAGGAAAGCCATCGATCAGAATGATATCGCCGGTTTGCAAAGCGCTTTCATTGTCGGGCTCGCGCTGGCCGAATCGACAGCTCTTTTCGGCCTTGTCAATCACTTTGCCACCGGGTGGTCGACAATCAGCTGGCTTCTCTTTGCGGTTTCGGCGGCCGGCATTCTGTTGAAATTTCCCAGCAAGGAGCAGATTCGCGCGGTCTCGTATCCATCAAATCAGCAAGCGCAGTAGTAACAGAATGTCCACCTCAGTCAAAAAATTCCACGAAGAGGAGCAAATCGGCAAGACCTATGATTTGCAGGTCGCGCGCCGTCTCTTACGTTATCTCACCCCCTACGTGAAGCTCCTGATTCCGGCGCTCGTGCTCACCCTGGCGCTTAACCTGCTGGGCATTCTCCAGCCCAAGTTCACCCAATACGCGATGGATTGGTACATCACTCCTCAGACAACCTCGCATACGGTTGCCTGGGCGCTGCTCAAAGGCTGGACAATTTCGGTGACCGCCTTTGCGCTGATTTACCTGCTCACGCAGTTTGTGCGTTTCGTCTTCTCATATTTCCAGGTGGTCCTGCTCAACTCCATTGGCCAGTACGTTATGTACGATCTGCGCCGCGAGATTTACGACAAGCTGCAACACCAGGAAGTCTCTTATTACGATCGCAACCCGGTGGGTCGCATCATGACGCGCCTGACGGCTGATGTAGATGCGCTGAATGAACTATTTACTTCCGGCGTGACCGACCTGCTGGGCGACCTGGTGATGATCGTCGCGATCATGGCGATGATGATCTACATGGATCTGCGCCTGACCTTGGTGACGCTGCTGACGGTGCCGATGCTGTGGTTGGCCACGAACTGGTTTCGCAAGCACGCGCGGCGCGGCTACGATCTGGTGCGCATTAAGATCGCCCGCATCTTCTCGTTCCTCCAGGAACATTTTTCCGGCGCGCAGACGGTCCAAATATTCAACGCCGAAGCAAAGTCACTGCGCGAATTCACCAGAATTAACGACGAGCATCGCAACGCCAACGTCGACACCATTTTTTATTACGCGGTCTTCTTTCCCCTGGTCGATTTGATTGGCGCAGTCGGGATTGCTCTCATCATCTGGTACGGCGGATATCGCGTAATGCATGGCGCCTTGACCCTCGGCGGCCTGGCCGCCTTCATTCAGTATTCGGGATTTTTATTTCAGCCCATACGCGACATCTCGGATAAGTACAATGTGCTGCAGGGAGCAGTGGTCGCCTCGCATCGCATCTTCAAGGCGCTCGATCTGCCGATCCTGATCACCACGCCCGAGCAGCCTCTCAAGCAGGGTCGCGCCGGCGGCCGCATCGAATTTGAACACGTCTGGTTTGCCTACAACGAAGAAGAGTGGGTGCTGAAGGACGTTTCCTTCACGGTGCTGCCCGGCCAATCAGTCGCCCTCGTCGGCCACACAGGTTCGGGCAAGACGACGATCACGAATCTGCTGATGCGATTTTACGACGTGCAGCGCGGCCGCATTCTGCTCGACGGCGTCGATGTGCGCGACTGGGATTTGCAATCCCTGCGCGAGAATTTTGCGGTCGTCCTGCAGGACATCTTTCTGTTTACCGGCACGGTCGAAAGCAACATTCGACTGGGCCGCGAAGACATTTCAGACGAGCGGGTGCATTGGGCCGCCTCCGAAGTTCGTGCCGACGAATTCATCCGCCGGTTGCCGCATGAATATAAAGCAGAAGTCCGCGAGCGCGGGGCTGGTTTGTCCGTCGGTCAAAAGCAACTGATTTCCTTCGCGCGGGCGCTGGCTTTTGATCCGGCGCTGTTGATTCTCGACGAAGCCACCAGTTCAATTGATACCGAGACCGAGCAGCTGATTCAACAGGCGATCGCGCGGGTGATGCAGAACCGGACCTCGGTGATTGTGGCGCATCGTCTGTCGACGATTCAGCGCGCCGACAACATCATCGTCCTGCATCACGGCGAAATTCGGGAACAGGGAACGCACCAGGACCTGCTCGCGCTCCAGGGCCTGTACTGGAAGCTCTACCGGTTGCAGTATTCCGACCCCACCTGGTTGACCGAAAACAGGGAAGACGAAGAGCCGGAGCAGATCACCTATCGCCCGCGAGGGCCGAGCTTCTCGTTTGGCGAAGGCATGGGGTGAGTCGTTGCCCGAGTCCCCAGCCATCTGACCTGCGTCACCTAGTCAGTACCACCTGTGTCAGCAGGTGGGATAAAGTAGCTCACAAACCGCAGAGATGCCGCGGCTAACAGTCCATGGCTGACGATCAAACAATCGAAGCGCTGCACACCGAGCACGACCTCGGCCTTTCTGATTTTGCCAATCACGAATGGGACCACGCTCCTTCAATCACAGTCGCTCGCTATTGGTCAGGAACACCGGCGCCGGCGTCCCGGCACTTTGAAGCGCGCCTGCTTTGGTCCGATGCGGCCTTGCACGTTCGCTACACCTGCAACCAGGCAGAACCGCTAATCGTCAGCGACACACCACAAACTGAGAAGAAGACAATGGGGCTGTGGGATCGCGACGTGTGCGAGATCTTTCTTGCTCCCGACCCTAATGCAGTGGAGAACTATTTTGAAATCGAAGCGGCGCCGACCGGTGAATGGATGGATCTGGCGATTGAGTGGCGGCCGGAAGGGCGCGTGTCTGATTGGGATTTCGATTCGCAGATGACGACCGCGGCGCAGACGGAAAGCGATCGCGTCACGCTCGCGATGCGCATCCCCTGGAGCAAACAGCTTCCGCAACCGCAGCCAGGAGACCGCTGGCGGGTCAATCTATTTCGCTGCGTCGGCAAAGATCCAAATCGCGGTTATCTTGCATGGCAGCCGACAAAACTGCCGCAGCCTGGGTTTCATCTGCCGCAGGTTTTTGGCTGGCTCCGGTTTCGGTGATCGGAAAGGCGCGCTTTGATCCGGTCGCTACCGCTCCCGGTTCTGACTCGGTTACGCCGGCTGGGCCTGAAGGCGATCGTTGATAAAACTCTCGTAACGAACTCTGTCTCCTTCATCCATGCTGACGATGTGTGTGCCGATCAGGTAACTGCATCCGAGTTCGGCATCTTCTAATCGTTCGTACCGGTTGGGCGCCACGAGCATCGAGATGGGCTCGCCATTCCCCATTTCCAATTGCACCTCCAGCGCGCGTCCGTCGGCCGCCAGATGACGTCCATCCAGATGAATCTGCGGCACCAACAGGCACACACCTTTGACGCTAATGTCTTTGGTGTGCCCTCGCAGCACCTGGAGGCGCTTTCTCAACATCAGCCCCTTAGTGGTGCGATGCAACGCAACAGTGAACAGTAAACGCACGGGCAGACGTGGCGACTGCCGTCGATCTTCAAAGAAAACCTGGAAACGAGACACGACCGATCGGACTAATTCAGGCATGGCTGACCTTCTTTCGCGTGAGTGAGAATTGAATTGCAGAGGGCGGGCAAGTAGGACGGGGCAACGTCCGATTGCTTATTCTATCGGTAAGAGTGGCCCAGGGGCAACCTATTTTATTCCCAACGGTTTTCCGCCATTATCGGCGCTTTTGATGGCCCCGGTCTGGTCCATCCAGAAGGAAAGCCGCCCCGTCCGGCCGTAATGGACGGGTTCGGCGGTGACCACATAGGTCTTGCCGTTGATAGTCAGCTTTAGGTTGTACCCTGAGGTTCTGGGGTCAAACATATCGTCGGACATCAGGCCCGTCCGCACTAACGCTTTCGGGTCGCCGAAGGCCCCATTATTAGCAGTGGCAAAGACCGCCTCCATGCCGATGAGGCGTTTCAAAACCTGGCTCATATTGTCCTCGTTACGGTCGATAAAGGCGTCGAGGAAATATCGGCCGCCGGCCCTTTTGACGGTCTCCTGCTCAGCCAGCGTCCCGATAATCCAGGCGCCACCCGAGTTAATCAGGTCAACCGGTTGGGAAGTAATCTGCGGGGTACTGTCGGTCGCCGGAAGACGAACGAAGACCTGCGCCGTGCTGCCGTTGATTTTTTCACCGTCGATCTGAATCTGCTCCGGGACGTCGGCCGCCTGGGCTTCAAAGAAAGGCCGCAGGTCTTCCAACTGTTCCGCAGTCAACCCCTCGGCCGCCGGTTTATAGACCGTCGCCGCCCAGGCGTCCTTGAAGCGGCGGTCGTGCATAGCTTTGTAGAACTCGCGCACCACGTCTGAGGGTCCGCGTTGCGACTGGGCCTGGGCCATCTGAACACAGCACAGCGTCCCCAGGATGAGCAGCATCGAGCTTAGGATGCGGAAACGAGACGATGATTGAAACATTCGTGGTACCTGCGAGCAGCGAAAGTGCGGAGGCGCGCCTGGTACAGATAACCAGCGCGCCTCTTTAAGAATCATAAACTTCAGATTCAGATTTGCCCAAAAAGGTTCGACTAACCCACGCCCTTCGTTTTGCTGCTCAGGATTACTTCGCGGCCCACGAGATAGAGCAAGAGCATCAGGATGAAAAACGGAATCATCGACAGCAGGTCACCGCGGGCGTCACCGAACAACGGATTATGGGCGGTCGACCAGTCCTCAACAGCTCGATTGAAGTTAGCCAAACTCTGTTTCGGCACGCCCTGCAGGATCGCAATCACGATTGCCGCCAGCGCGCCTCCGGCGATGTAACCCGACGCCATCAGCACGCCTGGACTCTTGTCGGTCTCGGCGACCAGCTCATCTTCGGTCAGGTTGCGGCCTTTCAATTTGTTCCGCAGATATTTGTCGACCAGCCAACGAATCATGCCCCCGATAAAGATAGGACTGGAAGACGACAACGGCAGGTAAACTCCGACCGCAAACGCCAATGAAGGAATCCCGCTCATCTCGAGCACGATCGCGATCATGACGCCCAGCAACACCAGGCCCCAGGGCAATTGGCGATTCAAAATGCCCTTGATGATGTAGGACATCAGCGTCGCCTTGGGCGCGTCATATTTCGTTACCTGCGAGCCATCGGGCCGGGTCTTATGGATGCCGTTGATGCCCGGATCGGCGAGATAAACCGGCACACCTTGATCATTGACCAGATAGCGCCCGGCTGGGCCACCCGTCGTATCGGTCTTGTGAAAGGGCCGGTACAAGGCGGGGTCGGAATTCGCCTGCGGGCCCTTCAATTTCTCAGGTGCGCCCGCCTGGGCCGGATCGATGCGCAGTGCTGCCGGAAAATTCTCTTCCATTTTGTAGGCAACTTTGCCTGACGCATCGACGAGATAATCACCCGGGTCGAGTCCGGGAACAGTCGGCGCCGCCGGATCATTCTTCAACATCCGATAGGCGCCGGCGGTCGGCGGCTGGATCTGATCGGTAAAGGTCGTCAGGCCGGCTAGCTGCCCCGAATCGAGAGTTACCGACTTTGAGGCGGCTTCGAAACTCAGACGTGGGACATAAACGGTGGCCGAATCATTGAGCACCAGCAGGATTGGACCCAGGATGAGCGCGGAAGCAAACGCTCCAACCAGAATGGCAACCTGTTGAAACTTAGGCGTCGATCCCACGAGGAAACCGGTCTTCAGGTCCTGTGAAGTCGTCCCGCCATTCGACGAGGCGATGCAAACGATGCCGCCGATCGACAGCGCCGTGATGTAATAGCTGGGTCCGGTCCAACCAATCACCAGGAAGATCAAGCAGGTCAGCAAGAGCGTGGCCACCGTCATTCCGGAAATCGGGTTTGACGATGAGCCAATCTCGCCGGTCAGCCGCGACGACACGGTGACAAAGAGAAATCCAAACGCGACGATCAAAATGGCGCCAATCAGATTGAAGCGCAGGTTCAATTGCGGGAACAGCATGATCATCGCCAACAGGACGATAATGCCGCCGATGACCACCTTCATCGACATATCCTGATCTGTCCGCGGGGCGTTCGCCGCTGCGGTCTGGCCGCCGCGCAGGTCAGCAAGACCGCCTTTCAAGCCGCTCCAGATAGTCGGCAGAGATCGAAACAGACTGATGATGCCGCCGGCAGCGACGGCTCCGGCGCCAATGTACAAGACATAGGCGCCGCGAATCGCCGACGGACTCATCTCGCTGATCGGAATAGTTCCGGGCGCCAGAGGCGTCGTCATTCCAGAACCAAAAAACTTAATCGCCGGAATCAGGACCAGGTAGGCAAGCACGCCGCCTGCGCACATGATCGACGCGATCCGCGGTCCGATGATGTAACCAACACCCAGCAAGGCCGGCGAAATCTCTGCCGAGATCGATCCGGCTTTAAACGGCGCGCCAAAAACTTTTTCCGGCGTGTCTTTCCAGGCTTTGAAGCCGGACATCAATACCTGATAAAGAAATCCGATACCGAGGCCGGCGAAGATCGTCTTGGCGCCCATCTGCTCAGTCTCGTCCGCAACCTGGCCGCTGCCATGCGCCGCCTTGCGCGACTCTTCAGACGCGCCGGCTTTCAAAACCTCAGCGCAGGCCGTGCCTTCCGGATATTTCAGGAAACCGTGCTGCGCGACAATCAGCGCGCGGCGCAGCGGAATCATCATCAGGATTCCCAACAAGCCGCCGAGCAAAGCGACCAGCATGACGCGAGTCACTTCGAGATCCAATCCCAGGATCATGATCGCCGGCATGGTCACGCCCACGCCAAAGGCGATCGATTCACCGGCGGAGCCGGCCGTTTGCACGATGTTGTTTTCAAGGATGGTAGCGTCACGCAGGCCGACTTTCGAGAGCACGCGGAAGAGCGTGATGGAAATGACGGCTACCGGAATCGAAGCGCTGACGGTCAAGCCGACTTTCAGCACCAGATAAAGAGACGAGGCCCCGAACACCATGCCGAGAAACGTCCCCATGATGAGCGGCAGCACCGTTAATTCGCGCAAGTGGGCGCCGGCCGGGATATAGGGGCGAAAGGTCGCCAGGTATGGATTGTCTGGTTGGAATCCGACGCGGTCCGGAAATTCCTGCGCGGCTCCGGCTTCTGAAGGGCTGATGCTTTCAGTCGACATCAGGTCTGACCTCCGACTAGTTTCGCAAAGCGAGGGAGTTTGTTAAGGGAAAGACAGGCCTACTTTACACCGGCGGGAGCGAAGGGCAAAGCGGCTAAGGGGCAAAGGGCGAAGGGCCAAGAGCGAAGGGGCCAGGTGCATACGCCGATCTAAGCTGCACCTTACCCCTTGGCTCTTGGCCCTTTGCCTTGGCTCTTAGCCGCAGTTAATTCTTGCCGCCGGTCTTGCCGTTGGCGGCTTCAGGTTTCGGGGCATTGTAGACTTCACGCGCATGGACGACGTAGGCCTTGTCGTCGTATTGGCCGTCGCCATCGACGTCAACCTTGACCACGATCTTGTGAGACTTGCCGTCAGCCACATCATCGGGTTTAAAGGCCAGGCTGTATTGACTCCGCAGCAGGGCATTGATGGAACCAAGCACGTCCGGTAACTCTCCTTCGAAAGTCACCGGGAAATAGGCGCCGCCGCTTTCTTTGGCGAAGGTCTTCATCGTGTTCTCGGCCTGTAGAAAGGTCATGCGATCGATCGGGATGCCGCCGATATTCGACCCGCGCCCCGGATCCATGTAGTCTCCGTACTTCTTCACGAACAGTTGACCAATGCCGATGATGTAGATCGGAATCCCCGCGTTCTGCACAATCTTGCGCGCCTGGTCCATATTGATCTTGCTGAACGTATCCAGGCCAGTCGCCACCAACAGAACCGCTTTGCGGCGTCCTCCCGGTACGGCGACCATGCCTGAATAGTCGGACCAGCGTGCTTTCGAGTCTTCCAGGACCACCGAGTCAGCGCGGCCTCCGACCAGCGTCAACTTTAAGGCATCGTACAGATTGCTTTCGCTGAAAGCCGGCTGGTTGTGCAGGAGCAGCGCGATGACTTGTTGGATAACCTGAGGATTGTTGGTGAAATCAGTCAGAGGTGTGGGCCGCATGTCATAGGCGATTACCGAGACATAATCCTCAGGATGTATGAATTGCGAAAGAAACATCGCCGTGGGGCGGATCACTTCCATCTGCCCATAGTCCATGCCGCCGTTCCCCATAAGTCCGATCCGCTCCATTGTCTTGCTGTATTCAACGACGAGCGTGGCAGTGATCGGAGCCTCGGGGGTCGAAAAGTTGGTGATGTCTTTCTTCACCCCATCGACAAAGATGGCAAAGTTGTCCTTCTTCAGCGCGAGCTGCGGCTGGCCCGTCTTCTTGTTGTAAACGACGGCATCGACATTAACGAGGTTGGTGGCGACGGTGACCTTCTCCGCCTCCTGCTGCTTGCCCATGATGTCGGGCGGGGTGGGTTCTGGCTTTTGCTCGTCGCCTTCCGGCTTTTCCTCGGGACGCTTGTTCTTCTTTTGGTCCGAGGACGGGGGCTGACGCCGGGACTGTGACAGTACCAGCGAGCTGGAAGCGAAACCGAGGCTGGCAGCGACAGCCAGCGCCAAAAAGAGAGAGCGACGCACCTGGTTACTCATAAAAACGATCCTCTTGGAACTTCGAGGCAGGCCGATTCTGCAGCGACTATATTGCTCTCGCGCAAGCACGGTCAAGCGAAGGATGCGGCCCGAACCTCTGTGATGCGCAACTTGTGGCGCAAGTTGGCAACTTGCACGGGATTTTTGTCAATTCGGACGAAAAGCCGGAGCCAGTACGACCTGCGTCAGTAGATGACGTCGACCTCGCCCTGGCTATGGTAGTCCATGCATCCGTCCGCTTACGCGGATCGCACTGACCCGTTGGACGCCGTCCCGCCGACTGTCTAATCCGGTCGCGAGTTCAGCGCCTCGGCCTCGACCACCACATCAAAGCTGCCGGTGTTATCGGCCAGGTTTCCTTCATTCACGCCCAGGAACAGTACGCCATCGCGTTGCGCGACGAAATCGCGTGACCGTCCGATGAAAATAAAATCGTCGTTGTCGTCGCCGATGACGCAGATCAATCCGCCGGTGGGTTGGTTGCGCATCAGCTTGTCCTTATCAGGCAGATTCACCACGCCATCGGGTGTCGCAAAGCGGCCGCCGCCGAGACCCACGCGCCCGTTGGCAGTAATTCGCAGGCGCTGACCCCGGCGCACTACCAAACCGCTGTTCGTCCACCCGTTGCTGGCATTGTCCGCGCGCACTTTTACATTCACCGGGAAGTAGGTCGGATTCGGATTGCTCGATGTCTGCGTATTGTTATTTGGCTGCGTCGGATTGGTCGGCTGCGAAGTGGTATTACCCGGATCGTTGTAAACCGGTGAGTTGTTCGCCGGCCTCTGGTTGGTTGGCTGACTCGGCTGTTGATAAGCCGGCGAGCTGTCCTGGCTGCTCGTATTGCCGGCGCCGCTGGAATCGAAATCAATCGACTCGACATCTTCCATGTAGACGGTGATTTGACTCTTACGACCACGCGAGCCGCCGCCGACGAGGATGGTGAACTGCTCGTTCTTGAAACTGATAATCTGACCGCGGATAACGCTGCCGTCTTTCAAGCGAATCGTGTCGGCAAGCGCGGGGACTGTTACCGCAAACACGAGCGCGAACGCAATCAACGCGCGCGCAAAAAGCTTCTTCATAATGACCTCCGAACTAAGAACGATTGTCGAGTTTGTGAGCCGCGGAGAGAAGTGGCGAAAAGAAGAGACGTGAGCCCGGCTCTGGGGGAAAGTAGGGGCCAGGTTGCGAGACCAAGCGTCATTAAGAACAGCGCGAGACTCCCATCTCTCGTCTTTCTGACCGAGAGTGTACCACAAGTCTGCAACTACCTGTGGCGAGTTTGGATTGCGCCGGCAGAGCGCAGCGGTAACGCCCTTTGGTTGAGATCACCCCCGCTAACGCAGGTGGTGCTGACTTTAGTGTGGGTCTTCTGAGGCGGAATGCAATGCCGCCACCACGAGTGTCCGCAGCGCAGTTTGATAGGCGGCCTGAGAATCGGATTGATAAGGCACCACGGCATAGTGAATCCTGATGCCGCCCGTGTTCAGGAAGCCGTGATACGAAGTGTAATGCTTGTCCGCCTGGAGCGGACCCAGGGTGGAGCGCAAGCCGGGGTCGAGATAAACAATGAATACCGCATCGCCGGCCGGACGCGTTCCGTTCCTGACGATCTCGCGAATGATGCTCTGAATTTCGAGGTCAGCAATGTTTCGATTACCGGCCACGTCGAGTTTTTCAACTGTCCAGGTGGGCGTGTAGAGGTCGGTGATGCCTGCTCGCGCAATCTCATCGAGTTGCGCATGGTCATGAATGTTCGTCAGCAGCTTGCCCAGACGCTCTTCCGTCCCCCGCAACGCCGGATCGCTCCAGCCCGGGCCGAGGAAGAGACTGTACTGTTGGACATCGACTGCCGGCGCGCCAGGCTTCAGCAATCCGATCAAGGGACCAGCCGAGGGCCGCACGATATAAGCCCGGCCGCCGTCTTCATTCAAAACCGCCTGCTGACGATCATCGGGACGCTCGTCGGGCCATGGGTATTGTGCCTGCGCCGCCACAGCGCTAATCAAGAGCAACAACGGAAGTAGAACTATTCGCATAAGCAAAACCCTTCATGCGCCGACTCAGCGGGTCAGGGCGTCGTCACGTTCAGCGTAAAGTCGTCGACGACAAACGACGTCGTCAGACTTGAATCTTCCACACCCACTAAGTAGATCTGAATCGCCTGTCCTTTGTAAGAACTCAAATCGAACGACACCTGCTGGTAACCGGCCGCCGCATTCAAATTTGAATAAGTCGCCAACGTGGCCAGCACACTCCCCGACGAATTTCGCACCTGCACGGTCAGCGTATCGTACGCGCGCGTCGTGCTGGTCTCCTTAGTGTCGATATGCAGCCAGAATGCAAGCGAGGCATTTGTGGCTGCCGCGGGTATGGTCGCCGTCTGCAGGACTGTATCGGTGTGCGTTGAGCCATAGCCGTCGAGCCACGCGGTCCATGAACCACCGTGCGCCGGCTCTTTCGTGACGTTGTTATTGATTACCCCTGAAGTCGCGGTCCACGGCGCCGTATTAGTCGATCCGTTTTCAAATCCCGGATTGCCCAGCAACTGTTGGATCGTGCCTCCGCCGCCGCTCGCCGTGACCGTCAGAGCAACCGTCGTGGTATGAGTGACACCTCCGCCAGCGCCCGTTACGGTCACGCTGTAATTACCGGTGGCGGTCGCACTGCATGCCAGAATCGTCAACGATGCCGTACCACTTCCCGGGGCCGCCAGTGATGCCGGCGAGAAATTCGCCGTCGCGCCTGCCGGCAATCCCGAAGCCGAAAGCGCAATCGATGAATTGAAGTTTCCCGAAACTGTGGTGCTGATCGTCGTCGCGCCTGAACCGCTCTGCGCTATCGTGAGCGCCGTGGGCGATGCCGACATGGCAAAATCCGCCGGCGTACCTGAGGTCGTCACATTCAAAGCAAAGTCATCGACGACAAATGAAGTCTTCTTCGAGCCGTTTTCGACACCGACCAAATAAACCTGAACAGTCTGTCCTTTATAAGAACTGACGTCGAACGATTTTTGCGCATATCCGGTCGCAGCGCTCGTATTTGAATAAGTCGCCAGGGTCGCCAGCACAGTGCCGGACGAATTTCTAATCTGCACTTTCAGTGTGTCGTTTGATTGCGCCGACGTTTCCAGCGTGTCGATGTGCAACCAGAAAGACAGGGTGGCGCTGGCTGTGGTCGACGGAATGCTGACCGTTTGCAGGATTGAATCGGTGTGCGCCGATCCATAACCGTCGAGCCAGGCCTTCCAGGATCCGGTGTGCGGCGCTTCAAATCCCGAGTTGTCGATCACTCCCGAAGTCACCGTCCACGGAGCAGGCGCGGTCGATCCGTTTTCAAAGCCGGCATTACCCAACAATTGCTGCGCCGTCGTGATCGTAACGTTAATGTTCGTCGAATTGGTGAGCCCTCCGCCCGTGCCGCTGACCGTCACGTTATAGGTTCCGGGGGGCGTCGATGCGTCAGCTGCGATCGTCAGCGTCGACGAACCGTTACCCGGCGCGGTAAACGACGAAGGCCCGAACGTCGCCGTCGCGCCGGCCGGCAAGCCGGTTGCCGACAGGGCAATCGCCGAATTGAAATTTCCTGACAGTGTCGCGGTGATCGTGGCCGTCGCGGAACTGGCGCGGGCAATGGTCAGCGATGGTGTCGACGAAGAGATGGTGAACGAAGGATTGAAAAGAATATCTATGATCGGATGCAGCTCAATCCCGTTTGGCGCAATGCCTTCCTGCCCTTCCTGGTAGTCAAAGAACCCGACACCCGTTATCTGCACCGGCACGTTCACCGTCTGAAAATTCTGGGTGGCGGTAAACTTCGCGTCGAACTGCGCGCGCGCATGAGCGATGCCCGCGGCAAACGGACTGCCTGCGCCGACGCAATTCGGGTCGGGAATCTCGCCGATCATCGTCCGGCCCGCGCTATCCGCAAAGACCATGTGGTAGTCAGAGTCGTAAGCGCGGATGAACTTGACCAGCGCTGCGCTCATCACCCACACAGTCGTCTCGGTGGGTTTGATGCGCGTGTTGTCGGGTATCGTAGCCGGCGTCGCCAGCGCCGTCAGGTTAGCCACCGTGGTGGTTGTGGTTGAATTCAGGTTGATGAGCGAGACGTCCGCGTCAGTTCCGGTCTTGACGGACCAACGCTCAGAGTTGCACTGCGCCGAGACGCTGACCGCGCTCAAAAGGAGAGCCGCCGCACAGACCAGAAACGTGATTAGGATTTTGGGGGGCTGGTTTCGCACCAATTCAGCCTTCGGCCATGAAATAAACGCTGTCCGGCAATAAAAGCAAGACATCTAGATTAGATAAATGCGGAATAAGGGCTTAGTTTTAGTTCTACCGGAGGATGCGCCCGGAATTTTTGAAGATTTACCCGGCGCTCACATACGACGTATGGACCATATTCGGGAAGGGCAAACCGACATAAGGCCCGGCCAACTTCGCCGCTCGATTTCTCCGTCAACCATGAAGGTCGTCATCATTGCAATCGCGGCTTTTTTGAGCTCTTGCTCTCCGGCGCCCAAATCGCGCGAAATCCAAAGCACGCCCGCCGCCTCGCCCAAACAACTTCAGTTGAATATTCCAAAAGGCTCCTGGCCATCTCTGTTCTTTAAGCACATCGATGAACGGGCCGAGCTCAATGGTCTCAAGTCCCTGCGGACAGACCCTTTGCCCAACGGCGACTTCGAAGTTCGCGTGTGGCACGGGTTCGGCCTAACACCTTTGGAAGGCTTTGTGCTTAGACGAACTGGTGATCAATGGTCCGCAAGTTTCCTTAAAGGTGTTACGCCCAACGCCCCACCGAACGAATTGATACAGACCTTGCCCGAGCCCAAATCGGGATGGGGCGGGTGTTGGAGACGGTTGGACGACGCGGGCCTCTTCACCCTGCCAGACGCGACGGCCATCCATTGCCTTGCGGGCGTTAATGACGGCGCAGGTTATGTCGTGGAGCTTAACCGCGATGGCGTTTATCGGACTTACATGTACGAGAATCCGGACTATGCCCTGCGATGACGCGAAGCGTATGATTCAGATCGGCGAGGTTATCTCGAAAGAATTTGGCTTGCCGCACATGGCCACAGAACGGTAATGGCAAGTGGATCATATGGTCATTTACGAGTAGCATTCAGGACATCTCACACAGATGAAAAGGCCACTGTTAACTTTGAAAGTCGCCCCATCATTTCAGGACGGCTTTGTGCTGACTTTGATGGAAGACGTCGGAAAGAACTCGTCTTCCTATGTGCTTCGATACGAGGAAATCAAATTGCGATCCTCGAGGGATGTTGGGCCGGCGCCTTCCGCAACGGAAGACTCCAAAGTAACCGTGGACGAGGCGTGCAGCATCTTACAACTGCTCGCCCAGGCATCTATCGCAGTTGCGCCAGCCTACACGTTGGGCTTGGATGGCATCGGATTTCAGCTTGAGGTCATGCGTGGACTTAATACCGGTCACTATCATTGGTGGCAGACAATTCCCGAAGGTTGGGAAGCCTTGGCTACCATCTCGAACGCTCTACTGAGGCTGGCCGGCAAGCCGGAGCTGTCTTGAGTACCACGACTTGTTCTGTAGTAGAGGCAT
>Ga0126383_10000156_pt1 | contig 34038 bp, 26 predicted proteins | sample PanSoiMetPlot_35_FD_96882 | JGI IMG/M metagenome (GOLD analysis project Ga0126383, IMG submission 96882) | Tropical forest soil microbial communities from Panama - MetaG Plot_35 | ecosystem: Environmental > Terrestrial > Soil > Tropical forest > Bulk soil | place: Panama | collected 2016-02-17 | reverse complement strand
GTTATATCGAGCGGCAGAGTTTGATCGGAATCGGATCGATCGTTTTGGATGATGTGCGGGTGGGCGCGCAATCGCTGGTGGCGGCCGGCTCGCTGGTCTCGCCGGGAACAATCATTCCGCCGCGTTCACTGGTGATGGGAATGCCGGCGCGGGTGAAGCGTCCGCTGACTGACGAGGAAGTGGCCAACCTCGATTTCTTCTGGCAGAACTACGTTAATTATTCGGCGATGTACCTGCGGGACGGTTGGTAGTTTTTCTCTAGCCCAGGCGTTCACGCCTGGGACTCCGGCGATAATCAAAATCAAGAAAGCCTCCTTAAGGAGGCTTTATACGAACATTGAATCAGCTCCCGAGGCGTGAACGCCTGGGCTAGGGAAAACGGCGCGTCAGGCCCGTTTTTCCTGTGGCGGGGTTGGCGGTGGACTGGGTGGCATCAGTTCGCTCTTATACCCGCAGCCTTCCGCGTCTGAGCAATACCTGGTAGTGCCCTTCTTGAGCGTCTTTTCGAGCAGGAAAGGCTTGCCGCATTGCGGACATTTCGCTTCGATCGGTTTGTCCCAGAAGACCGCGTCGCACTTCGGGTAATTTGAACAGCCGTAGAAAACTTTCCCGCGCCGCGACTTCTTCACCACCAGGTCGCCGCCACAGTCCGGACGCGGACACTTCACGCCGGTGGTCTCCTGTTTGATGTATTTGCATTTGGGATAATTCGAGCAGGAGATAAATTCGCCAAACCGTCCCCAGCGCTTAACCAGTTGCGCGCCATCGACGGGACATTGCTCGTCGAGCGGCTGCGGCGGCGCGGTCAATTTACCGCTCTTGGAAATCTTCCGGATGTTCTTGCACTCGGGATAACCCGAGCAACCATAGAACGGCCCAAAGCGCCCGCGCTTCAACTGCATCGGCTTGCCGCACAGCTCGCAGTTCTCAATCTCTTCTTCGCCGTCGGCCGAGGCGGCCGAGGCTTCGTTCACGGGCGGCGGTTCAGCATCACGCGTGGCGCTACAGTTGTTACACTTCAGATACTTTCCAAAGCGCCCGAGTTTTTGCACCATGCCGGGCGTATTGCACTTCAGGCAAACTTCGTCGGTCGGAGTCTCTTTCTCCTTGATGTCCTTCGCGTACTTTTGGAACTTGGTCAGGTCGTCTTTGAATTTGTCGTAGAACTCTTTGAGCGCGTCGGTCCACTTCAGCTTGCCGTCTTCGATTTCGTCAAGCTCTTCCTCCATGCGCGCGGTGTAAGTCTCATTGAAAAGATCGTCAAAGCCGCCTTCAATGAGCACGTCATTCACGGTCTTGCCGAGGGCGGTCGGATGAAAACGTCCCTCTTTCTTTTCTACGTATTCGCGATCCTGAATGACCGTCATGATCGCGGCGTAGGTCGACGGCCGGCCGATGCCTTTTTCTTCCAGCGCCTTGACCAGGGTCGCTTCGGTGTAGCGCGGCGGCGGCTCGGTGAAATGCTGTTCCGGATCGATCTTATTCAGCGCCAGCGTTTCGCCCGGGGCGACCAGCGGCAGGGTGCGCTCATCCTCCTCGTCTTCCGTCTTTTCGTCGCGGCCCTCCTGATAAATCTTGAGGAAGCCGTCGAACTTCTGCACTGAGCCGGTGGCCCGAAAGACGAAGCGGCCCGCTTTGATGTCGATGGTTGTCTGATCGAACAGCGCCGGCATCATCTGGGAGGCGACAAACCGTTGCCAGATTAATCGGTAAAGCTTCAGTTCTTCCGGTTTCAGATACTTGGCCAGAGAGTCCGGCGTGCGCGCGACGTCCGTGGGGCGGATCGCTTCGTGCGCGTCCTGCGCGTCTTTCTTTGAGCGGTAATGAACCGCTTTCGGCGGCAGGTAGTTCTCGCCATACTGCTGCTGGATGAAACCACGCACCTCGCCGAGGGCCGCATCGCTCACCCGCGTCGAGTCGGTGCGCATGTAAGTAATCAATCCGACCGAACCTTCGCTGCCGATCTCGACGCCCTCATAAAGATGCTGCGCAATCATCATGGTGCGCTTCACCGGAAAGCTGAGCTTGCGCGAAGCTTCCTGCTGGAGCTTGGAAGTGATGAAGGGCGGCACGGGATTCCGCTTGCGTTCCTTAGTGGTGACCTCGTCGACAATGAACGTTTGCTGCTCGGCCTCGGCCACAATTTCTTTGGCCTGAGCCTCGGCGCCGATGAGCAACTCGCTCTTCTTCAGTTCCTGATCGAAGCCGCCGGTCTTGACTGTCTGGTCGCCGACCTTCAGCAGGCGCGTTTCAAAGGGAGGCGGTTCGCCGGCCGAGACATTCGCGCCGATGGTCCAGTACTCGGTTTTGACGAACGCTTCAATCTCGCGCTCGCGTTCGACCACCATGCGCAGCGCCACCGACTGAACTCGTCCGGCACTGAGACGGCCGCCGATGGTGCGGCACAACAGCGGTGAAACTTTGTAGCCTACCAGCCGGTCGAGTACGCGGCGCGCCTGTTGCGCATCCACCAGGTGCGCATCGATCTCCTTGGGATGCTCGAAGGCTTCCTGCACGGCGCGTTTGGTGATCTCATTGAACATGACGCGGAAGGCGGGTTTCGCCGGTTTCTTCGGCACGATCTCTTCGGCCAGATGCTGGCAGATCGCTTCGCCCTCGCGGTCCGGGTCAGCGGCGAGATAAATGGCGTCGGCTTCTTTGGCGGTCTTTTTCAAATCCGCCACGATCTTCCTGTTATTGCGCTTCTTGGAATCCGGAATGATCTCGTATTCAGGTTCGAAATTATTCTGTATGTCGACCCCGAGTCCCTTCGAAGGCAGATCTTTGATATGCCCGATCGAGGCCTTCACCACGAAGTCCTTGCCGAGATATTTATTGATCGTCTTCGCCTTCGCCGGCGATTCAACAACTACGAGACTTTTTCCCATTACAGTTTCAGCTTCCGGACTCGCACAGATGAAACTCTTTGGCCGGAGGTTGCTTCTAAACCAGTTTCCAGAGGTTTTTGGGCGGCCTTGAAAATAACATTAAGTGCGCCTCAAACGCCAAAGAGGCCTGAAGCCACGCCATTATCGTTTGTTGTTAACCAGGCTAAAACGGCGGCTTTAGCGGCTATTTTGAAGATTCGGGCCGGGGGGCCAGTTGAGATAGTTCGCGGCGTAGTCGCTGATTGCCGGGGTCTGCGTCCAGCGAGAATTGGTAGAGGGCGGCGGCCCTGGCCAGATCCGAACCGGCGTCGGCCGTTCGTCCCAGATGCTGCCAGAGGCGTCCGCGGCCGGCATAAGCGCGGGCCAGATTATTTCGCGCCTCGGCTCGCGCCGCATCCTCGGCCACCAGGGTCTCACCAATTGAGATTGCCAGTTGATACCGCGCCGCGGCCTCTTGTTCCTGGCCGGTCGCCTCAAGCGCATCTCCGTAGATTTGATAGGAAGTCGCCATGCCCACCCGATGGCCAATGTCTTTGGGATCCGCCGCAGAGAGGCGGTCGAGGAGTTGCAGGGCCCGGGCGCAGCTGGCGACGGCTGCGTGTTGGTCCCCGGTTTTCAATTGAAGTCTCGCGGTGCGCAAATAGGCGGCCCACATCGAGCGGGCGTAACGGGCGCTCGCCGGATCAGCCTGAAAAAGATCCTGGGTGGTCGCGAATGACTTCCGGTGCCATTCAAGAGCGTCCCCAAAGTCACCGCTCTCGGCCAGGGCGTTGGCCACGTGACTTTGCATATCCGACAGATCGGCCAGCCGCTCCTTATTCTGCGGATCGGCCGAGACCAACTGCTCCTGAATATTGATCGCCGCCCGATCGGTGTCGAGCGCGCCCTGGAAATCTCCGGCATCTGCGAGAGCGACGCCGAGAGTCAGTTTTCGATCAGCCAGGGCGGCTTTAAGATCCAAATCGCCCGGGTGCTCGACGGCCAGCCATTCAAGTATGGCCAGGGATTTTCTCGCATAGTCGATCGACTCGGATGAATGGCCGGCGATCTTCATGGTGTCGCTCATCTGGTTGTAGCTTTGCGACAGCTGTAAACGGTACTGCATGTTTTGCGCGTCGGCGCTGACCAGCGCTTCATTCAGCAGCATCGCCTTACGGTGGCTGTCGGTCGACTGTTGCAGGTCAAAGGTGAGCGAACCCACTTTCTCGTAAGCCTGGGCCAGTTCGCTCTGCAAGGCCCGATCGCCGTTAGCCTCCTGCGCCAGGCTGTCCAGATATTCCAGCGCGCGCTTGACCACCAGTTGCCTGGCATTCAATGCGCCCGGCAAATCTTTGATGGCATCGTGAAAATCAAACATGAACGAGCCGGCCAGTTTGCGCACGTCCTGAAAGCGGCGTTCGGCGCGCGCGCGCTCGACGCGGGCGGCGTGCGCTTCCCAGGCGATGCCCACGGTGCCGCCCAGCAAGGTGATGAGGAGAATCGCAGTGGCCGCGACGCCAATGCGATGGCGGCCGACAAATTTTGAAGCTCGATACCACGCGGTATCTCGGCGCGCGCTCACCGGGCGTCCGTCCAGGTAGCGCTGAATGTCTTCGGAGAATTCGGCGGCCGACGAGTAACGTCTTTGCGGTTCCTTGCGCAAAGCCATCAGCACAATATTATCGAGGTCGCCACGCAGCGATTTAGTCAGAACCGCCTGCGGCAGCGGGCGGGCCGCCGTCGGGCCGGCGCCAGTGAGATCGGGCCCGCCCGCTACCGCCGGCGGTTCTGACCTGACGACGGCGCTGGGCCGGACCGGTTCCTGTTCGCAGATCGCTTTCGTGATCTCTTCCGGCGTTCGCCTGGCGACTCGATAAGGCCTTTGTCCGCTCAGTAGCTCGTACAACAGCACACCGAGTGAGTAGACATCACTGCCGGTAGTGACGGGCGCGCCTTTGATCTGCTCCGGGCTCGCATACTCGGGGGTCATCGCGCGCATCAACGTAGCGGTTGCCGCCGGCGCCGAGTCGTTCAGCAGTTTGGCGATGCCGAAATCGAGCAGCTTCGGTTCGCCTTCAGGCGTAACCAGAATGTTCGTCGGTTTAAGGTCCCGGTGAACGATCAGATTCTGATGAGCGTACTGTACCGCCGCGCAAACCTTCCGGAACAACGCCAGCCGCTCATTGATGGATAGCCCCCGTTTCGCGGCGTATTCAAGCAGCGATTCGCCCTCGATGTACTCCATGACAAAGTAGGGCAGGCCGTCATCAGTTGCGCCGCCGGTGTAGAACCGGGCGATGTTCGGGTGATTAAGATCGGCGAGGATTTGCCGCTCGTTGCGAAAGCGATCCAGCACGAAATCCGTGTCCATGCCGCGCTTGATCAATTTGATTGCGACGCGACGGTGGTAGTCATCGTCGTCGCGCTGCGCGAGATAAATTGACCCCATGCCGCCGGCGCCGATCAGACCGACGAGCTTGAACGGCCCGACGTGGCTGCCGATGCGCGCGTCGGGGGCGCCGGCCAATCGCGCTGCCTCAACCTGAAGCGCTGAGGACTCGAGAAAGCGCGCGTCGCCGGCTTGTCGATCAAGGTTCAGCAGCAAGCTCACTTCGCCGGCGATCTCAGGCTGATCGCGGGCCGCCGCGCTCAGATATCGCGACTGCTCGGCCGGCGGCAACTCGAGCGCGGCAGCGAACATCTCCAGCACCAGCTCACGATCAGTTGTGGTCATTATTAATGTGCGCGAACAGACGGGCGCGCGCGAAGCGCCAGTCGCGTTCGACGGTGCGTTGCGAGATTTCAACGCCGCGGGCCTGCATTACTTCAGCCGCCTCGCTGGTGGTTAAGCCGCCAAAGAAGAGCAGCTCAACTACCTGGGCCGGCCGGGGAAATTCCGTGGCCAATTTGTCCAGGGCCTCGTCGAGCGCGACCAGATCAGTATCGGCGTTCGGCCCGACGTTCTCAGCGCGATCGAGCGGCAGCTTGAATTCGCCCGCGCCTCGTTTCGCGGCTGAGTGCTTACGCGCGTGATCGACCAGGATGCGGCGCATGGTCTGCGCCGCCAGGCCGACGAACTGGCCGCGGCTTTTCCATTCAATGTCGCGCACGTTATGCAGCCGCAGGTAGGCTTCATGAACCAGCGCGGTTGCCTGGAGCGTGTGGTCCTCGCGCTCATTGCGCAAATAGGCGTCAGCCAGGCGGCGCAGTTCGTCATAGACGTACGGCGTCAGCTTTTCCAGGGCCGAAGCGTCGCCGCGGCTCCATTTCTCGAGCCACTCCGTAATAGGCGCTGATTGGACAAACTCCAACATCAATTCAGGTAAGCAATCGGGATTAGCAATCTGCGTCGGGTTGCTGCTGAAAACGCCGAGGAAGCTGCAGCCTTATTGCCCGAAAATCGTACCAAAAAAATTCCCGGACTGCATGGCGGGATGCGGCCGCGAAATACGCCTTACCTACTGCGCAGGTCATTTATTCATTCCGAAAGTGGTCTGCCGGTAGGGCGGTCAGCCGCCGTGCGAGAGCACCGGAGTCCGGGAAACGTCCGCCCTGCTTCATCGACAGACACACCGGCTTACAAAGGAGAATTCTGATGATTTTTATCGCACTGGGTTTGATGATTCTGATCATCACGACCTTCATGTTTGTTCAAAAGATTCGGCTCAAATCAAAGATGCAGGGCGGATTGGGCCGCAAGGTGAAGGATTCGGAATTGACCAGCCTCAACGCATGGATGGACGCGTCGCCGGGCGATAGCAAGCGGTCATGAGCGGCTCATCAGGAATAACGAGATGAAGAGAAAACTATTCCTACTGGTCATAGCGTCGGTCTGCTTCGCGGCTTGCGATCTGTTCTGGTCCACCCCGTCGTCGGTCGTCAAAAAGCTGATGGCGAATGCGGAGAGCGGAAACGTCGACGGCATGATGAATCTCTGGTCGAAGAAGACGCTGGCAGAAGAGGACGCCGGTGCTTTCCGCGAGAGCGCGCATCAGTTTGTCGCGTTGCTGAAGCAGGCCCGCGAACGCGGCGAACACCTGCGGATCGAGAAGCTGCGCGAAACGGTTCAGGGCGATCGCGCGCGGGTCTTCTATCTTTATCGAGACTCCAAAGGCGTTGATTCAGTGGGGATGGGCTTTGCGCTGATAAAGGAGGAAGGCAAGTGGAAACTTTATCGCGGGATCGATATCGGCGAAGAGGATAAACCCTTCGACACGTCATTTGGCCCGCGCAAGTCTGCCGCCAAGACCCCATCGGCTGAACCCGAGGTGAGTCCGACCGAAATGGTCGCGCCGCCGCCACCGCCGGCCAGCTCAAATGCGAAGAACGGTAAGTCTCAGGAGGCCAATTCAAATTCATCCGCCAAGTCCGCTGCCCCTGAAACCATCTCAGGCGGCGTATTGAACGGCAAAGCTACCAGGCTGCCGCAACCGGCGTATCCCGCCGCAGCCAAAGCTGTAAAGGCATCGGGCCCCGTCACCGTGCAAGTGTTGGTTGATGAGAATGGCAGCGTCCTTACTGCCGACGCCACCAGCGGCCATCCCTTGCTACGCAGCTCGGCTGAACAAGCTGCCCGGATTGCCCATTTCCGGCCGACTGTCCTCGACGGGAAAGCCGTGAAGGTGAAAGGCACGATCACTTATCAGTTTTCGCCGTGAACTATATCGATCAGTTGAAAGTAACCGGCGGGGCCCGAGGCTCTACCGCCGCCAGTTTGAGTCAGCTCTGCCTGGGTCACGCGGAGTGTCGCCAATAACAAGGGAGAACAAATGTCCAAGGGAAGAATCTTGATGTTAATTGCGGCGGCGATGTTTGCCACGCTGTGTGTAGGTGAGGCCAGCGCCCAGATGTCAGGACCGACGCTCGATCGGATGACTGCCGAGGCCCGGCAAAAAGGACCGTGTCGCGATCCGTGGATCACGGTGGCGTATTGGGACTTGACCGGTTCGACTCGCAGTCCGCAAGGCGTGGGGAATCTCGGCGAGTGTGCCGCGATGCTCTACAACGGTGGATCGTGGAGCAGCTACGCGGAACTGTATCGCCACGTAAGCCAGTTCTATCACACGGCGCCGTCCGGCACGTTCGCCGCTGCCAGGGTTAGTAACGGCTGGAAACTTTCCACGACCGTGGCCGGCACGACTGTCAGCCAAATCATTTCAAATGACGGCGCCTCGATCATCAGCAACGACGGCGGCTCGATTGTCGCGCAGGGCGGCGGCAACCTGGCCGGCGGCGGCCCCAATTACAAAGTCGTGTCGAGCGGTAATGAGAAACGGCTGTACGTGGGCAAAGCCGTGATCATCGTTTCGAAATAGTCTGCCGGGCGATGACCTCGAGCTGACAGGTCAATCGCGCCGGATCGGTTGGCAAAATCAATGAAGCCCAAAGTTGTACTCATCTGGGTCGCAGCAGTCACCGGCATTCTGGTGATCGCGCTGTTGGTGACGATTGCCATTCTGAATGCCCGGCGCCTGGCGCACCTCAGAAAGCTAAACGCGACGGTAACTGCCACGGTGACCGAGGCGAATCTTGAATACTACTCGCGCGCCACTGAGCACGTGCGTCTGAAATATCGCTACCTCGTTAACGGCCAGAGTTTCTGGGGCGAAGATTCGAAGGATGCGAATGCTCGCTTTAGACAACTTGCCGCCGGGAAAACCGTGCGGATCTGCTACGACCCCGGGCATCCGGAAGACTCGGTCGTAGCCGAATCCGATTGCGGTCAATAGGGGAGGGGAAACATGTATAGGCACAGAAATTATTTATTCGCTGTTATTGCCGGGCTCTTCATCACCGGTCTGGCCGGGGCACAGCAGCCAATGCAATTCAAGCCCGGCGATCGCGTCGAGATCGATGTGATTATGGCCGGCGCTCCGGAACGATCCATTTATAAGAAAGGGACGGTTACCGCGGTCGATGAGAAAGACAAATCATATGTTGTCGACGTCGATCCGCTGCCGGGCAGGATGCCGCAGTCATACCGAATTCCGGTACGCGACTATGCCAGGTATTGGATACGCGCCGCTGCCGGTGGCGCGGCCGCCGGCCCTGCTCCCGTAGTCACCAGCGAACGGTTGCGGGCCGATGAGAACGGCACGGTGCTGGCCGACCGGGAGATGCTCGATTGCGAACACCTCACACACAGCGGGCGCAATGGGACACCACTCCCGGTAGAGCTGGCGAAGAAACTGATTCGCTGCACAATCGAGCGGCCTTCTCAGCCGGGTATGGACGGCGCGCAAATCATGGACATCACCGAGTTCACCCCCGGCGCCGCACGGCGTTGGAAGCTCTATGAAGACATGGGCCAGGGCAGTCTCAACACGGTGGTCTATCCCGTTCAGGTGAAATGGAACCAGAAGACTTTCTATCGCACGCGCAACGTCTCGATTACCGGCAAGGAGGGAATGTTCACCTGCCTTGTCGACAACACCGGGTTGTGGCAATGCGGCAGCGCCGCCGGACCGCGCCAGGAAGGCAAGACGCAGGAAATCCGCGTCACGAAATAAGTAAGCACGGTTCGCCCACCCCTCCAGACGTGGCGACTTCGCGGACCTGCTGCGCTGAGTATATGATGCTGAAGCAGAATTCGTTCGAGGGGGGAAAACGGATGACAAAAGTTATTTCATTTTTAGTCGTGATGGCTCTTTGCGCTTTGACCGCCGTCGCGCTCGGACTTACCCCGGCAGAACCGCCGGCGGTGGGCAGCGTGGCGCCCGAATTTACGCTGACCACCAACGAGGGTAATCAAGCCTCGCTCAAGGAATTCCGAGGCAAATGGGTAGTGCTCTATTTTTACCCGAAAGACTTCACCAGCGGCTGCACGCTGGAAGCTCATAACTTCCAGGCCGACCTGGACAAGTATAAAGCCGCGAATGCGGTCATTCTTGGGGTGAGCGTCGACACCGCCGAATCCCACAAGAGCTTCTGCGCCAAGGAAGGCCTGGCGTTCAAACTCTTGTCTGATGCCGACATGAAAGTCTCTGAAAACTACGGTTCGCTGATGGAATACAAGCGGCAGGTAGAGGGCAAGGACGTGGTCACGAAGCTCTCAGCGCGCAACACCTTCATCATTGATCCGCAAGGCAAGGTGGCGAAGGTCTTTTTGAAAGTTGGTCCGGCCGGCCACAGCGCTGAAGTCCTCAGCGCGCTGGCCGAATTGCAGAAGAAGTAATCAAGTAAAGCCTGAGTGATGAGGCCGAGGACTCGGGATTGTTCCGATTCTCAGTCCCCGGTCCTCGTCCTCGCCTACCGGATAGCTGCCGGTTGCCCCGGTGGTAGTCGCATTCCCGCCGCGGGTTGCCCTTTTTCTTAATCTAAAATTCCCATCACGTTCACCTGCTCTTAACCTCCGTTCTCGATAATCACGTCGGCAACCATAGATCTGAACAACTTCTTTGACGGCGTCGTAATCAAAGTTGATAGCGACGCAGTCATCGCCCAGAGAGGTTTTCATGAGCGCAAGACAAATTACCCTGCCGTTCCGAGCGAGACGCGCAGAGGTGCAAATAGATTCGAATGCCGATCTCGTAGGCCGTTCCTATGAAGACGGGATCGCGACGATCACGGTGATTGAAACGTGCTTGAGCGATCAGAGCCGCGTGATGGTCAAGCGCGACCTCGATGGCCATGTCTGGTCCATGCCGGCCTGGCTAATGCGTCTGGTGTTTAGGGAAACGCAGCAAAAGCGCGCGGCTTAGCGGGGGAACGCACGCCGCTGGCGGCAGCCTGCCGGAGGTATGCGGATCTGCTTACGCCCCGCGATAGAGGTCGTCGATCAACTCGCCATACTTCTGATCGATCACGGCGCGCTTCACTTTCAGGGTGGGCGTCATCTCGCCTTTTTCAATTGAAAATTCTTCCGGTAGTAAGGCAATGCGGCGGACCCGCTCATAGTCGGCGAGGTGGGCAGTAATTCCCGTCACGTCCTTCTGCACCAGCTTGACGGCGGCCGGAAGCCGGGCAATGTCGGCATGCGATCCGCTGACCTCCTCGCCGGCAGCGCGCAGGGCGCCTTTCAAGTCTTCCCAGTCAGGAACGATCAAGGCGGCCGGAAATTTGCGGCTGGAGCCGATTGCCACCACCTGGTTTACGAATTCGCTTTGCTTCAGCAGGCTTTCGAGTTGTTGCGGCGCGATGTATTTGCCGTTGGACAATTTGAAAAGGTCCTTCTTGCGATCGGTGATGAAGATGTGCCCTTCGGCATCTTTGTAGCCCACGTCGCCGGTGGCAAACCAGCCGTCCTTAATGACTGCTTCAGTCGCCTCCGGATGGCCGTAGTATCCTTTCATCACATTGGCTCCGCGGATCAGCATCTCGCCGTCTTCGGCGATCATGACCTCGATTCCGGCGAAGGGCTTACCGATCGAACTGACGCAATTGTCCTCCGGCCGGTTCGCGCACACGATGCAGGTTTCAGTCATGCCATATCCCTGCAGGATGCAGATGCCGGCGCCGAGAAATGAATACGAAAGCGTGGGTGAGAGCGGCGCGCCGCCGGAGACAAAATAACGCAAACGTCCGCCGATTCCGGCGCGCCACTTGGTGAACACCAGCCGGTCCGCGACGGCATGACGCGCTTTTAACGAGAGCGGAATGCGCCGCTTTTTGTATTTCAATTCCGCATAGCGCTGGCCGATGGCCAGCGAGCGCTCAAAGATTTTGCTTTTCAGGCCGCCCGCCGACATGCCCTTCTTCACGATGCGGTGGTAAACCTTTTCGAACAGACGCGGCACGGCGGTCATGATGGTCGGCCGCACTTCGCGCAGGAACTCACCCACCTGTTCGATGGACGCGGCGTAGTGGACTGAGACGCCCACATAGCAGAAGACATAAAACACACTGCGCTCAAAAATGTGCGAGAGCGGCAGAACTGAAAGCGAGACGTCGGCCGGCGAGATCGGCAATCCGATAGTGATCGAGCGCAGGTTCGAAATGAAATTGTCGTGCGTCAGCATCACACCCTTCGGTTCGCCGGTGGTCCCTGAGGTGTAGATAATGGTGGCGAGGTCGTCACCCTGCCCGCGACGGATTAATTCGTCGAACGCCGAGGACTGCGCCGCTTCGATTTCAGCGCCGCGCGTTTCGAGAGTTTCCAGCGTCGTCGCGTTTGCCAGTCCCTGGGCGCCGGCCGCATCAAAGACCACCACCTGTTCAAGTTGAGCTACGTTGGCGAAGCCGGGGCGGGCGTGCTTTAACACCCGGCCACCGGAAATCATGAGCGCGCGCGCCCCCGAGTCTCTGAGGATGAATTCAATCTGATCGACCGATTGCGTGGTGTAGAGCGGCACGGTCACCGCGCCGGCGGAGAGAATTGCGAGATCTACGATGGACCATTCGGGACGGTTCTCTGAGATCAACGCCACCCGGTCGTTGGGCCGGATGCCGGCATCGGCGAGGCCGAGGGCGATGCGCCGGACCCGGCCGGTGAATTCCTCGGCCGAGATGTGCACCCATTTGCCGCCGCGTTTTTCGCTGACGGTGTCCGGCTTGTTATGGCGGGCGATGGCGTCCAGGCACACTGCCGCCAGGGTTTTGAGTTGGCTCAGACTTTCCTGGTCAGGTGCGGCGCTCGGGGCCGCTGCCGAAGACACTTTTGAACGATCTCCTTGTTCGGGTCGGGGCTGGATTTATGCCGAGTATGATCGGGAAAGCCGCGCCAAGACTACATCGTCCGGGATTAAAGACACAAACGGGCGCGCCTTGCAGTCGTGTCCCGATTGGCGCTCTCTCCGGGTCTCTGTGGGCAAAATTAGTTGCGGAAAAGAGCTCACCACAGAGGCACGGAGATCCTCGGAGACACGGAGAAAAATTGAATTAGGACACGGCCGCTGCTTCAGACCGGGGCGCCCGCGGCGGCGGGCGGGCTCTGCGAATCGGTCGCCGCCGGCTCCTCAGACGATCTTCGCGAACGGCGCCGCCGCCGCATGCTCTGGCCACCGCCTTCATCCACGCGCCGGCCAATGGTCGCCATCGCGGCGAGCACCAGAAACAGCAGCGCATTGGAAGTCGTGTGCAGCGTGAAATCAAACGCGCTGTGGACGAGGACGGCAAAACACCCGGCCATCGCTCCGGTGGCCACGCCGCGCCGGAATTTGTCGGTCGTATCGCGGCGCGCGAAACCTTTGCTGAAAAGCATGATCAGAAAACTCAGGCCCAGGAGCGCGCCGATGATGCCGGCATCGGCGAGAATTTGCAGGTAATCATTGTGCGCCTGCTCCAGCCGGTAGAGGCCGTTGCGGGAATCATAGCTGGTGTAGATGACGCCGAAAGAACCAAGACCGGAACCGATAAGCGGGTGTTGTTTGATCACGTCGAGAGTGACGCTCCAGAAGTGCGCGCGTCCGGTGGTGGGATCGGCCGCATTCACGGTTCCCAACAGACGATTGAAGACGTTGGGTCCGCCCGCCGCAATTGCCCCGACAAACAGGACCAACGCAAAGGCCAGCGCGACTACCCCACGCATAGCTAAACTGCGCAGGATGCCGCCGCGGCGTGATCGGCCGTGTTCTCCGAGGCCGGGGCCCGCGACGACGATTACGAACAGTACTTCGGCACACAGGCTGATCATGCCGCCGCGTGAATTTGTGAGGACCAGCGACACGGCCATGAGCAACGCCGCAAACGCGTAGAGTGGCCGCTTATGGGTTTCCAGCGATCCTGAGAACAGCAGTCCCAGCGGCAGCGCAATCGTCATTTCCATGTAGCCGGCGAAATGGTGGCGATTGATAAAAGGACCGAAGGCCGTGCTTTGGGTGAGCTGCCGAAACCAATAGACGCGCGTGCCGTCGCTGGTTAAAGATTGCGTCAACCCGAACATGGCCAACACGAACCCGAAAATAATTATGGTGCGGGTGAGCGTGCGCAAGCGCCGCGGCGAATCGGTGAAGATAAGGACCGTGGCGAAATAGATGAATAAAGAAATCAGTTGGACCACCACCAACTGCGTCGCATAACGATCGAGAGTCAGCGCGTGCGTCAAGGCCAAACCGAGCCCGGCGTCATCCGGCGCCGCGCGCAGCGGGAGCAGCTGAATCAGTCCCAGAACGATTAAGCCGATGAGCGGCAATTGCAGGACGTTGCGATTGAGCTGGGCCGATCGCAGCACCAATCCGTCCAGACACCATAAACAGACCAGGCCCGCGGCCGTGGCGGCGAAAGTGGCCAGCGCCCAATCATGGACAGTGCCAAACGCCACGGTGGACAGGACGATCATGACGCAGACCGTCAGAAACGCCAGGCGGCTGGCGAGAGTGTGGCGGCGCTTCGTGGATTCGGCCGATCTAACGGTCGCCGGCCGCGCGCGTGGTTGCAGGACCACTGATTCGCTGGAGAGTGAAGTCGTCATACCAAACACTGCCGAAGATCGGACAAACGGGATCATTACCGCACGAAGCGCGGTAGAACGTTATCAAGATTCCTTCTTCTTTGGGTTTCGTTTTGAAAGTCACGGTCACCGGCTGCCAATCGTTGGTGCCGGAACGGAGCGGCGGCGAGGACGCCAGCAATCCATTCGCCAGATCCTTGACCGCGAGTAACGGGCTGCTGGCCGTGACCAGCCCTTCGGTGCGCACATAAAACTGAAGCTTGTACTGCGTCTCAGGTTCCACGATTACGGTTTGCGACGCGGTGATGCTTTCGAGTGTGGCCGGCGACTTGAATACCATACGCAGGCTCCGTTGACCGCTGTGCGGGTGCGAATTGTCGATCGTGATTTGGGCCTGAGACTTCGAATCGATCAGCCAATGAAACGGGCTGGTGTCGCTGGTTCTCACCTCGTTCTCGAATCCGCCATTCCAGAAACTCTCAAGCGCCGGAAGCGCGGCCGCATTATTCGATTGCGAGTCACGCAACAGCGACACCATCGCCAGCAAATAATGTTTCTCGACGAGCGCGTTGATGATCTCCTCGACCGCCTCCGGTTGCGATTTGCGATCGGCGGGGCTGACGGTCTGGAGCACGCGCAACGCCTCGTCCGGCTTATCAGCCCTGATCAAGCTGAGCGCAAATTGCAGCCGTAGGGCGGACGACGGCAGCGCGTTGGCGATGCGCGCCTGGTCATCACCAAAAACCTGCGAGGCCAGCGCAAACACCGGCGTCTGCATATTCGCGTCAGCGCCGGCCGCGCGCGTCAGTTCCGCAAAGCCTTCGTCAATCCGGCCCTGCCGGATCAGCAGGTTTCCGTATTGCCAGCGCGGGTGAGAATAAGCGGGCGCCAGGTCGACCGCGCGGCGCAAAGCTTTCTCGCCGTTCCGGGTGTCGCCGGCAGCTTCGAGCGCCCGGCCCAGTTCCATCCAGTAGCGAAAGTCGTTGGGTTCAACCTCGACCGCGGCGCGATATTCACTGACGGCCGCGGCCAGATTGGCGGCGCTGAAGTTTCTTTCCTGCAGAGACCCGAGCCGCCAATGGGCCAGGGCGTTGTCGGGCGCCCAACGCACGGCCAGACGGGCCATCTCAATGCCGTCGGCATCAGGGGTGGAGGTGTATTCCGCGATCGTATTGCCGACATACCAACGCACCGCGAACCAGGCTCCGGCGAGAGCCAGCAGCGCCGGTAACAGCATGACCCAGCGCAGCGCGGGGGGATTGAACCTGAGGGTGATTGCTGATGATTGTCTTTGCGACACGATTGGAAGTTATAAGTCGCCATTTGCCGATACCGGCGGTATGGCCTCAAGCGGATTGTCCGAAATTGTTTCCAACTTGATCGACAAGCGGCGAAGTTCGATATTGCGCGCGTCGCATTCGGCGAGAATCTCTGAAATGCGGTGCGGCGAAATTCGCGGCGTCGAAATCAAAACCTGTTCGACATTATGCTCCGTAATTATTTTCGGCAACATGCCATTGCCGCCAAAGACGCGATAGCCATGAATTAGTTTTCCGTGCTTAGTGTCATCGTCATCCATAAACCCCACGGGCGTGTAGCTCAGTTCGCGATTGTTCAATAGCTCGCGCAGCAGCAATTCGCCGGCGTCCCCGGCGCCATAGATCAGAACGCGCTGTCCATTGGCAGCGGCGCCCGATGGCAACACCTGGCGAAAGAAACGAAAAGCCACGCGGCTGCCGGCGAGCAGCAATAGCATCACCAGACCATCGATGAGAAACACGGCGCGCGAAAATCCCTGAAAGCGAAATTTGAAGAGGATGATCACCATGCTGAGGATCGAGCCCGCCGCCACGGCTTTCGCAAAGGCCAGCAAATCATCCATGCTGGTGTACCGCCAGATGCCGCGATAGACGCCGAAGACCAGAAAGGCAGCCAGCCGCACCACGACCAACACCGGCAAGGTCCGCAGGAATAACTTCCAGGCCGGACTGTCTGAGAAAGGCCCGAACTGCAAGGCGTATGCGGACCAGTAAGCCAACGCCACCAGGATTAGATCGAGCAGCACTTCAAAGACGCGCCGCTTGTATGAGAAATCGATCAGGAACGCGAACAGCGGATTATCGTTTTCAGCGCGCGCCTCGTCTTCCTTGTCATAGCCCTTGACCCCCGCGAGGTAAACACCCAGCAGCGTCAGACCCAGCGTCAACAATGCCAACAGGGCCAGGCTCACGTCCGGCTTCAGCTGCCGCACTAACACTGCGAGCAGGCCGGAGAGCGCCGCCAGTCCGTAGAGCAGCAGCACGGCGCGCTTCTCAGACAATCCCAGGGCCACCAGCCGGTGCGAGGTGTGATCGCGCCCGCCTTGCGAGGCGGCCCGGCCTGAGAGCTTGCGCAGGATAGTCACAAAGGTCGTATCAAAAATCGGAATGAAGAGAACCAGAATCGGCACTGCCAGTACGGGCAGAAACGCGCGCGAACGTCCGCCGGCAAGATTTACCAGCGCGGAACTGGCCAGGAAAAATCCAATGAACATCGAGCCGCTGTCGCCCATGAAAATCGACGCTGGATTCGAGTTGTAGACCAGGAACCCGATCAGGGCCGCAGCGAAGACGGCGAGCATCATCGCTTCGGTCGGTTGCCCTGAGGTGACGAAGTTGAAGGTGAGAAAGACGGACGCGATGGCCGCGATTCCGGTCGCCAGACCGTCCATATTATCGAGCAGGTTAATGGCGTTGGTAATGCCAATTAACCAGAAGATGGTGATTACCATGTTCGCCGGCAGCGAACGCGTCCAGGGCAGCACCAGGCCATAGTTGACCACGGCCGCCGAGCCAATCACCTGCCCAATCAGTTTTTGATAAGGCTTGATGTGCAGCCAGTCATCGACCAGTCCGACGAGAAAGAGGAATGAGGCGGCCCCGATCACGACCCAGTCGACCGCGCTATGTGGCACCAGGACGAGATAGGTGGTGATGACCGCGAGCCAGATCGCGACGCCGCCCATCATTGCGGTCGGCCGCTTGTGCCAGCGATCGGTTTTCGGCTTGGCGACAAACCCCCAGCGGCGGGCGAGGGCGCGCACGGCCGGCGTCAACGCTAGAGCCAGGGCGAAGGACACGAGCGGCGCGATGATATTTGATAGTTTTATCGGGATCATGTGCCGAAGACGCCGTTGAGGAAAAAGCTAGTCCATCGGATAGCTAAAAGGCAAGCGATTGTCAGAACCGGAAGTGCTCATTGTTCTTTTTGGGACAGAGGTGAGTTGAGGGACGCAGTGTGGCGACCGGGCCAAAGCTAAGGCGACGGGCCATCGCCATGATGGGAGCACGCCGGAGGCGGGCGCACCAAATTAACCATGCAACACAATCCACGCGGCCATCGCCGCCTGCTTCTCATCCGTGCGCCATGGCGCAGAGACTGAGCGCCGCAGGTTCTCGAGTCGCTGTTTTATTTTGAGATGATCGGTTCGTTGGGCCGAAATTGATTTATCAAATTCCCGATCGGGAAAGCTTTGCCACTTGAGCCGGTTCGATTCCGCGCCGGCTTCGAGCACCCGCCGGAACAGGAGGCCTTCGGCCGCGTGCGCGCGAATGTGCGGATTGCCGATGCGAGCGAGGTCACGGTCGGGCGCGCCCACGATGCCGGCGCCGGCGACGCGGCGTGTGTGCCCGGCTTGTTCGGAGATTAGTTTTGCCAGCGCGTTGGTCGCCACGCGCTCGATGGCTCGTGCAGAGTTACCGGCGGCTTCTTGCCACTGCGGCCAGGGCAAGTCCATGACTCGATGATATGGCTGGGCAGTCGCCGGCAGCTGCGGATCGATTAGGGTGATTTCGGTTTTGACCAGAACGATTGGCGATTCAGGCGCGCCGCCCAGCACGACGACGATGGCACGTCCGGTTTTAGCGCGCAAGCCGATAGCAACAAGATCAGACATGGTGTCAGAACCGGGAGCGGTAGCGACCGGGCCCATTCGTTTATCCAGCGGCGAAAAACGATTATTTACCATCGGTCATTGAGCATTTGCCATTTGCACATTGGAAGGCAGACGGCTGCAGCTCGTTTTCAATGACCAATGACAAATAATCTCTTCGCTTCGTGAACAAATGCGGTTCCCTTGGGCCCGGTCGCTACCGCTCCCGGTTCCGACACTACGGATGAGTCATCTCTTCAGGCTTGACCCATTCATCGAATTGTTCACCGGTCACGAGGCCGAGGTTGATTGCTGATTCGCGCAGCGAGATTCCCTGGTGATGCGCATTCTTGGCAATCTTCGCTGCGTTGTCGTAACCGATGTGCTGGTTCAAGGCCGTTACCAACATCAGCGATCCGTTCATCAACTCGTTAATGCGTTCGCGGTTCAGCGTGATGCCGGCGACGCAGTATTCGACGAAGCCATGACACGCGTCGTGTATCAGCCGGATCGAATGCAGCAGATTGTGAATCATCACCGGCTTGTAGACATTCAATTCGAAATTTCCCTGCGAGCCGGCGAAGCCGATGGCCGCGTCATTCCCCATGACCTGCACCGCTACCATCGTCATTGCTTCACTCTGCGTCGGATTAACTTTGCCGGGCATGATCGATGACCCGGGTTCATTTTCCGGAATCACCAGTTCGCCAATACCGCAGCGCGGACCCGAGGCGAGCCAACGCACGTCGTTGGCAATCTTGGTGAGCGAGGCCGCTAAGGTTTTCAATCCCCCGCTGCAAAAAACCAGTTCATCATGCGCCGAGAGACCCGCGAATTTGTTCGGATGAGATTTGAACGGCAGCCCGGTCAGCTCGCCAATCTTTTTTGCGGCCCGTGCGGCGAACTCGGGATGCGCATTGAGACCGGTGCCGACGGCCGTGCCGCCAATCGCCAAATCATAAAGTCCCGGCAGCGTCAGCCGCATACGATCGATGTCACGCTCGAGGAGGCTGGCCCAGCCCGACATCTCCTGTCCGACCGTCAAGGGTGTGGCATCCTGCAAATGCGTGCGGCCAATCTTGACGACGTCTTTGAACTCTTTCGCCTTCGCATCGATTGCCTCATACACCTCGTGGACACGCGGAATGAGCTGATTCATCTGCTCCGCGGCGGCGATGTGCATGGCGGTCGGAAACGTATCGTTGGATGACTGGGACATGTTCACATCATCATTCGGATGAATCGGCTTCTTGCTGCCCATCACGCCGCCGGCGATTTCAATGGCGCGATTCGAAATCACTTCGTTGGCGTTCATGTTCGTTTGCGTACCGCTGCCTGTCTGCCAGACGCGCAGCGGAAAATGTTCGTCGAGCCGGCCCTCGATGACTTCATCGCAGGCCTGCACGATCAGCTTTGCTTTGTCCGCCGGCAATTTGCCGAGATCCTGATTGACCAGGGCGCAGGCCTTTTTCAAGATGCCCAGCGCGCGAATCATCTCGCGCGGCATCACGTCGTTTCCGATGTTGAAATGATGCAAAGAGCGCTGCGTCTGCGCGCCCCAGTATTTGTCGCTGGCCACCTCGATGGCGCCCATCGAGTCAGTTTCAGTGCGGGTCGTCGTTGACATCAGGAGTTGATCCTCTCGAAATGAAGAGTCGATTGTACAACGGATGTTACCGCAGTTGGATGGACGAAAGATGTGAGCCGGCGCACTAACCTCTGCGGCGAATGGGAGGGAACGGCGGTGAATGCCGGTCCGTGGCGAGAATGGAGTTACGGATTGAGGTTCAGCCCATCCGCTTGCGGCTCTGAAGCCGGGTCATTGATCTTCAGAGCCACAAGCTACCGGCGCGGGGTGATGCTGGTTCATTTAGCGGACAAAGATGTAGCTGCCGGGCCAACCACCATAGTCACGCGTTGTGATTCCGTATCGCGTGCTGCCCTGGAAACCCTGTTGGCCTCCGCGGATTTCAATCGTGACCGTGCCGCCTGATTGCAGGTTGATGATGCCCGCGTGGACTGCGGCGGTACAGATTGAGGAATCATCGGTGTAGGTATCGGTGCCCCAGACTGTTGCCGGAGTGCCGCCGCCTGGGCAGCTGTAGCTGTAATGCTCGCCGTTGTGGCCGCGATGATCTTTGGCGGAGGAGTTGTCCCAGGTAATCGCGGTCCCGCCGCCACCACCCCCGGCGCGCACAACTCCCGAAATGCAGCAACCTTCCTGAGTCGCGTTCGGCACGCTGCCTTTGAGAAAGCAGTGAGAGTTCGGTCCAAAGAATGATGGCCGCACGTAGGTAAAGGACGCACACCGTCCATCATTTGCACAAGCAGTGCGACAGTCGTAGGGATTGTTACTGCGCAGTTCGAAATCCTGGTAATCGCCACCGCGGCGATTTACATCGACCTCGAGGCTCGGGTTTGAGTCACCACCTGTCTTATACCCGGATACGCAGCAGGTGTTAGCACTGCCGTTGGGCACCGCGCTTTTCAACCAGCAGTGTGCGTATTGACCCTGCGTTCCGGGTTTGACATAGGTGAAGGATTTGCACGTTGCATCTTTCCAACACTCGGCGCGGCAGGCATTCGGATCGGCCTGGATGTCGAAATCGCGATAATCGGATCCAGCACGATTCGTGTCGGCCTCAAAAGTTATACCGGTGGCCTGAAAAGGCAGCGCCAGGTGCGCGAGCAAAGCCGCTCTTGCCGGAGCGGGCGTCTGGGTCAGCACCAGCGCTCCCGCAAGCACCGCGACCATCAGTATTAAAATCAAACCTGCAGCCCTCATTTTTCCGCTCCTCAAAAAATGACTTCAGCTACGAAGCTGGTTGGGAATCATTTTGCCGTCTTACCTCACGGCAGGTGTTCATTGAGATAGGTCGTGGCCTTTTCTTTCGTATTAATCTGCCGGCGAAAATCTTCAGCCTGCGCACTGGTGCTCCAGTCGACATGTTTCGTCACAAACGACATATAAGTGTCGTTCGGCTGTCCTTTCTGATCGAAAATGCCGATTGACTGGCAAGTGCGTTTGAATGTCTGCGAGTCTAGCGGCGAATCGGAAACTGCCAACGCGGCCGCGTACAGCCGGTGCTTCTCAGGTTCACTGAGCGAGGGCGTTTTGCCGTTGTCGCCGGTACGGACGCCCATCCCGCAGGAACTGACTAACGCCAGGCCCAACGCGGCCGCGGTTGACAGGAGGAGCGGAAGGTTCAGTGCTCCTCGAATTGTGTATAATCCGCCCACAGTTTGCGGACCCTCCGGTCAGGGGCGGCCTGACCGGTAAAGCAGGAGATGATCGAGCGCCCGGTTTATCTCACAAGCACTCAGCTCAAGTACTGAGAGAACGCTGAAATTCCGCTGAAATCGCTTCCTTTCCCCGTGGAGCGCGGCATGATTCAACACGGGCAGCGCATCTATCGCCTCGATGGCGCCGAGATCGACACGGCCCAACTGTGCCTCAAACGAAACGGTGCAGAGCAGCACCTGCGGGCGAAGACCTTCCAGGTCCTGATCTATCTGCTGGAACAACGCGACCGGCTGGTGGCCAAGGAGGAGTTGATTGGGCGCATCTGGCCTGACACCGCCGTCACTGATAACACCCTGGAGCAATGCCTGGCTGAGATCAGGCGCGCCCTGGGGGATAATCCGCGCCAGCCGAGATTCATCAAGACCATTCCACGCGCCGGGTACCGCTTTATTGGTTCGGTCGAGGAGATCGGCCGTGAAGCTGAAGCGCTGCCAAGCGAAAACCTTGGGCGCGATAATGCAGGTGACCGCGCGCCTTCAGTCGCCAGGTCGCGTGTCAGGTGGCGGCCGATGATGATTGCCGCGGCGGTGTTGTTGGTGGGCGCCGTCACGGTCTTAGGATGGTATTTCAAACCGCGCCGGACGAGCGGGCAAACACTCATGGCGACAACCTTGCCCCAGGATCCCACCAGGCGTCCGGTGGCGGTCATGTTCTTTGACAACGAATCGGACAGTGCGGACCTTGATTGGCTGCGCGAAGGCCTGGCGGACATGATCATCACCGATCTCTCGCGCTCGAATAACCTGGCAGTGCTAAGCCGGCAACAGCTTCACGTGTTGCTCGAACACAGTGGTCACAACCAGGCGGAAAAGATCCGGCTGGATGAGGCGCTCAGTGTCGCCCATCAAACGCAGGCGAAGCTTTTGGTGCTTGGCAGTTTCGCCAAACTCGGCGATGAAATTCGTATCGATGCTCATTTGCATGACGCGCGCGATGGACAATTGCTGGGCGCCGAAAGGGTGGTCGTCAGCGAGCCGGCGCGGGTGCTTACGCAAGTCGATCTACTTTCGGCAAAGCTCGCCAGCTATATGAGCGGCGGGCCGCCGGCCGCGAATGTCCCGGCGCCAGCCGTCATCACCAACAGTCTTGAAGCCTTTCATTACTATTCACTCGGAGTTGAAAAAGCCCAGTCGCTGCGCACCGAAGAGGCGCTGACCCTGCTGCAAAAGGCGGTGGCGCTCGATCCAAATTTTGCCATGGCTTACGCCCGGCTGGGTTATGTCATCGGGGTCACCGGTAATTATCCCGACAAGGCCAAGCCCTATCTCGAAAAGGCCTTTCAGTTCCAGGATCGGCTCACTGATAAAGACAAGCTGGAAATTCAGGCCTGGTACGCCATCGTCAATTACGATTATGCCGGCGCCATCGATGCTTTCCGGAAACTGGTGGCGGCATACCCGCTCGAGGTTGAGGCATACCGGCGCCTCGCCTTGCTGTTAAAGGGCGAGATGAAACACCAGGAGGCGCTCGAAGTCCTCAAGCAAGCGCTGGTGATCGATCCTTCGGACAGAGATCTCTATAACGCGCTGTCGGCAGTCTATTCAGAGATGGGCCACCACGAGGATGCCGTGGCCATGGCCCAACATTACGTGCAGCTGGCGCCGAATGAACCGAATGCGCACGATACTCTGGGACTCGTGTGCCAGTGGGCCGGCCGCTATGACGAAGCAAACCAGGAATATCAGCGCGCCTTACAATTGAAGCCGGATTTTCAGATCGCAATGGTCCACCTGGGTAATCTTTATTTTCAAGAAGGCCGGTATCGCGCCGCGATCGAGGAATATCAGCATTATGTCCAGGCGGCGGCCACCAACGCCGAACGCGAACGCGGTTACGGTTCGATTGGCTATGTGGAAATGAGACGTGGCGATCTGGCCGCCGCTGAACGAGATGCCGTCCAGGCGCTTCATTATGAAAAGATGGGGTTCGCGCTTCCATACTTTATCGCCCTGGCGCGCAATGATTTGCCCCAGGCCCGGAAGCTCGAAAAGGTCATGGAAAACTTAGCTGCCAACGACCGGGGCGCGCGCAGTTCGTTACGGACTCTCTACTATTACCGGGGCATGTTGGCGCTGCGCGGCGAGGCGACGGACGAGGCGATCGAGAACTTTAAGCTGGCAGTGAGCCATCGCCCGCCGACCTGGAACTTTGACGCCTGGGAGGATTGCACCGCGAATGCTTACCTGCAAGTCGGCCGCTTGGACGAAGCCATCGCCGAATATCAACGCATCGAAGATTTGAACCGCAATTATCCGCTGCTGCACTATCACCTGGGCCAGGCATATGAACGCAAGGGACAACGCGAGGCGGCGCGCTCAGAATACGAACACTTTCTTCAGGACTGGAAAGATGCCGACCCGGACGGGCCCGAGGTCGTCGCCGCTAAGAAGAGTCTGAGCGGCTGAGACTTCGTGCGGCTAAGGCTTTCTCACCGGCGGCACAGCCTTCGGGATATCGTCGTTATCGAAGTTGAGTTGCGGCGGAGTTTCATCCTTCAACTTTGGCGCCTCGCGACCCGGAATAATTTTGGGGACAGAGATTTTGACGGTGGCAAGTTCCGTCGTCCGGCGCAGGATGGCGCCGCCGCGGCCGGCGATCCAGGCATTCGGCCCGCCGCGATACGCGACGGCGAAAAGCGTCGAGCCAGTCAGGGTTGGCTGGGCTTGCCAGGTTGCGCCGGCGTCGGTAGTCGCCAGCACGAGGCCCTGGTCGCCGGCGATAAGCGCTTCGTCCCGGGAGGCCAACGCTACCGCGAACAGGTTTGTCTTCACGTTGGTTTCTGAATCTTTCCAGGTGGCGCCGCCGTCATCAGTCCGCAGGATGATGCCGCGTTCGCCCACGATGTAGCCGCGGCCGGCATCGGCGAAGGCCACCGCGTGCAGCCATTCCTTGAGATTGACGGAAACGTCTTTCCAGTTCTCGCCGCCGTCTTCGGTGCGCATTATGGTCCCGCCTGAGCCGACCGCCACACCGTGCTTCTCGTCGGTGAACTTCACGTCTTCGAGCCACGCTTTCGTCCTGGCGGGTTGGATGAGCCAGCTCTGTCCGCCGTCTTCAGTCTTCAGCATGTAGCCGCCCGCGCCCACGGCCCAGCCTAATTTTTCGTTGATAAAGCAGACGCCCAGCAGATGCTGCAAAGTGTCGGCCTGCTGTTTGAACCAGACCGCACCGCCGTTGTCAGTGTGCAGAATCGTTCCCTGATCGCCGACAACCCAGCCGTTTCTTTCATCGACGAACGTGACCGCGTCGAGATGCACGCTGGTTCCGGATATCTGTTGCGTCCAAAGCTTGCCACCCGAGCGCGTCGACAGGATTTTGCCGCGCGCCCCGACGGCCCAACCGTGCGAACCATCAAGGAAGCAAATATCCGCCAGATCGTCGCGGCTGCCTTCGGTCAAACGCAGCCAGCCAATGCCGCCGTCGTCGCTGCGCAAAACCAAACCGTCATTGCCCGCAGTCCAGCCGGTATTGGCGTCAGCGAAGTAGACCGTGACCAGCCGCGGACTGGTCTTGACGCTGGTAGGCAGCCAGAGCTTGCCGCCGTTGCTGGAGCTGAGCACAGAACCGTTGCTGCTGGTAATCCAGCCGTGCTGCTCGTCGGCGAAGTAGACCGACAGCAAATCCTCGGTCAGAAGAAGATCGGTCGGTTCCCAGGTAAGGCCGGCGTCTTCGCTCATCAGCACGCGGCCGCCGTAACCGACGGCAATCGCCCGCTTGTCGTTGATGAAGGTGACGCCGGTAAAAGGCAGGGTTGAAAGCCGCACCACTTCCTTCCAGTGTTTGCCGCCGTCGCTGGTGCGCAGGATGATGCCCCGGTCGCCGGCCACGATGCCAACGTCCTTGTTGGCAAACGAAACCGAGTAGAGATGCGCGCGGGTCGAGCTCTTTTGCGAAGTCCACGAGGCGCCGCCGTCACTCGTAGTGAGGATGCAACCGTAAGTCCCCACCACCCAGCCGTGACGCGGATCATCGGTAGCGAAAGTAATCGAGTAAAGATGATCTTTCGCGGCGCTCTTCACCTGGTTCCAGCGTTCGCCGGCATTGCGTGTCTCCAGAATGAGCCCGCGGGCGCCGACAGCGAACACGCGTTTAGGATCGAACACGTAAACGCCATTGAAGGCATTGACCAGGCGCGTCGGCTGGTTCTCCCAGCGAAAGCCGCCGTCATTGGTGTAGAGAATTACGCCGTCGGAACCGACGGCCCACCCGTGCAGCTTGTCACTGGCAAACCGAATTGAGTTGATCGCGTTGCCTTGCGGCAGAGGGTTCTGCCATTCCCAGCCACGATCGCGCGTTTGCGCCCCAACCGCTGAGCAGAAGATCGCTGCCGCGATGGCCATGAGACAAAACTGCCAAATCGTCCTGGGCGAATATGATGGCACGTTGCGCTCGCTGAGAAGTAAATCGAGATTTGCCGGTTGCCTGATTATAGGTTCGGATTAACAGGAAAGCGAGAGTTGCGGCTGAAGGTCTGATTTCATCTTTACGGTTTCTCTAGCCCAGGCGTTTACGCCTGGGTAAGAAGCTGGGGGGCACGACCGAAAGTTGCGACAGCAGTGTCGGGCGTATCTTCAGTTGGGCTTTGCTGAGAAGGAAGCCCGACCAAACTCAGTACTCTGACCCGTTCTCAAAACAAGTCGGATTCTTCGTCGGGCTCGATGACCCCAATGCGATCGACTGCGTCCTGAAGCACGGCCGGCTCGACGTGACCCAGCGCGGCGATTTTGCGCGCAGCCTTGTCGGCGGCTTCCTGAATTACGTGACCCACATGTCCCTGGGACCATTGCCAGTCGATCTGGTGCGACCGGGCCGCTTCGTCCAGGCGCTTCCACCAGTCGTGATTTGTCTTGCGGCGAAAATTGCCCTTCATCGTTTCGATTACGTAGCGCGAATCAGTGTGAACCGTGACCCGGCAGGGTTCTTTCAGGGCCTCCAGCCCCAGGGCCGCCGCCGCAATTTCAGCTTGTTGATTGGTGGCTTGACCAAGGTAAGTGCCAAAAGCGCGCCAAAGCCCTTTGAAGCCCAACAACGCGACTGCTGCCGCCCGCGCCGCATCGCGGCCGTTACCGAGACTTGAGCCGTCACAAAAAATCGTGACCAGCTTGGTTCGGAGTGTTCGTCGTTCAGTACTGGCATCCATCGGGCTTCCTTGTAGCATGAATTTCCTTGAGGCAGTAGCCCGACCGTCAGTGAGGGCTCAAAGAGCGGCAGGCTGGGAGCCCTCCCTGAAGGTCGGGCTACTGCCCCTAACCTTTGGCAAACTCAGCTTGTCCCAAAACATTTGCCGGAAGTGTGATAGAAATATGGCCGCCACGGCGCGTTTATCGTTGCAGAGCCGATTAGCAACGGCCCGCGCGCGTCACCAAATTGTTCTTAGTCCGATCCGCTAAGGACCAACGCAGTCTCAGTTAAATTCTCTCGCACGGAGGGTCTGAAATGAACCGATCGAAATTGCTCACGCGAACTGTCTTGTTCGCCGGCACAGTCCTGGCGATTGCTCTCACCCAAACCTCAACGGGTAATCTTCGGCGCACCCAGGCAAAGACGCCGCAGAGCAGCCGGCCTTTCCGGATGCTGGTGCTGGGCGACTCGGTCATGTGGGGCCAGGGGCTGGCAGAGAACAACAAGTTCTCGCACCTGGTCGCGCAGTGGATTTGTGCCGAACGCAACGGCGGAGTTTGTCCTGCGCCTGCCGATGTGGACCTGGTGGTCGAAGCGCATTCCGGAGCCGTGGTAATCGTGCCTCAGAAGAACGGGGAAATAGACAAGAACGAAAACGAAAAGAACGAGGAGTGCCTGCGGGAACCGATGCCGCTGCGATGCCAGGGTGAAGTGCCTTACGCCTATCCGACGATTGTGTCGCAGGTCGACCTGGCGGTGCGGCAATATTCAAAGCGCGCGATCCCGGCGGAAACCATCGACCTGATCCTGGTCGATGGCGGCATCAACGATTACGGCGCGCCAAAAATACTCTTGCCGTTTCTGGGCGGCAACGTCGCTGACAAAGCAGAAGAACATTGCCACGAGCCGATGAAGAAGCTGCTGACCAGCGCCCATGCTGCTTTTCCGAATGCGACGATCGTAGTGGCCGGCTATTTTCCGCTGGTTTCGAAGGATACACACCTCATCGCTACGATCTTCAAAACCATTAAGGATGTTTTTCCCAAACAGGAAGTCAATTCGAAAGACAAGCAGGCGATTATGGAATCGGACCCGGAAGAAATGAAGAAAGCCTCGGCAAAGCCGAAGAAGGCCAGCAGCATATTCGAGACTCTGCCGGAACGATCGCTAAAGTGGAGAGATGCTTCAAACAAATGGCTGAACAAAGCAGTTCAGGAATTCAATGATGCGCAAACGGCCAGCGGCGGCAAAGCGGCCGCAATTTTTGCCGGCGTAACATTCGCCGATGAAAATGCCTATGCCGCCTCGCATAGTTTTCTCTGGCAACTGGGCGCAAAGGATGCGACTCCCTTTGAATGTCCGGATTTCCAGGGAGCGATTGGGGCGCTGTTGCAGAACCTGGTGGTTAACGATCAGCAGCAGGCCATCAGACCCTGCATGTGCATTCGCGCGGGCCGGGGAGATGACGGGCACGGTATTTCGTGTATGCGCGCCGGCGCCTTTCATCCCAACGTATTGGGTGCGCAAGCTTATTTCGAGGCCATCAAAAAACAGTTGGATTCACTGCGCGCAAATGGGAGCTTTAAATTATGACCGCTACCAGCGCTGCTGAAGTCATCGCGCACCGCGGCGGTAATGGTGAACGGCCAGGCGAAACCATGCTCGCCTATCACCACGCTAAGAGCCTCGGCGTAGACGTGCTGGAAATGGACGTCTACCTGACCCGGGACGGTCACCTGGTCCTGATGCACGACAAGCTGGTCCAGGGCACGACCAACGGCGAAGGACATGTCTGGGAATTTACCCTGGCGCAGATTCAAGAGTTGAATGCCGGTTATTACTGGGCCGCGCCGGACGGAACGTTTCCCTACCAAAAAGATCTGTCAAAACTGCCGCCCGATCTCCGGACCGAACTGCGCGTGCCGAGTTTGGCAGAAGTGTTTTCTGAGTTTGGCGACATGCGCATGATTGTCGAAATGAAGCCCGCCAAAGACTCGCCGGCTGAGGCGCTTTGGAACCTGATTCAGAAATTCGATCTGACCCGCAAAGTGCAGGTCGCGTCCTTCTGGCATAGTTACATAACCGAATTTCGGAACCGCTCGGGCGGCGCGGTACCCACGTCTACTTCATGGGAAGAGTTTGGCGAACTGCTGCTGGGATTTCATGGCTTTGAGAAACATCCGGTGAGGCCGACCGTGGCCGACTCACCGCACTGGTTGTTGGACGCGGGTCGGGTTGACAGTCTACATGAGCACGGCTACGAGGTGCAGGCCTGGACCGTAAACAAAATTGCAGATATGGATCGGATGATTGCTTTAGGAGTGGACGGCATTATCACCGACTATCCCTGCGCCCTTTTGCAGCGATTGCAGCGGCGATCGCAAACCTGCGAAATCCTGCCGGAGTAAACCACAAACTAGTCGTTGACTTTCAGCACTGCCAGAAATGCTTCCTGCGGAATGTCCACGCGGCCGACCTTCTTCATGCGCTTCTTGCCTTCCTTCTGCTTCTCGAGCAGTTTGCGTTTGCGCGTGATGTCGCCGCCGTAGCATTTGGCCAGGACGTTCTTGCCCAGTGCTTTAACGGTCTCGCGGGCGATGACCTTGTTGCCGATGGCCGCTTGAATCGGCACTTCGAACAGCTGGCGCGGGATCAACTGCTTCATCTTTTCGGCCAGGGCCCGGCCGCGGGTCTGCGCCGTTTCCCGATGCAGGATCAGCGACAGCGCATCGACCGGTTCAGCGGCAACCAGAATGTCGAGCTTCACCAGATCGCTTTCCCGGTAATCAATGAATTCGTAATCGAGCGAAGCATAACCGCGCGAAACCGATTTCAAACGATCATAGAAATCGAGCATGATCTCGTTCAGCGGCAACTCGTAGGTCAGCATCACGCGATTGGCCGCGATGTACTCGAAGCCTCTCTGCGTGCCGCGCTTTTCTTCCAGCAAAGGCAGGATGCCGCCGAGATATTCATCCGGCGTAAGGATGACCGCTTTGATCATCGGCTCTTCGATTTTCGAGATGCGCACTGACTCGGGCATCTTTGCGGGCGAGTCGATTTCACTCGTGACGCCATCGGTCGTGGTCACCAGGTAACGCACGTTCGGCGCGGTCGTAATCAAATCAAGATCGAATTCGCGCTCGAGCCGCTCCTGCACAATTTCCATGTGCAGCAAACCGAGAAAGCCGCAACGGAAACCGAAGCCCAGCGCCGCGGACGTTTCGGGTTCGTAAAAGAAGGAGGCGTCGTTCAGCCGCAGCTTGTCGAGCGCATCGCGCAGGTCTTCGTATTGATCGGCATCGACCGGATAGAGACCGGCAAAGACCATCGGCTTGACTTGCTGAAAGCCGGGGAACGGTTGCCTGGTGGGCCGCGCGGCTTCGGTGATCGTGTCGCCAATCTGCACGTCGGCGACCGCTTTGATCGAAGCCGTGAGAAACCCGACCTCGCCCGGGCCCAGTTGATCGATGGGCGTGGGCCGCGGCCGGTTCACTCCCAGCGTGTCGACCAGATAGTCGCGGTTGGTGCTCATGAAGCGCACTTTAATTCCCGGACGAATGATGCCGTCGATGACCCGGAACAGTACGATCACGCCCCGGTACGAGTCGTACCAGGAATCGAAGATCAGGGCCTTGAGCGGCGCCTCCTGATTTCCTTTCGGCGGCGGCACGTCGCGTACGATGCTTTCCAGCACCTCATGCACGCCCTCACCGGTCTTGGCGCTGGTCAGCACCGCGTTGTGCGTGCCCAGACCGATGAAGTGCTCGATCTCTTCAATCGCCTTTTCAGGTTCTGCGCCCGGCAGATCGATCTTGTTAATGACCGGAATGAGTTCGAGATTGTTTTCGATGGCCAGGTAAGTATTGGCCAGCGTCTGGGCCTCCACCCCTTGTGAAGCGTCGACCACCAGCAAGGCGCCTTCGCAGGCCGAGAGCGAGCGTGACACTTCGTAAGAGAAGTCCACGTGGCCGGGTGTGTCGATCAGATTAAGAATGTACTTCTGTCCGTCCTGGGCCTGGTAGTCGAGGCGCACCGCGTGCGCTTTGATAGTGATGCCGCGCTCGCGCTCCAAATCCATATCATCGAGCACCTGCGCCGCCATCTCGCGCTGCGAGAGCGCGCCGGTCAACTCGAGCAGCCGATCAGCCAAAGTCGATTTGCCGTGATCGATGTGCGCGATGATCGAGAAGTTGCGGATGCGCGAGATTGTCATAAAAGACTTTTCCAGTCCGAAGCCTTTATAACAAATGGGATGCGCAACCGCACGTGGCGATGAATCGGCTTTGGCCCAAAAGCCCTTTTCTGCTCCCCTTCACATCGGTCTATAGCCGGGTGTCATACGGTGCACCAAATCGGAAACCGTTTAAATGGCAATCATATAGTTGACTCACCAGTCCGCGGAGCGGACGATGGCATAAAGCCTGGAGCGTAAGCCCCAGGATCAATCGCAGAAAGAATTCGAGCCCGCGGAGCGGGCGACAGCCCATTGCAGTCAACGTAGCGCCCACCGCCAGGGCTGTCGCCCGCTCCGAGGGCTCATTGTTCCGAAATGTCCGTATTCCTGGGGTTCCTCCCGATAAATCGGGATTCACCCCAAGGCTTTACGCTGTCATGCGCTCCGCGCACTGAGCATCAGCTGAGTCAACTATATGACTGCCGTTTAACGGTTTCCCTGGTTGTCTGGGAATTCCTACACCGGCTAAAGCCAGGTGTGAATGAGAGGTTACGTTTTGAGTCCTACTTTTAGAGGCAAAGCGGATTGAATCAATGGAAGTTGTATTGCAGCTCCATCCACATCGAGACGGGACGGCCGTCTTTGACTGCCGGTGTGAATTGAATTTTATCGGCCGCCTGGATTGCGCTATCGGTGAGCCCGTAGGGTAATCCGGTAATCACATGCACATTTCTGACATGCCCGGTCGCATCAAATACGCAGCGCAGGACGACCGTGCCGGTGATCGCGTTCTTTCTGGCTTCCTTGGTGTATTTCGGCGTGGGTTTCTTCGTAACGCGAACCTTCTGATCTACTTCCTTCCCGGGATAAATCGGGGTTCCATTGCCATCCAGTGGCGGCGCCTTCGGGTCGGCGCCCGTGCCGCCGCCGTTCTGAGGCGCTTGCAACGACGGCGGATCAGGCGGCGGAGTTTTGGCGGCTCCCGACTGCGCGAACACAGCCGGCACGCCTATTAATACAATGGCCAGGACCAGTGAAGCGCGGAAAAGTTGGTGGCGCATTTAGCCAATCGCTTTCTTGTTGTCGATTTGCGCGCGCTGCAGCTTGCCGCTGTAATCGACGTAGATCGATTTCCATTCCGAGAAGATGTCGAGCACCTGCGTGCCGGCTTCGCGATGGCCGTTGCCCGTGCCCTTGGTGCCGCCAAATGGCAGATGAACTTCGGCGCCGATGGTCGCGGAGTTGATGTAGAAGATGCCGGTGTAGGTTTCATTCATCGCATGAAAGGCCCGGTTTACATCCTGCGTGTAGATCGCCGCCGACAGTCCATAGCGGACGCCGTTGGCAATTTCGACGGCTTCATCCAGTGACTTGGCCGGAATGACTGAGGTAACGGGTCCAAAGATTTCTTCCTGCGCGATGCGCATGTCCGGCGCCACGTCAGTGAAGACTGTCGGTTGGATGAAGTACCCGTGCGCGTAGTCGCCCTTCGTCAAGCGCTTTCCGCCGCAGGCGAGCGTGGCCCCGTCTTCGTTTTCACCGATGTCGAGGTAACGCATGATCTTGGCCACCGCGTCCTCGTTAATCACCGGGCCAACGTCGACCGATCGGTCGGCGCCGTTGCCAACGCGCAGTTGCTTCGCGCGCTCAATCAGCTTGCTGCTGAATTTCTTGTAGACTTTTTTGTGAACGATGAGCCGCGAGGAAGCGGTGCAACGCTGGCCCGAGGTGCCGAATGCGCCCCAGACAGCGCCTTCGACGGCGTTATCGACGTCGGCATCGTCCATGATAATGATGGCGTTCTTGCCGCCCATCTCCAACGAGCAGATCGCATTGCGTTCCGCGCAGGCGTAGGCCACGGTGCGGCCGGTTTCAGTCGAACCGGTGAAGGAAATCAGGCGTAGCGACGGGTGCGCCGAGATGCGCGCGCCCGCGGTCTCGCCGTAACCCGTGACGAGATTGACCACCCCCGGGGGCACGCCGGCTTCTTCACAGGCTTTCACCAGGTTGTGAGTCGAGAGCGGCGTATCTTCGGCGGGTTTGATTACCACGGTATTGCCGCAGACGAGCGCCGGCATCAATTTCCATGACGGAATCGCCATCGGAAAATTCCAGGGCGTGATTAAGCCGCAAAGACCCACCGGCTGCCGCACGCACATGGCAAACTTGTCGGGCATCTCGGCCGGCGTCGTAAAGCCATGGAGGCGGCGGCCCTCGCCCGCGGCGTAGTAGGTGCAATCGATTGCTTCCTGCACGTCGCCGCCGGCTTCCTTCAGGACCTTGCCCATTTCGCGCGTCATGTCCCGCGTGTGCGTTTCTTTGTCGCGCATCAGGATTTCGCCGACCCGGAAAAGAATTTCGGCGCGCCGGGGCGCGGGTGTCAGCCGCCATCCGTTGAAGGCTTCTGCCGCCGCCGCCACCGCGGCATCGACATCGGCTTCGCTGGATGCCGGAAAGCGGCCGATGACGTCGCGAGTGTCGGCCGGGTTGCGATTCTCAATCGAGTCGCCGCTGCGGCTGGCAATCCATTTGCCGCCGATATAGTTTTTGAAGCTCTGAGTTTGTTTGGTGTGGTTAGAGCGCGATTGAGTGGCGAGCGCTTTCTTTGCTTGGACCATAGCGTTGAAGAAGTCGGAGATCGGAAGTCAGAGATCAGAAGTCGGAAGTCAGACGTCGGAAGTCAGACCGAGACAAACGGTTTCTCCGATTTCTGACTTCTGATCTCTGACCTCTGACGTCTGTCTTCCGTCTTCCTACTGATAAGTAAACTGCACGATGCGCGACATGATCCGGTTTTCGGGACGGAAGTATCGGGACAGATTCAGCACCACGGGGTCGCCGGGTTTCAGCGAATCGATGACGCGCTGGAAGTCTGCCAGGCTGTTTACCGGAATCCGATTGATGCGGGTGATGACTTCACCCTCGCCGGGCCGCGTAGAGTCGGGCAGATCGGCGACGAGACCATTGGGGTCCACGTCTTTCACCATCAGCCCCTTGACCCCATTCAAGTGATTGTCTTCGATCATCTTGGTGGTGAGTTCCGCCAGCGTCAGACCAAGTCGCGCGGTGTTACTCTTTTCCTTGTCGGTCTTCTCGCGGGGCGCTACTTCATTATCGCGGGACATTGACTCTGAACGATCGGCCAGCGCGGCGGTGACCGTATGCCGTTCCAGTTTGCCATCGACATCGCGCAACAAAGTCAGACTCACGGTCTCACCGACGTTGGTGGCCGCCACCTTGGCGATTAAATCGTTCGAGTCCTGCACCGGCTGCCCGTTGAGTTCTATAATCACGTCGTTCAGCTGGATACCGGCCTTGGCCGCCGGGGTCACC
>Ga0126383_10000155_pt1 | contig 34046 bp, 45 predicted proteins | sample PanSoiMetPlot_35_FD_96882 | JGI IMG/M metagenome (GOLD analysis project Ga0126383, IMG submission 96882) | Tropical forest soil microbial communities from Panama - MetaG Plot_35 | ecosystem: Environmental > Terrestrial > Soil > Tropical forest > Bulk soil | place: Panama | collected 2016-02-17 | reverse complement strand
TGCCGATCGTGCGAGCCGATCCAGATCGCGCAGCGGCGTTTCGTCGACAAAGACGTGCTGAAAGCGAAATATCCCGACTTCGCCGACGATATCGACCGCGCGCATCTGAAAGACCCGTCGTGGACAGTGCTGCAAAAGCTCGAGCCGAACCAGATCATTGTGATCGAAGCGTGGCATCTGAAGTCGCAGCGGCGCGTGGTCGCCATCGATACCGCGACGCTGACCGACGAGAAATATACGCGCGACTTTTTCCCGTTCGTCACCTTCCGCTGGGTGCAGCGCTTGACCGGCTTCTACGGTTGCGGGCTCGCCGAAGAGCTCGTCAGCTATCAGTTGGCCGTCAATCGCACGAACGACAACATTCATCTATCACACGCTTTGTTCGCCAATCAACGGCTCTTCGTGCACAAGTCCGATTTGCTCCTGACCAATAAGCTCGACGACGATCCGAGTAAGGCGATCCCCTATTCGTCGAAGCCGCCGATCCTGCCGACGTGGCAAGCCGTCAAGCCCGAGATCTATCAATACAAGGAGCAACTCAAAGCAGATGCGCAACGCTATTCCGGCATCCCGGATATGGCCGCGCGCAGCATGAAACCCGTCGGGCTCGATAGCGGCGCGGCGCTTCGTGAGTGGACCGATATCCAGGCGAGCCGCCTGACGACCCAGAAAGCCGAGATCGAGCGGCTAAAGATCTGCGCCGCGCGCATGATCATCGCCCTGGCTAAGGAGCTTTACGGGCGCAATCAAGACGTAACGGCTTTTTGGAATTCCCGGAACCTCGCCAAAAAAATCAAGTGGAGCGAAGTCGATCTCGACGAAGATATGTACGTACTTCGCATCGAGCCGGCGTCGGCTCTGTCGCGAACCCCGGCCGGTATGCGCCAGCTCGCCATCGAGCTCGCCAATACCGGCGCCTTGCAGCCGGAGGAGATTCTTCGACTGTGGGGGATCCCGGACGTCGAGCGGGCCCTCGACGTGGCCACCGCTGCGCTCGAGGATATCGAGGCCGAGATCGAGGATCTCTATGACGGGATCTGGCGGCCGCCGGAACCGTTCATGGATTTGCACATGGGTATCGCTCGAGTGCAGTCGGCGTATTTGATGGCCCGTCGCTCCGGCGCGCCGCCCGACATCCTCGACCTCTTGCAGATGTGGATGGTACGCGCGCAGCAACTTCTCCCGTCTGCGCAGGCCCCGCAGCAGGTCGGGATGGCGGCCGTGCCGTATCAAGCCGGCATCGGCGCGCCGGCCGGCCCGGTTGCCGGGCCACCGCCTGGCGCCGCTCCGGCCCCGCAGAATGCGCCGCCGCCGGCCCCGGCGCAAGCCGCCTAACGAGGAGTTTCTATCATGGCAGATGAAGCAGCGGCTCCGGCCGCAACGCCGACCCCTACGCCAACGCCGACCCGTTCGCATGTCGTCAGTAGCCTTATTGACGCCGCCGCGAAGTCCTTTCAGCCCGTCGAGGGAGCGGCGGCGCCGGCATCGGCTGCGACCCCCGAGCAAGCGCCGCCGCTCCCATCGACCCCCAACGCCCCGGCCACAGAAGCAGCGCTCGCCGCCGAGGACACCGCGTCGGCTTTGATTCGGCAGAAAAACCAACTGGCCGACGCGCGCAAAGCTTTGGACGTCGAGCGTTCCAAATGGCGTCAGGAGCAAGCCGAACACACGGCTCGCATCCAAGCCATGGAGAAAGCCTTCCAGGACTTCGAGGCTGACCCGGCCGCGTTCGCCAAAGCGCACGGCACGAAGCGCTCGCTCTTCGACCTAGCGCGGGATCTGTACATCGAAGATGCGCAGATCGACAAGCTCCCGCCGGAGCAAGCGGCGCCGATCAAGGCCGAGCGCGAGCTCATGCGGCTCCGGCGCGAGCAAGAGAAGATGATGGCCGAGCTCCAGCGCACGCAAATGGAGCAACGCCTTTCGATGTACCGCGGCCAGCTATCGGCCGGGCTTTCGTCGCTTGGCGACAGTACGCCGCTCGTCAAGGCTCTCGCCGCGACAAACCCGGGCATGGTCGTCGCGCAGATGGAACATATCGCCGGCGAGCTCGCGCTAAAGCGCCCCGAGCTCGGCCCGCAAACCGCCGGGCAACTGGCGCAGATCCTCGAGCCACAGCTTCACAAACAGCTCGAGGACACCAGCGAGCAATTTAAGTTTTTCTTTGAGAAAAAGTTCAAGCCGGTGCCGGCCGTGCCGCCCGCGAATCCCGCCGCGGCCGCGGTTAGCAAGACGCAAGCGGCGGCGCCGTCGCTTTCCAAAGACCTGACGCCGGCGACGCCGGCGCGCTCCGGCAAGCTGTCGCTCGAGGAGCGCATTGCGCTCGCGGCGCGTGCCCTCGATGGTCAAGCATGAGCCTCGTCGATCTCATCGGCTCGTTTGCGCCGCAAAGCGCCAATCCCCCGCTCGCGACCTATAACGGCCAGGCCTTTAGCGTCATGCGTACGAGTGCCGGAACCTACTTGCTCAAATTCTTTGAGCCGTTCGTCGAGCTCTGCGGCGGCTCGGCGCAAATCCAGCTGCACACACCGGTAAACGTCAAGGCCGTGATCGGCGACTTTACCCCGGCCAGCGACGGAGTGACCGCAAGCTTATTGATTTACAACATGTCGGCGACGATCCCGCAAGACATCGCGCCGGACCCACAGAATCGCATTCTGTTTCATTTGCTGCTGCGCAGCGATTAAGCGTTTAGACAATCTCAATGGGTCGCGGAATTAGGGAGGTTCCGCAATGGCGTCCGTAGGCCTGACCGAATATGCAAATATGCTTAAGATTTTGTACCCCGACGGTGAGGTACAAAATGCAGCCCTCCATGACACCGTCTTTGCCAAACGGGTTAACAAGGTTAACGACTTCTACGGCGATTCGATCAAGTGGCCCTTGCCATACGCCAACGGCGCGGGCCGGTCGGCCGTCTTTGCCACCGCGCAGTCAAACGCATCGGCGCCGCTCTATGCCGGTTGGCAGCTTCGGCGCAAGCGCGATTACGTCGTTTGGCAGATCGATCTCGAGACGCTGCACGCGTCAGAGAAAGATCGCGGGGCGTTTGCCGCGGCGCAAAAGAACCTCGCCGATATGCATCTCGCCGAGATTGGCCGCTCCTTCTCCGTCGGTCTTTACGGGTCGAGCGGCGGCGGCATCGGGCAGATCGCGGTCGGCGGCATCTCGTCGGCGACCGCGACGCTCACCTATCCGCACGACACGCGCAACTTTTACAAGGGCCAAAAGATCGACGTCAGCGCCGCCAATGATTCGACGGCGGCGGCGCGCGCCGGCTCGCCCCTGACGGTGCTTTCTGTCTCGTACGCCGCCGGCACCGTGACGTTTACCGCGGGCATTGTGGCTACCGTCGCCGGCGCCATTCCCGGCGATTACTTTATTCAGCAGGGCGATGAAGCGGCGAAAATCAGCGGGCTCTCCGGGTGGGTCCCGCTTGCGGCACCGTCGGCCACGACTTGGCAGGGCGTCGATCGCACCGCCGACCCCGAGCGGCTTGCGGGCTGGCGCGTGAACAATCCCAACGGCGATCCGGGCGAGAATCTCATTACCCTAGGCGAGTACGTCGCCATCGGCTCGCCGGGGCCGAACCAGATCGTGCTGATTAACCCGGCCAACTACGGAACGCTTCTTAAGTACCTTTCGTCGAAGATCATCTACCAGCGCACCGGGACGCAGGATTCTCAGGGCCGATTCATGATCGGCGGTACCGGCGTGGTCGTCGCCCTGTCGTCGGGCATTGCCGAGATCGTCGTCGATCCCGACTGCCCCGGCGGCGTGGGTTGGCTCCTCGACGAGGACACTTGGCAGTTTCACTCCTTGCGCGAAGTCCCGCACCTCGTCGCCGAGGATGGTCGCGATTCGCTGCGCGGTGCGACCAGCGACACGATCGAAGTCCGCGCCCGGTATTGGGGCGATTTGCTATGCACCAATCCGCACCGTAACGGCATCTTCGCGCTCAACGCCTAGGAGGATCCTATGTCCAAGATCCTTCAACCGCTCGCCGTCGCTGGCAACGATCTCATCATCCTTGCCGGCTCGTTTCTGCCGAACGGCGGCAGCCAACCGGTAACCACCGGCTTTACCAACAGTCAGGAATTCTTCTCGATCACCCGGACCGGCGCCGGCGCCTTCCTCATCAAATTCGTCGAGAGTTACGCGCAACTCGTGTCCAAGTGGGCCGATATCGCGCTGACGGGTGTCCTGGATCTCAAGCCGCAATGGGGCGCGTATACCGCCGCGACCTGGGCACCGTTCGTCAACGCCCAAATTGTGCTCAATATCCTAGCCGTCGCCACGCCGACGGACATCGCGGCCAATGCCGCGAACCGGGTGAGCTTCGGTTTCATCTTCCGCCGGACGTCGGTGCAGACGTGAGCAAGATCGCCAACCCGATTCTGGCCGTCGGGCACGATCTGGTTTTGGTGTGCGGGTCCTTTCGCCCGAACGGCAGCAGCAATCCGACGGTGATCATCCAAACGCAAGAGTGGTTCACCCTGGTTCGCACCAACGTCGGCATCTACACGATCACCTTCATGGAAGGTTACCCGAGCCTAATCGGGAAATGGGCCGATATCGCTATGTCGACGCCCACCGACCTCAAGCCGCAATGGGGCGCGTATACCGCCCCCGACCCGTCGACGGCTACCCGGGCTAGCATCGTGCTCAACATCTTGGCTCTCGCGGTTCCGACCGACATTGCCGCGAATGCCGCCAACGTCGTCTCGTTTGGCTTCCTCTTCCGCAAAACTAGCTACTAGGGGGCAACGATGGCCGACCCGAAGAAAGCGTTACTCATGGTGCTAGGCAAGCCCAAAGCTCCTGATGTTGGCGCGCCGCCGGTCGGCTCGCCCGACGAAGAGCCGGCGGACAAGGGCGACGACGGCGACGAGGGCGACGAGGGCAATGGTCAATACGACGACGATTTGAAAGTCGCCCTTACCGACTTCGCCGCGGCTCTCGGCGTGACCGTTCATGACCCCGACAAGGCGATCGAAGCCTTCAAGACCATGCACGACTTATGCAACCGCGCCGAGGAAGCCGAGGGAACGGGTGAGAGCTAGATGGCCCGGACCTATACCCTAGCGCAGATTCGCGATCGGGTTCGCGAGCTCGTCGACGCCGAGCAAATGCGCGCTTTATCCGATCTCGAGCTCAATAAGCGCATCTCGTCGTCGTACGCGCGCTATTACGCGAAGCTCGTGGCGCCGGGTCTCGGCTTCCCGCCGGAGACGACGCAGACGATAACCGCGCTTGCCGGGGTCGATACCTATACGCTGCCGAGCGATCATTTTTCGACGCAGCGGGTCGATTACTTCCAGGGATCGCTTTGGCATCCGCTTTGGGAGATCGATATCCGCGAGATCCACACGATACAGCTTGGTACCTATGGTGGGTATTCGCTTTGTTACCGCCTGGCCGGCGGCAATCTGATCCTCTATCCCGCGCCGATGGTCGGCGGCACCTATCGGCACATCTACATCGCGCCGCCGGCCGATCTCATCAATGACACCGATGTGCTCGACGGGGTTTGTGGTTGGGAGGAAGCCGTCGTCCTCGACGCCGCGATCCGTGCCGTCATGAAATGGGAAGGCGAGACGACGGATTTGCGGCTCGAACGCAAGGAGCTCGACGAGCGGATCGACGCCGAAGTTCAAATGCGGTCGCTCAATCGGGCGAAGCGGATCGTCTTGACCATGCGGCACCGCCGCGCCGGCTGGTACGGCGATGGCGATTACTACGGCCAGTTCGGGGCATGGGACCCGGCCGATTGGTGGCCTTGGCGATGACCGGCCGCATTGGGCAAACCATGCGCACGGCGCAGGCGGAGGTTCTCAAGGGTAGTCCGACCGCTACGTATTGGGATCAGCGGCGCGCCTGGGATCGCGAGGTCAAGGAAGCGCTGGAAGCGACGACCATCGACGGCGTTACCCTGACGCATGCGACGCTATCGAGCCCGACAATCGCCACGCCGACGATTACCTCGCCGACGATAACCGGCGGCACGCTAACCAGTCCGACGATCTCCGGCGCGTCACTGACCGGCGCGACGACGGCCGTAGCGCCGATCGTGGTCACGACGGCTGGCGCCAAGCTTCTGGACATGGACGGCGCCGCATTCAACTGCATGGACTGGCGCAACGCCAACGGTCTGGTTTTCAGTTTCGTCGTCGGGTGGGTGAACGGTGCGGCCGCCGGGAGCTCAATTAGCCGGCGGCTTATGGGAGGGATCCCGCTGCCGGTCGGCCAGACATTCTCGAAAGTCGTCTTCTATGTTCACGGCGATGCGGCCATCGTGATCACGGTGCAAGTCATCGTCCGCACAACCGCCGGTGTGATCACAAGCATCGCGTCGACGACCAGCGCACTCGCCGGCACGGATCAGACGCTGACCCTGACTTTCACCAGTCAGACGATCGGCGGAGCGGCAGGGAGCCATTACCTCGACGTCGATATGCCTCCGAACGCCGGTCAAACCCTGCGCATGTATAGTGCTGAGGTCTACGTGTAACGATGCCCGTCCCAACCGCACCGCTGCCCACCGTCGGCGTGACCATTGGCCCGACCTGGGCCAGCATGGTCAATACGGCGATCCTCGAGCTCCAAACCTTGGTCACAGGACTGGAGACGGCGCCGGATCCGACGACGGTCAAGAAGTCGGTTAACTATCAGGTGACGACGACGGACACGCGGCTGATTGCTTCGGGGGGCAGCGGCGCCTTGACCTTTACCTTGCCACTTTCCCCGGTGCAGGGTCAGCGGATCGAATTCGGCAATCACAATGCCGCCTTCAACCTGACCATCGCCAGGAACGGACAGACGATAAACAACGTCGCCGCCGATCTGACCCTGACGCAAGACAAGGGCTGCATCTTGTATTTTATCTCGGGTAGCGGCTGGTACACCCTCGGTCAGCTCTAATGCCAGGCCAAAGGCTGCAAGAGCCCTTTCAGTGGGCAAAGGTGCCGATCCCGTTCGTCGGCGGGGTTGATACGCGCACCGACCGCAAGATCGTCGCTGCGCCGAAGCTCGGGCTCCTTGAAAACGCCGTCTTTGTCACGCCGGGATCCTTGCGCAAGCGGTACGGCTATAAGATGCTTGCCAATCTCGCGCTCGATGTCTCCAATTGGTATTATTACGACCAGCCGATCACCAATGCGCATTTTCTCATGACCCGGCAGGATTCGCTGTGGATGCGGGGCGCGGTGGATGTGCATTCGTACTCGCCCGATCGGCAAAGATGGCAACGTGAGGCGCAAATCCCGGATGCTCGGGTGACCTATGGTAATCGGGTCTTTCCGTCGCAGAGCGCCGGAACGACGGCATACGCGGAAAACCCTGAGCGGGCGACGACCAACGGGATCACCCTTCTCGCGTTCGACAACCGTCTCGCGGGTGTCAATGCACAGATTACGCAAATTTTTACCGATGTCAATGGGACCGAGCTCGGCCGATCGACGGTAGCGGGGAGAATCCCGCGCGCCGCGGTGATCGATCAATATATCGTTTTGTTTTATCTCGATAGTACCTTCGGCAAGTTGTCGGCGATAATCTATGACACCAACACGTTTCACGCGGGGCGTCCGCTGACTGCTGTCAACGTCGTCAATATTGTGACCGACGTCAACACGATGGATGCGATTACCTACGACGTCGATGGTTCGCCGTTTAAGGATCGCATCCTCGTCGCGTATAACTCATCCGCGGCGACCAGCGTAAAGCTTTTCTACTTCAAGTCTGATGGAACCGTCGACCCGGGCGGCATCACAATCACCACGGCTTTCGCGCCGGCTTGCGTCGCGTGCGCGGCCGAGCCGTCGACGGGTAACGTGATGGTGGTCTGGTCGATGACCGGCACCAACCGGACCGACGGGCAGATGTTCAATTCGGTGTTCACGGGCCTTTTTGTCCAAACTTCCTTGGCGACGCCGACGGGAAATCCGGCTTTCGAAAATGTCGCTTGCGTTTTCCGCGATCCGACCATCGCCGAGATTTTCTCCGATCACTATGTCTTGGGCGGGTCGTGGATCGACTGGGCTTCGCTCACGACTGGCGGCAGCAAGACGCAATACGCGGCATGGGCGCGGGGCGACATGATCGCGTCCAAGCCATGGTCGGCAAATGGGTACGTGCATATCCTGGTCTACAAAGACGCCGAGAAGGTCGCTCTGCAAAAGACGATCTTTCATCTGGTGTCGAATACGATTACCTTCCCGTTGCCGTGCACGCTAGGCGCCTATTATCCGGCCGAAGCCATCGGCGTCGCTGCATTGGATCGGGTCAAGCCTTGCCGCGTCGATGTGGTCGACACGGTCGCATGGATAACCCCCATGCTGGCGAATGCCGCCTTTTTCGCCTATAGCGGCATGATCGGGATCGATTCTTCGGGGGTTACGCCTTGCTTTGGTGAGGCGGGAGATTCGACGTATTTCGTCGGCTCTAGCCTTTGGATGATTGATGGGACGTCGGTCACCGAAGCCGGCTTTCTCGAATTCCCGGAGATCGATAACCCGGCCGGCTTGGTGTCGACTTCGGCGAGCGGCGGAGGCCTCGTCGGCGGGCACTCCTATTCATACCGCGCGTATTACGAATGGTACTCGAACGCGGGCGAGCGGTATCAGTCGACGTGCGGCGCCGATGTGGTGGTCGCCTTGCCCGGCGGTAACGACACGATCCAGATCATTTGGCCATCTTTGCGGCGCACCAACAAAACCAACGTGACCTTGGCCGTCTATCGGACGCTCGCCGATGGGACGATCTTTCATCGGGTGGCGACGGCATTTAACGATCCCACGGTCGACACAATAACCGTAAGCGATGGCGTTTCTGATACCACCGCGTCGACTGCCGCGATCGATTATCGCTCGAGCTCGCCCCCCGAGCTCTCGAACATCGCACCGCCGCCGGGCAACGTGCTATGCATGGGCAACACGCGAGCGTTTCTCTCAGGGTGCGAAGACGTGAACCTCATCGTCGCGTCGAAGCTGCGCGGATTCGGCGAAGCGCTAAACTGGAATCCCGCGCTGCAGATCCGGCTACCGGAAGGCGATGGCCCGGTCACCGCGCTGGCGACCCTCGGCGATTCGGTCCTCGCCTTTCGCTTGAAGGCGATCTATATCATCGGCGGCGACGGCCCCGACAACGTGGGTCAGAACGGGTCGTTCATGCAGCCGCGCATCATTTCCCAAGATATCGGCTGCGTTGCTCCCAATGCGATCGTGCGGACGCCGAACGGCCTGATCTTCAAGAGCCTAAAGGGTCTGTATCTTCTCGGCGGCGACCTGTCGATAATCTACATCGGTGCGGATGTCGAGGGCTATAACTCGGTCGCGGTGACCGCCGCGGTCGCGATCCCCGATCGGCACGAAGCCCGGTTCACTCTTGCCGACGGGCATACGCTGCTTTTTGACTATCTTGCTCGGCAGTGGTCGGTGTTCACCGTCGGCGGCTTGCATGCCGTCTTGTGGCAAAACCGGCATACATATCTGCCGGATGCGACCGGCGGGGCGCGCGCCGAGACCATCGGCGCCTACCTCGACGACGGCGCGTCTTACGGATGGGCCCTCGAGACGGCATGGCTCCACGTCGGCGAAAACCAGAATCACCAGAGAGTGCGCAAGATCCAGCTCCTGGGCGAATGGATGGGAAATCACTCGGCGCTTGTCCGCATCGCCTACAATTACGAGCTGGCATGGAGCGATTCGATTTTCGTCGATGTCTCGGCGGTGATAAATGGCGAGCACTACGGCGACGACGTCGTTTATGGGGGGTATGTCTCGGGCGTCGGCGGCATCTACGGCGGCAACGTCGGAGCTGGCTCGCTCGGCTTGGTGTCGACGAGCGTTTACCAGATCAAACTGATGCCGCGGCGCATGCGCTGCATGTCGATCAAAGTTCGATGGGAGGAGCAAGCGCGCCGGGACCCGGCCGGAGCGATCTCCTATCCATGGCTCGAGGGAGCGCGGCTGAACGAGCTCGCTTTCGAGATCGGGCTTCGCGGCGGGCTTTGGTCGCCGGGCGTCGATCGGACGTTCGGCGGAGGGACTACCTAATGGCGTACGGCTTGTCAGACCCGCGGGTCGCTTCGCCGCAGATGACCCCGCAAACGGCTCCGCAAACAACTATCGTCGGTAGCAATCCTTCCGACAACCCAAAGACCTATCGCCCGGACGCCGGTCGAAGCATGACCGACGACGAGTATGCCACATGGCAAACTTCCCAACGGCAGTCGGCGACCGGTGATCCGCGCACCGCACCGGGCATCGGTCAACCGCAACCGATCTCGGATTCGCGAGCGTACGACGCTCAGGGACATTACCGACCCGGAACGGATCCGGCCGCACAAGCGCCGACGGCTCCGGCTGCTCCGGCTGCTGCCGCCGCTCCGCCGAGCGGCCCCGGATACACGCCGATTGACCCGTCGCTCTATGGCCTGCCGTACGGCGAGGATATCATGCGCGGGCTGCAGAGCCGCGTCGGCAATGTCCTCGGGCGCGATCCGACCACTGACCCATTCTACCAACGGCAATCGGCACTAGCCGATATGATGCAGCGCTACGCGACGGGTCAGGAATCCGTCTCGCAACTGCAGCTGCGCCAAGCTGCCGACGCCAACATCGCGCAACAGATGGCAATGGCCGCCAGCGCGCGCCCGGGACAGGCGCAATTGGCGGCCCTGACCGCGGCGCAAAACGCCGGCACCATCAATACCCAACTCGCCGGGCAATCGGCGCTTGCCGGGATCCAGGAGCGCGCCGCGGCCCAAAACGCCCTATCGGGGCTCCTCGGCACGACGCGAGGGCAGAATCTGCAGTTTGGGTCGCAACAGGATCAGGCCTTTCAGCAGGCGATGGCGCAAGGCCTGGCCACGTCGCAACTCATGCAGCAGGGCAACATGGGCTTTGCAGGGGCGAGCTCGGCGCAGGAGCTCGCGTATAAGCAATTGGCGCAGCAACTCCTTATCCAGCAAATGCAAATCGCCGCACAAAAGGGAAGCCCGCTCGATGCCGGTCTGAAAGCGGCCGGCGATGCGGTGACCTGGTACCTCACGCACGGCGGCGGCGGATCGGCTCCGACTTCGAATGTGTTGCCGGGCGGCGTCGGAAATACAGGCGCGCCCTACTAGAGAAAAACCATGAACGAAGATGAATGGCGCCGGGCCCTCTTTGGGTCGACGTACCAGCTTACGCCGCCGCCTATGCAGCTTGGCGCGGCTCTCGGCTTTCAACCGTTTCAGCCGTTCACGCCGGCACCGGCACCGCCGCCACCCACGCCTGAACCGGCGCCACCGGCTCCAATCGCCGATACCGGCGAGAAGAAGCCCGAGGACGCGGATAAAGGGCTTTCGGTCGGGACATCGCCGACGGCTCCGACCGGCGCGGTTAAGCAGCAGAATAGCGGTAGTGCCGCCGGTAAGGCAATCGGTGGCGCCGCCGGCGCCGGTATCGGCTTTGCCGTCGGTGGGCCCATCGGCGCCGGCATCGGCTCGACGCTCGGCAGCTGGCTCGGGAGTTTGTTCTAATGGCGCCGACTAACCAAGATCTTCTTCGCATCCTTTATCCGGGCGTCGTGCCGCCGGCGGGCCCCGCGCCACAACTGCAAACGCCACCGTTTGATCTCGGATCGCAACCGGGTTTTCAGCCGCCGGCGATCGACGTCGGTGCGCTCCAATCCCCGACGGGGATCAATATACCGCCGCCGCCCCCGCCGGCCATTTCCGACCTCTTGCCGCAACGGCCAGCGCCGACGCCGACGCCTATGCCGCTGCAACGGCCGGTGGCGCGCGCCGCGGCGCGTGGCATGGCGATACCGTCGCTCGGCCAGACACTGCAGATGATGGGGCAGGCGAGCGAAGAGGAGCGGGCCGGCATCCGCGCCGAAGCCGCAGCGAAAGCGGAGGGCATCCGGCGCGAGACCGAAGGAACGACCGCGGCAAATCTGGCCTATCGCGAGCAAATCCAGAAAGACCAAGCGATTGATCAAGAGGCCCGGGACCAAGCCCGCGCGCATATGAAAGACCTTTACGCCGAAGCGGATCAGATCGCCAACACGAAAGTCGATCCGAATCGGCTGGTCGCCAATCAGTCGACTTTGCAAAAGCTCCTCGGCGCCATCGCGATTGGCGTCGGCGGCTATGCGGGCGCGCGCACGCATACGACCAATACCGCATATGAGATCATGAACAAAGCCATCGACGACGATATCCGCGCGCAAGTCGAAGATCTTTCAAACCGGCGCGCCGGCCTCAGCGCCAAAAATACGCTCCTGCAGCAGCAAATCGCCCTAGGTCGCGACGACGCCGAAGCGCGGCATCTGACGCGCGTCGCGCTTTGGAATCTGCAGATCAATGAAGCTAAGAACTACGCGGCAGCGACGGGCTCGCCGGAGGCCATGGCCAAAGCCCAGCAACTAGAGGCGCAAGCAAAAGGCAACCTCGCCAAGGAAGCGCAAACGCTTTACAACCAGGATCACGCGAATCGGGTCGCCGATATCCATGCGCAGGCGGCGGCGGCGGGGGTCGGTCTGGAACAGAGGAAATTCGAGCTCACGAAGCGGATATACGAGGAAGCCGAGCCGAAGCGCGCCGCCGAGCTCGAAGATATCCAGGCGCAAGCCAAGGAGCGGCTCGCCGCGGCGCAAGCCAAAGCAGCTGGTAAGGGTGCGGGCGCGGGCGCCGAGCCGACGGATCCTCTTACCGTTCTCGGTGCCACGCTACCCAATGGCATGCCGGCGCGGCACGGAGAAAAGACGGTCGTCGAAAAGGCAAATATTGAACTCGCGCACCACCAAGATGTCATTGATGCCACAAAGAGAGTCGAAATGGCTCGCCGAATTTATGACAGCATGCCGGCCTCGCGCGAAAATTGGGAACGTCTCAAGAATGCCGGCGGAAATCTGGTGAAAGCCCTGCGCATCCAGATGGCCGTCAAGGGTCTTTCAAGCGAGGTCTACAAAGACATCATTGATCCAATCATGGCCGATCCTACCAGTCTCATTCATTCCGATGAGATTGCATGGCAATCATTGCGCGAAGAGCAAGAGAGAGAAGCCAATAATTACTTGCATCACAACATCAATCGCAATGCGACCTGGGTGCCGGAGCCAACGAAGGAAGAAAAAGATGCGCAAGACTTTCTCCAGTCGCAGGAGGAAGCCGCCAAGGAATCGGCGAAAGCGCAGGGTAAAGCCATGACCGGTGCCATCGCGCCGACGCGGTCGACCGGACGGGCCTTGCCTCCGCCGCCGCCGGCGGAGAGTGGGCTTGGCGTTGGGCCGCTCACGAGCCCGTTTATGACCCCGTCAATGTGGATGGGCCGATGAGCGATCCCGTTCCCGCTCCCGCCCCCGCTTCCGATCCTGTTCCCGTCGATCAAGACGAGCTCGTCCAAGGTGGCGGTCAAGTCAATATGGTCGGCCCCGGCGGCTGGCGCGGCACCGTGCCGGCTGGCGCCGTCGCCAACCTTATCGCAAAGGGATTCCGCCCGGAGACCCGCGAGGAAGTCGACGAGCGCGCCAAGCAGCAGGCCTACGGCGATAAGCCAGGTCGCGCCTTCCTCGAAGGTGTCGCGCGCAGCGGCACATTCGGGCTTTCCGATGTCTACCTCGGCCGCGATCCGGGCGTCGCCGAGCGCGCCGCGCGGAATCCCGTCTCCAAGGTCGGCGAGATCGTCGGTGCAGCCGGTGGGCTCGGTTTAACCGGCGTCGGCTCACTGGCCGAACGGGCCGGCGTTGCCGCATTCAGCGGGCCCGGGATCCTGGCGCGCGCCGGCGCCGCTGCCGTACGGACTGGTCTTGAGGGTGGCGCGATCGGCGTCGGTCAGACGATCTCGGATGTAGCCCTTTCGAAAGACCCGATGACCGCGGAGACCATCGCCGCGCATTTGGGCAAAAACGTGCTCGCCGGGGCCGGTACGGGCGCGCTTTTGGGCGGAGGGCTATCTCTGGCCGGGTCGGCAATCGGCGGCGCCATAAACAAAGCCGGCCGCGCGCTGACGAAAGCCGGCGATGCGATATCGGATGAGCTACAGACGGGATCGCAGGGGATCACGCCGGGCCACGAAGACCTCGCGAAAATGGATCTCCCGCAAGCCGAAGCCGCGCGCAAGGTCGCCGCCGATGAATTCCAATCGGCGAAAGCGACTAGATCGACGGAGATCGCCGACAAGCTCGCCGATCTCCACGAAGACACGCGCCAAGATTATTTCCGTTTGCGCAAAACCCTCGTCGAGGGGACCGATGCCTGGAAAGCCGCCGGCAAGCCGGCCAGCACCCTCGAGCATCTCGCGGGCGACCCGGAAGGGTTGGCGGAAGATCTAGCCAACGGCAACACGAAGAAAACGCTCGAGACCCTCCGGCGGCTTAAAACCCAAGTCGAAAATATCGACGAGAAGCTCCCGAAGAATCTGCTCTCCGATCCCAACGGAAGCTTTCAGGCGGCGCGCACCGCCGAGCTCTCCGGCCGCGCGGCGTCGATGTCCGAGAAGATCGGCGCGCTCGAAGATGAGATCGGCCAGCTGCAGAGCATGAAGTCCGAGCGGCTCGATGCCATCGATACGCGGATCGATGCCCTGAAAGAGCCGCCGGCGAAAACCCCCATGCTCGATCGGATGTCCAAAACCATCGGGCTCGCCGCCGGTCATATGGTTTTGCCCGGCGGTATCGGCGCTTGGCTCGGCCGCGAAGCCGCCGATAGCACGATCAAGCCGGTCTTACAAAAGATCCTCGGGGCGTTTGCCGATAGCACGACCAGCATCGCCGACAATGCGGCCAATCTTCTAACGCAACTCAAGCCGCCGGCGTCGGCCATGTCGGCGCTTTCCGACGTGGCGACCGCCGCCGGCGTCGAGGGTGTTCATGGTTTGCTCAAAACCGCCAAGGGTGGCAAAGCCCCGAGCGATTACGAAACGGTCACGAGCTCGATCCAGAGAGCCGCCGCCGATCCGCAAGGCACGCAAGCCCGGCTCGCCCAGGAACTCCAAGCCCTCGCCGCGTACAACCCCGAACTCGCCAAGCAGGTCACCAATCAGTGGCAACTGTCGATTAGTTTTCTCAACTCGAAGATCCCGCCGACGATGACCATGGGCATCAACGGCAAAGAGATCCCGCCGTCGGATTCGCAGAAACAGAGCTTCGGCCGCTACGTCGCCGCGGCCAATGATCCGCTCCGCCTGCTTAAGGAGATCCGCTCCGGGACTCTCATGCCCGAGACCGTCGAGACGGCGAAGGCTCTCCACCCGGAAACCACCAATCGGATCGAACAGGCTTTGATGGATAAGCTTTCCGACCCGGGCGTCGCGCAAAAGCTTTCGTATCCGATGCGACTGACCCTTTCGACGTTCGTCGGCCCGGACGTCGACGCGACGACCAAACCGGCGTTCGTCGCCGCCATGCAAGCGCCCTATGCCGCGCCGCCGCCGAAGCCGCCGGCGCCGAAGATCAAATCGCCCGCTCCTCAGACGGTGGGCAAGATCGATCCGCCCACCGGAAGCCAGCGCCTAACCATGAAATAGGAGGGCAGCATGCCCCCATTCCGCGCCTATTCGTTGCCGATCGCGATTCGGCAAACGGCGGCGACTGCCGCCAATGCTGTCCCCTGGGCGATGCTCTTGCCGTCGACGGCGAGGCGAGCCATCGTCATGCGTCGCCTGATTGCCAATGTCATGTTTGACGGCACCGCCGCCGCCAGTCAGAGCGCCTATCAGCTGAAACGCTTCCGTTCCACGACGCCGTCCGGCGGCACGGCGCTAACGCCCATACCGCACAACCTTCTCGATAAAGGCGCGACGGGCGTCAGCAATGCGAGCGTGGTGACGGCGTCGTTTCTGGACACGGGTCTGACCGTCGCTGGCATTGCCGTCGATGGGCCGATCATGAGCCTAGGCGGCGCCCGGCAAGTGAGCTCGACGGCGTTTTACGATATCGCCTTCGAGACGCTGGAGACCGGCGCGAGCGGCCGGGCGCTCACCATTGATCCTGGGGATGGCTTGTGCCTTGCGCTCGGCGTCGTCGCGGTGGTCGGCGACGGGATCCAAGGCTGGGTTTCCTGGGACGAGGCGATAGTGTGACCTATGACAATTCCTCTTACGGTGCTATTTGTCCTCGCGCTTCTGGCGATCATCTTTGCGGCGGCGTCGGCGGCCGGCAAGGTCCCGCTCTGGTGTGCGGTCATTCTCCTTTGCTTGATCGAGCTCCTGCGCGCCTTGCCTTTCAAGTAGTCGCCTCGCCTTTATCTCGGCCCATATCCAGCGCGCCATCGTGTCGATGAAGCGTTTACGATCGTTCGATGACATCGGCTTTCCGCGCGCGGATGCGCTCGGCCATTTCGAGTAGCTGGCTGCCATCGTCGAGCGCACCCTCGACAGTGGCCGTACGGTATGAGCGCTCCGCGCGTTGCCGTAGTCGCTCCGCTTCATCGTCGAGAAGCTTTGCCGTCTCATCAAACGCATCGGCGCGACCCGCTCGATACCCGTCCTCATAGGCTTCGTTGCAATCCCCCCATAGTGGCCTATTCTCGGTCATGGTTTCCCTCTAGCGCAACGCTCGAGATATTGCGGTCAGGCCAAAATACGCGGCACGATAGGCGGCATCGCGCCAGCGCAATTCTTCTGGGGTTTGTCTCGGCGGCGGCAGCGTGGTCATATAGATCACCGACGACGAGCTGACCATTGATGCTGTTGTCATACGGATATTTGCTGAGCCGCTGTAGTAGATGCTCATTTGTCATCGGTCCGCTTAAAATCGATCTCGGCGTCGTAGACGCGCAGAAACTTGGCGGCGTGCGCCAAGGCTTCGATAGCCGTCGGTGCCGTGATGATGCGAGCATTGTTCGCCAAGAATTCATTCTCCTGACGCCGCAAGCGAATATGTTCCCGCCTCGCATCGATAACCACTTGCCATTCATATGTGGCCGTCGAGCCGGGCGAGCGCAGCGAGAAAAACAACCGGTGCTTTAGCACGTAGTTCAGATCATCGATCGTCATGGTTTCTCCTTTACATTTCGATGTACTCTTTGTCCACATCACCGTCCGGCCGGCGCCGGCCGCTCGTCGGATGGCGGGTCCATCCTCGCGGTTCATCCTCGGCAACCGGATCCCACCTCTCGGCCTCGCGCACGGCAAGGCTCGGAATCTCGTATCACCAGCCGTCGTTATAGGTCCAGATATCGCGGCCGATCGTCAGACGCGCTCGCCCAAAGGTCAGCCGGATCACGGCGATGATGCGACCGTCGGGAATGACCCGCGTATAAAGGGTTTCCGAAATCATTGCTTCGGCTGCCTCGCCAATTTAAGGATGTATTCCAGCGAAACGTTTTGCGTGTGCGCGAGAACACGCCGGGCCGATTCGCGGTAGGGCAACCCATCATCCGGGTCGACCTGGCCGCCGCAGCAAGTGCACCGACCTTGGACGTGCGCGATGCCGCCGAGGACCGCCCGCAAGTGACATTCCCGATGTGCCGGGCGAATAGCGGCGGCGTGGGCGGCGTAGATGTGCACGACCATCGCGCCCTGCTCGCCGGCGACGATCGGCTCGCGGCAATAAAGGCATGGCTCGCCGACTGGCGTCGCCACCTGCACGGCATCGTCCAGCATCGGCGCGTCCCATCGATCGCCGAAGTATTGGACCCGCATGACTAACTCGCTGCGACCCATGTTAGCTCCTTCCCCTCAATCAGATCGCGAAGCATATTGACCGGCATCCTCGACGCCGGCCGTATCGCCGGCCGCCTCGGACTTGTCGGGATCCGTATCATTTGAACCGTATGCCACGATACCCGATTGTCCAATGTTTGAAGAATGACCCGCCGCGCTTGGCTGCGCGCGCGCGGCGATAGTTTTCGTAAATCGGGGAGCTCGCGAATCCAAGCCACTTCCTCGTCGCTGAGCTTGCCCGGCGAATTCATCCGACCGGCAGTGGACGGATCGAACATGTCGACATGCCGGACACATCCCACTTGCGCGCAAACGCGTAGGATGATCATGCCGTCGGGAATGGTCTCGATCGCTTCGCGCAAGAGATAAGCCGCATGAGCCGGCGCCACCCGGCGCGAGCTCTTGCCCCCGAGGCGAAATTGCCGGCCGCCAGTCCAGATCAAATGGTCGCGAAGCTCGCGGCAGTGAGCGAAGAAGCGCTCCTTGAACGTTCCCCTCATGGATGCCTAGGACGCTCCCCGCATCGCTTGCATCGCCTGCTGCATGCCGGCGATGCATTCGTCGGCGTCGGCGTCGGCATCCTTCGCCGCCGTCTCGGCGGAAGCTACGGCGGCTTTGGCTTCGGCCAGGCGGGCCCGTGCCGTCTCGGCGGCGGCAAGGGCTTTCTCGAGCCGGGCGCCGAGCTCGGATAGCGTCGAAGGCTTCGCCGGCTTGTCCTCGGGCTTGCGCGCGACTTTGGCTGCAACTTTGGTCGGAACTTTGGCCGGCTCTGGCTTTTGCTCGCGTTTTCGCCAGGCGCGCTTGAGCTCGGCGCGGCACTCGCGGCAATAGACGGCGCGGCCGTCGCCGTGTGCAACATCTTTGTTGAATGCGCTTAGTGGCTTCGTCTCTTGGCAACGGGCGCACTTCTTCGTCGCTTCATCGCTCTTGACGTCGCTCTTGACGTCTATCAAAAACTTGGCGATCGACGGATAGCGTTTGATCAGGCGCTTGCGATGCTCGTCGCGCATGGGCATACCGCGCCCTTGCTCCCAATAACCATAAGTGATCGGGTGGATCCCGATCTCCTTGGCGATCTGGACTTGCGTTTTCCCCTCCTCGGCCCGCGCCGCGGCTAGGGCTTTGCCGAAAGTGTTCGACGACATGGGCGATCCTTTCTTGGCTTTGCGCTCGGCGGCGTCAGCGTCGGCTTCGGCGGCGTCGGCGTCGGCCTCACTCACTTCATCGGGGAGCGGATGCCAGGATTCGGGACGGGCGACCGGAACGTAAGGCGCCGCCGGTTCGGGTGGCTTGTCGGGTGGCGCGGCATCGAGGTTCGGCAGCGGTAGCGATTCCGGCTCGACGGATGGCTCCGGCATTGGCTTCGGGGCCGAAGGCTCGACGGGGGTCAAGACCGTGGCGATGACCTTCTCGTTTGCCGATGGGAGCTTCGGGATCAGATGCCAGTAACTCTCGATCTTGCGGAGCCCGCATTTTTGCAGACGAATGCGATCCTGACCGATGGGGAAAGAGTTACCATCCTCCCAACTGCGCACCGCCGCGACGTTGCGGCCAACGCGATCGGCCAGATCCCGGAGCGAAAGCTTTCGCTCCATGCGCAAGGCGCGAAGGACGTCGCCAAAACTGGCCGTTGTCATCGGAACGCCCCGAGGATCTTTTGCGCGATGGAACCGGTAAGCTCCTCTTGCACCTTGCTAAAGGCGTCGGAGATGATGCCGCGGCTTATGCTGAGGATTTGCTTTTGTAGGTCGGGGTTAGTCGTGAGCTCGTCGAGTACCGTCGAGATCGCCAGCTCGTGTAAGCATTTCTGAAATCCTCGATCGGCGGCGAGCGTTCGAGCGATTTGCTCCGCTCGCGGAATCATTCGGTCCCGGATCACCTGCATGACGACGGGCTTGACTTCCTCGACGCTGGACTCCGTCATCTGGCGAACGACCTTGTCCCAAACTTCGTCGGTGACTTCGGCGGCATTCAGAGCAATTGGAGTTAGGACACTAACCGAATCCCCCATGATAACCTCCCCGTGAAAAGTTTTGTGAAGTTGCGGTTTCGTAAATTCTGCTTTACACCCACCGTCGAGCCGGCACAAGCAAATCCGGTTGAACCGTTGAACTGCCGGCCGGCCGGCATGGACACTACATCCCTACCTTTGTCAGGACCCTGTCACTTCCTCCCCTTAAGCTCCTCGGTGAAACTACGGATGAGCTCGCTCAGCTGCCGGCTAATGGCGGTGCCACTTCCCGAGCGCTTGTCGACGTGCTTGCGCATCTCCTCGCCAATGAGGATCCAGATCTTGATCAAGTTGGCTGGGGAAATGGGCCCGAGACCCTTGTCGTCGGCGATCGTGGCGAGAAACTCCCTCGCGAAGTCTGCTTTCTCATCCTCGAGGAAGCGCATTGCAAAAAGCACAATCGCGTCACAGGTTCCCGTTTGCACGGTCTGGTACGGGTCGCGAATGGTTACCCGATACCCGAGACGACCCTCGCGCTTGCTCATCGGCCGCGCGCTCGACGGACGAGCGCAATTAGTGCGGCGTGCTCGGGATCCTCCGGGGAGCCGCCGTAGGTCTTGATTAGGCGCTGCACAACCTTGGCGCGCGATATTTCCAACGAGGCTGCAACCGAATCGATGATCGCATTGGTCGCATGATCTAAACGAAAATTGGACGCCTTCAACGCGGGCATGTTCGCCCCCGTAACACAAACGGCATCGGAGCGCAACCTAGGCGGCTACCAGCGAGGGCGATTTTTAGGGGGAGGCTACTGCAGAACGGTGGCGCAGATCGCGGGCAGGGTCACAATAACGGTCGAGCAACTCTCGACGGCGATCGCGTTTGAGCACACGTCGACATCGGCGGTCGTGACGTCGCCGGCCGGCAGCACGTTGCAGTTGCCCGCGTCGCCGCAACAGCTCGCGTAGAAGGTCGATCGACACTGCTGACTGTCCGCCGTCGTCGTGATAATTCCGCAGACGGTGGCGCGGCCGCAAATCGCCGAGCCGATGATCGCGCACGTTTCACCGATCGTGACCCGCGGCGGGGGAGAACCGCCGCCACAGGCGGCGAGGATGAACGCGATTAATGCAAGTTTTTTCATGATGACTCCTTAAGAAAAGTTAAATGCGCTCGGCCGGTAGGTCGGCGATCGTTTCACGGACGAGAACGTCCGGCGCGCCGAGATCAGCGGCCACGCCACGGATCGCGTCAACGATATCCTCGACGCCTGCTAGCAGATCGGCACGCTGCAGGAGCCGGCCGGCGCGCGCGTCCCGCTCGCCCTCCCAGCGGGTTTGATAGGTCCCATAGACGATCGTGCGCCCGTCGCTGTGCTGCCTTACCTTGAGGGAATAGCGGCGGTTCCAATCGCGCTCGATCTTGGAGTCCCACCACGACCCGCTCGCGATCACGGGCCATGCGTCTTCATCGATCTCGACGGGTGGGCGGTTGGTGAGGGTGATGGTGCGGGTCTTTTTGTCGTCGCTGTTATGGTCGGTCATGAGGTTTTTCCTTTTTTGGGGGTTGGTTGCGCATGCAAGACGCGCGTGAGATGCGAGATTTTCGAACGGTCGCCCGAGGCCAGAGTACGGATGATCACGCGGATCGCCGCCGAGCGGGGGATACCCCCGAGCTCGGCTTGCGCGCGCGCTATCAGATCTAGGGTATGCTCGTCAAGCCGAATCGTCATATGCTCGCTCAGACGATTGAGGCGACGGGTCCACTTCGGCACATCGTTAATGTAACACAAGCGATACCGGTTGTGCTACGACCGGGCGCATGATCCCGTCCGATCTTTAGACGCAGTCGACGGTAGGACGATGCCGCTCGCCGCATCCAATGCAGATGGGCGGCTCGATTGGGATCGAAACCTTAATGATCGGGCCGTTGGCTAGTTGCCCCGATGGATCGACTGGTGACAGAGAGTTAGTGCTCCGGGGCAAAGGCAAGCCGACCAATTCGACGTTTCCATCGTGCAAGAGGGTGACGAGTTTGCCCCCGCGGAGCGTCGCCAAGAGCCGCAAGAACGCCTGCCGATCGGCTGCGCAGGTCACGGCGCGGTACTTGGCCCGAAGCCCTGCTAGACCTTCCCGGTAGGCGCTGGCGTTGGCCAGGGCGAGCTCGGCGGACGCGAGCTCGGCGCCCAGCACCGCCCGGTCCTCCACAAGCCGCTTGCGGGTTGCGTGCAAATCGGCCATCGTCTCGGCATACACTTGGTCGGGTAGGTCGGCCGTTTGCGCGCGCACCATGCGCCGGTCGATCGCGCCGATCGCGGCATCGGCGGATGCCAGTTGCTCCTTGACCGCCGCGATCCTTGCCTCGCCCTCCCCAGCGATCGCGAGGGTCGCACCTTGTTCCGTGTCTCCGATCCTGTCCTCCTCGAGCCACGCGCCGACGGCCGACCAGACCAGGGCGTCAAGCTCTTCGATCCGGTGCCCCTTGGTCCCGCACGACGTCGATCCGATCCGGCGGAGCGCTACGCGGCGCGCGCGCGCCTTGCTTGTGTCGCCCTTGCGTGTCTCGCATTCGTAATACCTGTACGTGACCCGGTTCCCGTCGGTCGGCGCCCGGCCGCCGAACTTGCCCGGACGCTTGCGCGTGATCGTATTGGTTTTGACTCTACCGTCGCCGCCGCACTCGCATCGGATGATTCCTTCGAGTAGCGTCGACTGCCGGGCGCGCGGCGCGATCTGGATCCGGCGCTCTTTGATCGCATCTAGCCGCGCCTGGACCCGATGCCATAGATCGGGCGGCACGATCACGGGGCATGGGCCCGTCTTGCCGCGCGCCTTGTCCAGGATCGCTTCGCCGCGGTAGGCGGGATTCCGCAAAAGCGTCGTCAGTCGGCCGCGCCAAGATCCGACGATCGTCCGACCGGCACGCGGGCCGGTCAACCGAATATGGCCGGCAAGACCCGTCGGGATCCCCTCGGCGTCAAGGCTGCGCTCGATTGAGTAGCAGGATTCCCCTGCATCAATCCGCTGGGCGGCGTCGAGGATGATCGCCGCCCGCTGCAGATCGACATCCCATGCACCCTTGACGGTCTTAAGACCGTACACCGGCTGACCAGCGGCGCGCCGACCGGCATCGATCACCCGGCGCCGACCCTCTGCGAAATTGCGCGCTCGCTCGGCTTGGTCGGCGGCGGCGATCGACAAAAAGATCGACACCTGCAAATCGCCGTGACGGCTATCGAGGTCGAATAGCTGTCCCTGCGCCGACACGGCCAGCTTGACTTTCGCTCGCTGCAACGGCCCGATGATCGCGGCCCGCTCGCTCCAGTCTGGTGTACGCGTCAGTCGGGTGAAGGACCGGATCAAGACGATATCGAATTCTCCGGCAGCGGCGTCGGCAAGCAGGCGCTTAAATCCATCGCGGGCGTCGAGATCGTGCGACGCCGACTTGCCATTATCCTCGTAGTGCTCGACGGGCCGCACGAGCTCCCAGCCCTCGTGTGCCTTGGTTGCCGCGTACTCGGGCAGCGAGATCCGCTGCGCCGCGATCGTGTCGGCCTTTGCTTGCGCCCCCGAGCTCACTCGGGGATAACAGACAACCCTCAATTTTTCAGGTAGTTTCATGCGGATAAACCTCCATAAACACGAGTTTATCCGGCTTCAACTTAAATTGAAATTGAAATTGGTTCGGTCAACCCTGCTTATTTTTCCCGTTTAATTCTGCATGGATGCGCTTCAAGACCTGGGAAATCAGGCGCACGAGAGCGGCGTGCGCTTCGGGGTTGGTGTCCACAAGCCGGCTGAGCTCGGCGCGGATGCGGCGGTGCGCTTCGGCGACTTCGGCGGGGTCCGGCGGCTCCTCGTCCTTCCTCATTTGACGACCATCGCTCCGCAGTAGCGGCATAACTTGCCGCCGCGGATCGGCTGCAGCGCCATGCGCCGCCGACATCTTGGACACTGGCGCTCGACGGCGGCTTTGTGTACGGCGGCGCTGATCTTGCGCTTGATTTCCTGGGCGCGCTCGTCGTCGGTCATCAGAAGCCCTCGCCCTCGTCTTCATCCTCAAGCCCGGCTTTCGCCGCGGCCACCTCGGCCCGTTGCTCATCCTCTAAGTGGTTACTTAGGGCAATGCAGGTTTGCAACGCCAGGCGCGCGGCTTCATCCGGTACCTGATCCAGCGGATACCCCCGCACGATCAAGCCGCACAAGGCCTGGCCCGTAAAATAGAGAATCGGTTGCAGATGCGGCCGCTCGGTCACGAGGAAACCACCCGAAGATAGGCCAGAGATACGACCCCGTCGACGGCGCGCAGAAAGTCATTCGGGGCATTCGGACAATCTTCCTCGGCGACCGTCGTATCGTCGTCGATGTGCTTGCAAGAGATGCGCGCGCGCGTGAGCGACGGGAAAACTTCGAAGCCGTAGCCGAGCTCGGCGAGCCTTTCCGCCATGCGCTCGATCTCGTCGGGGCGCGCGTACACGTTAAACGGATGCCTACAGCCGACCCCCTGACATACCTGCACCATTCTAATCATTGGATGCTCTCCTCTCCCTCGTCGCCCTCGGCCAGCGCCGGAATCTCCTTCTTCAAATGCTCGTCAACCCGGGTCTGTTTCCTAAATTCCACGCCGCCGGCGTCGTGAATCACTTCCATGACATCATTGAAAAGCCGGGTCGCGCCCCGCGGCGGCGCCACCTTGGCCAGCGCCCGCTTGATCGCCGCCTTCGAGGTCTGAAACGTACAGGCGTTATCGGCCACGTCCCGCGCCTGCTCGATCTCTTTGCCCCGCCCGTCGAGGAAAGCCACGATCTCTTTGTGCGCGATCTTGCCGTCGATCACCGGCCGCATGATCGTGCGTTCGCCGTACTCCAACCCATCACCAAGATCGACGGGCCCGACTTCCCGGACATACGCATGGATCTCGGCTTCAATCCGGCCGAGCTCTTTCTTTGCCGCCCGGAGCCGCAAAAGCGCCTGGCGCCATTCGACCCGAGATACCAGCCCACGAATCCGGCTCGCGCCATCTTCCGGCGCGATCGCAAATTCCCGAACTAGGGCGACCTTCGCCGGGCATCCGGCGCGCGCCGGGCAATGCTCGCACCATGGGCCCTCATGCAGCCGCGGCGTCTTGCCGGCGGCTACCTCGGCTCGCGCTTCCTCGACGGACTTAACCGCTTGCCGTAGCCGATACAGGGCAAAATCTAGCTCAAAATCGTCGAGCGAAGCCTCGTCGAAATAGCCGCTATTGTCCTCGCGCCGAATGAGCAGCCGCACCCGGGCGCGCTTCGTGCCGTACGCGCGCGCCGCGGCTACCGCCAGTCCCGTCACCTGCAAATTATCGGCGGCTCTCGTCAGGTGACTGTGACCGGTCTTGAGGTCATCGACGTAAACGCCATCCGAGGAAATGGCCACAAAATCGGCGGCCCCAACGATCTCATTTTCCCTTGCACCGGCTTCGTCGTACTTGCGCTCTAGATCCCGGCCGAGCTCGCGGGCTTTTCCGGTTATCGGGTCTAGCGCATAGGCCACCTCGGCGGCGAATTCCCCGGCTTGCGGCAAACCCCAAAGATCGTAGCTTTCAAGGAGCCGGCGCATATGCTCGGGCTCGAGCTCCAGCGCTTCTTCTCGGCCCATCGATAGTGCCCGCATGACGTACGCGTGAAGGATCGTCCCGAGGCGCGCGTAGATCGACGTCGACGGGATTTGCTCTAGCGCCTGCGAGCCGGGGCATTGCTCGGCCCGCTCGGCGGTCGAGAAAGTAAAGGCCCGCATTAGCGCTTGCCCAAAAGCTCGAGGGCGAGCTCGAGATCGATCTTGCCGGCGCGATAGCGCTCCAGAATGACCGCCGTATCCTCGGGTCTAGACTTGCGCTTCTTCGGCTGCCCGTTTTCCTCGAGCGTCACTAGGTAATGCCCCGCGTCAATATTCGAAATGCGTACGCCCAATCGTTTATATGCGCGGTACAGCATATCCGGACTAAAATTCTGGTCGCGCGCCAGCTGGGTCAATAGTGATTTTTGGATCCCTTGCGGATGTTCGCGGAGAAGGTCCCTTAGCCAGAGGTCGAGCCGGCTCATGTTCTTGCTACGATTGTCATTGGGATCGGCGTGGAATCTCCGCCTCTCTTGCAGTTCCATACTTTCGCGATTGAGTGTCAGCCAATTGCCGTCGAGAAAGCCATCCCTCACGTATTCCCGGAGGATGAACCACACCGACCCGATCGACCGGTCGATGCCCTGCTTTTGCAATTCATCGACGAAGCGCGTCAGCGTCCAATCTTGCCCCTCTTGCCAGAGCTTAATGACCTTCTCCCTTTCCCCCGGCTGCCAGCGCTTCATTTCTTGGTCCTCAACGCAATGGCTTTCGCTTTATCCCATTCCTCTTTGGCCACCGCGTAATCTGAGACCGTCTCCCCCGGCCGCGGCGTCTTGGCGAGCTTCATGATCGCCGGCAATTCGTCTTCGTACTTGTCCGGGCTAAGCAGCAGCCGGGCGACGATGCGATCGACTTCCCGCTCCTCGGTAATAACGGCGCCCCCGTCGTCGGTGGGATGCGGCCCGGGTGACGACGGGGGCGCCTGGGTGGGCTTCGGCGGCGGCTGCGGTGTGGCGGCGCGCCCGAGCTCGAGCTCATCGGACCAAGACGATTCACCGTCTTTGATCGCTGTCCAGATGGCCCGAAGTTGGGCGAGCTCTTTGGGCGTGATTTTGTCCAAGTCATGGCCGAGATACTGGCGAAGGTCGCCGGGGGAAACCCCGATCTGAGAAAACGCATCGGTCAGCCGACGGCGCGCATCATCAGGATTGGCCTTATCGTCGGCGGCGATAACCGCGATCACTCTCTCCATGGCCTCGTCGACGATGTCCGCGGGAATCAGCCGGAGCCCGAGCTGACGCACGGCTTTTGAGATCTGCATGCCTTCCTTGTTCGTGATCTCATCCTCCGTCCCTGAGACCAGATAGACCGTGCGGCCCTGACTGTTCTGCCGCTCGCTGTAGATCACCCGGCCCGACGGGTTCATGCGCTCAACGGTCTTGTCCACGACGATGTCCCTCAGCCAATACACCTGTTTAATTTGGTCGGCCACGACACAGCGGAGCGTGCGCTTCCGATCATCGTCGTCGAGAAGCCGGGTCGAGCACTCGACGTATCCCATGCACCTTAGCGCCGCCTCGACGAAGCGGATCGACGGGCCCTCGATCCCTTCACCGACGGGCTTCCGATACCGGGCTTTTTCGGCGAAGCCGCGGCGGCTGCACTCCTTCAAGATCTCCAGCCGGACTGTGTCCATGTCCCGGACTAGGTCCCGGCGCGTAGCTAGCCCATTCCCCGACGACAAGGTCAGGGCCGTCTCGTCGCGATCCATGGTGATCCCCTATCGCAAGAGCCACGCGGTCAGGTAGATCAACCCAAGCGCGATCATCCACGCGATCGCTCCTAGCAGCATCCACCATACGGCCGGCGGCCATCGGCGCTTTGCCGGGGCCGCCCGAACCAGGCGGATGCGCGGGGGTCGGACCCAACCGCTCATGCCGCCATTCTCTGGTTCAACAAAAATTGATTGTCAATAGCGAAGATCGTGTGCCGCAAAAGACGTTAATACTAAAGACGTCTTTCGTAGATCGCGGACACTAAGACTTAAATCCGTTTCCGCCAACGGATACGCAGCCCGTCGACCAAAAGCCCCGACGGGCGCTTTTCACGCCGCTGAGCTCGACGGGCCTTTGACCCGCGCGGCCGGTAACCCCCTTACGGCCGGCGGCTCGCTTCGGCGTCCGTGTGACGATCGTGCGCTTGCTCCTCACCGAGATCCCCTAAGAGTGCCCGCTCTAGATCCAGAACATGCATCAGACCTTCTGTATATCGTTCAAGCTTGGCAACGAATTTTCGTAAAACGGCTGGATTTCGTTTCTCCAGAATTTCAAGGTATTGGATCGCTTGCGTCGTGAGTGGACTGGTTCCCGGATGCGGTAGCGGGATCCCCGTCACCTTGGCGATGGTGATGGCGTGTTTCGAAAATTTGACAGGACTTAATCCTCTGCGGCGGCGCCGGACTTCCGGCATCAGGATCGCGCTGACCGCGGCGGCGGTGATCCCACACTGATCCGCAAGCCACGTCATGGACCGGCGGTGTGCCGCTATCCACTCTCTCACCGATGCCTTCCAAGCCTCGGAAAGGACCGGCTCACCGTCTGTCGCAATTCCCATGATCCTACTATCCGCGGAATGACCGCCCTTTGCGAGCGCTAACCGTCCCACAGACTTGGATTTTTATCAATCAAACTTGACGGCTAAGAGCAAAGCGCGTTGAAAGTTTTACGTGGATCGCCCGGCGCTCGCCCTTCGCATCCGGTTCTACCTGCGTCGGTCCGGCGTCAGCCGCCGCGAGCTCGCCTCGCTCTAGGTATCACCGAACAGTGCGTCTGGTCATGGATCCACGCCAAAGCGATCCCGTCGGTGCCGACCTTGGCCCGCTTTTGCACGGTCTGCGGTACCGACCTAGCGACGTTCTTCGGTCCGGTCCCTAGGACCTATCGCATTCGTCGGCGCCCCGTCGAGCCTGAGAAAACGGCCACCGGATGAACCGCCCATGCATCTATTGCGGGCGCATCCGACGCTATTCGGGCGCGCCGCCGCGCTGCATTTCCTGCTACCGCGCTTCGCGCGCCGCGGTGGCAAGGGTGCTCGCCGTCATCCGGCGCAATCACCTTCTCGCCGGGCAACTGCCGTTGCCGACGGAGATCCGATGATCTGGGATCTCCGTCTCGGCTCTTGCGTCGAACGCGTCTTCGGCCTCGAATCGCTGCCCGATGCCAGTGTCGACCACGTGATCACCGACCCGCCTTACTCGGCCCATCTCTATACGAGGACACGGACGAATAAAGGGCGCTTTGGAGATCGCAGCAAGTCGGCTTTCGATCTGGCGTCACTGCGTATTGGCGCTATCGATGATCTGCTAGACCCGGTCGCCGCCGAGATCATGCGTCTCACCAGGCGCTGGGCGATCGTGTTTAGCGACGTCGAGATCGCGCCGCGCTGGCGCGCCGCATTCGGCGACTGGTACGTCCGCACCGGCGCATGGATCAAGACGAACCCGATGCCCCAAGTGTCGGGCGACCGGCCCGCGCAAGGTTTCGAGGCCTGCACCATTGCCCACCGGCCCGGCCGCAAACGTTGGAACGGCGGCGGACGCGCTGCCGTGTGGATCGACGGCAATTGCCAAGGGCCCGACCGGCCCGATCATCCCTGCCCGAAGCCGCTCGGTCTCATGCGTGCCCTGGTCGCCGACTTCACCGACCGCGGCGAGCTCATTTGCGACCCGTTCGCCGGCTCCGGTACCACCCTCGTCGCCGCGGTTCAGGCCGGCCGTCGGGCGATAGGTTGGGAACTGGATTCCCACTATTGCAAGATCGCTCGCCAGCGGCTCGAAGATACCCGCGAGCAACTCGAGCTCGAGGTCAAACCGGCGCGCGCCCAGCAACTGCGCCTTGCCCTCGGCGGTGAGAAAGGGTGAGCGATGGCCGTCGCTCGGTCGCATCGCTTCTCCGCCGAGCGCCCGTGCCCGATCTGCGGCGGCTACGACCGGGCCCCGCGCGGTAAAGGCATCCGCTGTTACGGCTTCCTGGGCACCGACGGCAAGTACGCTCACTGCACGCGCGAGGAATTCGCCGGCGACCTTCGGGCCGAGCCCGGCGATACCTACGCGCACCGGCTTGAGGGCGAGTGCCGATGCGGTTCCGAGCACGGGAACCACGGGAACCAGTCGACAGATCCCGTCGCTGAGACCGGTTCCCGCCGGGTCATCGCAGAGACGTTCTACGACTACGACGGCGGCTTGCGCGTCGTGCGGAAGGACTTCTCCGACGGCACGAAGACGTTTACCCAGTGGCACCGGAACGGCGCCGGTTTCTTGAGTGGCCGCGGCGACGCCCCGCTCACCCTGTATCGCGCCCCCGAGCTCGCCGGCGCCCCGCCGGAGGCCTTTGTCTTTCTCGTCGAAGGTGAGAAATGCGTCGATGCCTTGCGGCTCCAGGGTCTCACCGCGGTGACCACGCCGGGCGGCGCCAGCAACTTCGGCGGTACCGCCAAGCGCGCCGCCGAGCTCCTTAAAGGACGGCACGTGGTGATCTTGCCCGACCACGACCCGCCCGGCGCCAAGTACGCAAGCGCAGCGCGCGCCACTCTCGAGCCTATTAGCAAAAGCCTGCGCGTCGTCGAGCTCCCCGGGCTCGAAGACGGCGACGATGTCATCGATTGGTTGCGCCGCGGCGGGGAGCCCGAGGAGCTCGTCCGCATCGCCCTCGACGCCCCGAACCTTGCACCGGAAACCGAGATCCTTTTCGTCGCCGACCAGATCCGGCGCATCTGGCCCGTACCGCTTCCCGTACCAGTCCGTACCGGGCTCGCCACCCTCGATCGGCTGACCGGCGGCTTGCGCGCGGAAAGCGTGACAGTCCTGAACGGCCCGCCCGGCAAGGGCAAGAGCGGGCTCGCTCTGCAGATCGGCCGGTATATCGCCCGCTCCGACGATGTTCTGTATATCTCGTCCGAGCTATCCGGCCGCCAAGCCATGGCTCGCCTCGTCGCCCAAGAACGACGCGAATCCTGGATCGACGTTTACGAAACCGGCCCATCGGAAACCGAGACGCTCGCCGCCGCGCTCGAGGGCTTGCGGATCCACGTGCGCGAACTGCGCCGCGGCGATGTCTTCCTCGAGCTCCTCGCGCGCATCTGCGAGGCGCTAGGACACGCGCCGCTCCTCGTCCTCGACTACCTGCAACACGCGGCGCGTCGGTTAAACCCGACGGAGCCGCGCTTCGCAACGGCCCTGCTAAGCGATAGCATTTCGCTGTGGACCAAAGAGACCAAAGCCCCGGCGCTCATCGTCTCCGGCGTCGCCCGGGTGAATTACCACCAAGACGCCGACCGGCACGGTGTCGATCTCCAGGGTAGCGGCAAAGACTCCGGCGAGATCGATTATGACGCCGCGGTGGATATGCTCCTTCTTAGCGACGGGGAGCGCGCCCGGCTTGAGGTTACCAAGAATCGCTTCGGCTTGCCCGGCACCATCGGACTCCACTTCGATGGCCGCGTCGGCACGTTCACCGAAGACCTGAGCGCCACCCTGTCGGATTTGGACCGGGACATCCTCCGGGCGATCCACAACGGGGCACAAACCGCCAATGAGGTTATGCAACGCGTCAAGATGCGGCGCGCTCAATGCCTAGCGGCCATCAGCAGAATGGTGTATGCGGGCATCATTGAGCGTTGCCCACTTCGTGTGGTCAATAACAGTTTCGCGCTCGGGGGATTGAACGATGAATGACCGGGAGGGTGGTTCCCGAGCTACCGGCAAGTGGTTCCCGACAAAAAATCTCCGTCGGAGACAAAAATGCAGGCCGGGGTACCGGGAACCTGGTTCCCAAAACGGGAACCACCGGGAACCACCAGATCCAATCATTGGCAATCATTCTGGAAAAGTGGTTCCCGTACTTCGGTACCGGGTGGTGGTTTTACTCCCAGTGGTTCCCCCCCCCTTAAGGGGGGAACCACGGGAACCAGTCAACCGAATCGGAGCGGATCGCGGACTGCCGCGGTAGCCGGAGGTAGATCAGATGGGATCGTGCGATTGGACGCCCCGCGAGCTCATCCGCGGAATCAGAAACTCGGGCTACGAGGTTCGGCCCGATCCCGATCACGGCATCCGCATCGAGCCGCGCTACGCGAATCCCGAACCGATGTTCCCCGACTTCAAAGCCGCCGTCGAGGCCTCGACGGTCAAGATTGCCGCCGAGCTCAAACGCGAGATCGGCGAACGCATCCTCGCGATGTACGAAAAGCTCGAGCGCGCCGCCAATGGCGTTAAAGTTCCCTACACTGATCCCGTTCGTAGTGCATCCGATACCGTTGACCAAATCTGCCGCGATTACGAGAACGGCTCTAGAACGCGCCAGGACGCCTTTAACGCGATTGAGCGCCTAGAGGGCGTGTGGATGGTTGAAGCCGTCAAGGCGGGCCGCCTGGCGCGCTCTGGGGGCAAGTCGTGACCGCGATGGTAGCCGCGGTGATCCCCCAGCGGCCGATCGTGGGATTTTTTGTTGCCGGCCGGCCGGCACCTAAAGGCTCGCTCGCCATCGGTCGACGGAAAGATGGCCAGATGTTTTTGCGGCACTCGACGACGGGCAGCGACCAGCGCGCCTGGTCGTCGTCGGTCGCCACCGCTGCGCTTTGCGAAATGCGACGGCAATCCATAGCGCTGATTAGTCAAGGCGCAATCTTTGCGGTCTTGACGTTCTGCCGGCTCCGGCCCCGCGGCCATCTGAACGCCGCTGGCGATCTGAAACCCCGTCGAGCTCGCGACTTGCCAGAGACGCGCCCCGATGCCGATAAACTCTTGCGCGCCGTCGGCGACGCGTTGACCGGCGTCGTCTATCGCGACGATGCGCAACTCACCACCGTCGTGGTGCGCAAACGCTGGGCGAAAACCGAAGGTGTGCTCGTCGAGCTTTACTTCGATCACTCGGATCCCGACGTCGAGGTTGCAACTTGAATAGCCGCTACTACCGTCGCGTCACCGTCGATAAAGTCGCGCCGCTCGTCGCTGCGGGTTGGCAGATCGTCGGCGCTACCGCGTTTTCCCTTTCTGAAACGGGTGTGCTCATGTTTACTGAGGTCAATCACGGGTTGAATGACGAATGGCATTCGCAATGGGTCGATGCTTGGGCGCTCATCGGCTGGATCGCGTCGACGGATTTGCTGCAGCAGCAAATGATGATCGCGCTCGTGCGCCTATCATCGTCGACGCGCGACGCGATTCGTGAATGCGTGGCCGCCCTCGATAACTTCAAGGTGCAGATCGATTGGCTGATCAAGACGGGGAGAAAACCACGATGAGCGACTACGAGAAGCACGGGATCTATGCCGCGCCGTGGACCGAGCATGGCGCCGAGTATTTGCCGGTCTCGGTTCGCTCGGGACGCATGGTCGCCCAGTCGACCGCCGAGCTCGACTACGCGCAGTCGATCCATGCCGTCGCCACCGACGAGCACGCCGGCGGTGGCCTGTGGGATCACGACGAGGATACGACGACGCGACAAAAGGAGTTGACGCGCATGCAAGCCGACGGTCGCAAGATCTCGAGCGCCTGGCCGCATAAAGCCCTCGGCCGCTACGACGACGAACGCATGATCCATTTCGTCGGCAACGGGGCGAGGCTCACCGCGCATCAATACGAGATCTACAAACTGTTTTGGGAGGGACGCATGAGCTACGGCACGATCGCCCGTCGCATCGGCTGCGCTAGAGATCGGGTCAGAGAAGCCGTCAAGCTCCTGCGCCGCAAGAGCCAAGATCGGATCCCCACGATCCCATATTAGCAGAGCCGCGATTGGCGTCAATCATTAAAATGATTGGCCAATGATTGGCGTTAATCACTTTGTGCTTTAGCTTTGATTGGGACTGCCGTATAGTATGGACATGAAGACGACGACGAAGATGAGCCGGGCTGAACTGATTGTGGCGCTGAACGCGCAGGCGGATTTCATTCACGAGCAGGATGGCCGGATTGCCAACCTGAAAGAGACGGTTGAGACGCTCAATCGAATGCTGGTCGAGCGCGCTGAGCTCGCCGGTAAGGCCGAGGGTTTCGCGGCCGCGGTCATCGAGCTCCTCGGCGGCGAGAAGGGTCTCTATCGCGCCCTGGCGCGCGCGCTGCATCCGGATCGCGGCGGCGACACCAGTCAAATGCAGGCGCTCAACGAAGCGTGGTCCAAAGTCAGCTAGCCGCCCACTTCGCCCACCTTGGCCGGTCCTCGGCCGCTTGCCCCCCATGGGGTCGCCTAACAGAGTAAATGGCCCTCGATGTCACCACGATGAATGGATGGCCGCGCATGTCGGCGGCTATCGACGCATGTAATACCGCCAACGCTGATGTAACCACAGCTCAGACAGCGGCCGATGCGGCCAATAAGAGCGCAGATGCGGCCAATCAGACCTTGGCCGACGCCAAAGCGCGCCAAGCGACCGCCGACGCCGAGATGACCGCCGCCATGCGCGCCCTCGACGACGAGCTCGCCAACGCCGTAGCCGCCGAAGCGCCGGCCGAAGTGGCCGACGACATCCGCGCCATCGAGCAAAGCATGACTTTCACGAAAAAGACGGCTTAGCCGATTTATCGGTATCGTGCCAACTACATCGCGGCCGAGATTCAAGGCCGGATGTAGGCAAAAGCCGAGCGGCAATCGGCATGCCAGTCATTTTTCTATGTAGTTACGCGCACTTGAATGAGATCAAGGGACATACCAACCACCCTTGGTGCAACATCTTTTCCAGATGTAGGTGCAACATCGGTCAGGTCGGGAATTATTTGTCATGCCAACTACATGTCGGCTAGACAACGTCTAGGGGTAGGCCCGGTTTTCTGACTTACTTCCGGGCCTTCGGGCCCGGGCG
>Ga0126383_10000154_pt1 | contig 34170 bp, 20 predicted proteins | sample PanSoiMetPlot_35_FD_96882 | JGI IMG/M metagenome (GOLD analysis project Ga0126383, IMG submission 96882) | Tropical forest soil microbial communities from Panama - MetaG Plot_35 | ecosystem: Environmental > Terrestrial > Soil > Tropical forest > Bulk soil | place: Panama | collected 2016-02-17 | reverse complement strand
CGCGTTCGTCCGTGCCGTTCTTGCTCGTCGTCATCCACGACAAATACTCCCTGAACCATTGCGTGATGGCGCCGAGTTCAGGCCGCGACAACGCGCCGGAATCTTTTAGCGCCTCGATGGCCCGCGCCACTTCGACCAGGTGAATCGTGTCAATAATTCCCGTGCCCCGGCCGGTCGTGATCCCGTGAATCGCCTGCGCGTATTGCAGGTTTGGATTCATCCGCGTGTCTCCGGCGATGAAGCATGCGCGCAGGTGCTCCGCCGCTATGGCCGCATAACGTTTGTCGCCGGTCAGTTTCCAGGCGGCCACGAGCGCCGGCGCTTGCACGCTCAGGCGCATCAGGGCGCGGCGATGTGCGACAAAGTTGTCCGGGTTTGACATGCCATCGCGTTGGATGAACGGACCATCCGGATTCTTCGGATCAGGCCACCAGTAATCAGCTTCCGAAAAGAAGTCATGCAACCCGCCCGCGCTGCGCGGGCTCGATGACGCGGTGATGGTGATCGGCTGCTCGTTGAGATATTGATTCGCGGCTTTGAGAATGCGGGCGCGATCGAGGGCAGCAAGGTTCAGCTTTGGGTGTTGAGCAACCGCGCCCGGCGGAAAAAGCAGAGTCAAAGCGAGCAGGACAAAGAAGCGGGGGCAAGCCCGCCTTCCTGACCATGAGGTCTCATACGATCTTTGGTTTCTTTTCAAGTAGCCACCTTTGTGAATCGGACCGCGCCACATCGCCCACCACTCAGGCCAGGAAGGGCGGCTCGCCCCCGCTGAATCGGATCACTCAAACCGCGCGACGAATCCGCCGCCCGCGCGCATTTTAATCGTCAGACTGTCGGCGCGACTCAGCCCGGCATGCTCAATCCTCACGGCCGCCGCCTCATCCAACTGATCGCGAACCAGGGTCGCCCGGTATCTTCGCGCTCCCAGAAAACGCAACGGGACGCGAATCGTCTTTCCGGATAACCCATTCATGATTCCGAGAAACCAAACCTGTCCCTTTCGACGCGCAAAGCCGGCCAACTCGCCAATCTCAGATTGCCGTATAACCACCGTCTGATCCCAAACGCTCGGAATTGTTTTAATCAATTCCGCTGCCGGATTGTCGAGAATATGCTGCGGATGGGCGCCATAAATCATCAGCGGCGAAGTGAACACGACGGCTGTCGCAATCTGATGCGCCCAAGAAGTTTCCCGCCGGCGCTCGCCAAAATGCACGGGCGTGTAATCTGCATGGCCGGCGAGAAAACGCGTGAATGGCAAGGTGGTATTGTGAACCGAACGCAAACTCAGACTGCGATATTCCAGGCCCCGAATCGCTTCGCGGGACATTTCGTTGGGCCAGGTGCGTGATTCGCCGGCAGGTTTATTCGCGCCATGGAACTCGACCATGACTTTGTGTTCCGCCGAACTACGTAGTAGCGCCTGGTACAGATCGATGACTTCCTTCGCCTCATGATCGAAGAAATCGATTTTGGCGCCGGCCACGCCCAAACGCGACAGCAGTGAAAAAAACTCATCCCGTTCGCCCTGCGTACCCAGCGTCCGGCGATGTTTCCAAAACCACAGCTTGACGTTTTGCTGGTTCGAGTAATCAACCAGCTCACGGATTTGCGCTTCCGTCCAGCGCGCCCAAATTCCTTCCACCACGTTGTATTCAAATCCCAGTTGCCCCGCGAGCCGCGAAAACTCTTTTATCCCTTCGAAGGTATTTTCACCACCGTCGAGATATCGCCAGACCGCCCGGCCCGGTTTGATCCAGCTGGTTTTTAAACCGTGCGGGAAGATCGTTCTGTCCGGCGCCGGCGACAGGTTATTAATCAAATCAGAATTGACCAGCCCGTTCAGATCGCCGCCCATGATCACCACCCGCCAGGGCGTAGTAACGGGACCATCGACGCGGGCCGGCCGCGACAGACGTTTCGCTTCATCCTTGCCGTATCGGAGATCGAATGGATGACTGACCGGCAAAGCATGACCCAGGACGGTCATGAAACCGCGCTCGCCATTCGCGCGCAAACCCATGCCCGAATAGTCGAGCAGCGCAGCTTCGGTAATGACCGCATAGCCACGACCTTGCAGTTTGATGGTCAAGGGCGGAGCGGCCCAATCGCCGTCCTTAACATCCGCGATCGACTTCTGCTGATGAATGCCTTCGTAATGACCTTCGAAGTCGTGAAACCAGACGGTGCTGTCGGCGGGAATAGTGAAAACAGATCCTTCGTCAGGAATCCAAGTGCCGATGCCCGGGAAAATAAAGCGGAAAGCGACGCCGTCGTTATAAGCGCGCAGTTCGACTCCGAACTCGGTTCTGGATGTGTCGTGCCGCAGGGAGATTCTCGCGCCGTTACAGACATTCACCGCTCGCGCGTGCACCCCGCGAGTGAGGTAACTTTCGCTCACCCGGTACCGCTCGATCGTCAGGATCGTGCATTCGTGACATACATCTATCTCTCCAGAGCGAAAGCTCAATGCTGATGGTTCAATAATGTTCTGCCCGGCCCGTGTGGCCCGCCAACGTAATTGCGGAGCGGCGACCATCAGCGTGAACTGAATCTGGCGGTTGGGACTATTGAGGGTGAGCGCGTCAGCGTTGGCGCTGAACAGCGACGGCGCCAACGAAAGCAAGGCCGGCGCCGCCAGTGCCGCCGAAAGAAATTCCCGCCGCGAAACATCTTCTTTAAAAGAGCGGGGGCGAGCCGCCCTTCCTGACCTCGAGCTATTCGAAGTATTGTGTGGCTTCGTCAATTGTTCCTTTGAAAAACCAACAATGAGTGGATATCTCTCAGGTTAGGAAGGGTGGCTTACCCTCCGCGCTCTTTTTTGCGTGAGTTCCAGGGCGCCCTCCAAATTCAATTCAATTTCCAATTGATGGGCTGCGGTTTGTAGCCGAGACTCGCCGCTCCCAGCTCTTCATTCATAATCAGAAATGCGCCGATGCCGTGAAAGTCATTTGCGCTGCGCTTGCGCCCAAAGTAGTAAGCCAGATCGCCCACATTGGTCCCTTCAGAGATATCAATCAGATTAGTCATACCGTCAGCATCACGCGAGAGTTTCGTCAGTACGCCGCGATAACCCTTCTGGGCCACGTTCGCGTAACGCTTTGGCAGATACCCCCGCTTGACGCCCATCCAAAGCATGTAGGTGTACATGCTGGAACAGGACGTTTCGAGCCAGTTGCCGGCGACGTCGCCCTTATCCACGACCTGATACCAGAGACCTGTCTGGGGATCCTGATATCGCTCGAACGCTTTTGCCAGTTGCTGAATGATCTTGATCAACTCAGCACGATGCGGCTGATCTTTCGGCACGATGTCGAGCAGGATGATCAGGGTCATCGCATACCAGCCGAACGCTCGGCCCCAGTGAAAGGCAGATTGGTGGGCAGTCGGATTGGCCCACGGTTGCGCGCCGCTTTCATCGTACGCGTGCCAAAGCAGCCCCGTCGCGGGGTCGTTGAGATGCTGGTAATAGATCAGCATCTGCCTCACCACCTCGTCATTCGTGTACTTGCTTTCGCCGAACATCTCGCCATAGCGTGCCAAAAACGGCAGCCCCATAAAGACGCCGTCGGCCCACAACTGCGAGGCGCGACTGGGAATGTTCGCGTGCCAGAAGCCGCCGTCTTTGGTGCGTGGATAGGTGTCCAACACCTTCCGAATATTTTGCGCGGCGAGCTTGTACTTCTGCTGTTTTGTCTCTTTGTAGAGAATCAGCGCCAGATTGCCGGGCATGATGTAATCCAGCGAATTTATCTCGCGATTCACCTTTCCCTGGTCGTCGATGTGCTGATCGAACCACGACTGAAGGTGATCGAGATAACGCTTGTCGTGGGTGCGCAGATAGACGAGGTATTGGCCGTAAAGATAGAGCGCCTTGGCATATCCCCAGCCTTTGAATGATTCTCCGGTGGGATTGCGTTTGATGGTTGATTCGACCACGGCGACGGACCAGTCGGTGGGCGGGCCGGCCGCCGGATTCGCGGTGCGGCTCGCGCGTTCATGCGGAAGGGCCAACGAAGTTGTCAATACGCAAAGCGATATCGTCGTGGCAAGTATAAATCTGGCTATGGTCATCAAGCTCTCCGCGTCTGGTCCAATAGGGACGACATCTTTATCGAAAAACAGTTCTCTAAACCTTTCGCTCCGAATGCAGCGACAACATTGCTGTCGGGTAACGACTTTTAGCGCCTGATGCCGTGCCGGCGCCGCATTACAAAGATGGCTTTATCTCGAAAGCGTTCGTGTTCCAATCAACTGTCACAGTTGTTCCATCCGCGAACGTCGTCCGCTCCTTCCGGTAATTACCGTCGAGAAATTCGTGCCTCGTCATTTCAAGCAAACCAACGCGCCGGTGCAACGCCATCATGGCCTTGATCAGAGAAAGCGTCTGCTCGTCCGTTGGCGTAATCGGCAATTCCGGCACGCCACCAAACAACAATCCCTGCAAGAGGCTTTTCTGGTCGCGCGCATTGAAAGAAACGATGACCGCGTCGTGATAGACCAATTGATAAAGCGGAACCAGGATCGCCTTACTGCCACCGCCGGATTGATTGATTACGTCGGCGTAGGGAATAGTCCAGTCCGCGCCCGCCTCGGTGGCCACGATTCCCAAATTGTGGCGCGCCCAGGTCATGGTGGCTGCGCGTCCGGCCATTGCCTCACTCCGGGTGGTCGGATGCTCGGGATTAAAGTCGGCGTCCGGCGGCACATAACCAATCACGTCGTTGTAAATTCCGTCCGGATGAATTCCGTGGTCGAAGAACAGCTGGTAATTCTTCAGCATGTGCCCCAGCCAGAACCGATTGTTGAGGTACGCCTGCGGACCGCCGTCCCAATGCCTCATCAAAGGGATGTTCCCCTGCTTGGTGTCTCCAAAGCGGCTGCCGGGAAACGCCTGCGGCGGCAATCGCGCATCCTCTTCGCGCACCGCGAACTGCGGATCATACGAAGGCGCGTCCAGGTAATAGTCCCGATACTGATCGTGCAAGACGTATTGATAACCGAGCTCGTGCACCGCGTCAGTCAGTCGTTTGAATCCGCTCCAGCCGCCCGCGGCTTCCGGGGGCGGCAGCGAATCAGGATGTTGGCGGTCATAGCCGAGGTGCGGCCAGCCGGAAATGAAAACCAGCACGTGATCGAAGCCGCGAGATTTTAGTTCGCGCAACTGCCGGGCGCGCTCGTCGAAACTCACCAAATTGTAATTCTTCGACGAATCCCTGGTGTCGTAGCGATCGCTATCGGGACTCAGGTTATGAAGAATGCTGATGCGTGTCTGGGGAGTACCGATCAAATCCGCCAGCCGCGGGGTACGCGCGATTTTCTCTTTCAACGATATGAACAGACCCGTGTCCATCACGTACCGCCGGTAACGCTTCGCCATTTCGACATAGTTTCCCTGGTCGAAGAAGGCCATGCGGGCTGACCGCAGATAACCGAAGCGGCCGAGCTGGGCCATCCAGCGCGGACCGATCTCCGTCGGACCACCGGCGGGGTGCTTGAATTGATAGGCTGCGTCGTCAGGGGTCTCGACGATGATCATCATCGCCGACGCCCCTCTTTGAAATCCCCACCAGGACATCGACCACGATTCGATCAAGTGGCTTTGCAGCAAGCTATGATCGCTAGCGGCGATTTTCCCGTCCGGAATGATGGTGCGATCCGGGTAATACTCTTTGGGCCAATTGCGCGGCAATAAAGTGCCGCGCCCGTTGCTCAACAGGGTGTAATCAACATTCCGCGCGTCGAGCGCGCCAGGCCAATCCAACTGCCGCAACGTGGCGCGGTCCTCGGTCGCGGTCACCTCAAAGACGAGGTCTTCATCGCGCCCTTCAAGACACAGCGTGAGATACAACTTCAGACCGAGAGCGCCGTTGTGCGACCAGTCGGCCAGACTAATCTTCACGCCGGTTTTAAAGCCGGCGTCGTAAGGCGCAATCTCGATGCTCCCGGCCTGAGTCAACCCGATCGGAAATTCCTCGCCGCCCGCCCGTACCAACATGTCATGCGTTGAAGAGCCGGCGGTCGACCAGCCGGCGGCGGGGGTTTCAATCTTGATCGCCAGACTGTGCTCGTTCAGCGTTATTTTCTGTTTCTTGCCGGCGATGATCCAACTTTCGTTCTGATGTGTGACCTTGACGGGGACACCGCCCCATTGGTCGCGCGAGAGTTGCTGTGCGTGAGCTAAAGCCGGAACGAGCCCCAGTAAGGCGATGGTGTAGGCAGCAGCCCGCAATTTAGGGTGCGGCGGCAAAGTCCCGACTTTATCGAGACGGCGCCGCCGCTTTGGATCCAGCGCAGCGAGCCTGAGTCGCAGTGATCCAAAGCGCCGTCGGGGCCGGCGCACTCCAAATTGTTCGCTTCTCATCTTTGAGCTTGCCTGGTCGAATTAGTCTGCGAACTAAACAAAAGGCTGCGATCGGATGTATTCACCTGCGGGACCCTGGCCATCATGGTTTGATAATTCTTGTCCCTATATACCGCGGCGGCGCGCCTCATCAGCGGAAAGAGCGATTCAGGTTTCACGCCGCCCTCGATCTCCTGGTAGTTCCATTTCTTTTCACCTAAGGCCACGGGAGTTAGAAAATCGAGCGCCCGGCGAATGCTGCGGCCGTCAGGTGTTTGATAATTCCAGAGATCGATCCCGGCCCGCTGACCAAGCGTGGCCAAGAGCATCAGACCATCGAGATTCATGTTGCTATAGCTCCAGGCTTTGGTGCGGGCCAACTCGAGCGGCTGGCCGCCCTCCGGTTCGATTTGGGCCGCGATCCTTTTCTGCCTGGCAGCTTCCAGCACTTGCTTTGCCAATTCGCGCCGGCCGACAAACAGCGCGTAAGAAACCACCTGGACGTCGTAGAAGGTGCCGTGATTATTTTTCGCTGCCGATTCTTCGCGGCCGTTCCGGCTGTCGAGCATCCATTGCAGGAATTTGCCGAACCAGCCCTTCAGGCCACGTTCATCTTCGGCAGTGAGCGCCTTCGATCCCTTCAAGAGACCAATGGCATCAACCACGCGCGTGAGGCCTCGGGTTTCGATCAAACCAATTCCGCGGCCGGTATTTACTCCCGGCACAAATTGCGCATATTCGAGATTCGGATTCATGCGCGTCGCCGGATCGAGAAAGAAGGTCCGCAATAGCTGGACCGCCTTGCTCGCGTAGGCTTCGTCGCCTTTTAAGTAATAGGCGAGCGCCAGCGTTTCAACTGCGTTCTCCAAGTCGTCGACACTCTTGTGGTCCGTAATTTTATTAATCTCGGGATTGCGTTCACCGTCGCGGCGAATGTAGGGAAGGCCATCTGGTTTTTTCGGATCCGGCCAGAAGTACGGGGCCTGGCTGAGATAATTGTGCTTGTCGCCGCCGGGCGGCGCGACCGCTTTGTCCAGTACGGAAAATGGGCCTGCCTGGAGCGCCTTCTGTGCGTCCGCTTTGAGCCTGGCCCAGGGCGCGGCCGCCCATCCATCACCGGCCCTCACCGCCTGACGCGAAGCCTCCAACTGCTTCGCATCAAGCAGAAATACCGGGAGTGGCGACGCTGCGCCCTGCCCGCCGCCGGCCCACGCAAGCGGGACCGGCAAAGCAGCGACTCCGACGCAGGCTACCGTGCCAAATATCGCGAAAACCCTCGATAACCGAAAAAGTCCAACTTTTGTACAAATATGCTTGCCCAGCTGAGCCATAACGTTGTAAAGTGACGCGCGCACACTCTCGTTACCGGTAACGCGCCCGCGGATTCTATGTATTGGTGACGTTGCTGTCAATAATTTAGTTTCCACATCGCGCATTCGCAACTGCGGACATGATCTATCGTGACAAGGTGGTAGTGATCACCGGCGGAACTCATGGCATCGGCGAAGGCTGTGTCCGGGCTTTCGCCGGGGCAGGCTCCCGGGTGGTCTTTTGCGCGCGCGATGAGGCGCTGGGGGCGCAGGTCGCAAACAGCGCCAACGACAGCGGTCCCGGCAAGGCCACCTTCGTCAGCTGCGATGTTTCGAAAACAGATCAAATTCGAAATCTGATAGAGACCACGGTGGAACGTTACCACCGGCTCGATTGCCTGATTAATAATGCCGGCTGGCATCCACCGGCGAAACGGATCGATGAGTTTTCGCCGGAAGACTTTCGCGCACTCCTGGACTTGAATCTGGTCAGTGTGTTTGCGGGCTGCAAGTATGCCCTGCCCCACTTACGAAAGACGCAAGGCAACATCATTAACCTCTCCAGCCTGGTTGGCGCCATGGGGCAACTGCACGCGTGCACCTATGTGGCGACCAAGGGCGCCATCACCGCATTCACCAAAGCGCTGGCGATTGATGAAGCTGAACACGGCGTGCGGGTGAATTCGGTTTCGCCGGGGAACATCTATACGCCCTTGTGGCAGGAAGCGATCGATGCCGCTCCCGATCCCGCTCGATGTCGGGCCGATGGCGACGCCGCTCAAGTGCTCGGCCGCATGGGCACGATCGACGAGGTGGGCCGGCTCTGTCTTTTTATCGCGGCCGAAGCCACGTTCACCACGGGCGTCGATCACATCATTTCCGGCGGCGCTGAGATAGGCTACGGGCCTAAGAGCCGGCGCAATTAAATTGTTATCAATTGACTGCGATTTCTAATGGGCCATTAACCAATTTATGCGAATCACTTGCCTACTATTAATGTTCGCGCTTTCGGGTCTGATCGTTTCTTTGCCCGCGAACTCACAAGACAAAAAGGAAATCTACCACCAGGGCTGGATCGATCTTAATAAGAACGGGCGGATGGATATTTATGAAAACCCTAAAGCTCCGATCGATCAGCGCGTCAACGATCTGCTCGCGCAGATGAACGTCGACGAGAAGACCTGCCAGACGGCCACACTCTACGGGGTCGGCCGCGGCCGCTCTAACACGGACGCGCCGCTGAAGGACGAGTTACCGACTCCCGAATGGAAAAACAAGCTGTGGAAAGACGGCATCGCCAACATTGATGAGCACTTGAACGGTTGGGGGCCTAATGGCCAGAGCGTGTACGCCACCGATATCGCGAAACACGTATGGGCGATGAACGAAGTGCAACGCTTCTTTATCGAGCAGACACGGCTCGGCATACCGGTGGATTTCACCAACGAGGGTTTGCGCGGAGTGGCGTTCTCAACCGCGACTGGTTTTCCTTCCGAGTTGGGGCAGGGGCATACCTGGGACCCGGAGCTAATCGGCGAGATCGGCAGTATCACCGCCCAGGAAGCCCGCGCGCTGGGTTATACCAATGTCTACGCCCCCACGCTGGATGTCTCGCGCGATCAGCGTTGGGGAAGAATTGAAGACACTTACGGTGAAGAGCCTTTTCTCGTGTCTCGTCTGGGAGTCGAAATGGCCAAGGCGATGCAGAAGGATTATCGCATCGCTGCCACGGCAAAGCATTTTGCGATCTACAGCGTGGGCAAGGGCGCGCGCGAAGGACAAGCCAGGACCGATCCGCAAGTCACGCCCCACGAAGTAGAAAACATCCTGCTGCCGCCTTTCAAAGCCGCGATCAAGGAAGCTCACATCCTCGGGGTGATGAGTTCCTACAACGACTATGACGGCGTGCCGGTTACCGGCAGTCATTACTGGCTGACTGAGCGTTTGCGAAACGAGTTCGGATTTCGCGGATATGTAGTATCTGATAGCGCCGCTGTCGAATTTCTCTACAGCAAGCACGCGGTGGCCGCGGATATGAAGGAAGCGGTACGGCAGTCGATCGAGGCCGGGTTGAACGTCAAAACGAACTTTACCCCGCCCGAAGATTTCGTGCTGCCGTTGCGCGAATTGGTTAAAGAAGGAAAGGTTTCGCTGAAGACCCTGGACGACCGCGTCCGCGACGTGCTGCGCGTGAAATTCCTGCTCGGACTCTTTGATCATCCTTACGTCGATGACCCTGGTTACGCTGAGAAGAACGTAAATTCCAGCGAGCACCAGCAAGTCGCCCTGCGGGCCGCGCGCGAAAGCATCGTGCTGCTCAAGAATGATCACAATGCCCTGCCGTTGAGCAAAGAGATTCGCTCAATAGCGGTCGTCGGTCCAAATGCGGACGACGACAATCTCAATCGATATCGTTATGGGCCCAATCAGATCAAAGGCATCACCGTACTTCAGGGCCTCAAGAACAAGTTGGGCGATCGCGTGCAAGTGAATTACGCCAAAGGCTGCGACGTAACCAGCGAACATTGGCCCCAAATCGAAGTCCTGCCTGAGCCGCTCACCGAGAAAGAAAAGGACGAGATTGGCAAGGCCGTCGAGGCCGCCGGGAAATCAGACGTCGCGGTGGTGGTGCTCGGAGATGGCGTAAACACTGTCGGCGAGACCGCATCGCGAACCAGTCTTGATCTGCCGGGCCGGCAATTGGAATTGGTGCAGGCTGTCCAGGCCACCGGTAAACCGACCATAGTCGTGCTTATCAGCGGACGGCCAATGAGCATTAACTGGGTCGATAAATATGTTCCCGGAATCATCGAGGCCTGGTTCCCCGGCGCCCAGGGCGGGACGGCGATTGCCGACGTGTTGTTTGGTGACTACAACCCGGGCGGAAAGTTGACGGTGACCTTTCCCAAGACTGTCGGCCAACTGCCTTATAACTTTCCCTCAAAACCAAACGCGCAATGGGAAGGTGAAAAGACCCGCGTCAACGGCGCGCTTTACTATTTCGGTCACGGATTAAGTTACACGACTTTCAAGTACGACAATCTCAAGGTGACTCCGGCAGCTGTCGCTTCAGTTAGTCCAAAGGTAATGATCAGCTGCGACGTCACCAACACCGGCGCGCGCGCCGGCGACGAAGTCGTGCAACTTTACACGCGGGAACTGGTCACCAGCGTGACCACATATGAAAAAAACCTCCGCGGTTTTGAGCGCATCCATCTGGGGCCCGGCGAAACGAAGACCGTCTCGTTCGCACTGACCCGTGACGATCTCGCGCTGTGGGACCGGCAGATGCACTTTGTCGTTGAGCCGGGCAAATTCAAAGTGATGATCGGATCCGGCTCGGAAGACATTCGCTTGACCGGGGAATTTGAAGTTCAAGCGAAGTGAGTTGCTGAGCGTTAAGCAGCGGCGGCCCCGACTTGTTGACAGCCGGGTGAGTCCGCGGTGAATAAAATCTGACACCAGGATAGCTTCTATAATCGACCATGAAATTAAGATCGCACTTTAGCCGTCTCATCGCCGGCGGCTTTGTTCTGGCGCTGACCTTCTCGGGGCATCCGCGTCCGACACTTTCTTCCGCAGCGCTCCAGGCCAACGTCTACAGCGTCAAGTCATACGGCGCTACCGGCGACGGAAAGACCCTGGACACCGTGGCCATCAACAAAACGATTGATGCTGCGGCTGCGGCCGGCGGCGGCACGGTTTACTTTCCCGCGGGCAAATACTTGTCAGTATCGATTCACTTGAAGAGCAACATCGCTCTATATCTGGATCAAGGCGCGACCATCGTCGCCGCCGAGACGTCGGCCGATGCCAAGTACGATCTGCCTGAGCCGAATGAATGGGACAAGTACCAGGATTTCGGCCACACTCACTGGCATAACAGCCTGATCTGGGGTGAGAACCTGATCAACGTCTCCATCCTCGGGCCGGGCATGATCTGGGGCAAAGGCCTCGTGCGCGCCGGCACCCAGTCGCGCACGCAGCAGCAGAACGACGCCTTGAACGCCGCCCGCGCCAGCGAGCCCAAGACGCCGTTCGGATATCCGAACCCGCGCGACGCGGTCGAGCCGGGATGGGGCAACAAGGCGATTGCCCTCAAGAACTGCCGCAACGTAAACCTCCGCGACATTTCGATTCTGCACGGCGGCCATTTTGCGATTCTGGCCACCGGCGTGGACAACCTGACGATCGACAATCTCAAGATCGACACAAACCGCGACGGCATCGACGTCGATGCCTGCAAGAACGTGCGCATCTCCAACTGCACGGTCAACTCACCATTCGACGACGGTATCTGCCCGAAGAGTTCTTACGCGCTCGGCTATGCGCGAGCCACTGAGAACGTCACGATTACTAATTGCCAGGTCAGCGGCTACGACGAGGGCACGCTGCTCGACGGTACTTTCAAACGTGACTATCGCGCGGCGAACGGCACCTTCAGCCCGACGGGCAGGATTAAGTTCGGCACTGAGTCGAACGGCGGCTTTAAAAACATCACGGTTTCAAATTGCGTGTTCGATTACAGCCGCGGCCTGGCCTTAGAGAGCGTCGACGGCGCTTTGCTGGAAGATGTGACCATCGACAACATCACCATGCGCGACATCTCGAACGCTCCAATCTTTCTCAGACTCGGCAGTCGCATGCGGGGGCCGAGCGGCCCGCCGGTCGGCGAACTCAGACGCGTGAAGGTCAGCAACATCGTGGTTTACAACGCCGACCCGCGCTTTGCCTCGCTCATCAGCGGCGTTCCCGGTCACAATATCGAAGACGTGCAACTCAACAACATTCGCATTTATTACCGGGGCGGCGGGACGCCGCAACAGGCCGCTTTGCAGCCTCCGGAAAAAGAGAACGATTACCCGGAACCAACCATGTTCGGCGAGATTCCGGCGTATGGCTTTTTCATTCGGCACGTACGCGGACTGGAGATGAATGGGGTGAGCGTGACCTATCTCAAAGACGACGCCCGCGCACCCTTTATCATCAATGACGGCAAATCGATTGAGTTGCGTAACATCAAGGCCGCTCATGGCGCCGGGGTGCCGACCTTCATCCTGAATGACATTGAGAATTTTTCGGTAAGCGATAGCCATCCTCTCGATGATTTGCGTTTGCCGAGCGCAAAGCAGCGAACGATTAACTGAGGCAGCGCTAAGTAGAGAGTCTCATTCACACCTGGCTTCAGCCGGGTGTCGCCAACAGCAGTCAGTCCGGAAGCCGGTTAAACGGCATTGATGTCGAGCGGAGTGGATTGAACGCCAAAGGCGTTGGCGAATTTCAGCCCAGGGCAACGCCCTGGGGAACCGTTATGAAGAATATGATCGAACTCTGAAAGAGTTCGCCATGCGCAGTGCCGAAGACAATCAAATGAATATTGAAATGAACAATTCATTTCATAGAATTTGAGGCTGGACATCGCGAACTCTTTCAGAGTTCGATCATATTTTTCGATTCTCTTCCCAGGGCGTTGCCCTGGGCTGGGAATTTGCGAACGCCTGCGGCGTTATTAATCTCGCGGAGTCAAGTATATCGATGCCGCTTAAAACGGTTTCCCATCGAATGGGCAGTTCGTGTTCACCTGGCTGAAGCCAGGCGTGAATAGGAAAGGAAGCTGCCTCGCATCCTGCTCAAACCATGATCAGACGACGCCATCTCGTGATCATCGCCGCCGCCATGGTGGCTGCGTGCGCGGTGACGGCAATCAGCCAATCGGCTGAATCTCCCAAGCCCGTGCTCTATGTCGTCGGCACGTCACATCTCGACTCGCAATGGAACTGGACGGTGCAGGACACGATCCGCGACTTTGTCCCGAACACCTTCTTTCAAAACTTCCAGCGCTTCGAAAAATATCCTGATTACACTTTCAATTATGAAGGCGCGATGTGGTTTAAGGAGTATCACCCTGAAGCCTGGCCCATCGTCCAGAAATATGTGGCCGCAGGACGCTGGCAGGTCGCGGGTTCATGGATCAATGCCGTCGATACAAATATCCCGTCGCCTGAGTCGCTGATGCGCCAGGCTCTCTACGGCAAACGCTTCTTTCGCCAGGAATTCGGCAAAGTCAGTAACGATGTCTATCTGCCCGACTGTTTTGGTTTCGGTTTCGCCCTGCCGGCCATCGCCAGTCACTGCGGCCTTAATCAATTCTCCACCCAGAAGCTGACCTGGGGATCGTCATACGGAATTCCGTTTCCGCTTGGCCGCTGGAAAGGCAGCGACGGCAGCACGGTAATCGCGGCGCTGAATCCCGGCGATTACGTCACCAGGATTCGCAGCGATATTTCTGTCGATCCGAAATGGGCCGCGGAGAGAATGACCGCGGTCGGCGATCGGCAGATCGGCTTTCGTTATTTCGGCACCGGCGATATCGGCGGCGCGCCCGACGACGAGTCAGTCGACTGGTTGGAAAAGTCGCTTAAGAACAAATCAGGAATCGCCGAGGTGCGCAACACGTCGTCCGACCAACTCACGCGCGATCTCACCGCCGCCGAAAAATCCACCCTGCCGGAATATGAAGGCGAGTTGACGATGAAGACTCATGGAGTCGGCTGCTATACCTCGCAGGCGGCGATGAAGCGCTTTAATCGTGAGAATGAATTGCTGGCCAACGCCGCCGAAGAAGCGGCGGTGGCGGCTGAATTGGTGGCTGGTCTTCCCTATCCGCGCGAGCGCCTGCGTGAAGCCTGGATCAGAACGCTGTGGCACCAGTTTCACGACGATCTGACGGGGACGAGCATCCCGCAGGCTTATCAATTTTCCTGGAACGATGAACTGGTTTCGGCCAATCAATTCGCGGGTGTCCTCACCAGTTCGGTCGCCGCGATCGCCGGCAAGATGGACACCAGTGGTGAAGGAATTCCGCTAATCGTCTACAACCCGCTGGCCTGGACCAGTGAGGAGCCGGTCGAGGCCACGGTTAGGTTCAAGGGCGCTGCGCCCGCGACTATGCACGTCGTCGATCATCGCACCAACGAACAACTGCCAACCCAGATCCTCGAGCGGCACGGTGACACCGCGCGCATTCTTTTTGCCGGCAGGCTGCCCCCGGCCGGCTTCAGGGTGGTTCACGTGGTCACCGGCGCCGGCGGGCGCTTCTCAAATGAATTTGCCAGCGCGATGGAGTGGCTCAAAGCGGAGCCCTCGTCGCTTGAAAGTGTCTTCTACAAGGTGCAAATCGATGCCCACGGCGATATCTCATCGATCGTCGATAAGTTGAGGTCGCGCGAATTGTTGAGTGGGCCGGTGCGCCTGGAATTGCGTGACGATCCCTCGCCTGACAAACCTGCCTGGAGAATTCTTTGGGAGACTGTCAATTCTCAGCCGCGCGAGTATGTCGACTCGCCCGAGGTCCGGGTGGTCGAGCAGGGTCCGGTACGCGTCGCTCTGGAAATCAAAAGACACGCCGCCGGCTCGACGTTTGTGCAGCGAATCAGCCTGGGCCTTCGCGGGCAACGCGTTGACGTCGAGAATTTCGTCGACTGGAAGTCGCCAAACTCGCTGCTCAAAGTGGCCTTTCCTTTCACGGTCAGCAATCCCAAAGCTACTTACGATCTGGGGCTCGGCACAATTCAGCGCGGAAACAACACGCCCGATCATTACGAGGTGCCGGCGCAGCAGTGGGCCGACATTACCAGCGAAGATGGCAAGTTCGGCGTGGCGGTGCTGAACGACAGCAAGTACGGGTGGGACAAACCGGCGGACAATACCCTGCGGCTTACGTTGCTGCATACCGCCAGGGCGCGTGCTTATCCTTATCAAAGCAGTAACGATCTCGGTCATCACCACTTCACCTATGCCATCGCCTCACACCGCGGCGATTGGCGAATCTATAACCCGGCTGAGGATCCCAAGTCGTTTGTGGAAACCGGAGTCGCGCCCACTACCGCCTACGGAACGCCGGTTCCAGGTCGGGCAGCTCAACTAAACCAACGGCCCATTGCCTTTCAAACTGAAGCGCACCGCGGGGCGTTGGGACGCTGGTTTAGCGCCGTCAACGCGGACAACGATCTCTCTTGGCAAATCGCCGTGCGCGCTCTCAAGAAGGCGGAAGATGGCGATGAATACATCCTGCGGTTGCAGGAGCTCGAAGGCCGGCCCGCGGCCAAATACATTAATTTCGGTTTACCACTGCAGAGTGCGCGCGAGATCAATGCGGCCGAAGAGCCCACGGCACGCGCCGGCGACCTTAAGGTTGGGTCTAATAACTTGCAGTTCAGTCTTAAGCCCTATCAACCGCGCACTCTGGCGCTCCGCTTCCGCAGCCCTAATAAACTCGAACCGAATCTCAGCGCGGTGAGCCGGGCTTTGCACGTGGACGCCATGACGACCGCAACGCCGCTTGAACTTCCGTTCAACCTGGATGGGATTTCGAATGACGCCAATCGCGCCGACGGCGATTTCGATGGTAAAGGACAGACGCTCGCGGCTGAGTTGTTGCCGGCGAATCTTTCGCTCGACGGCCTGCCTTTCAAATTCGGACCTGCGGCGAATGGCGCGCTGAATGTGCTGGTGCCCTCGGGCCAAACGATTAAGTTACCGGCCGGCGATTACAATCGCGTCTATTTTCTGGCGGCGGCCGTCGGCGGCGATATCCCGACCGAGTTCGGCGGGCAAGCGTTGACCATTCGTGAGTGGCAAGGACCGGTCGGCCAATGGGACAGCCGTCTGAAAGAGCCGCGGCAACTGCGGGAGGTTTCAGTGGCGCCAATGACGGCGGGCCAGACGTGGACCGCTGACGCCATCAACCAGGATTTGGTAGTGCAATACGACGCTTCGACAGGAGTGGTCAAAGGCATCGATCAAATTCGCCGTGGATTTGTAAAACGCGAAGAGATCGGGTGGGTCGGTTCGCATCGTCATGACGCGCAGGGGAACCAGCCCTACATCGGCAGTTACCTGTTCCTGTATGCGATTGATCTGCCGGCGGGCAGTCGCGAACTGCGTCTACCGAATGACAATCGAATTCGGATTATGGCGATGACGGCGGCACGGGAGCCTTACCGATTGTGGCCGGCGGCGCCCTTGTATTCGTCGGATCTGCCGACGCGGTAAAGAGTAATGAGGAAGGTTACGAAAGTCATCGGCGTCTCGGGCAGACAGTGCGGCCTTACCATCAGGTCTAATTTTGTAAACTTGCGAGGCTAAGCCTCGCCGCCAAAATCAAAGTCAGGCCGGCCGGAAAACCATAGGCTTTCCGCACTGGTGAGCGGCAAAGCCGCAACGCGGGTTATCAATCTTATTAGAGCGGACATGAATAATCTCGAAATACAAACCAATGCCGCTGCCTCACGGTCCGCGACATTCAAAGTCCACGGCCTGCGCTGGTGGATTGCAGGACTAATCTTCTTTGCCACGCTCATCAATTTTCTCGATCGCCTGACGATTTCGATTCTCGCTCCGGTGATTACCGTGCAACTGCACCTGACCAATCTGCAGTTCGCTACTTTGACCACCTGGTTTCTGGTGGCCTACACGATCAGCCAGGGGGTCTCCGGCAAAGTTTACGATCGCATCGGGCCGCGCCGCGGCTTCACCATCTCGATTCTCATTTGGTCGCTGGCCGCCTGCGCGCACGCCTTCGCCCGCGGAATCGTCAGCCTCAGCGCTTTTCGTTTTATTCTCGGCATTGGCGAAGCGGGCAATTGGCCGGGTGCGGCGCGCGTGACGGCCGAGTGGTTTCCGGTGCGGGAGCGGGCCATCGGCATGGGTATCTTTAACAGCGGCGTCTGCGTCGGATCGATCATTGCTCCGCCCCTGATTGTCTGGTTACAGCGGAGCTACGGTTGGCAAGCGACGTTTTTGTTTACCGGATCGCTGGGCTTTATCTGGCTGGCGCTTTGGCTGCTTTTCTATGAAAGTCCTGAACGGCACCGCGCCATCACCCCGGAAGAGTATGCGCTAATAAAAGAGGACCAACCCGCGGGCAAGCCGCGACAGCAGTTCACCTGGCGCCATCTCCTGCGTTTCCGGCAAACGTGGGCGATTGTCCTATCGAGATTTCTGACGGATCCGGTGTGGTGGCTTTATGTCACCTGGCTCCCCCTGTATCTCGATCGGGCCCGCGGTTTCGATCTAAAGAAAATCGGCATGTTCGCGTGGATGCCGTTTCTCACTGCGGGCGCCGGCAGCCTTTTGGGCGGCTGGCTATCCGGCTATTTGATTTCGCGCGGGTGGACCGCGGACCGCAGCCGCAAGGTGGTGATTATCGTCGGCGCGCTCTGCATGACCGCCGGAATCCCCGCGGCGTTCGCCCGCGACGCCCTGGTCGCACTCGGATTCATCAGCCTCGTCACCTTCGGATTCCAGGCTTGGATCAATAACGTGCAAACCTTGCCGAGCGATTTCTTTCCCTCTCAAGCCGTGGGCGCGGTGGCCGGATTGGGCGGCATGGGCGCCGGCATCGGCTCGATTCTCTATGTGCTGGCGACCGGCTGGGTTGTCGATCATTTCTCGTACAATCCCATCTTGATAATCGCCAGTGTGCTGCCGCTGTTGGGGACGGCGATCCTGGTGCTCCTGGGCGGCAGCATTAAACCAATAACGCAAACGGAACTGATAAAAACATGACAAATTATCTGGACCTGTCAAATAAAGTGGCGCTGGTTACCGGAGCCTCGTCAGGCATCGGCGCCGCCTCGGCAAAAGTGCTGGCCGACCTCGGGGCGAATGTGGCGATCACTTATCTTCAAAATCAAGCCGGCGCGGAAAAAGTCCGCGACGAAATCATCGCGCTGGGCCGCAAAGCCATCGCGCTTCACGCTGAGTTTCGCGACCCCCGGCAAATTGCGGCGACCGTGTCACGCGTCACCGACGAACTCGGGCCAATTGATATCCTCGTGAATAACGCGGGCTCACTGGTGGAGCGAAAAGGTAACCTGGCAATGACGGACGAGCTTTGGAATGACGTGATCAATCTGAATCTCACCAGCGCCATGGCTTGCACCCGCGTGGTCGCTCCGTCGATGGTCGCGCGCAAGTCAGGCGCCATCATTAATGTCGTCTCGATTGCCGCACACACGGGCGGCGGCCCCGGCGCGGGCGCTTATGCCGCGGCCAAAGCCGGATTGATTGCGCTGACGAAGGCGGAGGCCAAAGAATTTGCGCCGCACGGCGTGCGCGTCAACGCCATCTCGCCCGGCACCATCGACACGCCGTTTCACGAAGTGTTCTCCACCCCCGAGATGATCCGGAACACCATCGCGACCATTCCCTTAGGCCGCATCGGCACGCCGGAAGATTGCGCCAAAGTGGTGGCCTTCCTCGCGTCAGATGCGGCGAGCTTTTTGGTGGGTGAAACGATAGAGGTTAACGGTGGGCAGTTTATGAGGTAGGGGAAATGGGTCATTGATTCATTGACTCATTGATTCATTGATTCATTGGTTCATTGGTCCATCGAGGGAGCGCGCAAACCGGCCAGTGAGTCAACTACGACAAGGGGTCAGTACCATCCGCGTGAGCGGATGGATCAAAGTGCGCGGTTGATTCTAAGTCGCGTCCTGATCCATCCGCGTGAGCAAATGGTACTGACTCGGCGACGCGGGATACACCGAAACACACACGATCGTTCAATTCACTCGCAACGGAGACGACGGTACCGGCAGTCTAACTTATGAAAATCACCAGCGAACAATATGGCTTGATGCCCGATGGCCGCGAGGTGCCGGTCTTCACCATGTCGAATGAACATGGAACGGAAGTCAAGATCATCGCCTACGGCGGCGTCATCAAAAACATCAACATGCCGGATGCCCAGGGCGACATCGGCGACATCGTTCTGGGTCTGGACACGCTCGCAGATTACCTGGATCGTTCGCGTTATTTCGGGTCCTTGATTGGCCGTTACGGGAACCGTATTGCGCGCGGCAGGTTCATGCTCAATGGCGTCGCCTATCAACTGCCAATCAACAACGGCGTCAACCACCTGCATGGCGGGTTCAAAGGATTCGACAAAGTTCTTTGGCAAGCGCGCGAGTTGTCCGATGGCGTGGAATTGCATTACCGCAGCCATTGCGGCGAAGAAGGCTACCCCGGAAATCTCGAGGCGACGGTGATCTACGCCTTAACCGACGCGAATGAGTTGCGCATCGAATACTTCGCGGCCACGGACAAGGACACCATTGTCAATCTCACCAATCATTCATATTTCAATCTGGCCGGCCTGGGGACCATTCTGGATCACGAACTGACGATTAATGCCGACGCTTTTACGCCGGTCGACAACACTCTGATCCCGACGGGCGAAATCCGGAACGTGAAAGGCACTTCGATGGATTTCACCTCGGCGACGGCCATCGGCAAACACATCGGCAATCAGGATGAACAGCTGGCGTTCGCCGGCGGCGGCTATGATCACAATTTCGTTCTGCGATCACCCGGCAGCGGATTACGGACGGTGGCCAGGGTGCACGAGCCGAAAACCGGGAGGACGATGGAGGTAGTGACGACGCAACCCGGGTTGCAGTTCTACTCCGGAAACTTTCTGAACGGCAGCATCGCCGGGAAAGGTGGCCAGCCGTATCTGAAGCACTCCGGCTTCTGTGTCGAGACCCAGCATTTCCCGGACTCGCCAAACCACACGAATTTTCCGAACACCGTGCTGCGGCCGGGCGAAGAATATCGGCAGACGACGCTTTACAAGTTTTCAGTTGAGTAAGAACAGCCTGAAAGGCTGCAAGAGAGTAGCCGGTGGTCGCAGCGAAGCGCAGACCACCGGAAAGGCGAACTTATTCTCCCGCACCCTGAAAGGGTGCAAGAGCGTCGATGATTCCGGCACCTCTTCAAGGTGCAAATCTATCTCGCTTGTTACCGGTGGTCTTCGACCATCGGCTACTTGCTCGCAACCCTTCGGGTTGCAACACAAATCCCAGCTGTAAACAGCTGGCCAGAGAAAGCCTGGAGGCCCTGATGAAATATCGCCGCTATTTGCCGGTCATCGCCAGCGCAATTCTTCTTTCCGCGCTGGCGATCGAGACTCTCACATCTGCTCATCAATCTGCGGAACCGCTCACCGGCAACTGGGCCGTGCGGACGCCGAACAATGACGGCACACTTCGCACGACCTATTTGAATCTGAAACAGGACGGCCAGCGGATCACCGGCACCATTCGGGTCACCCAGTTCTACTACAAGATTAGCGAAAGCACCGGCGGTCCCGAGGGGTTCACCATCACGGGCTCGATGATGGACGGCAAGAACGAGCGCAAGGTCCAGTACGAAGGCAAACTGGCGGGCGACCAACTGCAAATCTCCACGCGGCGCCGGCCGCAGGATCCACCGACACAGATGATCGCCGTGCGCGCGCCCGCCGGCGAAGGCGCCATGCCGGCGCGCAATCCCCTTCCCGCCCTGCACAAAGTCGGGGACAACGGTCTCGCGCGCACGCCGCCGATGGGCTGGAACAGTTGGAACAAGTTCGCCAGCCGGGTCGATGACGCCACGGTGCGCACCATTGCCGACGCTATGGCCAGCAGCGGCATGAAAGACGCGGGCTATCAATACATCAATATCGATGACACCTGGGAAGCCGGCCGCGACGCGCAGGGCAACATCCAGACAAACAAAAAATTTCCCGACATGAAGGCCCTCGCCGATTACGTGCACAGCAAGGGCTTGAAGCTCGGGATTTATTCCTCACCCGGCCCCAACACCTGCGCCGGCTATGAAGGCAGCTACGGCCACGAAGAGCAGGACGCGCGCACTTATGCCGCCTGGGGGATCGATTATCTGAAATACGACTGGTGCGGCGCGCGCAATCTCTACACCGACGAGGAGATGCAGGCTGTCTATCAAATCATGGGCGACGCTTTGCTGAAGCAGAAACGGCCGATTGTCTACAGCCTTTGCCAATACGGGCGGCAGGATGTCTGGAAATGGGGCGCTGACGTGGGCGGCAATCTCTGGCGCACTACCGGCGACATCCGCGATGCGTGGGATTCGATGACCCGCATCGGCTTCAATCAAAATGATCTGGCGCCGTACGCCCAGCCGGGACATTGGAACGATCCGGACATGCTCGAGATTGGCAACGGCGCCATGAGCAACGACGAATACCGGACGCATATGAGCCTCTGGGCCATCCTCGCCGCGCCTTTGCTCGCGGGCAATGACCTGCGCAGCATGACTCCCGAGATTCTCTCGATTCTTACCAACAAAGAAGTGATCGCGATCGATCAGGACAAACTTGGCAAGCAGGGCCGGCGCGTCTGGCAATCGGGCGAGCAGGAAGTATGGACGCGTCCCATAACCGGCGGGGCCATTGCGGTGGCCATCTTCAATCGGGCGAAAGATGAAGCAAAGATCACCGTGAAGGCGGCTGACTTAAAGATCACGGGCAAGTGGAAAGCGCGTGATCTCTGGGCACATCAGGACGCCAGCTGGCCTGCGGATGGCGAATATACAGTTACCCTGCCGTCACATGGTGTGATGATGCTGAAATTGAATCGGTAATCTTTGCGCCTCAACCCTGGCAATGCGGCTTGCCGCTCTGCAGTGCGGAAAGGCTCGCCTTTCCGAGAAGTCCTCGAAGAAATGCAAGCCTACGCCCCGCCGCAGGCATAGCCTGCGAAACACTTATGCGGCGTCTGCCGGTAAGGGAAGCCTTACCGCACTGCGAGGGCGGCCAGCCGCTTCCTAAGACTTTGGCTTGACGAAGACTTCCTCGCCTATCGGGACGTTGTGCTTGACTTCGCTGAATTTGATCGTGAAGTGGACGTCTTCGATATGATGAATCGTGAACGGCACTTTGACGCCATCGAGTTCGCGATAATCATCGTACTCGACGGCTTCCGTCATCTTACCGTTCGCACTCCAGTCTTCGGTGCGCAGTAACAGACCGGTCCGCGAATCGAAATAGAAACGGCGCGGACTGCCGTTGCGCGGGGCCTCGAGCACCAGAGCGTCATGCTCGCTGGTCTGGCCGTTGCCGCCCTTTCCCACCGAAATTTTCGTGCTGCCCTTCAAGGCCAAATTCGGGTATTGCTGGCGCAGCTTTAACGGCTGATAGAAATCGGCGTCCCGCACCGCCGATCCTGCTTCCAGACCAGTCTTCAAGGTAAGACCGTTGTCAGGATTCAATTCCCAACCGGCGTTGCCATCGAAACCGTCTTTGAACACTTCGTTGCCGGGCATGTGCAGGACGATCAGCATTTTGTTGGGCGCCTTCTCATACCTTTCGACAGCCCCGCTCATCGAAATGCCCGAAACTTCAAAGGTTCCTTTGGCCGTCCGGCTGTTAATCTTTTCCAGGGCTTCACGGCCTCCCAAGCCCGTGACATAGGCTGCCAATATTTCGTCCGCATTCTCTCTTGCGGCATCCGGACTGAGTTGCGTGGCCGTGATCGTAGAAGTGCTGCTGGCCGGCGTGACTTCCTTCAGGCCCAGGGCAATCTTCATCGCCGCCACGGTGAAGTCATCCTGGTCCGCGGCGTAATTGGACATCGAGATCACCGCCACCCCATCATCGGGCGCCAGCAGCAACAGCGATTCAAAACCAACGTCACCTCCCGAATGCATCACCAGACGATGCCCCTGCAGGTTGTCGGTAAACCAACTGATTCCTTCTTTGAGGTTAAGAGCCGTCGTTACGGGCTGCCACATCTTTTCCACTGTTTCGCGTTTCAGGATGTGCTGCCCTTCAAGCTCGCCGCGATTCAGATTTGCCATGGCCCAGCGGCTCATGTCTTCAATGCTCGAGTAGAGCGTGGAACTGGGCGCGTGGGCGCGATTGTAAGGAAAGATCTTGCTGACTACGATCTTCTGGTTTTCCATCACGTGCGGCGAAGTCAGGAGCTGTTGATTCGCTTCCCGCACGAGCAGCGTGCTCGACTTCATTCCCAGGGGGACGAGAATATGTTGCCGCACGTAATCTTCGAAACTTTGGCCCGAAACTTTCGCGATTACGTCACCGAGCACTTCATAGGCGGAGTTGCTGTATCCGAATTTCTCGCCCGGCGTGAAAACCAATTTGTTATCGGCGAGCGAGCGCACAAAACGTTCGAGCGCCCCGTCATCGTACTCGGGCTTGTCCCAATGGTAGTTAACTGTGTCCGGAATACCCGACATGTGACTCCGCACCTGACGGATGGTAATCGCGCGGAAGCGTTCGTCGTCCATGCGAAAGTACGGCAGATAGCGAATGAGCGGCGCGTCGAGATCCAGCTTGCCCCCTTCCGCCAGCTGCATGATCGCCGTGGCCACAAAGGTTTTGGTGACTGACGCCATGTGAAAGAGCGACTTGGTGTTGATGGGGGTATCGCCACCGAGTCTCGCCACGCCGAAGCCGCGAGCGTAGATCAATTTGCCATCCTTAACGACGCCAATGGCAAACCCGGGGAGCAGTTGCTGTGTTATTTCAGCGGCGATTTTCGGCTCGAGTTCCGCTTGTAACCGTTGAGCCACATCCGGCTGCGCCATTTCCGTTTGCGCCTTTGGGGTCGTGGTCAGCAGGGCCAGGACCATTACAGCTTTGGCAATAGTTGTGAAGTTGTTCATGTCGACCTTTGTGCCTGCGGCAACTGACTTAATCGTTCTTCACATTGACGTGGCTGGGTTGTGATGTGTTATCCGAAAACTGGGTGGGCTTTGGAGTGCGCCGACTCGTCGTCGCCTTTATAGCAATGCGGTGACAAGTCACCGCACTCCCAAAATTACTTGTATCCGCCGAGAGCTTGCACCAGGATAATGATTATGGCTGCTACCACCGGCACGCCAACCAGCAGGCCAACGATGATGAGAACCAACTTGCGCGGAGACATGACGCCGATTCGCTTCCGCGCCTCGTCAGGCGGCAGGTCGAGTAAACTGGCATCGGGACGCTTCGCCGTCAATTGTTCGAGAATCGCCTGAAAATTGTGGTCCTGGCTGTTTACAAATAGCCGCTTCTTTTTCAGCTTGCCCTCGACCAGATACGAAAAGATGAACTCGGCGTCATACGAATTGTCATATTCCATCTCGCCGTCGGCGCCACGGCGGCTAATCAGGTTTTGCGCGCCGATGGTCGGCGTCAGGCAGAAGTTCTTCAGATCCCGCAGCTCGATATCGATCGTTCGCAGCTTGTCGGCCAGCCCGTTCCCCTGCGTGTTGACGATGAAGCGATTGCCGGCCAAAGCCAGGTCAACGGTTCCGTGCGCATGCCTCAGCAGATATTCGGTAGGTTCGTCCACTTCGCGATCCCTGGGGGCCTTATTATTGCATTATTTTGGAATGCGGTGACTTGTCACTGCTTTTACTTCCAGCGCCGACAAGTCGGCGCACGCCAAAAAACCGTGCGCGCGACAAAAACCATTGATGGCGGCCCTTGTCCCGTAGTACTCTTCAAAAGTGATCAAGCCTTCTCGATCACAATCAAACGGCCCGAGAAATCCACTTCTTCAGCCGGTTCACGATCAAATCCAACAACCCTTAAAGAAAGACGCCCGGTTTTCTCACCGAATTTGTCAGCTTTAACAGTGTTCCCCAATCCCGACAGGTGACCTGTGATCTCGGTCTGAGCCGGCGAAGTTGTCGCCTCGCCTTGCCTCGGCGTTCCTCGCGGGAAGTACGCCCGCACCGGCAGCCTCTTTCGTTTTGTTGTGCCATCCGTTCGAGAGAATCTGCTCAAGGGACATTCAGGTTTTATTTGTTCCTGGGATATAGCGGGCACTCAACTCGCGAAGGAGCAGCATGAGCCAGAACGGCGAACATAACACCCCAGACTTTCTTGTTAAATCGATTACCCAGCTTCTGATCGGAGAATCTCCCGCGGCAAGAGCTGAAGCAGCTCACAATCTCGGCCGCACCGGCAACCGATTTGCGGCCAAATACCTGATCCAAAGCCTGTCCGACAAAGCGCCGGAAGTACGAATGGCGGCAGCGCAAGTCCTGGCTGACCTGGGCGATCCCGCGGCCATTGAGCCGCTACATCAAATGCTGGATCGCGAAACCAGTCCGCTGGTTGATCGCGCGGTGATTGCTCGCGCGCTGGCAGCGCTCCAGGGAACAGAATCCGCGGACATCCCGAGTGATGTCGCACCATCAGAACCTGTGTTTGCTTTGCCGCCCGATTTCGATGCGGCTGAACCTCCCCAGGCAGAACATGCCTATGCGCACAAAATCGTCGACTCTCAACCGGTCGAGGCTGTTCCCGCGGCGATATCTGAACTGCCAGAGCCACTTTCTGTTCCTCCGCTGGTCCACGATGATGACGCCGAAAATTTGGCGGAATCCTACCGGCGGGCAGCCACCGAGCGGCAACAACTTGAAGCAGCCCGGCGGCGATCGAATGAAGAAGCCAGCCGGCGCGCCGCTGAAGAGCTGGTCAATCTCGAGACTGAAGCTGAAGCGATAGCCCGCTTGCAGGAAGATCTCGCGCTGCGTCGATCGAACCTCGAAATGGCGCGGAAGATTGCGTTGCAGGAGGAAACGAAATTCAACGAAATCGAGGCGCAGCTACTGGCCGAAGAAAGGACCAGAGAAAAAGCGCAGGCCCAATATGAGCAGCTGGAGGCGGAAGCCCGCCAGCAGACTTCGATGGCCAAAGCAAAGATCACGGAACTTAAGCGACGACTGACTGAGCATCAGGATCGTGCGGTCGAGAATCAACGCTCGCTGGCAAGACTGATTCGTTTACATGAAGATGCCGCAGCCCAACATCAGGCGGAAGAGGAACAGTTGCTGGCTGAGCAGACCGCGCTCGTACAAGCCAATAGTGCGCTCTCCTTAATTCGCAGCGATGTGCAGGCCGCCCGCGAAGAGGCCGAGACTGAAGCGGTCCGTCTTAAAGAGGCCCGCGAGCTGCTGCGAATCGAACAGGAAGCTTGTCGTTTGGCTGAGCAGGAAAGAAAGAACCTCGAGTCGGAAATCAAAGTGCGGGCCGAAGAAGAGCATCGCCGCCTGAGTGAAATGCGCAGCCGCGCGGCTGACAGCAAGCGCCAAGAGGAAGAGGCAATCCGCAGCCGCATCGAAGAAGAGACCCGTCGTTTCGCCCAGTTGCAATCCGTGCGTAAAGGCTACGAGCAGGAGGCTGAAGCCCAGACTGCACGCGAGCAGAAACTGCGCGGCGAAATTGAATCGCTACGCGATGCCGCCCAGCAGCAGCTTAAATCGATCGAAGCGGCTGAGACGGCGAAAAAGCGGGAAGCAGAAGTTTTTCGTGAGGCGCAGCAACAAGCGCAGCAGCGAATCGAGGAAGCGCGACAGCGGCGTTCCGAAGAGGATGCCCGGCTAAAGGCCGAGCACCTCGCCTGGACCCGCATGGAAGACGAGACTCGCCGCCGCTTTGCTGAGCAGCAGCAACTGATCAAAGACGCCCGCTTGCGCGCCGAGGCCGAGAAGCAAAGATTGCGCGGACTCCAGGAGGAAGCTCGCCGCACCATCGGTGAAGACCAGCAGCAGATTAAGGAAGCTGAAATGAGCGCCGAGGCCGAAAGCCGGCGTCTGAACGAACTCCAGGCCGAGAAAAATAAGCTGGAGCAGAATGCCAAACAGATCGAGCAGAAACAGAAAGAGCTGCGCACGCAGATCGAATCAATGCGCAAGGCTGCCCAGCAGCAACGAGCGGAGGTGGCTAAGGCCAAAACCGAGTTCACCGGCCAGGAACAAAAATTTCGTCTGCTGGAGTTGGAACAACACAGTAGCGCAGAGGCCCTGCGCCTGAAGCGTGAAGGACATCAACAACGGATCGCTGATCTCGCGGTCGACCAGGCAAAGCTGGAGGAACAATTAAAGGCGCGATCGCAGGAAGAGGCTGATGTGCGCGCCGAGATCGAAACACTTAACCGTGATGCGGCTGATCGCCTGGCATCCATTCAGTCAGCCGAGGCGGAACGGGCCGCGATCGAGCAGCGCATCCGCGAAGCTGACGCTCGTCTGGCGGACGTGCAGGAGGAAGTGCGGCGGCGGGTTGAGCAGGAAGAAGAACAACGCCTGGCCCATGAAGCTGCGCTGTTGAAAGTTGAAGTGGAAGCTCGGGCCCGGGTCAAAGCCGACGCCGATCGCAAAACCGCGCAGGAACGAAAGCTAATCGAAGCCGAAGAGCAGTCATTACGGCAACGAACCGAAGAGTTGGCCCAACGCCGGGCCGCCATCGAAGCATCGCGGCGCGCGCTCGAAGATGACGTAAGGCGCCTGGCGGAAGTTGAAGAGCGCATCGCCGCTGGTGAGGCCGCGCAGCGGCGGGCCGAAGAGGAGCGGGTCCGCCTGGAAGCCGAAGTAAAGGCCAGGGCCGAAAAAGAGGACGAGCGCCTCAAACAAACTCACGAACGCATCACCGCCGCTCACAAGGAAATCGGCGCTCTGCGCTATCGGGCCGACGAAGAAGAGCGCGAACTTGAGAATCTGCGAACGCTCATCTCAAGCGCACAGACATCATCCAAACGGCGCGCCAAATTAAAGAAGAGTCTCGTCAGCGAACTTGAAGTTGCCACCCGTAACGGCAACGGGAGCCTGTAAAGCGTCTTAACGGGACCACATCCTGGAGTGCGGCCGAATTGTCGGCGCTTTTTCTTCGAAATAACGCCAAGGGCGTTCGCGAATTCCAGCCCGGGGCAACGCCCTGGGTTTTCGGGTCGTTTACAACAAGGAACTCTGAAGGAGTTCGCGAGAATCGGCAGCAAACGCAAGAAATATTACTTGACGCGGCTGATATGGTGACTCGATGCCGCAATCACTCTCCAGACTTCGGGTACATCTAATCTTTTCAACCAAGGATCGATTTCCATTTCTTAGGGAACCGCAAGTCCGAACCGACACGCATGCGTATCTGGCTAACGTCCTCAGATCACACGATTGTGAAACTCTGATTGTCGGCGGCGCGATGGATCATATCCACGCATTGTTCGATCTATCTCGAAAAGATGGTCTTGCGACGATAGTGAGAGAGATTAAGAGAACCTCCTCTGCCTGGGTAAAAGATGTTTTCCCACGATGTCGAAAGTTCCATTGGCAGAATGGCTATGGAGCATTTTCAGTCAGCCAGTCGGAGCTTGGGCGTGTTTATAGGTACATTGAGGGACAGGAAGAGCATCATCGTCGCGTTAGTTTCCACGATGAATTCAAACGCTTTCTGGAGAAGTACCGGATTGACTACGACGAACGCTATGTTTGGGATTAACTCGCGAACTCTTTCAGAGTTCTGGAAACATAAACCGATCCTCATACCCAGGGCGTTGCCCTGGGCTGTAGTTCGCTAACGCCTTCGGCGTTTATTACAGCCCGGGCTCAATGCCGTCCTGCGCTTCACGTATTACCTCTTCCTAATCCGATCCTCACACCCAGGGCGTTGCCCTGGGCTGTAATTCGCTAACGCCTCCGGCGTTTATTACAGCCCTGGCTCTATGCCGTCCTGCGCTTCACGTATTACGTATTACCTCTTCCAAATCTGCGTAATCTGCGTAATCTGCGGATTACTCTTCGCGGCGATCTGCCGAATCAACTCTTCGCCGCCTTCATTCTTACGAATGCATATTGAATTGCCGGCAGTGAATTAAAGCTCGCCGCCTTTCCGCAGAAATCCTTCGCCTGTCCGGTGTCGCCTTTGCCCTGGTACGCCTGACACAAACGGTAGAGATCGTAAGGATTCTGTTGGTTTGCCTGTTGTAGCTCGTTCACACTCTTGTCGTAGTCCTTTTCCTGCAACGCGATCATTCCCAGCAACTGGTGCGCCTGTTTGATCTGCAGCGGCCGCTTCGCAGTCTCAGCGCCCTGAAGAAAAGTTGCCGCTTCGGTCCTCGCCGTCGCCATGTCCTTCTTTCCCAAAGCCACGCGTCCCAGGTTGTAGTGCTGAAACAGCCGCGCGTTATCCTTAATCTCCGGCGACAGGGTTGAATCCTCCGTCAGCTTGAGACCTTTCTCATACTGCGTTTTGGCCTCGTCATACTTGCCCATCTCCCAGAGAATATTTCCCTTGAGCTGGAGGTCGCCCGTCATCCCCGGCACGTCGCCGGTCTTCTCTCCCAGCGCATATTGCTTATCGACATCGGCGAGCGCTTTGTCCCACTTACCGCTATCGACATTCACCACCGTCAACGCAAACAGGCCGGTGCGGCGTTCACCATCGCTGCGGGCCTTGCCGTCAATCTTCTCTATCTCACTCGCCGCTTCGTCCGCATTACCTTGGTAAAGCAAGGCCATGCCGATGCCCTGGTGCGCATTGATGAAGTTCGGATCAATTGAGAGCGCTTTGCGATACTGTGTGATCGCCTCGTCCCACCGGCCCATCTTTAAGAGCAGCTCCGCGTACGAGTCATAAGGATTCGGATCGGTCGGAATGAGCTCAACATATTTCTTGAAGGCCGCCTCGGCATTCGGGTAGTCGACATTCTGCCGGTAGGCATAACCCAGCAGGTTGAAAGCTGAAGAAAACTTCGGCTCGATCTCAGTCGCCCTCTTGTAATACTGAATGGCTTTGGGAAAATCCTGTTGCCCGAAGTAATAACCGCCCAGCGCAAAGTTGGCCCGCTCATCATTCGGATACGCCGCCACCAACTGTTCGAGATACTCCTTCTGTTTCGCCGGATTCCCGTTAACGCCCGCCTCGGTCCCCAGGATGAGCAGCTTTTCACCATTCGAGGCTTTATCAACGAGGCCCACCGCCTTGTGCAAATGGTCAAAAACCTCCTTGCCCGTAGGACTCACTGCTGAACGGCTCAACTCGGCCATGGGAAAGTTCGGATCCAGTGCCAGCGCTTTATCAAAGTGCGCAATCGAATCCTGAATCAGCAACTTCTCGTTAAGATCCCGCCCCTGTAAGAATTCCTTCCGGGCATCTTCGGAAGCCGTAGTGATAGGGATCTTCCCCGACGCCGGTTCGGTATTCGCAGCCATAGTGCTGGGACCGCGGACGTCCCGTCCGCAGCTGATCGAGACTGCAGCGAGCGCCAGCAACAGCGAAACGACAATTACTTTGCGGCACGCGATCTTTCTGCTTTCCGACTTCTGATTTCCGACTTTCGTCTTTTGACTTCCGGCTTCCGCCCTCTGCCTCATGACTTCTGCATTACTACGCATGACGTTCTCCTTTGCAGCGTTGGCGACTGTCATCACGCTGAAAGCGTGACATTAAATAGCCGTGGGCCACGCCCACGGATCTGCGTGGCATATTCCATCCTCACGCTGAAAGCGTGAAATCAATTCAACCTTTCAGGCTCGAAAGAATGTCTCGGGTCTTGTTTCCGTGGGTTTCGCCCACGGCTATTGAATTCGTCCCCGGCGGGGACGCTGCCCAGGAATGGAATCGCGCCTGTGCTCCGCGATCTGGGGAAAGCGTCTTTTGATGCGGTCAGGATTCTAAACTCGAAGTTCCGTGGCTTGATGTTAAAGATTGTAAATTCTGATGTGAGCCCAGGTTTGGAAAAGTCATCTGAGTTACGCCACGGAGCGGAAGACAGCCGTGGCCGAATGCACCGAATTAACTACGAGTCGGCCATCGCCCGCTCCTCTGGGTCATCATCTTTATTGGGCTTTTGGATCTGCGGTTTCGCCTCGCTCCACCCCGAGCCTTTACGCTTCGTGCGCTTCGCACACCTTCTCCCCCCTCATCTGCGTAATCTGCGTAATCTGCGGACAAGTCTCTGCTTTTCATTGCCTCCCGCCTCCCTACTTCCCAAAACCTTTTCGCATCTCCCCGCGTAGCTTCCTTCGAGGAACAGCCATGACCAGTAAATCCATTTCCCGGCTCGCGCTGGTATCTGCCTTGATCGTCATCTCATCTGCGCACACTTACGCGCAGGTCTATACGGTGCTGGCTTTCGACGGAAAAGGTGACGGGCGCGATGCTTCGCTCGCTGATGCGGCCCAGCTCGCTTATCGCTATGACCAGGCTGAGGACACCCTTTGGTTTCGCATCGGTCTCTACGCCCTGCCGAATAGAGATACATTTGGGGTGAACCTGTTGATTGACACCGGCGGCGATGACGCAACCAAAATGAATTGGTGGGGAGCAAACAAGAGTTTCAAATTCGATCGGCTGGTTACGGCCTCAGTAACGCGCGGCGACAAAGGCTTCGCCGGAACGATTGGAGTCGGCGATGTTGCCGGGGTCAAAGCGGGGCAGATGAACAATCTGCGGCAGAACAATCTGCAAATCCGGGTCGAAGGCGACTCGATCGTAATTGGCGTCAAGCGCACAGACATTACCGACAAGATGGCTTTGAAGCTGATCGCCTCGGTCGGCTCAAAAGAGCAATGGAACGACGATCTTCCCAATGCCGGATCGGCCGCCATCGATTTGGCGAAACCAACTTCCGGTGTGCGCGCGATTGATGTCGGCCGCAACAACCTCGTATTTCCGTCCAGCTATAAAACACTTCCCGACAACAGCCCGCCCGCCATCACCAGAAAAGGCCAGGGCAAACTACCTTTGGTTTTGGTTCCGGGAATGTATTCCGGAAACAACTCCTTCGCCGGCTTCATCGAACGAAATCAGTCGCAATACAAGTTCTTTCTGCTGACGCCACCGGGACTGAATGGGACGCCGGCGCGTCCGATGCCTACTGCCGCTTCAAGCTTCGCCGAGATGACCTGGACACGGCGGCTTGAGCGAGACATTCTCGATCTCATCCAACGCGAGAAACTGAAGAGCCCGGTGATCGTCGCGGAGCGCCAGCCGGCCGCCCAGGCTGCCATCGAACTTGCGTCCGAACACCCGGGAGAGATCGCCGGGGTGATCCTCGTCGGCACCAACCTGGTGCAAGCGTTCGCCGCGCCCAACGATCCGTCGCGCAAGAGCCCAATTGCTTATGCCGACCGCGGCGCCTTTGTTAACGAAAGCTGGGCGGCGCAATGGTTCAAGTACGTAACTCCCGAAACCTGGAAAAATGGCGACCTGGGCGCACAGTTGTTGAGCCTTGATGCCGCGCGCGCCGGAGCAGCGTGGGACCAACTGGAAACCGCGCCGTTGGAAGTCAAGATTCGTTATCTCTGTGAATTCTGGGCCTCAGACGTCACCCAGAACTTTGGCAAGTTAAAAGTTCCGGTCCTGGCGCTGGTCCCCTCCTTTGACGAAAAGTTTCTCGCCGACCCGGCCAACGCTTTCGCCAAACCTTCGTTCCTGGATTCATGGGAGACGCTGGTCCCCAAACACCCGCAACTTGAGCTCGTAAAGATTCCCAATGCGCGCATGCTGGTTCTCGACGATCAACCGCAGGCGGCCGACGAAGCAATCGCAAGCTTTGTGAAAAAGGTAAGCGCCCCAACGCCGTAGAAATTGCGTGGCCGGGGCGCATGGGACGAACTCGCGCCGCTCAACCAGCGTATACTGGTGTCGGCGATGGACTTTATCTCAACACTGGCCGTGAGCATGGGCGCGTCGTGGGTGTCGGGCATAAATCTCTATGCCACTGTGGTCACGCTCGGTCTGCTGGGCCGCTTTGCCCATTTGAAATTGCCGGGTGAACTGGATGCGCTCACTAATTGGTGGGTCATTGGGGTCGCCTTGTTCATGTTTGTCATCGAATTTATTGCCGACAAGATTCAATTCGTTGACAGCATCTGGGACGTAATTCACACGTTCATCAGAATTCCAGCGGGAGCAATTCTGGCCGCCACCGCGTTCGGTGACTTCGACAAGAGAATCCAGGTCATTGCCCTGCTGGTCGGCGGCGGGCTCGCGCTCAGCTCTCACGGCACCAAAGCCGCTACTCGCGCGCTAATCAACACCAGTCCGGAACCGTTCTCGAATATCGCTGCCAGCCTGACGGAAGACGTCATCGCCGTCGTCGGGGTTCTGTTGGCGCTCTTCGCGCCGGTACTGGTGTTCGTTTTGATCGGCCTGGGCCTGGCGTTTTCCATCTGGCTCCTGCCGCGCGTGATCAGATTCTTCCGCAGCGTGACCCGACGGGTTCGCAGCTGGTTCAGCAAACCGGCGGAAGCGTGAGATTGAGCCCTCTCTCGCTGACGGTCGGGCCCCTTCGAAAGTCGCGCGCGAAAATCGAAACTAACAGGAAATCCAAAGCGCCGTCGCCATCCCGATAAGTCGGGACTCTGCCGGCGCACTCAAAATATCGACGCGGCTACTTGATTACGAAACTGCGGCCGTACTGTCCATAGTCGTTGCTGGTGACACCGTTGCGGGTCGTTCCCTTGTACGAAGATGCGCCGGGGCGAAACTCGATCGTCACGGCGCCGCCGGCATCTCGCGAAAACTTGCCGGCGTGGACGGCGGCATTACAAACCGACGAATCGGCGGTGTAGGTGTCTGTGCCCCACACGTTGCTCTCCTTGCCGTCCGCGGGGCATTTGAATTTCCAGGGCTTGTTGTCTTCGGAATTGAGCATCGCCGGCGAGAAGGTCCAGGTCACCTGCGTCTGGTCCTCCGCTTCGCGCACCGCCGCTTCACTTCCGCGAGAATTAAGAACGAAGCTCTGCGCCCACGAGCCGTAGCAACTGGTCTCCACGCCGTTTCGCTCGCCGCAGCCATAGATGGGCCTTCCGGGACGAATCTCCAAAGTGACAGTGCCGCCCTGTTGGAGAGTGATCAATCCGCCATAGACGGCGGCGGTGCAGATGGATGAATCAGAGGTGTAGATATCGCTCCCCCAGACT
>Ga0126383_10000153_pt1 | contig 34242 bp, 34 predicted proteins | sample PanSoiMetPlot_35_FD_96882 | JGI IMG/M metagenome (GOLD analysis project Ga0126383, IMG submission 96882) | Tropical forest soil microbial communities from Panama - MetaG Plot_35 | ecosystem: Environmental > Terrestrial > Soil > Tropical forest > Bulk soil | place: Panama | collected 2016-02-17 | reverse complement strand
GGATCTGCTTATTCGCTATGCGCAGGGCCCGCGCCAGACTGAGACACCGCAGTGCCTTAAGCAGCTCGGGCTCACCATGCCGACCAACCGACAGGAGATCGACAAGGCGTTCCGGGCGCTGGTCAAGATGGCGCATCCCGATCAAGGCGGCACCAACAATCTGGTGATACGGCTCTACAACGCGCGGGAGCGTGCAAGGAAACTGGTGTTGGTGTGATCGCGGGCTTAAGCTTACCGTTGCGGGTAATTCCGCCCGCGCCCCAAAGAAGGAGGCCCGGTAAAGCAAAGCATTCCCCTCATACGAGCGGGCGCCGGCGTCGTGGATTTCGCCGGCGCCTTTCGGGCAAAAAACAAGCCGAAAACAAGCCAAAAACAAGATTGTGGGTAACCCCCGACTCGTAACTAAGTAAACCTAAAACCCCAATGATTTCCTTTCTCTTAAGCGATTGGAACATTAAGTCCAAGCGCCGACGGGGATTACTTTCGGGGTGCGGGTCGGGCGTAGCATCGAGCCGGAGAACTTGATCACGAGGCCGCCGTGCACCGCCAAGCATACGTACTGAAGAGCATCCGCCAGATCGCTGAAGGGGTGGGTCTTGTCGGGCACGGGGCGGCGCTTGCCGTCACGGGTCTTGCCATAACGATATGCCCCGTCGAGGGCGCGCACGAGCATGGGGCATCTTTGCCCGTCGATGACGAGGGCGGCGCCTCCGTTGATCTGCTGACCGAGAAGCGCCTCGACACTTCTGAGTCTGGGATCGAGATCGTTGGTCGGCGCCGGCATGCAGTTGAGCCCGCAACGCTTGATCAGGTCGAACGAGGTCTCCTCGTAGTGGGTCGACTTGGCAGCGCCCGCGGGGTCGCCCACGACGAGCACCGGCTTCGCCATGTAGCGCTCGGTGCGGAGTTCGGGGAGCAGGTTCAGCTTGAGCTGGTTCTCGAGCCCCATGTCCATCGCGACGACTTCAGCAAGGACGAGAAGTCTGCCGCGGTGATCGCACTGGCAAATGAGCGAGCACGGGTCTCGTCCAAAATCCTGCCCCACGACGAGCGGGTGACCATGTACCGGTTCGATACCTTCGGCGGCGACGTGGAACGAGTGCTTGAACGACTCGCGAAAGACTGCCGTGCCGGAGGGGTCTTCGCCGTATTTCGCGTGCACATAGCGGCGCACCCAGTCCACGTTATTACTGCGTGCGAGCCGCTCGTAGTAGAGGCGTCCCTGCGCGATGCGTGCCGGGTGGTCGAGGGCGAGCTTGAGCGTCTGTTCGGTCTGGGTGAGCCAGTTCAGGTTCTCGGCATCGGGCTCGAGCCCGCCGGGTTGCTGGAAGACCTGCCAGTCCGCTGGGACAGAAATTTCCATCACAGTGTGCCAAGCGCTTCCGATTGAGGGGAAGTTGGTGTCGGCGATGACGCCGAACCAGTGGGGCACGCCGCGGGCGCCTGACGGGTAACGCCCGCAGCGGCCGGCGATGGCGGCCACGAGTTCGACGTCCATCTCGATCGCTTCCGACATCCAAGCACCGGTCAGCTGAGAGGACAGGAGCCGACGCTGGTCTTCGATGTCTTCCAGCGGGATGAGCAGCCACTCGCTGCGCACGTCGCCGAACGTAATATACACCGTGTTCTCGGAGACCTTGTGGTCGGCGACGTGGCCGAGCCAGCTCATGATGTCCTTGAGGATCGTGTCCTTGATCTGCTTCAGCGTCTGCCGCACGATCGCGAAGCGGGTGTGTCTGAGCCCGTCCGAGCCCGGTGGCTGCTCGCAAGCTCGGCGCAGGATCTCGAAAATACATCCCGTGGTCTTGCCCGATCCCACCGGGCCGGCAATCAACCGGAAGAAGCTCTCCGATTTCATGAAGCGCGCCACGGTTGGCGGCGCGTCATAAGTGATCGTCTGCATCAGTGGTCGTCCAGATCGATTACCTTCGCGGGTAAGGCGGGTGCGGTGACCCGAAGTTGATCGGAGCCGAGATTTATTACGACAGAGAATTTCTCGCCGCCCTCATCGACGCGCTTCTCGACGTCGACTGCCCCCATCTTGGCTATGGTCTTGAAAAGCTCGACGCGGGCGGTCAGCGGCTCCTTATCGCTGTGCAGCTGCTTCCACATTTCCTCGAGCCCGAGTTCGACCATCGCGAGCGCCTTGAGCTTGATGCGCTCCGGCGTGTTCATCGGCTTGTTCCAGTCTTCCACCGCCGACTTCAGGAAGGCTTGGAAGCGGGGATTTGCCGCGATTTCCGCCCATTGTTCGTAGCTGAGCTGGTGGGCCTTGAGGATGTCGTCCAGCTCTTGCAGGTCCATCGCCACCGAGCGGGCGAGGCTCAGCATCGGGCCGTCTTCCGGCGGGAAGGGCGAGAGCGGCATTGTGTTCATCCGGCGCGCCGCGGTATTGGTGCGAACCCAACTAATCCGTTCAGGGGGTTGACTTCAAGTGAGCGCACCGGGCAGCGCAGTCTTGCGGGTCGTCGGCCCCGCGTCGATGAACCAGCAGCTCAGCGACATTGCGACCCAGAAGGCACAGGCCGAAGACCGTGCGCTTCAGGTGCAGGACCAAGTCGAGGCGTCGCTCGCCGGCTTCATCCGCTCCGAATTCCACATGATGCAGCGGCATCGCAATTCAGGAAATGCGGGCTGGTCGGACCGGCTTCTCGCCGCGATGCGGACGTTCAAAGGGGAGTACGACGCCGTCAAGCTGGCGGAGATCGACAAGTTCGGCGGGTCGCGGGTTTATGCCCGGCTGATCGCGATGAAGTGCCGGGGCGCCACGAGCTTGCTGCGCGACGTCTATCTCAGTCCCGACCGGGCGTGGGGCATAGCGGCGCCGGACGATCCCGAAATTCCGCCGAACATAAAACAGTCGATCATGCAGCTGATCCAGACCGAGATCGGCACGATGCAGCAGGCAGGGGCGCAGGTGACGCCCGACCAGATCCGCGATCGCACGATGAATTTGATCGAGGCGGCGCGCGATGCCGCCAAACGTAAAGCGCAGAATCAGGCGAACATCGCCGAGGACAAGATCGACGAGCTTCTGAAAGAGGGTGGCTTCTACAAAGCCGTCGCGGAGTTTCTGGTCGATCTGCCGATCTTTCCATTTGGCTGCATCAAGGGACCCATCGTCAGAATCCTGCCCGACGTCAAGTGGAACAACGGCAAAGCGACGACGGTGCAGCTGCCCAAGTTGTGCTGGCAGCGCATAAGCCCGTTCGACATCTGGTTCACGCCCGGCGTCGCCGACATCGAGGACGCGGCGGTGATTGAGCGTTCGCGCATCACGCGCGCTGAACTCAACGACTGTCTGGATTTGCCCGGCTACAACAAGGACGCGATTCAGAGTGTGCTGCGCGACTATGGTTCGGGTGGCATCAACATGGACTGGGATACGACCGACGCCGAACGCGCCGTCATGGAGAGCCGCGAGAACCCACACTACAATCGTTCGTTCATGCTCTCGATGCTTACCTACACAGGTAATTGTCAGGGCAAGCTGCTTCAGGGCTGGGGGATGAAGAACATCCCCGACGAGAACCGCGACTACTACGTCGAAGCGCAGCTGCTCGGCCAATACGTCATCAAGGTGCAGTTCTCGCCGTCACCACGGCGCCGGCACCCGTACTACATCACGTCATTCGAGAAGGTTCCGGGGACCCCTGTCGGCAACGGCTTACCTGATATCCTCGCCGACATCCAAGACGTATCGAACGCAACCCTTCGTTCGCTCGTCAATAACCTCTCGATCTCGTCGGGGCCGCAGGTGGTCGTCTTGGAGGACCGCCTGTCTCCCGGTGAGGACGGCGATGACCTGTACCCGTGGAAACGGTGGCATATGACATCGGACCCATTGGGGCAGGCATCGTCCGTCGCACCGGTCACGTTTTTTCAGCCCAACTCGAACGCGCAAGAACTGCTTGCGGTCTACCAAGCCTTCTCCCAGATGGCTGACGATCTTTCGGCGATACCGAAATACCTTGCAGGCTCGGGCGCTGGCGGCGCCGGTCGAACGGCATCGGGCCTCGCAATGCTGATGGGCAATGCGAGCAAGGTGCTCCAGACCGTCGCCGCGAATATCGATCGCGATATTTACAATCCGCTGCTCGGAAATCTCTTCGATCTGATCATGCTCACCGACCAGACCGGGCTCTTGTCGGGCGAGGAGAAAGTCCAAGTGCTCGGCGTCAACGTCGCGCTTCAAAAAGAGACCGAGCGCTCGCGCCAACTCGAGTTCTTGCAGATCACCGCGAACCCGGTCGACATGCAGATCATCGGACCGCGCGGCCGCGCCAACGTGTTGCGCGCCGTGTCGACGACGATCGGGCTTCCGGGCGAAGACATCGTGCCGTCGGACGACCAGCTTCAGGCGCAGCAGAAAGCCGCGGCGGAGCAGGCACAGGCGGCTGGCGCACCCGGTCACATGCAGCAACCGCCCGACAATGCTGGCGGTCCACCCAATGGACAGCCGACGGCGCAAGGGACTACACCGGGGCCGCAGGTCACCGGCGACATGGGACCGCGGACGAATTTGCAGCAACAGCAGCCCAATCCGCCGGTCGCAATTGGTGGAGGTCCATGATGGCACAGCTCAGGGCCCCGAGCTTGGGGCGCTTCAGCAGCGGTGGCGGGGGTCCGCTCGCAGCGATCACCCACTACGCCGAGAAGCCGATCAAGATGCCCGCGGTAACGGCGAAGAAGGTGGCGGCACCGCGCGTGTCCGCACCCAAGGGCCCGGCCGTGACAATGCCGAAATTCTCTTCCGCCGGTGGCTTGGGCCAGCCGACCTTCGGGAAGGCTGGTCCCATTGCGGCCAACCGCCCGCCATCGACGAAGCAGATCAATCCTCGCATTACGCCAATGCGGCGTGATCTTATCCCGGCATCGCGTCCGATCGGGATGACGTCACAGGACGCAGGCTCGGGAGGGCTGCAATGACAAGCGGCCACCAACGACCGGACCAGTACGATGCAAGCTCGAGGGCTGGAACCTTGAAGAACTACAAGAATACAGGCAAGAAGGGCACGCCGCCGATGGGCAAGGAGAAAACGGACAAAGACCGTGAGATCTTGAGCAAAGGCTCGAGCAATCACATGTCCGGCCAAAACCACGCCGGCCCGCAAGAGCCGGGTCAGTCTGCCGCCGGTGGGCTCAAGGTGAAGACCAAAGACAACCTGTCGGTTGGTCGAGGTCACATGTTCCCCAAGATGCACGCCGGCGAGCAGACACCGGGCCAGTCGGCCGCGGGTGGCGCCTTCAAGGGCAAGCCGTGGGGAGTGGACGGTGGCAAGGGTGCGAACAACCATATGCATCCATTCCGCCCGTCGATGCCCGCCAAGCCTGCGTGAAGGACGGCCCGGACGACGACCTGATTCGTTCCGCTGCGCGGCTTCGTCATACGGCGCCGCGCGAGTGGGATAATTTCATGACGGCGCTGGTGCTCCATACGGAGCGGATGCGCGACGATGTCGTCAGATGTGCGCCCGAGGTTGTGCTCTCGGTACAGGGCCGCGCCAAGCATGCAGCCGATTTTCTTACCCTCATGGGTAACTGTGACGAGCTGGCGCAAAAGCTTGAAGCGCGCAGCAAATAAGCGGCATTATCCCGCTCCAGCGCCAACGCGCCCTCAAGGAGCGCGCCTTGCGCAGGAGATTACATGAGCGGTCCTCGAAACACTGCGCCGATCGATGAGAACGTGCGCATGCCGGATGCTGTTCGCCGCGCATCGGAGCGGGCGACACAGGTTCACCAACAGGCTTATGGCACGACGGTCGAAGATGCTCCGCCCGCGAACGGGCAGGACGGCGACCAACCGCAGCCACCGCCTGCCGCGCCCGCGCCGGCTCCGGCGAGCGCGGCACCGCCGGTAACGCCGGAAGAGCCGCCGCGCTCCGAACACATCGAGCCGGGCTCGTGGGAGTCGAGATATTGGGCGATGAAGGGTCGCTTCGATCAGGGTCAGCGCCGCGTCACCGATCAGGAGAACCGCCTTAGCCATCTCGAGCAGCTGCTCGCCGACGTCTCGACGCGCCAACCGGAGCCGCAGGTGCCTGCCAATCTCGATCCGAACGTCCCGTTGCGCGAGCAGATGTTCACGACCGACAAGGACCGCGAGGAGTACGGGCCCGAGCTGATCGATCTGATCGAGCGCGTCGCCAAGGGTTACGCGACGCAGGTCACTGCCAATCAGGAAGCCGAGATCACGCAGCTCCGCCAGCAGGTCGGCAACGTCAATACCGTGGTGGCGAATGACGCGCGCGGGCGCCTGCTCGCGACACTCGACCAGCGGCTCACGACGTGGCGCACGCAGAACCAAGACCCGGAGTTTTTGGCGTGGTTGGAGTTGCCAGATGTTTATTCCGGTGCTAGGCGTATGGACCTATTAAGGCAGGCATTCGACCGATCTGACGTCGCTCGAGTCCTTGCCTTCTTCAACGGCTTCAACGCCGAGAAGCAGGCCGTCACGCCGCCAGCTTCGACACAATCGCCGCAGCCAGCTCCGGCGGTCCGTCTCGAAGATCTAGCCGCACCCGGCCGGGCGCGAACATCGCCGGCATCGCAGGGCGCACCGCCCGAGAAGCCGGTCATCACCGCGGCCCAAATCTCCCAGTTCTACGATGACTGCCGTCGAGGCCGGTACAATGGTCGGGATGCCGATCGTATCGCACTCGAAGCACAGATTTTCGAGGCGCAGAGGGAGGGCCGTATCCGCTAACCGAACCCGAAGGGGGTAACGACCTATGGCAGCTTTTGGCATTGCTGGCGCCGCAACCACCCCTCCCATTTACCCGACCGGTGGTGCAGGCAACACACTTCAGGCTTCCGGCTTCATCCCTGAAATCTGGTCCGGCAAACTGATCGAGAAGTTCTACGCCTCGACGGTGCTGGCCGCGATCTCGAACACCGATTACGAGGGCGAGATCAAGAATCAGGGCGATCGCGTCAAGATCCGCACGAAGCCGACCATCACCATCCGCGACTACTTGGCTGACGGCTTGCTCGCTCTCGAGCGCCCGTCGGGCAACAACGTCGAGCTGTATATCGATCAAGGCAAGTATTTCAACACGATCCTTGACGATGTGATGGACGTGCAGTCCGACCTCAACAACCTCAACATCTGGTCCGACGACGCGAGCGAGCAGCTCAAGATCACCGTCGACACGGCGGTGCTCCTTGGCATCCTCAATCAGGCCAATGCCTCGAACATGGGGACGACCGCGGGCAAGATCTCAGGCACCATCAATCTTGGCGTCACTGGCACACCGCTCACGATCGTGGCCCGTTCACCCACGGCGGGTCAGGTCGAAATCCTCGACCTCATCCTGCGTCTGGGTCAGGCGCTCGACGAGCAGAACATCCCCGAACAGGGGCGCTGGGTGGTTATCCCGGCATGGGCGGCTGCGATGCTCAAGTTCTCCGATCTGCGTCAGGCATACTTGACCGGTGACAGCGTGTCCGTCCTGCGTAACGGGCGGCTCGGCATGATCGACCGCTTCACGCTCTACACGTCCAACCTGCTGCCTAAGGGCACGTCGGCGGGACTGGCAGCGGCGGAAGGCGTTATTTATGCCGGTCATGCGCATGGCCTCACGTTTGCCAGCCAGATCTCGAAGGTCGAGACACTGCGTTCCGAGATGACGTTCGGCACCATCCTCCGTGGACTTCAGGTCTACGGCTACAAGGTGCTCGACGGCATCGCGATTTCGCAGGCGATCGTCACGCACTAAAATCTTACCCACACGGGTAAGAGGAGGTGTCGTGGCTGAGCTTGATACGGTCCAAGACTACGTCACCAAGTCGCGCACGATGTTGCAGGACTTGGTGTCCCCTTATCGTTTTTCAGACGATGAGCTGGTCGGGAATTTGAATGCGGCGATCCTCGATACGCGCCGCATTCGTCCCGATCTTTTCTACCAGTACATGACGACGCCCTACTCGAAGACGGCGCTGCCGTTCTATGTGTCGTCGGACATGACTGCGATGGTCGACTTCGAGCCGATGTATCGCATGGCGCTGGTCTACCATCTGGTCGGCTACACCCAGCTCCAGAACAACGAGAACGTCGACGATCAGCGCGGCATGGCGTTCATGCAGCGCTGGACGCAGATCCTGCAAACGGTGACCGCATGATCGCGAAAGCCGATTTGAAGCGAATGATGGACAACATCCGGGTCCGGGTGCCGGGCGTGCTAGACAGCATGATCCAGCTGGAGATGTTCAATGCGATCGATGCGTTTCTCACCAGCTCCATATTGTGGACAGAGAAGATCGACTTTCCGGTGTTTTACGGCACCAAGGTCGGCGAGCAGACGATTGTCGAGCCGGAAGCCGGGCGCATCTTCCAGCTCCAGTGGGTGCACAACTCGAACCTGATCCCGCAACGCATGACGATGCCGGAAGAGGGTCTGCTCGAGTTCGTCGACATCCCGAGCCAAGACGATACGTGGACGGCGCAGGTGGCGATCACCTGCGATGATCCGACGACGCGCGAGGGTTATCCGGTCGTGCCGGCATGGATCGTCAACAAGTATTACCAAGGCATGATCGATGGGATCTTGGCGCGGCTTTATTCGCAGCCTGCGAAGCCCTACACCTCCGACAAGCTCGCGATTTTCCACGCGCAGGCGGCAGCGTCCGCGCGCGGGCGCGCGAAGGGCGAAGCTGCGCAGCAAAATCTCTACCGCGGTCAGCCGTGGCGTTACCCGCAGAATTTCGCAACGCGATTTCGGGGGCAACGGTGAGCGCACTCTTCTACCAGTTCGACTGTTTTCTGGATGACCTGACGAACGCGGTGCACAACTTTGGTGCTCACCAGTTCATGGTCTTCCTGTCGAACCAGCAGCCGCAGCGTTCGCAGAAAACAAAATCGCAGATTGCAGAGGTCTCGGCGGGATTTGGTTATGTCGCTGGCGGTTTGCAGATGCTGATGTCCAAGACGGACATCGGGGGCGTGGTCACGGTGTTCGGACGCAACGTCCAGTTCACCGCACAAGGCGGCCAGATCGGTCCGTTCCAGTATCCCATTCTCTACAACGCATCATCGCCCAGCGGGGCATTGATCGGCTGGTGGGACTATGGCGGCACGCTGGTGCTTAACTCGACTGAAGCCTTCACGGTGGTGACCAATCCGTCGCTTGGCCTGTTTGAACTCGAGAGGACAAGCTGATGGGTCTGTCAGTCAAGCACTTCTTCGTCTCACCCAAAGCGGATGGTCCTGATCCGACGTTGGTGCAGCCGTCGGCGTGGAACCACGAACATGTTCTGACGTCGGATACGAACGTTCTGCTCGGGCGCGCAAGCACAGGCGTGGGCAATGTCGAGGAAATCGGGCTCGGTTCAAACTTTGTTTTCGTCGGTGGCAATCTCACCCTCGTGGGAAATCCCAAGCTGGTTGGCAATGCTGGTTTTGGTTTGCCAGCGGGCACTACGGCGCAACGCGATCCGGCGCCGGTGGCAGGTGAGATCCGTTTCAACAGCGACAGCGGGCTCGTCGAGTTTTGGACCGGTACGGCGTGGGCCAATGGTCCAAATTTTACCCAGCAACCGCAGACCGTGGTCGCTACTGCGGCAAACCTCAATCTCGACGCGGTGACCTCTGAGTTCGCGCTCATTACGGGTTCAGTAACGGTGACAGCAGTCCAGCTCGCCAATGGCGCGAAGCGTGTGCTCTACGTGCAGGACGGCTTCACCCTTCAGTACAACGCCACCAACATTTTACCCGGCCAAGTCGATCTACCATGCCGGTCGAACGACTGCATCACGCTGCGGGGATATCCCGGTAATCGCGTCATCCTCGAAGATATGACGCGCTTCGACGGACAGGCGATCCGACAGTTTGCCACGCTCGAGATCACGTTGGATGGCGGTGGTGCGGCGTTAGCAAATGGCGCCGCCGTCGACTTCCTCGTGCCGTACAATTTTAGTTGCATTGGCTGGACGGTTTTGGCGGATCGTTCGAGCACGATCTATCTCGACGTTCAGTATTGCACCTACGCCCAGTTTGATGGCGGTACATCGCATCCTGCCGGCGGCGACAGCATTGTCGGCGGCTATTATCCAAACACGTCGAGCGCTGCCAAAGGACAGGGCGGCATGACGGGTTGGACGCGAACCTATTTCGGTGGCGGTGATGTCATTCGTGTCGCCGTGTCGTCCGGGTCTGGTGTTACCCAGCGGGTAACTCTCGCGCTGACAGGGTGGCATGTGTGACCATTACCGCTCCACCTGCAATTAATTTTGGCTATGTCAGCGGCGTACAACCGACGATCAATTATCCGGGGCCGCTGCAAGCGGGTGATATCGTCGTCATCTACATGGCGGCGAACCGCGGCTTCGGCATTCAGGACATGCTGGGAGTACCGCTTCAGACGATCGACGCCGAGCAGATGGGCACGCTGTGCGATGCGCTCTACATCCGCATAATCGATGGCAGTGAGAGCACGCTTCAGGTCTATTCTTTTGCTGACGTGCCGTCGCAGGATAAGTTTTTCGCGGTCAACGGCCCATTCATCTTGATGACGTTTCGCGGCGCGCGATCTTCGCAGGCGGATGGGTATTCCAATGTTCAATCGCCCAGCGCCCACATCATGCAGTTTCCCGATGCGATCTCGACAGCGGCGAACGATGCGGTGCTGCTGCTCGGTTGCTGTTCGTCAGTGCTGGCGGCGCTCGATACCGATGCGGTGGCGGGCTACACCCATCTTGGGACTGCGCGTGATGCGAGCCGTGGGGTGAATTGTTTCTGGAAAATTCAGGCTGGCGCCGGGCACACTGGCGTGCCGAATGGTAGCCAAAGCGTCGGGACGAATTTAATTTGCCATACGCTGTGTTTGTTCGAGCAACCAGCACCGCCGCCATCTGGTGGTGGCGGACCACCACCAACGACAACACGGGCTAAGTCGAAGCTCGTTTTTACCTAAGAGGGTAATATGTCAGTACCGGGACACGAAGCAGGACTTCAGGCAGGCGACATCAAGCTCTATGTGAGCAAGCCTGATCAGGTGATGACGCCAGCGTTCTGGGCGAGAGAAGCCGCAGCGCGGATCATCATGATCAGCGAGGATGCGCCGCAGCCCATACGGGAGCAGGCGAAAATGTTTCAGCAGCAGATTTTTCGCGTCATCGTGCACAACATCAATGCTGCCGTTGAAGAGCGTCGGGCACGCGACGCCTATTTGGCGGCGAAAGTTGGCTACGATGATCTCGCGGCCGAGATCAGGGGAGATTGCAAATGACCGTCACGACTTCTATTGCGCAGTCGTTCAAGCCCGAGCTGATGCGCGCGGTCCATAATATGGACCTTGGTGGCGACACGCTGATGATGGCGCTTCAGAAAGTGGCTCCGGGACGCAACTACGACCAGACCACGCAGAACATTTCGGTGGTGCAGGCAGCGCCGTCGGATGAGCTGCCCGCCGGTGGCGGCTACACCGTCGGCGGGGCCCCAGCGGTGAGTGCCGGTGTGTCCTTGTCGGGAACCACCGGCATTGCCGATTTTAACAATGTGAGCTGGGCGGCAGCGACGTTCTCAGCCACCGCTGCCTTTCTCTACAACCAGAGCAAGGCTGGACGCATGATCGCGATGTGGGACTTCGGCGGGACACAGTCGATTTCCGGCGCGACGTTTGTGATCGCGATGCCACCGAGCGGGGCTGGCACTTCGTTGATCCGTATTGCTTGAGGTGAGCTATGGCGCTGGCGATCGCAGACCGCGTCAAGGAGCTGTCGAATACCACCGGGACAGGGCCGTTCCATCTGACCGGCGCGACCGTTGGCTATAAGTCGGCGGCGTCGGCGCTGAATGACGGCGATCAAAGTTATTTCGGCGCGTTCGACGGTGCCGGGACGTGGGTGATTTTTCTCGGCACTTACAATGCCGCGGCGAACACCGTCACGGTGAACACTGTCTTGTCGTCGTCGCCCGGTTACGCCGGCTTCGCGACCGCGCCTACGGTTTGGATCGACAGCCCGGCGACGCTGCTTGCCAAGATCCTGCCGGTGATGCCAACCAACGACAACGTTGTTGGCGTGAACCTGACGCAGACGCTGTCGAATAAGTCGTTCGTGTCGCCGGTGGTGGTTGAGCACGATTTTAATGGTGCTGACGGCCTGACGGTGAAGAATACTAACAATGGCAACGCTGCTGTTGCGTTTGTATCGGTCACCAACGATCTCAATCATTTAGGACAATTTTGGATTTATGGGTCGGGGGTGACTGGCACTGCCGGTGCGTTGTTTGGTCCTGACACGCTGATGGTTTCGGCCGGTACAGCCAATGGCATGTCGATTGTCGTGCAGCAGGATAATGCAGCGATCCGTTTTGGTCTTGGCGCAGTGTGCGTGGAGAAGATGCGTCTCACACCCGGTGGCGCATTGGCGATTGGGCAGACGACAGCGATTGCCGGTTTCTTGCTCGACGTTCGCAACGATCTAAACGGATCAAGCGGCATTCACATCCAAAACCAAAGCACAGGCGCAAGCGGTGCAGCGGTGCTGCAACTGAATAACTCATCGGGAAATAATTTTTCGATGTGGATGCAAGGGACCGGAGCCGTGCAAGCCGGTTTCTACAATCGTCCTGATGGCGCTTATCTCATGTCGGCGGGTGCTGGTGGTTTGAACCTTGGCACCATCGGTGCTCAGAACCTTAACTTCGGCGTCAACGGTACTGGCCTGATAACGTTGACGACCAATCAGGTTTTCGAATTTTGGAATGGCAGTGGTAATTTAGGGCATCCTAATAACTCAATCATTGCGATGCGCCGGGATTTAAACGATGTCACTCGGTGCTACATTGCTAATGGCAATACGACTGGGGCGGCTGCACAGGTTGGATTTGTCGTCGCGCAGAATAATACGTCTGCAATTTTTGGCATTCTATGTCCGGGGTATGGCGGTGTTGCACCTTATCTCGCAGACACGACATATCTCGGTGCGGGGCGCGATCTGTTGGTTATAGTGCAAACTGCTGGGTACCACCTTTATTTTGGTACTGGCAACGCTCGGGTCGCGCGCTTTGCTTCGGATAGCTGCTTACAAATTGATCCAAGTACATTTAGTTGGACTGGCGTGGCAAAATTGTGGGTCAGCAATGCACCAAGTGGCGGTCTTACCGCACGTTTTGATACGGCGAATGGAGCCTGCGAATGCCTCGGCAGCTCGACGGCGTTCATGTGGCATTTTTTCTGGGGAAACCCCAATGGCACGGTTGGTGGGATTTCTACGACAGGTTCGACCACAACTTATGCCACGTCATCTGATTATCGATTGAAGGATATTGCGGGACCTGTAGATACGACAGAAGCATTGGTGAACGTCAATGCGATTAAGATATATAACGCCAAGTTCAAGACCGAGGGTGATGACACCTATCGTGCTCATGTGTTGGCGCATGAAGTGCAGGAAGTTTTTCCACACGTTGTGACTGGCAAAAAAGACGCAATGCGCAGGCCAAGGCTTGGCCCTATTATCGACGGCGTCGCTGACCTGCCTGACCACGATGTTCCTGACCATCAGATGATTGACTTCGGCCAGCTTGGGGCGCCGCATCTCATCGCTGCGATCCAAGAATTGACGAAGCGGCTTGAAGCCCTCGAGGGAAGGACGTTGCACTAATGGCGCTCAAGCTCGCTGACCGGATCAAGGAGAATTCCAACACCACGGGCACTGGCCCGTTCCACATGAACGGTGCGGTGGCAGGCTTCCAGACAGCTGCGTCAGCGTTGGCGGATGGCGATCAAGCGTATTTCGCAGCGACCGACAACGCGTCGACGTGGGTGGTGTTCCTCGGCACTTTTACCCTCGCAGGTAATTTGGTCACCGTGAACACGGTGCTGGCGTCTTCACCGGGTTACGCCGGCTTCACCACGGCGCCGACAATCTGGATCGATGCGCCTGCGGCGCTGCTCTCGAAGCTTCTTTCGATCATGCCAAGCAACGACAATATCGTTGGCGTGAACCTGACGCAGACGTTGGCAAACAAGACCTTTACGCCGACCGTCATAATTAGCGGTGTCAGTCCTAATATTTTCACCAATTCGCAGCTGGGCATTTTGCTTACGCGTGCCGGCGATAATTCTGTTCAACCCAACATGGTTGGGGTTGGCGACTCGTCGACATATTCAGCAAATTCCAACGGTACTCAATATACGTCGTTTTTTGCGACTCCGACTGTTGTCGCTGGCCCGGTTGGTAACCTGTTGACGTTTGAGTCAATCGTTAATGTTAGCCAACCAAGTGGTGCGATCTCGAATGTTTATGGCTTCTACAGCACTTACTCGGTGAAGAATGCCGGCGCTACAATTACAAATCGCTACGGTCTTTTCATCGGTGACGACAGTGGTTCACTCGGCACTGTTGGTGGCAATATTGGTATCTATGTTAACACGCTGACGCGTGGTTCGGCGGGCAACATCTGGGCAATTTATACGTCTGGGTCAACACCCACGTATCATAGTGGTCCGGTCGCTATTGGTGACGATCCGACAATCATCCCTCAGCCATCGACGATATTGGGGATGGCGCGCAATCAAAATTCTGGTCTGGTTACGCGGTTCAGCAACAAGAACACGGGCAATGCTGCGTTTGCCAGTTACAACGCTGACAACGGTCCGCATCAACTTCAAATGGGGATCACGGGGACAGGCTATACGGCGACTGCCCTGATATCTCCCGATCAGGTGTTCATTATAGATGGCAGTGCTGCGAATGGCATAGTTATTGCCACGCAAGCAGGTACACCGATCAAGTTTGGTTTGAATGGCACCATCATGGGCCAGCTGGTCTACGCCGGTCCCGGCGGTTACTTCCAGTGGGATGCCCAGCAGTCAAATTTAATGGGCTTTCTGTTAAAGAACAGTGCCGGTGGTACGACTGCGCAATTGCGCATGGGTGTTGCGACGCAGGCAAGCTCGCTGATTAATCGCGATGTTCAGAACGACATCGACATTTACAATACCAGTGGCGGCAACATCAATTTTTCAACTGACAACGGCAACACGCTTCCATTTCAGATCTATGCAAACGCTACGGGTGTCTGCGTATGGCGTAGTGGTGCGTGGCCGACAGTTGATTTGTCTCGTCAGGGGATCGGGACGTGGCATCTCACAGCCGATAGTGCGAACCACTATTTCCAAATCGTATTGAACGCGATCACATGTTTTCAGATGGACTCGGCGGGTAACGCAGCGTTTGGCGGTCCTGCTCCGTCTACTGGCAATTCGCGCCTATATTTCACGACCAACGGTAGCAATTATGGTTTGCGTGTTGATCAAGCGGCAAGCTCGACTGGGGTACCGCTTCAAACCGTGGTGCAAGCTACGTCGTCGCAAGCTCACCATTATTTTAACAACCCAAACGGAGTGGTTGGTCAGATTACGACAAACGCGTCAGCGACGGCCTACTTAACGTCATCAGATTTGCGCCTGAAGAAAAATGTTAAGCCGGCGGGCGACAGCGGCAAGCTGATCGATGCGATCGAGGTCGATCAGTTTGACTGGCTTGCTGAAGGTGGCGGGCACGAGTCGTTTGGCATCGTGGCGCAGAAGCTTCATGCACATTATCCGAACGCCGTGATGCAAGGGCGGGATGACGATGATGAGCTTATGGCAGCGCCGTGGATGATTGACCATTCCAAGCTGGTGCCGTTGTTACTTGCGGAAATTAAATCGCTGCGCCAGCGTATGGCAAAACAGGAGACACGCCATTGAACCAGATGACACCACCGCCTCAGCCGCCCCAGCCTGATCCCAATCTCAATCCGAACCAGCCGCGGGTCGAAGTCGATTTCGATGCGTATACAGCTGAGATGCAGATGCAGATCGCGAACTCCATTCAGCGCTCTGCGGTGCTCGCCGGCGAGAACGCCGCGCTGAAGCGCAAGGTCAAGCACCTTGAGGACATGGTCAACAAGCTGGCGCCGGCCGCAAAGCCGACAGGAGTAGCTGAGTGACATGCTGGGCGTTGAGCCGGTCAGCGGTAGTACCGTTTCGGACTACCCGGCGAACTACAATCTGACACTTACCCTCACGGGTAAGGTGCTCAACGCGTTCAAGGGCATCATTGGGGACATCGAAGAGATCGTCCTGCCGGGGTTCCGGCTGACGGCATCGCAGGCACCGTTCAGCTATTTTGCGGCGACATATTACATCGCGGCACAGCCAGCACTGCATGCGCAGCGAGCGGCGGCGCTCGCGTTTTACCGGGGGTTCTCGCTGCCGGGCTTGCTATCGTTGCAAGCGCGCCAAGGCAATATCCAGTTTCAGAAGCTGGTCTACTGGCTGATCGCGAATGGCCCGGCCAATCAGTATGGGATCGCGTGGTCGGAGGACGTCGAGCTTTACATTTCGGAGTTCGGCCCGGAAACAATCCGTGGCACGATTTACGTCTACGAAGACACGCAGGCGTGGATGCACATCGAGGAAGAGGAATTCACGTTTTGACCGAGCGACTGGTATCCGTGCAGGTGGCTGCGATCTACGATCTCGCGTCGAAACTGACGAAGAAGATCATTGACCCAAAAACTGATCTTGAACTGGGTCTGAAATACCGTCCGTACAAGGGCGAGGGCATGTTGCGGTTGGCGCGTGGCAATCGGCCATATCCGTTGACGATGATCGATATCCAAGAACTGACCGCTGAGGCCAATGAAAAGCTGAAGACGTGGCCGGTGCCGAATGCTGGGCGGTAGCAATGCGATTTCTGGCAATGCGATCAACGCCGGCGAATCGGCTCCGGTCACCTACACGCTTGTTGGCCGGCAGATCACAGTTGCGCGCGGTGCGATAGCACCCACATATCCGTTCTTTCTCACCGGCCAGCAGGTCAACGCATATCAGGACTATTTCGCGGATTTCCAAGATCTCGAGCGGCTGGTCGGGCAGGGGCTCGTTGTTCAGCGCGGCACCCCCGCGCGTTATCAAGGCTTCAATATGCCCAACCTGTTGTCGCTTCAGGCGCGGCAGGGCAGCATCCAGATCCAAAAGCTGGTCTACAACTTTGCTGTCGGTGGCGAGGTCATCAGTGAAACCACCCAGCCGGTCGAGCTGTATTACTCGCTGTTTTTCAAGGATACCGACGACCGAATCATCGTCGTTGAGGAGGAAGAGGAGCGGGGGATCGAGATACTCGAGGAAATTCGGGATATGCTTATTGCGCCGGCAAGGGTCGGCTACCCGTAGGGGGTTGGCATGGGCAAGATTGGCAAGTTCGTCAAGGAGCCGTGGGAGCGCAAGCGCTACACCATCGACTACACGGATTGGCTGGACGACCTCGAGCAGGTGCAAGGGGTCAACTTCTCGACCGACGTGATCGATGACAACCCGGTGCAGGTCGACACATGGCAGATCATGAGCGGCGGTTTGCTGGTTCAGATCTACGTCTCGGGCGGCATCGGCGGCACAGATTACGTCATCGACGTCCGCATGCAGACGAATATGGGCCAGCGGAAAGAAGATTCGATCCTGTTCAACTGCGTGGACCCGCCGCCCTGATGGCAAAGCGACGCCCTTTCACAGGCATGACCGGTCGGTTTCCGACCATGCACGACATTACCCGCGTGGGTAAGACGCCGACCCAGCCGGTTCGTTCGGTCGGCGGCTCGGGTCATCGTGCTGGACGCGGCGCCGAGGAGGCCGTGACGTCGGGTTCGGTGTCCGGCATCGTGCCCGGTCAAGCGTTTCCGAAGGTCAATCAAGGAGACCCCAATGCCGGACAATGAAGCGATGGATCAGATGGCTAAGGCTGCTGGCAAGAAGGTTCAACCCACCCCCGACGCGCCGCCGGATGACGACCGTGCGCTCCTTAAACCCGGAGAAGAACTTCTCTCCGAAATCACGCAGGCGGAAATCATTATGGGCCGGAAGTGGCTCAAGGAGAACAACGAGAAAGCTCTAGCGCGCGAGCGCGCGGAAGCTGCCGAGATCGAGAAGCAGCCCAAGAACCTCGTGCTGCAAAGAAGCGATCCGCGCTTTCAGGCGCAGCCGCAATCGACGCTGAAAAACCCGCCGCTACCGGCGACCCGCCCGACATCGATGACGCGCTGATGGTTGCATCCAAGCTCATGTCGTTCGGGGGCCAGATCCCCCTGCAAGACGACCGGCTCCTGCCCGAACAGCAGGCGGCGCTGGCCCAGAACATCTGGCTGACGGCCGGCTCGCTTCAGGGCTTCCGGTCGTTCGTGCATCTGGTCGACGGCCCGGCGGGTACGAGCAAGGCGTTTCGCATCCCTAACGGCGAGCCGGATGCCGATCATCTCGAAGATGCGACGTGGTGGTTCTTCCAAGACCCGGACACGGACGTCGTTCGCTCGCCGGTCTCAGGCGATGCCTTCGACCGCTACTATGCGACGTCACCATCGATGGGACCTTGGTACAACACCAAAGCACGCATTGCGTCAGGTGCGCCGCCTTACGTGTTGGGAATTCCTGCGCCCGCGACGGCACCCGGCGTCTCGACGACCGGTGGTAGCGGCTCGGTCCTTGAAGCGCGTTCGTATGTCTACACATGGGTGAGCGGCTTTGGCGAAGAAGGACCGCCGTCGCCGCCGACGACGTTCACGGCACAGCCCAGCGCAAACTGGAATTTGACGTTCACCGCGCCGACGCCAGCCGACACAGCCAATCGCGATCTCATGACGACGCGGATTTACCGCACGGTGACGACGGCGTCGGGCGGGGTGAACTATTTCTGGGTCGCAGACGTACCGATCACGACGCTGAGCTACACCGACACGCGCGACAGCGCCACGGTGTCGGCGGGCAATCCGTTGATCTCGACGGGCTTCATCGGGCCGCCCAGCGATCTCAAGGGTTGGGTGTCGATGCCCAACGGCATGATCGTGGGGTGGTGCGAAAATCAGATCTGGTTCTGCGAACCGTATTATCCGCATGCATGGCCGCCAGCCTACACGCTGTCGGTGGACTTCGAGATCGTTGGCCTCGGCGTTGTCGGCCAGACGCTGGTGGTCCTCACAGAAGGATTTCCCTATGCCGCATCAGGCATTCATCCATCCAGCATGGCGCTGGCGAAGATCGGCACTCACGAGCCGTGCCTTTCGCGTGCGTCGATTGTTTCAACGGCGCAAGGTGTTCTGTACGCTTCCCCGAACGGCCTTACGATTGCAGCTTATGGGGTGGTACAGAACGCATCGCTGAACCTGATCAGCCGCGACCGCTGGAACAACATGCTGCATGTCGACTCGCTGCGTGCGGCGCAGTTGGGCCAGTCGTATTACTGCTGGGGCTCGGTGACGCCGGGTTGCTACGATCCGGGCTCGTTCGATACCTCGAGCTTTGAGCAGACTGACTATACCGGCGCGCTCACGGGCGCGCTGATAAGCCTGCTCGACATGCGTCTGGGCTGGACGACGTTGGCGAACGACGAGCCGATCAGCTCGGTGATGACGGATTTCTGGTCGGGCGAGATTTTGCTGTGCATCAACGGCGGGATCTACTGGTTCAACATCTCGTCGACCCAGCGCGACCAGCCGTATCTGTGGCGCTCGAAGGTGTTCCAGACCACCAAGCTGATGAACTTCGGCGCGATCCGGGTGTGGTTCACGGTGCCCGATACGACGCCGCCGCAGAACGCAATCCGCAACACCGACGTGATCCAGACGCTCGATGACGGGCAATATGGCATCCTGCGGGTCTACGCCGACGACCTCCTCATCCTGTGCCGGGAGATCCGCAAGGACGGCGAGCTGTTGCGCGAGCCTTCAGGCTACAAGGCCGGCTTCTGGCAATTCGAGATCGAGGCGCGGGTGCCGGTCTACAACTTTGAGGCGGCGACCAACGTCAAGGAGCTGGGGACGGTCTGATGCAACCGATCCTGCCGACGGTTCACGACGTTCAGGACGATCCGAGAACGCACGGCACCGCGCTGCGCGAGGTCAAGCTGGCGCTTGAGCAGATCGACGGTGCCCGGCCCGGCATTGTGATGTGCTGGCCGCGCGTGTTCGTGATGTCGCTCAATCCGATCTACCTCGACGAGTTCAAGGGTAACGCGCCGGCATGGTTGCGCAAAGGCGATCTCTGGATCGACACCTCGAATGCCACGCAAGCGCATCTGTGGTATTGGGACTCGAATGCTCATGTTTTCCAAAAGATCGTGTGACTTACCTACGGGGGTAACTTGATCCACTTCGATGATTGGGGACATGCCGATGCGATCGCGCGACTGGCGAACACCTCCTTCAATCGACGAACAGACCGCTGCATATCGCGGACGGAGTATGTTCGACGTATTCAAGGGCCGGCCCTTTTTGGTGGTTCTATTATTAGTGGCTATACAGGTCGCGGCGGTTCTTGCGGTATCCATCTTGCGGGCACTCGGACTGCTTGGCTGAGCCGCACGCTTCTCTGGGTCACCTACGACTACATGTTCAACCAGCTCGGCGTGGCCCGTGTCGTCGCCCAAGTCCCGGCCGACAATGGCCGATCCATTGTCTTTTGCCTGAAAAACGGCTTTAAGGAGCTTCACAAAATCGAAGGGATATTTCCCGGCGGCGGCGCCCTTCTGGTTTTTGTGCTCGAGCGAGCCGACTGCCGATACTTGAACCTGAGACCAAGCGGGTTGAAGTCGGGACATAATGGGGAGCAAGCAGAAGGCACCGCCAGCGCCTGATTATTCGGGCATCGCGGCGGCGTCGCAGCAGAACGCACAACAGGCGTACCAGCTCGGCGAAGACCAGCTTGCATGGGCAAAGCAGCAATACGCATCTGACCGCGCGATCACCGACAAGGTGGTGCAGTCGGCGATCGACACCCAGAACCAGAACGCAGCGACCGCGGCAGCGGATCGAGCGCGATACCAGCAGGTCTACCAGCCGCTCGAAGACACGCTCGTGCAGCAGGCGCGCGACTACGCTTCGCCGGATCGATACTCGCTGGAGATGGGCCGCGCCGCGGCGAACGTGAACGACCAGTTCAACGCCCAGCGCAACGCAGCGCTTCAGAACCTCGAAGGTTTCGGTGTCGATCCGTCGTCGACCCGATATGCTGCGCTGGACATTGGGCAACGCGCAACGCAGGCCGCAGCCGCAGCCGCCGCGGCCAATCAGGCGTATCAGGCGACGACCGCAACCGGTCAGTCGCTCGAAAGCGAAGCGATCAACGTCGGCCGCGGTTATCCCGGCCAGATTGCGGGTCAGTACGGCACCGCACTTCAGGCGGGAAATCAGGCGGTCAACTCGAACCTCGCGACCACGGCGTCGGGGGCGCAGACGATGGGCACGGCGCCCCAGTACATGGGGCTCGGCAATCAGGCCGTCGGCATCTGGGGCAACACGCTCTCGCAGGGCTACCAGAACCAGCTCGCAGGATTTCAGGCCAACCAGAACGCATCGTCGGGCATTGGCTCGCTGCTCGGCACCGCGGGTTCGCTGGCCGTGGCAACTGGATGGGCACAAGGCGGCGCGATCCCGATGGCGGCCAACGATGCGGCGACCCGCGGCGGTACGGTGCCACGCGGTGCCAGCCCGTCACGCGGTGCGATCCCCGACGACGTCGACGCCAAGCTCACCGCTGGCGAGTTCGTCATCCCGGCAGATGTTCGTTCGTGGAAGGGCGAGGAGTTTTACCAGAAGCACATCCAGAAGGCGCGGCAGGACCGCATGCAAAATTCGCAAGCGCGGCCCCAGCAGCGCCCGCAGCCTACTGGTCCAACCCGGTTCATGTCGCGCCCCGGACAGCAGCAGGCTCTTCCGCTTCGCGCGGCGTAGGAGGGTTCAATGAGCTTCAAGTCCGAACAGGCGAAAATCGCCAAGAAGCAGGGCATCCCGAAGAAGCGCGCGGGTGCCATCCTTGCTGCCGCAACCCGGCGCGCCTCACCGGCAGCAAAGCGGGCGAACCCGAAGCTGAAGCGTGTCAAGGGCTGAGCCATGTCGTTTGGCGCAGAAGTCCGCGACTTCTCGAATGCCTTCAACTCGGGCCTCGACAGCTATGCCAAGCTCGAGGAAGCGCGGGCGTACCGTGCCAAGCGCAAGGGCGCCGGCAATATTTGGGACAAGCTTTATGCGAAGCAGACGGAAGGCCCCGGCGATTCCACCACTGGTGACACCACCAACACTGACACTGACACGAGCGGCGATAGCAATGGTGCCATCACGCCTGCTGTTACAGCGCCCAAGGTTGCGCCGCCAACCGTGCAGACGGCCATCAGTCCCGGTACTGTGGCGCCGCCAGCGAATGTTGCGTCAACTATTCAGCCAACGACGCCGTCGCTGAACACCCAAGGCATGCAGTCGGGCGGACCCGTCATGCGCCGCCCGCCGATGCAGGCGCTTCCGATTTCATATCAGGCTGGCGGCGCGGTGCGGCAGATCCCTCCGTATATGCGCCCGATGCCGGCAGCGCGTCCGCCGACAGCATTGCCACCGGCGCGGCCTCGTCTGGCATTGCCGGTCAACCGCATGGGCACGGGCATGGCAGTTACCCCTGCGGGTAACATTGCGCGCGGTTATGGCTTTCAAGACGGTGGTGCAATCTCGAATGTCGTGCCGACATTTCAGGAAGGCGGCGCAACCGACGACAATACCGATCCCGACCAGACGCCGAATGAAGCTGCTGCCGATGCTGCGCCGCCCACGCCCGCGCCAGCACCCGCGCCAGCGCAGCCCGCGCCAGCACAGCCCGCGCCTGCCGCGGCGGACGACAGTGACGACAGCGATTATCCGCCGAGCCGCGATCCGCGCGGCTATCCCGATGCCAGTTTTCTGCCTGATGCTGGCGACGACGATGTCGACGATGATGGCAGCACCAGCCTTCACCGCGTGCTCGATGGCGGTATCAAGTACCTGAGCAAGCTGTTCGGCTTTGATCAAGCCGTACCGGCAGGCCAATCAAACGATCAGGGCCGCGCCGCGCTGCTCTCCGGGCACTTGGCCGCTGACCCCGCGTCGGTGCATGCCGCGATGGATGTAGTCGATCCCAAGCACGAACTGCCGCATGCGATGCGGATGATCAAGACGTTCAAGGCGGGCTACGACTACTACATGACGCAGGGCGATCAGGCGAAAGCCAACGCCTATGCGGCGCAGCTCATCCAGTACACGGCGGGTGTTGCCGAGCAGTACGGTCAGGACGCGCTCGACTATTTGAACACGGGCGATACGCAGGCCGCAGCGCAGTCACTGGTGAAAGCCGCTGCTCCGCTGCCGACGGGCACGCATGCAGAAAATCCGCGCGTCAACAAAGACGGCTCGGTCACGGTCGATGAGCACAACAGTGAGACCGGGCGTTATGTGGGCACCCACACGCTATCGCCGCAGGACCTCTATGCGGCAGCGATCGGCTTCAAGAACAAGTCGCTGGCATGGGACCGCATGCTGCGTGCCGCCTCGAATGTGAAAGGCGCCGATGTTCCGTTGCCGCAGGCAACGCAGGATGCCATCGATGATCTTCGCCGCCAGCAGCAGGCGAACCAGCTCGGTGCCAAGCCCGGTGCAGCGCCGACGCAAGCGATCCCGGCAGACGCTGGTCCGCGCGCGGGCGATCAGGGATATCAAGGTCCGGGTGCCGATGTCGGACAGGGTCCGGGGGCCGCAGCCGCACCGCCGCCAAGCGCACCTGCCGCAGGTGCAACGCCGCCCGCCGCAACGCCACCCGCCGCAACGCCACCCGCCGCTGGGGCAACTCCGCCGCCCGCAGGCGCGGCCGCGCCAGTTACCCCCGGAGGTAAGCCCGCGGAAGCGGTGCCGACGGATACGACGACACCGCCGACGACTGCGGCTGCGCCGCCACCGGCTCCGGTATCGCCGAAGCCCGCGTCGCTCACCACGGTGGGATCACCAGATCAGAAACCGACGCCGCCTGCTGCCGCAGCAGCGCCAGCCAAACCGGCTGCACCGCCAGCGAAGCAGCCGCCTCCCGGTTCATACGGCAACGACAACGAGGAATTCCCGCTGTCGAACAAGCCGCGCACCAAGAACAGCAAGGGGCAGTTGCTTTGGACCGGCGGGCAGCGCGATCCGAATTACGCCAAGCCGACGACGGTGCCGACCCAGTTGCCGGCGGATACGCCGCAGGAGGTTCGCGACGCGCTGAAGATCATCCCGGCAAAATATCGCGCGGTGACGATGGCGATCCTTTATGGCGAGGGCAGCAATCTCGATCCCAAGGCGATGGGCCGCGGCAAGAATGGCGGCATCGTGTCGGGTGGCCTGTTCCAGATCGAAAACAACACATGGGCCAAGCTCAACGGCGGCAAGCAGATCCCGATCGAGGATCGTGGCACCGACAAAGATCCGCGCGTCAACGCGCTCGCCAACACGCAGAATTATCTGAAGCTGTTGCAGCAGAACGAGCGTGATCTCACCAAGGCGCTCCGGCGCCCGCCGACGGAAGCCGAGTTGACGGCGGCGCACCAGCAGGGCGTCGGAGTCTTTATGCGGCTCTACAAGGCGGCGCGCGACAACCCGAACCAGCTGGCGACGGATGCTGGCGTGCCCTACGCCGCAATCAAGAACAATCTCAACATGGACCCGGACAAGATCACCGCCCAGCAGGCGCTGACCCGGATCAAGAATTACTACGGTGGATCGGACAACCCGGTCGGTAAGGCGCCGCAAGCGGCAGCGCCAGTTACCCCTGCGGGTAAGCCCGCAGCGGCAGCGGCACCAACACCGGCCAAGCCGCCACCGCAGCGCGGGCAGACCGGTCCGTGGGATCAGCCGCTTCAGGGCGCGACTGCACTCGAACGCGGCTTCAATGTGCGCGGCGTGTCGCCGGAAGATCTCGCGACGGCACCGAAGCCGCCCGACCAACCCAAGGTCTACACCGTGCCGCCGTCGACGCAGAGCATCACCGATCCGCGCCAGCGGCAGGCGGTGCTCTCGCAGGTCAAGGCGATGAACGACGAGGAGATCAAGCAGTACAACGCCAAGCGTCAGGGCTATTTGCTCGACCTGAAGAACTGGAAAGAGAACGGCGGCTTGGGTCCGAAGAAGCCCAACTACCAGCAGGCCGGCGATATCGAAGGCAAGGTCAACGACTTTATGGGCGATCCGCAAAATCCGAACGCAGCTTTCCGTTCGGCGTGGCAGGTGGCCGGGCCCGACGGCAAGACGCTCAAGGACAACTGGCACGAGTTGAGCCTGAGCGAGAAAAACGGCGTCAAGGACGTGATGAGCGATCTGATGCTGCGTAACGGGTTGAGCGTGCGCAAGTCTGCCGAGTACGCGAACCTGCTGATGAACGTCGGTGGCGCGAGCGACTACCAGCGCTACACGATCCACGCGACGCCGGACGGCAGCGCCTATCGCATCCGCTCGAACGCAACTGGCGAGACGTTCGTCGTTGGCCGCGGCATGCTCGGGCAGATCGCTGCGATCCGTGGCTCGGGCGTGAGCCGCGAGAACTACCGCGCCAAGCAGGCGCTCGAGGGCAGCGGTGAAAGCGTTGGCGGCAAGCTGCTACGCGGTGCAGCGTATGGCACCGGCGCCTATCTCACGCACAAGGTCGGGCAGTTGGCCCGCGGCATCGAGTCGATGGGCGGCGCATTGCCGACCGGCAGTGAGGCATCGGGCTTGATGACACCACCGAGCGGGTGACATGGCAGACGACTATGTCGAAGGCGCACCCGGTCTAGCCTACGGCGAACAGCAAGCGCCGACGCTCGATCAGGACGCTTCTACCTTCTTGGGTAACTTGGCGGACTACCCGGAGGCGCTTGCCGAATACGGCGCGCAGGCGGGCGGCTCGGTCGCGAGCGCAATCCAGTACATGGGGCGAAGCGACCCCGAGCTGGCGCAGAACGCCGACGCTTGGCGGAAGTTCTTCACCTACGAAGAGCAGGAGCAGGCGACGGGCGTATCGCCCGAAGGCCGCCGCGCGCTTCAGGAGAACATGACGGATGCCGATTGGTGGCGTCACCCGATCCGGGCGACGCTTTTAGGCGGTCTGTCGATGGCACCCATGATGGCGGGTGCCGCGGCTGCGGCTTACGCCGCGCCGGAAGAACTCGCGGGCACTGCGATCGGTGCTGCGCTGGGCGCTGCGGGCGGCGGCGGTCTCAATGTCGGTTTCGGTATGGACGACATCTACAAGATGCTCGACGACAAGTCCGACGCCGACTTGATGAACAACGTCATCTACAAGACGGCGCGGCAGCACGGCGCATCGGAGTTCGAGGCGCGCCAAGAACTCGCCGACAAGATGGCGGGGATCTCGCCGCTGATCAATTTCGCCACCGGTGCGGCAGCGACGACGCTGGGTCCGGTCGGCAAGATGTTCGGCATCCCATTGGGCACCGCGGGCGCGAAGCTCGGGCGCCGGGTGCTCGAGGGCGCAGCCGAGACCGGCTTGGGCTTGGGCGTGCAGTCGGGCGCGCTCGAATACGGCACCCAGTACGCCCAGTCGGTGCTTGATCCGTCCAAGCAGTTCGATCCCACCGCGGTTGCCACCGCCGCTCTGAGCGGCGTGGTCGGCGGCGTCGAGATGGGTGGCGCGTTCGGCGTCCTGCCGCACAAGGTACCCGGTGTCGAGGAGAAAGCTCCCGGCACGAAGGTTCCGGTAGCGCCGCCCGAGACGCCGACGGTACCGGAGACCGGCGGCACGCCTGAGACCGGGGACGTGGCGTCGCAAGGCACGCCACCCCGGTCGGGAAACGCGGGCGCACAGGCCGCGTCGATGGCGCAGGAGCCCGCGGCGAAGAAGCCCGGAGCAGATGTCACGGCGGGACCGACGGTCGCTGTGAAGCCCGCAGAGGCTGCTGGCGCTGCCGCCGAGCAGGCACTGCCTGCCGCAGCCGCCGCAACCGCCGAGGGCACGACGGTGCCCGAGAGCCGGTCGGCGTTTCAGGCGCAGGTAGAACAGCTTGTGAACGGGCAGCGCGCCGCGGTCGTGTTCCCGAAAGGTACCAAGGCGGCCGACATGCCGCCCCAGCCCGCGGGCATGCTCAGGGCGAGCGGCGGGATGAAAGGCGTCGCCGCGGTTTATTTCGATCCCAAGAGCGGCCTTACGCATGCAGATGTGCGCAAGGCGGTGCAGGAAGGCCGCATCAATGAAATCATCGGCATCGGCCCGTATAACAAGGCCGACATCGCAGAAAAGATTCAGGCTGGCGAGCCAGCTGTGGGCGTCGTCGGGCGCGATCAGGCAGGCAACGAAGTCAAGTCTGCGATCGGCACGCCCTCGACTGTGCCTGAGCAGGCGGCGGAAATCGGCCGCGATCCGAACCTTACCGTAAGCGTCGAGCACCCCGCCGAGACGCTAAAAGCGCGCGAGGACGCGCGAGCCGCCGAAGAGCCGGGCGCCAAGGCTGAACCTGCTGCTGAAGCCAAGCCCGCTGAAGTAGCACCCGCTGCCGAAGCAGCACCTGCTGAGAAGCCCGCCGAAGCGGCACCGGCTGCAAAAGAGACGGTGGGCGAGAAGCTCAAGAAGAAGGCCAAGGCGAAGAAGGAAGCGCCTGCCGAGAAGCCCGCTGAGACCGGTGTTACCCGCGAAGGTAAGTCCGGCACCGTGATCCGCGTCACCGATCCCGCGGTCAAAGCCAAGTACGAGGAAGCCGAGCGGGCACGGCAGGAAATGCTCAAGGCGGAGAAAGCGACCACCGGCAAGCGTGCCAAGGCCGAAGCCGAGCGCGAAGCGCATCAGGCGGCGCTCGACAAGGCGAAGGAAGAAGGCAAGGACGTCGAGGCGGTCAAGGCCGACTTGATGAAGGGCAAGGGCCACAAGGGCACCCTCGCCGAGAAAGCCGAACGTGCCGACACCAACAACTCGGCAAAGGTGATCGTCGACGCCCATCCCGAAAGCGATATCGAGAAGCGTTATCGCGCTCCCGGCGAGTCCGGTCAGAAAGCGCGTGCCGCCATCATCGAGCGTGCGCGGGCGATGGTGAAGATGGCCGAGGACCACGGCTACAAGTGGCCCGGCTCGATCAAGAGGGCGATGGACCCCGGCTACGCCTATAACGGCTCGACGGTGATGCTTGCCGAAGCCCGTCGACTTGTGCGCTTATTCCGTGAGAAGGGCGGCGGCCTGACCAACAAGTCGCTGGGCGAGAAAGTCAAATACCTCGACGAGTATCTCTCGCGCGAAGCCGCACTTCGCAGGGGCAATCGTGCCGACGTCGATCGCATCATCGAGGCGCGAACGATCGAGGCTGAACTCGCAAAGAAAGCGGAGGCAAAAGGTGGCAGCGAAGAAGCAGAAGAAAGCGCAGGCAAGCCGGGCGAAAAAGCAGCGGCGCCCACAGAAGAAAGCCCGGAAGAGCGGCTCTCGGCAAAGCAAGAGCGCGAAGCCAGCGAAGCGGCAAGCGATGAAGAAGAAGCAGCGGTCGAAGGTGGAGGCCGCGAGCGCGAACCCACCAAGCTAAAGGGCGACGAAGTCACTCTCGGCAAGGACTCGACCGGTTCTTTTATGGTCGAGACCAAAAAGAAACGGCGCGGGCCGCCAACGCCCGACGGGCCGGCCTATCGGCGCGTGCCGAAGGTCGATCCGGCCGAAGAGAGCCACGAATACACCCACGAAGATTTCATCGACGACAACAAGCGTTACGCGCGGCTTCTGGCAGACAAGAAGCCGCAGAAGCTCGCCGACGTGCTGCCCAAGCTGGTAGCCGCCAGCAAGCAATACCCGATCCTGCGCCTGTTTGAGGGCGTGATGCGCGACCGGCTGACGAGGATCATCGGCAATCTGCCGGTCTACTTCGTCAGCAACGAAGAGATGCGCGCACTGACCAATAACCGGGGCGGCGATGAAGGTCGCGTCGCCGGGTTCTACAACGGCGTCGCTTTCAACATCAGGGGCGATCCCGAGCTGGCCGGGATACCGGGGCTCATCAAAGACGCCATCATCATCGGCTACGAAGATACGCCCGACGAGATCCGCCACACCGTGATGCACGAAGCGATGCACGCGGCGACGGTGTACCTGACCTATCGCCATCCCAAGCTGGCGGAAGCCTACGGCAAGATTGCCGGCGAGTTGCAGGCGGCGCTGCTGGCCGATCCCGAATCCGGCTTCAAGACGATGGAGGACATTGCGCGCAGCCAGTACGGCTTCACCAATGTGCGCGAGTTCATTGCCGAGGCGTTCGCCAACCCGCGGCTTCAGGAGATGCTGGCGAAGTACCAGATGTCGGATGCGCTCGCCAAGGAGATCGGTTTCTCCTATGGCGGACAGTTCAAGTCGCTGTTCCGCGGCATGATGGCGGCGCTGCGCAAGTACATAAAGCTCGGCGACTACAAGCCTGCCGAAATGTCGTCGATGATGGAAGGCATCTTCCGCCTCAACGAAGAAGCGTTCGACGCGCTGGCCGAGCACAACATCTACCGTCCCGAGATACGCTGGCGCGGCATGCCCGACTTCGTCGGTCAGTTCATCGGCGCCCCGGCAGAAGCCGAGACCAAGAAATTCATCAGCCCGCTCGCCAAGGACCTGAGCGAGGAAACACCGTTCCGCCGCAGCTTTACCCACATGGGTAAGACCGAGGGCAACGAACCGCTGTGGAGCGAAGCTCTGCCGCCCAAGAGGAGCGAGCGCATGGCGCTGGCCCGGCTGGTCGAAGCCCAGTCGCCACAGCCGTCCGAAGCGGTGACGATGCGCACGATTGCCGAGCACATCGCGGACGGCACCAAGGCGGGCATGAAGGACATGATCCATGCCGCCACAAATCCGGCGGCGATGGCGTCGAAAGCGATCTCGACCGCGGCAGCACGGGGACGGCAAGCGGGCGACGTCAGTCGCTGGATACTGTCGAACCTCTCGACCTTCGCCCAAGTCGCGGACTGGCACAAAGACATCTTGCCGATGGCGCCCGAGATCTCGCGCGTCAACGACGAGCAGGCGGTGCATGCCAAGGAGCTGATGGAGCCGCTCAACGACGTCAATGCCGAGTTGACTCAGTTCTACAACGCCCATCCCGAGCTTCAGGAGAAAGCCAACAAGCTGTTGATGGACCAGTCGCGCTACGGCGTCGACGCTTCGCAGCCGCTGGGCGTCGGACGCAATGCGCACATCACCACGTCCAAGGAGATGGAGGCCAAGCTCGCCAAGGGCGCCAAGGACGTCGACCACGAGAACTCGATCAATCAGTGGAAGGCGCGCGAGAAGCATCCCGAGCTATCGGACACCTACAAGGATATCGTCGGTGCGGCACCCGAGTTTGCCGGCATTCAGGAGCGTGCCTTCAAGGCCACCGAAGCCATTCAGGCGGGGATGGACAGCGAGCACCGGGCCCGCGTCGAGGCGACGCTGGGCAAGAAGGCAGCGGACGAGCTGGGCGTCGGGCGGCTCATCGTGCGCAAGGGCCCCTACATTCCGATGGACCGGTTTGGCGATCACGCCGTGGTTGGCAAGTACAAAGTTACCGAGCCGGGTAATGCGATACGAAAGATCGGCGATGACACTTGGGAGTTCAAAAATCGCAAGGACGCGCACGAGTTTGCTGTCAAGAAAAACGGCGATCTCCATACCGAGACCGAGATCCGCTACTACGATCCGAAGACCGGCAAGCAGACGACCAAGGATGACGTTGCCAAGGACGGCACCGAGCCCGAGCAGCGCTATGCGGTGCAGGTCCACCGCGAGCATTTCGAGAAGTTCGATACCGCCGAGCAGGCGCGCCAGCGCGTCAGCGATCTGAAGGAGCACAACAACAATCTGTTCGACGAGCTGCGGGCCGAGGAGCAGCGCTCTGATCTGCGCACGTCGGAGCAGTTCACCAACGCCGCAACCAAGCAGCTCTTGAAGCGCCTCGAGCAGACCGAGGGCTACCAGAAGGCGACCGAAGGCCAGAAGGCGCTGATGCGCCAGACCATCATCGAGACGTCGATCAGGAACCAGTCGGGCAACCGCATCCAGCACAGGAGGCTCGTCAGGCGCAACGTGCGCGGTGCAAGCGAAGACGTGACGCGGGTGCTCGACACCTACAATGTCGGTCAGGCGAATTATCGCGCTCGCCTCGCCTATGCGCCCAAGCTCGACAAGCTGACCGAGGACATGGAGCGGCACATTCAGGCCAATCGCAACGACAAGGACAATGCCCGTCGTCGCGAAGTCGCCAACGAGATCCACCGCCGGCTCACCATGCGCGACCCCGACCAGACGTCGGGCGCCTTCACGAAATTCACCCGCAAGCTGATGATGTACTCGTATGTGGCGCGCATGGTCCGCGCCAGCCATCTCATCCTGCGCCAGACGCATCTGCCGATGATAACCGCGCCGGTGATCGCCGGTCGGCACGGTGCGCTCAAGACCTATGCGATGCTGACGCGGACGTGGCGTGACTTGGGTGGCGCCTACAAAGCGGGCGGCAAGGACTTCGTGGCGTCGCTGGCCGACGCGCTGCACAAGGGTACCAATTACGAGCACCTGTTTGCCGATGCCGTCAAAGACTCGCCCGACGGGGCGCGGCTCGCCAAGCTTTTCCGCCAGCTCGTCAAGGAGGGCCTGATCCATCCACAGGCGGGCTATGAATTCTCGAAGTACCTGCCGCATGAAACGTCGGGTGTGATGGACCGCGCGGTGCAGCGTGTCGACACGGTGTATCGCCATCTCACCAATGCGACCGAGGCCATCAATAGGTTCGTCGGTGCGTCGACCGCTTACCGGCTCGAGTACGACAAGCTTACCCGTGCGGGTAAGTCGTCGGCAGAAGCGCACGAGGGTGCGGTCAATTACGCCCGGCAGATCATCGAGGACACGCAGGGCAAGTTCTCGCCGAGCAACACCGCGCCGCTGTTCAAGAACAAATATCTTCGCCCGTTCCTGCAATTCAAGCAGTTCCCGCAGATGATGTACCACCTGATCGCCAAGCTGGCGGTCAAGTCGTTTGGTCCGGGCGTGCCCAAAGACGAGCGCATCGAAGCGATGAAATCCTTGGGCATGCTGTTGGGCGCGCACATGATGATGGCGGGCGCGCTACAGGGCCTGCCGCTCGAGCCGTTGAAAGCGCTGGCGTGGATCGCCAAGGGGATCGGGCTGACGTCTGGCGACTGGAACGACGTCGAGGACAGCGTCAGGAAGAATTTGTCGAACGCGATCGGCAAGGACGCTTCCAGCGTCGTGCTGAACGGCATGGGCGCGACTGCGTTTGGCGTCGACGTGCACCATCGCCTCGGCCTCGACAGCTTCTGGACCTACGGGCTCCCTGAGAAGAACGACGACGCCTCGACGTGGGAGTTCTTGGCGACCACCGCGATGGGAGCGCCGGGCTCGCTTGCTGCCGATGCGGTGCACGGGATCAAGAAGATGATCACCGCCAACGACTACAACGACGTGATCGACGGCGGCATGCAGATGATGCCGGCGCAGGCGCTGCGCGACACCAAGGAAGCGATTTTCGGCGGGGCCAAGCCCGACGGCTATACTCCCGGCGCGGTCGACCGGATCAAGCGGGTGGTCGGGTTCACCCCGGCCGCCGAGGCCGAGGCCCGCAGCCAAGAGCAGGCAGTGCATCGTGCCGTCAGCGGCTACAACACCCAGCGCCGCAGCCTGATTGCGAAATGGGTCGGGTCGTCGCCCGAGAGCCGCGAGGCGCAGTGGGAGCGCATTCAGGAGTTCAATTCCCACAACCCGTCGTCGAGCCGGATCGATCGCGGCACCTTGATGAAGGCGCTGGCGGCATCGAAGAAGGCCCAGAACGTCGCGGGCGTGAAGGTCAACAAGGAGACCAAGGGACTGGCCGAGCAGGCCGCGTCGTATTACTGATCACCACCCTTTAAACGAAGGAGCTTGCTATGTCTGTTCAACATCCCGAAACGACATCTCACAAAGCACCCGACCCGGCAACCGCAGCCAAGCCGGCTGCTGGTACAGCAGGACCGCAGGAAGAAGCCGCAGCCGAGGCCAAGGCGAAACCGGCAGCGACACCCAAGGCCGCACCCGAACCGGCCGCGGCACCGCCGCCCACCTACAAGGACGCCAATGGCGCCGATGTGAGCGTGGGCGATCTCGTGAACGTACCGGCGGTGGTGATGTCGGTTTCGGCCGACGACGCCAATCACGGCGGCAACGTTGCGCTCAAGACCGTGCATTCCTTGACGGCGACCTCGGACGAGAAGGACATGTTCAACGTGCGCACGGCAGTGGTCGAAGGTCAGGGCCCGGCACCGGGGACCAAGAAGGCCGACGACAAGGCTGGTGCAGCCGATACGCCAACGACACCGCCACCGACCCATACGGCAGCGAAGCCGCATGCTCAGCCGGGGCACTGAATGGCACGCGACTACAAGCGTGAGTACAAGCTTTTTCACGGCAAGCCCGAGCGCATCAAGCAGCGGGCGCAGCGCAACGCGGCGCGTGCCAAGCTTCTGAAGGAAGGCACCGTGAAGAAGGGTGATGGCAAAGACGTTCATCACAAGCGGGCGATCGATTCCGGGGGGACGAACGCCCGCTCCAATTTGCGGGTCGAATCGAAGACCGCTAATCGGTCCCGGAAGTAGTTACCCGCGCGGGTAAGACGTAGAGGCCGTGGGTTTCCCCACGCGCGAATCGTCGAAACTGGGAGCGGCTGTTCGCCATCTTGCGACCACTGCTCCCAGCGCCGTTGCCATGCGGTGCGAGTTTGATGAAACGCTGTCCGAGCGCGTTCTCGAACACGAGCCGGAAATGCGCCTTGCCGTCGAGCGTGCCCACGTATTTGAGGCCGCACTCTTCGGCAAGCGCGATCATTCGTCGGATGGTATCGGTCATGTGCCTATAAGGCCCTGTGCCTTGCTGTGTGTCAGGTCGATGTCGAGCACGCGCTCCTGCACGATGATCCGGCCCGTCACGCCCGAACCCAGCCGTGCCTTGCAACTGACGGCGCCGAGGTCGGATTTCAAGCTCGAGATGAACGTCTTGATGGGGTAGCGGTTCTGCGCCAGCCAGCGCTCCAGATGGGTCGTGCTCAGGCGGATCACCTTGTCGTCGGTTGCAACCTGCACGTAGATCCCGCCGAGCTTGGTGGTGTCGGTGGCGATCTTGATTGCTGCCGTCGGCGGCCGCCCCGCCACCGCGTGGTTGGCCCTGACGAGCTGGCTGTTGATGATGTTGGTCGTCAACGTGTGCTCCCCGGCCATGTCGTTCAGGTACTGGGCGAGCACGTTCGACACGCTGTCGATCGATGCCATATCGGTCGGATTGTCTCCGACGTGAATGCGCATGTCCTTGAGCGTCGTGATGAGAAAGCCCTTGAGCGGCTCCAGCGGTATATCGCAGAGCGAAAGCTCCTTGGCGTATTTGGCACCTTGCAGGATCACCGCGATGGTTGCGGTCCAGAAGCGTTCATCCGCACACGAACCAAGCTCCTTGTCGAGCGCATCCTGCATCG
>Ga0126383_10000152_pt1 | contig 34570 bp, 31 predicted proteins | sample PanSoiMetPlot_35_FD_96882 | JGI IMG/M metagenome (GOLD analysis project Ga0126383, IMG submission 96882) | Tropical forest soil microbial communities from Panama - MetaG Plot_35 | ecosystem: Environmental > Terrestrial > Soil > Tropical forest > Bulk soil | place: Panama | collected 2016-02-17 | reverse complement strand
CGGGGGCGCGCGCGAGGTTTTCGAAGAACGCGACGTCCTCGCGGAGGCGAACGTTCTCCGCCTCGACCGATTTGAGCTGCCGGACGAGCTGGGCCTGGGCGGCCTTTTCGATCTGCAGGCGGCTTTCGCTCGACGCGGCCACTCCGCGCAGCGCGCTCGCCTCCTCCTCGAGCGCGGCGACTCGCGCGCGCAGCGTCGCGAGTTCGTTCTCGAGCGTGGTCGCGTCGAAGCCCGCGAAGCGCCGGCCGGCGTCGTAGATCGACATCGCGATGACGAGCGAGACCGTCAGCACGGCAATCACGCCGAGCGCGCGCCAGTGCCAGCCGACGTGGGGGCTCACGATCAGCCGCGGTGCGGAGATCCCCCAGCGGTTGCGGAGCGAGCGTAGGGGTGACGGCGGCATGAGGGCGAGCCCGGGTCCTCCTCAGGGGAGCACCGGCAGCTGCGCGAGACCGGCGGTCTCGTCGATGCCGAACATGATGTTCATGTTTTGAACCGCCTGGCCGGAGGCACCCTTCACGAGGTTGTCGATGACCGAGAGCACGACGAGCGTGTCGCCGTCCCCCGGCCGGTGAACGGCGAGCCGGCAGGCGTTGGACGCGCGCACCGAGCGCGTATCCGGATGGCGCCCCGGCGGCATGACGTCGACGAACGGCTCGCCTCTGAAGCGCTTCTCGTAGAGCGACTGGAAGTCGGCTTCGCGCGTGATGCGTGCGTAGAGCGTCGCGTGGATCCCGCGGACCATCGGCGTCAGGTGCGGCACGAACAGCATGCCGATCTGCCTGCCGGCGATGCGCGCGAGCTGCTCGCGAACCTCTGCCACGTGCCGATGCCCCGCGACGTTGTACGCGGCGAAATTGTCGGCGGCCTCGCTGTACATGAGGTTAAGCTCGGTCTTGCGCCCCGCCCCGCTCACTCCGGACTTCGCGTCGGCGATCAGATGATCGAGGTCGACCGTCTCGGACTCGACGAGCGGCAGGAGGCCGAGCTGGACGGCGGTCGCGTAGCACCCGGGATTGCCGACGATGCGCGCGGTCTTGATGGCCGCGCGATTGGTCTCGGGCAGACCGTAGACGGCCTCGGTGACGAGCTCGGGCGCCGCGTGGTCGAGCCGGTACCACCTCTTCCACTCCGCGAGGTCGCGGAGCCGGAAATCGGCGGCGAGATCGATGAGCCGCACCCCGGCGTCGACCAGGCGTCGGGCGTCGCTCATCGCGACGCCGTGAGGGGTCGCGAAGAAGACGACGTCGCAGCGCTCGAGCTTCGCCGCCGCGAGCTCGCAGAACGCGAGCGTGACGCGGCCGCGCAAGCTCGGGAACATGTCGGCGACCGGCATCCCCGCCTCCTTGCGCGAGGTGATCGCGACGAGCTCGGCCTGCGGATGCTGCGCGAGCAGCCTCAGCAGCTCGACGCCGGTGTAGCCGGTGCCCCCGACGATTCCGACCTTGATCATCCGCTCGACTCCAGCCGACGCGCGTGGTTGTCGCCGCGCGGCGGCAACGGCGTACAGACTAAAAAGCCGCCTCGACGGCGGCTTTTCTGTTCGTCCCCGTTTCCGATCATCGCTTCGAGAACTGCGGGGCGCGGCGCGCCTTGTGGAGGCCGACTTTCTTTCGCTCGACTTCCCGCGCGTCGCGAGTCACCAGCCCGGCCTTCGCGAGCATCGGCTTCAGCGACGGATCGTACTCGATCAGCGCGCGGGTCAGCCCGTGCCGCACCGCGCCGGCCTGCCCGGACTCGCCGCCGCCGTCGACGTTCACCTTGATGTCGAACGTCGAGAGGTGATTGGTCAGCACGAGCGGCTGGCGAACGACCATGCGCCCGGTCTCGCGTCCGAAGAACTCGTCGACCGGCTTGTCGTTGACGACGAAGCTGCCCTTCCCGGGCCGGATGAAGACGCGCGCGACGGCGCTCTTGCGCCGGCCGGTGCCGTAATGATACTGGCCGATCATCAGCTCAACTCCAGAGTCTTCGGTTGCTGTGCGACGTGCGGATGCTCGGCCCCCGCGTAGATCTTCAGCTTCCGCGCCATCGCGTAGCCGAGCGGACCCTTCGGCAGCATCCCCTTCACCGCCCGCTCGACCACACGCGTCGGAAAGCGCGCGTGGAGTTTCGCGTAGCTGGTCTGCGACAGGCTACCGGGATACCCGCTATGGCGGTAGTACGTTTTCCTCGTCGCCTTCTTGCCGGTCACCCGGATCTTCGCAGCGTTGACGACGACGATGTAGTCGCCCGTATCGACGTGGGGCGTGAATTCTGGCTTGTGCTTCCCGCGCAGCCGGCGGGCGACTTCCACTGCGAGCCGGCCGAGGACCTGGTTAGTGGCGTCGATCACGTACCAGTCGCGGCGGACCTGCTGAGGTCTTGCGGTGAAGGTCTTCATCTCAGGGGTGCGGAGGCAGCGCGCTTGGCGAAAGGCGGCGATTGTAGTTTCCCGCTGCTCGCCCTGTCAAATCAGAAGGTTGGAAAAAAAACGCAGCCTGTGCGGCTGCGTGAAATCCACCAAAGGAGGAGGGTGGAGGAGACTGTCCGCGAGTCACCGGCGGACTGTCCGGCAATGACTCACGACGGTTCGAATTATCGCCGCGCTAATGGTGCGATGCAAGAAAAACGTTGTGCACTGCGGTAAGAATGTTCTTATCGCCCAATCAGTATTTTCGATCGGTGAGCGCAGGCTAGAATCGCTGCGCTCGCCCTAACCCCGAGAGGATTCCGAGAAATGCCGATGGAATGCGCGATCAAGTGGGTCGACGGCGTGCAGTTCGTCGCCGAGACCGGCAGCGGTCACGCGCTCGTGATCGACGGGGCGCCGGACGTGGGTGGTCGCAACACGGGCCCGCGCCCTATGGAAACCGTGCTCGCCGGCACCGGGGCGTGCACCGCTTCCGACGTCGTGGTGATCCTGAAGCGCAGCGGCCAGGACATCACGGGATGCGAGATCCGGCTAAGCGCGGAGCGCGCCGATACCGATCCAAAGGTATTCACGAGCATCCACATGCACTTCATCGTTCGCGGCCGGGGTCTGAAGCGCACCCTCGTCGAGAGCGCGATCAAGCTCTCACACACCAAGTACTGCTCCGCCTCCGCGATGCTGGGCAGGACCGCAGCGATCACGCATGACTTCGAGCTGATCGAGGAGCCCCGCGCTCCGGCCGCGTAAGCGGGCCTGTTTGCCGCTCGCTACCCCGACTCTCGGGGTGTTGCGCCCATGCGACAGGGAAGCTCGTTCCCGCCGCCCCTTTCGCGTTCGCGTTGTAGGCATGCAACCCTTTCCCTATACTCGCCGCAGGCAGCGGGGCGCAATGCCTTGCCCGATCAAGACGATAAGACGCGAAGGAGGAGAACCGACATGAGCAAACGTATGTTTCGGCAACGCGCGATCGCGGTCGCGATCGGCGCGGCGTTGGCGACGGCAGGCGGGAGCGCGGCAGCGGCTGGATTCCAGCTCCAGGAGCAGAACGCGAGCGGCCTAGGCAACGCGTACGCGGGCCAGGCTGCGTCCGCTCAGGACGCAAGCACGATCTGGTTCAACCCCGCCGGGATGACCCTGGTCGGGGGCCGCCAAGTTGTCGGCTCCGTCGAAGCGATAAAGACCTCGGTCAAATTCTCCAACAGCGGCCTAAGCACGACGCCGGGGCCGGCGCCCACCATATCGCCCCTGGGGAACGACGGCGACGCCGGAGGCTGGGGTTTCTTGCCGAACGCGTATCTCTCCTGGGAGGTTATGGCGAACACGCTCTGGCTCGGAATCGGCGTCAACACACCGTTCGGCCTCAAGACCGAATGGGACGCGCCCTGGGTGGGGCAGTTCCACGCGCTCAATTCCGACGTGAAGACGGTCAACATCAACCCGTCGATCGGGTGGAAGGTGAACCAGTGGCTGTCGCTCGGCGCGGGCATCAACGCGCAGTATCTCGACGCCAAGCTCAGCAACGCCGTGTTCACGGGGACGCCGCTCGTCCCAATCGCGACGGTCAAGGCCAACGACTGGGGTTGGGGCTGGAACATCGGCGCAATGTTCACCATCACGCCCGACACGCGCATCGGTGTGACGTACCGCTCTAAGATCGACTACAAGCTCGAGGGCGACGTCACGTTCAACCTGGTCCCCATTCTGAACGGCGGCGTGAAGGCGGACATCAAGCTCCCCGATACATTCTCGATCGCGCTGTCCCAGCAGATCGGGCCGCGGTGGCAGATCCTCGCCGACTACACCTGGACGGGCTGGGACTCCATCCAGGCCCTGTCGATTTACCGGTCGAACGGCTTGGGGCTTTCGAGCACACCCCTCAACTTCAAGAACAGCTGGCGCATCGGCGTCGGCGCGAACTACCAACTCACGCCCGAGTGGAAGCTCAGGGGCGGGCTCGCGTACGACACCACGCCGGTGCAGGACGAGTTCCGGACGCCCCGCCTCCCCGACCAGGATCGCACCTGGCTCGCCATCGGAGCGCAATGGGCGATGTCCAAGACAGTCGCGTTCGACACCGGCCTGGCGTATCTCTTCATCAAGGATGCGAGCAGCAACTTGCCGAACTTCACGCCCCAACCCGTGGGGTTCCCTCCTTCCTTCAGGGGGGCCCTGTCCGGCAACTACTCGGCCAACACCTGGATCCTCGGCGCGCAGGTCCGCTTCAACTTCTGACGCGTTTCCCGACCGCCGGACGGCCGCCGCGTGCGGCCGTTCTTCTTTGCGGCTACGCCTTGATGAAGTAGCCGTTTGGGGCGAACGTGTAACCGAACTTGCGCTCCCGTGCGATGTCCGCCAGCAGCAAGCCGGGATGAGCGGCCACGAAGGCTTCCACTGCTTCGTACGGTCCCGGACCGAAATCCGGTCGCACAGGATGGCCGTTGATGCACGTGTCTTCGACGACGAGATAGTCGCCCGAGCGCAGAAACGGCACCCATGCCTCCAGTTCGCGCAGGACATGCTCCTTGCGGTGGTCCGAATCCAAGATCAGGAAGAGCGAGGAGCGTGTGGCGGGCAGGAGGATGCCGACATGGCGCACGATCTCCGGTGCGGCGCTGTCGCCGATGATGAAGCGGATCCGTGGATGGGTCCTGACCACGTTGTCCTGCCCGGTGACGTCGATGCTGACTACCATCCCCTCGGCGTTGCAGGCTGCGAGGAGATCCGCGAAATAGAGGGCGGATCCGCCGTGACAAGTTCCCGTCTCGATCACCCACTGGAGGCGGCGCGAAACGATGATCTCCTGATAGTTCCACATGTCTGCGGGATTCTTCAACGTGCGCACGCCGCGGTAGTGAAGGTTCTTCCATACCGCGGTGTCGTAGTACCAGCGCAGGTACTGGAGCCCGGTGTCGTCGTCCACGGCGTGCTCGCCTTCTGCGCGTCAGCCGCGGAGCGGCTTTTCCCCGACGAGGCGCATGTCGCGCGGTTCGCGCAGCTTGAACTGCGCCGGCTCCTGGCGGATGTTCACGAGTCCCGCTTCCCCCATCAGGCGCGCGAGGCTTCGCGGCGTGTAGCCCCAACGATGGACCATGAGTGGGTCTTTCCACGCGGGGTCGCCGTAGAACACCCACATCGTGCGTTGGCCCTCCTGACCTGGCCCGGAGGCGGCATCGGGATCGGCGAGGAACGCCTCGCACGCCGAGATGAGATTTGGACATTCAAGCACGATCCTGCCACCCGGCCTGAGCACACGGACCCATTCGCGCAGCACGTCGAGCACCTCCCAGCGCCAGAAATGCTCGACGACATGGACGGAGAGGATCTCGTCCGCGGAGTCGTCGCCGAAGATCGGGAGCGCGCGCAGGTCGCAGAGGACGTCCGGTTTCGCGCCAGCCCGGCTTTCCGCCACGTCGACATTCACGTAGCCGGGCAGTAGCTTGTCGCCGCACCCGAGGTTAAGTCGCAGCGGCGTCCGGCCTGCGCTCGCCGCGGCCCCAGCGCCAGGGGCTTTGACGATCGGCGCGTCGCGAGCGCGCCCGCGGCCTTCGACCGTCTGAGCGATGACGGCCTCCCACTGCCCGGCAATTCGCTCGGGCGAGTAATGCTCTGCGATGTGCGCCTGGCCCGCGGCGATGCGCCCGCTGATCGACTCTTGCGCATCCAGCGCCGAGCGCAGGGCGCGCGATAGCGAGCCGTCGATGAACGACCACCGCTCGAACTCGACGTATGAGGGAAGCGGATTAGCGACGACGCAGCGACCCGCCCAGAGGCTTTCGATCAGCCGATTGGCGCTCTTGATGCTTTTGTCGGGAGCCTGTGGGAGCGTCGGGAGGACCACCAGGTCCGTCTCGGCCAAAGCGCACCACGTCGCTGAGGCAGACCATTCTACGTAGCGCAACGACACGAACTGTCCCCACTGCCGGGTGACATCGGCACAGGTCCGCTCAAGGTTGGGGACCCAGCCGGTGACGATCGTCAGCGCGATCGGCCGGTGCCGGCCGACGACGACGAGCTCGTCGAGCGAAAGCGGCACCGTGTCAATGTTCGACGGGTGGCCGAACCAGAGGGCCTTGAGCCGGATCGGGTCCGGGTTCCAGCGGGGCTCCCCCCTGGTGCCCTCGTAGGGTTCGGAAATCACGGCGGGGGCACGACCGATCGCCGCGTGCAGCAGTTCGGCGAGCGCGGGGGTGCTGGTGACCACCCGGTCGGCCGCCTGCGCCATCCTGCGATTCCGGGCCCCGAGCTCGGTTGAAGGGTCTATACGCGGGTCGCAGATGTCGAACAAGACGGGGATGCGCGCGGCCTTGGCGCGTGCGAGAAGCTGTTCCTGGAAGCGGCCGATCTCCAGGGTCTTCTTGAACACGAGCGCGTCGAGCTGACCGATTTCGTCGGTGACACGCGCGAGGGATTCGGCGTTGACGGCTAGGAGAGCGGTGCTGTGGCCCCTGGCAGCCAGCGCCTTCATTGGAATGAGCATCCGGTAGCGGACGCTCGCGAGGTCTGAGACGAACCCGTCCGGCGTCTCCTCTACCTCGGGCGGACACATCGTGCTGGTGCTCGGGTCGATCTCCGGTCCGTTGACGACCCAGCCGATCTTCATTTGAACGCCTGCTCAACCAGCGGAATGCCGCGGTGGCTCGCCTCGAAAGGCGCGGCCTCCGCTCCCGTCACAGCCAGTAGGAGGTCGCGGTCATGATCCGGGCGGCGACCCGCATGACCGATTTCGCAACCTGCGGGAGCTCTTTCGCCCCGAGCACCTCCGCCGTTCGCGCGTGCCCCGCCTCGTCTTCCCGCATCGCCGTGATCACCGCACGGGTCCGCAGATCGTTCGGGCTCAGCCGGTCGAGGTGGCCCTGCAGGTGGCGCTCGACCTGTCGCTCGGTCTCTTTGAGGAACCCGAGGTTCCACCCGTCGCCGAACTTCCCCGCCGCGAAGCCGATGGCGAGCGAGCCCGCGTACCACAGCGGGTTGAGGAGGCTCGTCCGGCCGCCGAGCGCTGCGATCCGCTGCTCGCACCAGCCGAGGTGGTCCTCCTCCTCGGCCGCCGCGCTGGCGAGCGCCTCTTTGATGCGTGCGTCGCGGGAGGCGAGCGATTGCCCCTGGTAGAGCGCCTGTGCGCACACCTCGCCACAGTGGTTGACCCGCATCAGCGCGGCCGCGCGGCGCCGGTCTTCGGGAGCGAGACTGCCCTCCGGCAGCGGTTCCTCCGGAGACGCGCGCCGGGCGTGCGCGGTGCCGAAGGAAGCCCGCACGGCCTTGTCGACCGCGAGGATCAGCCGATCGCCGGTCGAAAGCACCTCGAGCTCACTCGCTTTCGAAGCGGGAGAGGGAGCGGACGGCTGAGGCACCGCCAATCCGTTCGCGGAACGCCCGCGCCTCGCCACGCAGTGCCTCCGTCCGGCGCGCTGCCTCCGCCGCAAAGTCGTCGGACGCAAGAATGCCCGCGAACGCCTTCGCGACATCGCCGGCCGGCGTGTAGGAGCTGCAGGACGCCTGGCGGTACCGCCCAAGCGCCGCTTCGAGCTGGCTCTCGATCGTCGGCGTTCGGTCGGCGAGGTCGAACGACAGATGCAGGCTGTGGCTCCCCGGTGTCTCGCAGAGATGCGGCGTGCAGCTTCGCATGTAGAGCGCATCGCCCGGTCGCATCGTGACCTCGGCGATCTGGCGGCCCATCTGCTCGGCCGTCAGCTCGTTCATGTTCACCTTGCGCGGTGGCTGCGGCGCGAAGAGCCGCCACTTCTTCTCCCCCGACAGGTGGATCACCAGGACGTCGTCCTGGTCGAGGTGCCCGCGATACGCCTCGTTCTCTCGCTGCGAGAAGAACGCGACCGCGTTCGCGAGCGAGCACGGCAGCGCGGCGTCGACTTGCGCGAGAAACGCGTTGACCCCCGGGTCGAGCAGATCGAGCCCCTCGAGCACGATGCTCGCGCCGCGCGCGAGGTAGTCGTCGAGGAACCGCTTGTCGATGAAGAGCAGCCGCTTCGCTTGGACGATCTTGTAGAAGCACGCCTGCTGGAGCGGGACGACCTGGCCCCGGTATACGAGCGCCGCCCAATCCGGGTGGAGGAGCGGGTTGTTCAGATGACGCTGGAAGGTCGCGACCGTCAAGAACGAGGGCTTCGGGATCAGGCCCGGTTGGTGCCGGAAGGGGTCCGGCGGATCAGCCCGCGCTTCGCGCAGGAACCCGAGGAGCTTCTCCAGGTCCGGATGAAGCGGTGCCGTGCCGGCGGCTGGTTGTTGTGGACGTATCGGGGTTGCGGCGGACATCGACTGAAACTCCTGCCGCGATTCTACCAAGGCGAACCCGCGAAGCCGGCCGACCCATCGGGCCGAGGACCTCGCGCCGCTCCTGCGACGGAAAAAAAACGGGCGCCCGAGGGCGCCCGTTCCGGCAAGAAATCGCCGTCTGCGATGCGTCAGAACGTGTGTCGGAGACCGATGCCTCCGTATCTCGGATCGGCACCAGCCACGGGCCCAACACCGTAGAACACGATCCCGCTATAGGCCGCGTTCGCCTGGTTGGAGACCCGCGTGTAGTAGCCAAACAGCGAGGTTCGCTTCGACAGGCTGTACGCGTAGCCCAGGATCCAGACGTTCCCCGACGTGTTGCTGCCATCGAACTGGGCGGCCGTGGTCGTCCCCTTGAGATTGTTCGCCGCGCCGTATTGCAGGCCGATCGTGTGAGGGCCGATCTGGTAGGCCACGTCGGCTCGCCAGGAGCTCTTCTCGAGGTCGGTTAAGGTCCCCGCCTGGAAAACGGCGTAGTCAGCACTGTACTTGAGCTTCTCCCAGTACCCGCCGATGCTCAGGCCGAACGCGAACGTGTAGCGCAGGTTGACGTTGTACGCGTTGTCGGTCGAACCGCTCACGATGTTGCCCGGGATCGCGGCCGTCGTGTTGAACAACCCAGGAACGATTACTTGGCCGCCGAGGGTCAGCCCGTTCAACCCGCTCGCGGAAAAGTAACGCGCCGCACCCGCCAGATAGTCTTTGTGCTGCTCCCACCCGATGCCGCCGTAGAAACCACCCAGCGTGTACGAGGCGCTCGCGCCATAGAGGGATGGGTTGAGCTTGCTCGGCGTTCCCAGCTGGCCAGACCCGGTCGTGGGCGTCGTCTGGTTGCCGGGTGCGCCGTAGTGCAGGCGCAGACGGAACCCCGCCCAGCTCGGCGACTGGTACCAGAAGGAGTTCGACACCCGGCGATGGAAGCTCGTGCCCCAGTTGAAGCAGGTCGCCGCCGAGTTCCCGAAGGTGAGGGTCGAGGTGTTAACGGTGCCTGTGCTACCGATAACCACTGCGCCCGGGTTGCACTGCGCATCGACCGTGTAGCCGGAGATCGTGCCGGCGCCAGGGGTCGGCAGAATACCGAGGATGCCCGCCACCATCGTCGTGGACGCGCTCGCATAGGCGGCGTGCGCCGGCGCGAGACCCATGTTGATGTTGTACGGGGTGTCCCACATTCCCCAGCCCACCTCGCCCCACTGGTTGCCGCCGATCCAGAGACCGGTGTTCCGCCAGGTCGCGACCGTGACGCCAGTGCCGGAGGTCTGGGCCGAAGTGCCGCCCAAGGTGATCGCCGCCTCGGCCTGGAAGCCGGCGTACAGCCCGCTGCCCAGATCCTCGCGCCCGCGGATGCCGAAGTTCGAGCCCGACGAGATCACCCGCATCCGGAAGTCGCGTTGGGCGGGCGTTGCCGTGTATGCGCTGCCGACGGTATTGAACGGCGTCCCAGCGCTGAGACCCCGCAGGGAACTCTGTCCCGAAACCGACGTGTCCGCGCCCTTCGCCTGGGCGCCTTCCAGGGCGGTCGCGATCGTGCCGTAGATCTGCACGGAGCTCCCCTGGGCGTACGCCGCCGTGGTCCCGATCGTGCCGAGCGCGCTGGCGACGGCCACTACCATGAGTTTCTTTTGCATTAAGACTCTCCTCTGAGTTTTTTCCGCTCGATGGCCGGGGCCCCGGCGACCGAGCCTGTCCCCATGCTGCCGGGGGAAGGCGAAGCGATTGTTGCACGCGCGCCGCAAGGGGCCCGAGCAAAATCCCGCATGGAGCCGTGTGAGGGCTTAGGAGTGTGGCGTTTCTACAACAGACCCGGCGAGCTCAATCAAGGACGAGGACGCAGCATGGCGAGCTCCGTGTATACGCGGTTCGCTTCCGGGTGCCTTGGGTCGAGCGCGAGCGCCTCCCGACAGCGATCCCCGGCGGCCTCGACATCTCCAAGCCCGAGCAGCGCGCGTGCAAGCCCTGCGGCCGCATCGGCGATCGTGGGCGCGAGGTTCCTGGCGCGCGTGAGCACGTCCCGCGCCTCCAGCCACGCACGGCGATCGAGGAGGATGGCCCCGAGGGCGAGGAACCCCGCCGGGCCGTCGGGCGCCGCCTCGATCGCTTGCCGCGCGAGCGTCAGCCCCGCGTCGGTTTCGCCGATGGCATGCCGAGCTAGCGCCGCCTCGGCGAGCGCGGCGCCGTCGCGTGGCGCGAGCGCGAGCGCCCGGTCGAGCGCGGCCAGCGCCTCGCCCGGCCGATTGCGGATCCGCAGCGCCCCGCCGAGCAGCGTATACAGCCGCGCCGAATGGATGCCCTCGCGGAGCGCGTCCTCGAGCGCCGCGACGCCGCCATCGGCATCCCCTGAGTCGAAGAACGCGGCGGCGTGCAACGCGCGGATCTCGGCCGACCGGGGCAGCGTGCGTAGCGCCCCCTGCGCAATCTCACGCGCGCCCGCATGCTCGCCGCCCCGACGCAGGAGCTCGAACAGGTTGCACCAGCCTTCCTCCAGCGTGGGCTGCCGCTGCACGGCCGCGCGATAGGCACCCTCCGCCTCCCGGCTGCGCCCCAGCCCCTCCAGGGCCTCGCCGACGAGGAGTAACAGTCCGGCGGGCACCTCGCCCTGCGGCAGGCGCACTTCCTCGAGCACCCGCAGGGCGTCGCCGTGGCGCGCCGAATCGATGAGCACCTGCGCCAGCGCTTGCGCTGCCGGCAGAGAGGTGCGGTCCGCGCTCACCGCCCGCCGGAGCCAGAGCTCCGCTTCGTCCGGCGCGCCGCGCTCGCGGGCTGCGGTGCCGAGGTTGAGCAACAGCCCGGGGTGGCCAGGTGCGAGCTCGAGCCCCTTCCGGAACGCCGCCTCTGCGTCGTGCAGCCGCCCTGCCGCCACATACGCCATGCCGAGCAAGAGATGCGCATCGATAAGGCGCGGAGACTTCGCGACTGCGCGCCGGGCGGAGTCGATCGCCTCGCTCACCGCACCCGCGGTGAGGTCGATCTGCGCGAGGAACAGGTGGCCTTGCGCGAAGTCGCGGTTGAGCACGAGACACTGTGCGAGTGCTTCCCGAGCGCCGGCGAGATCGCCGGCGTCCGCGCGAGCGAGTCCGAGCTCGCACCAGACCCGGTAGTCGTGCCCGGCGAGCTGCGCGGCGCGCTCGAGCTTTGCGCGCGCTGCAGCGGCCTCGCCGGACTGGCGTAACAAACTGCCGAGGCCGAGCAGCGCCCCGACGTTGTCGGGGTCGAAGCTCACCGCGGCCTGGTACGCCGCGATCGCCTCCCGGACGCGCCCTTGCGCTTCCAGCTCCCGCGCCTCGTCGAGTGCCTGCCTCACGGGCAGTCCTCCGGAGGATGGGCGAACAGCGCCGCCAGCGCCGCCCCGGGATCATGCGCCCGCATGAACGCCTCGCCCACGAGGAACGTGCGCACCCCGGCCGCGGCTAGGCGGTGAACATCGGCGCGCGAGGCGATCCCGCTCTCGGTGACCAGCACCCGGTCGGGCGGCACGCGTGCAATCAAGGAGAGCGTGGTTTCGATGCGCGTGTCGAAGGTCCGGAGGTCGCGGTTGTTAATGCCAATCAGCGGCGAGCGCAGCGCGCGCGCGAGATCGAGCTCCGCTCCGTCGTGTACCTCGACGAGGACCGCCATTCCGAGCGAAAGCGCGACCGCCTCGAGCTCGGCAAGCCGCCGGGAATCGAGCGCGGCGACGATCAGCAGGATGCAGTCGGCGCCCGCGGCGCGCGCTTCGTAGATTTGGTACGGGTCGACGATGAAATCCTTGCGCAGCACCGGTAGATCGCACGCCTCGCGCGCGCTCCGCAGGTGATCGGGATCGCCGCCGAAGAACAGGGCATCGGTCAGGACCGAGAGGCATGTCGCACCACCGCGCGCGTAAGACTCGGCGATCGCGCGCGGGTCGAAATCCGCCCGCAGGAGCCCCTTGCTCGGACTCGCCCGCTTGATTTCGGCGATGACGGCGAGCTGCCCCCGGTCGACGCGCTGGCGGATGGCGCCGAGGAAGTCGCGCAGCGGGTCTGCCCGCTCGGCCTCCGCGCGGACGGACGCGAGGCTCCGGTCGCGCCGCGCCGCCGCGACCTCCCGCGCCTTCGCCTCCAGGATTTGCTGCAGGATTTCGGCCATTCACCGTACCAGTGGTGCGGCGCTCAGGCGCGCCCGATCCGCTGCGTGAAGTCGACGAACTCGTCGAGCTTCGCGCGCGCCGCGCCGCTCCCGATGACCTCGAACGCCCTGTCGACCCCGTCCTCGAAAGTCGCGGCGCGGCCGCAGACGTGGATCGCGGCGCCCGCGTTGAGCGCGACGATGTCGCGCGGGGCGCCGGCCTTGTTGTCGAGGGCGTCGATGACCATGGCGCGCGACTCCTCGACCGTCGCGACCCGCACGGTGCGCGGATCGTGCACCGCGAGGCCGAAGCGCTCGGGGTGAACGGTGTACTCGGTTACCCGGCCGTCCTTGAGCTCGCCGACCATCGTCTGCCCGCTGATCGAGATCTCGTCCAGCCCCTCGGTTCCCCACACGACTATCGCGCGCCGCGCGCCGAGCCGCTGCAGCACGCGGACCTGGATGCCGACGAGATCCGGATGGAAGACGCCCATCAGCTGCGTCGGCGCCATCGCCGGGTTGGTGAGCGGCCCGAGGATGTTGAAGATCGTGCGTACGCCGAGCTCGCGGCGCACCGGGGCCGCGTACTTCATCGCGGCGTGGTGATTCGGTGCGAACATGAATCCTACGCCGACCTTGTCGATGCAATCGCTGACCTGCTCCGGCTTCAGTCCGATGTTGGCGCCGAGGGCCTCGAGGACATCGGCGCTGCCCGACTGGCTCGAGACCGCGCGGTTGCCGTGCTTCGCCACGCGCCCGCCCGCTGCGGCCACGACAAACGTCGCCGCGGTCGAGATGTTGAAGGTGTGCGCGCCGTCGCCGCCGGTGCCGACGACGTCGACGAGGTGCTCCTGGTCCTTGACCGCGACCCTCGTCGCGAGCTCGCGCATCACCTGCGCGGCCGCGGTGATCTCGCCGATCGTCTCCTTCTTCACCCGCAGGCCGATCGTGATCGCCGCGATCATGACCGGCGACATCTGCCCGCTCATGATCTGCCTCATGAGGTCGAGCATCTCGTCGTGGAAGATCTCGCGGTGCTCGATCGTCCGCGTGAGCGCTTCCTGGGCAGTGATGGCCATGGGTTTCTCCTAAGGGTGCTCCGCCTCGGGCCGCACCGGTTCGCGCCCGAGCATCATCGCTCTTGGCGGGTAGTCTGCGGCGCCAACCCCGTCGCGGCCAAGTCCTCGCGCAGTCGCTCCAGGGCGGGTGTCCAGCCGGTCTCGACCATCTGGCGATAGATAGTGAACCCCGGGAACCAGGGCGAGCTCGTCCCCGCCGCGCCCCAACGCCACTCGGGCGGCATCGGGACGAGGACGCGCGCGGTTCGCCCGAGCCCGAGGCGGAGGTGCATGTTCGTGTTGCTCACGCCCACGTAGTCGTCTAGGAGCCAGAGTACGGCGATGACGTCCTCCAGGTCCTCGTTCGCGCCGGACAGGTCGAGCACCGCCCGGCCGGCCCCGGCTTGAAATCCCTCGATCTCGCCCGGTTCAGGGTTGCGTTGAAGAACGACCAGCGAGCCGGGAAACCGCGCGAGCGTCTCGCCCAGGAGCTCGGGTGCGATGCGCTTGAAAAGCACCCGCAAAAGGTCCGCCCGCTGCGCGGTCTCGGCGTATCCCGCGCGCCAGGTCGCGCCGAGGTAGGGCGGCGGACCGAACGCCGCGAGCCGTCGCTGGAAGGACGCGGCGCGTTCCGCGAGCGCGGTGACCGGAAACGGCGGCGGAAAGCCCGTCCGGGACGGGTGGCCGAGCAGGAAAGCCAGGTCGCCCGCGAGGCACTCCACGCCGGGCTGCCCGTGGGCCTCTTCGCACCACGTACTGCCGATGCCCGCGCGCTCGAGGAGGGGGCGCAGACGCGGGTCGCCCCGATAGCTCACCCGAGACGCCACGCGCGCGAGGGGGGCGAGGAACCGCAGAAAAAAGATCTCGTCGCCGAGACCCTGCTCGCCGTGCACGAAAACCGCCGCCCCCTCGAGGGTTGGGCGCGGGCGCTCCTCCGTCGCCCGCCGGTTCCAGGCGAGGGCGTTCACTTGGGCGGCCGGACGCCCCCCATAGTTGCACCACCCCTCCTCGTACTCGCCGAAAGCGAAGTTGACCCACGACAGGGCGTGGCGAGCTTCCGCATAGTCGGGCCATTTCGCGACCGTGTCCCGAAGGAGTCGCGCGGCCTCGGCAAACGCGCCGTGGTGGAAATACGCGAGGCCGAGGGTCTTGGCGAGTTCCGGGCCCCGCGTCGTATCGTAGCCGCTGCGCGCGACGGCAATCGCCTCCTTGAAGCGGCCCTGCGCCTCTAGGGTTAACGCGAGGTTCAAGTAGCCGGCGTCGTGATGCGGGGCGTCCTGAACGAGCTCGCGGAGGATTCGTTCCGCCTCCTCGTGCCGCTCAAGCGCATAGAGCAACCCGCCTAGATTGGAGCGCGCGGGGAAGTGATTCGGGTCGAGCTCGATCGCGCGCCGGAGCACGCGCTCCGATTCGTCGAACGCCTCCAGATCCTGCAGTGCGTTGCCCAGGTCGTTCCACAGCGGCGCCGAGGCCGGATCGAGCTCGACCGCGCGCCGCAGCGATTCCACGGCCTCGGCATGGCGACTGAGCCTGCGCCGCGCGAGCCCGAGGTTGTGATGCGTCGCCGCCGAGCCGGGCGCGAGCTCGACGGCGTGCCGCGCTGAGCGCTCGGCCTCCTCGGCGCGGTCGAGCGCGAGCTGGCACTTGGACAGGTTCACCAGCGCATCCGCCGCAGCGGGTTGGAGGCGAGCGACTGACGCGAAGCATTCCGCGGCCTCCGCATGCGCCTCCCCCTCGAGCAGGATGACACCGAGGTCGTACGCGTAGTCGGGGTGGTCCGGCGCAGTCGCAACGGCGAGGCGGAGATCCGCGACCGCGTCGGCGCGCCGACCCTGACGGTACCGCGCCAAACCGCGGCGGTAGGCCTCGGCCGCCAGCGCCGGGCTCGTTGCCGTCGCCGGTCGATCGGTGCTCATCCCGCGCGCGCGCCGAGGAATGTCGCAAGCATGGGATGCCCGTGCTCGGTCAGGATCGACTCGGGATGGAACTGCACACCCTCGACCCGGAGGTTGCGGTGGGCAAGCCCCATGATCTCGCCGTCCTCGGTCCAGGCCGTCACCTCCAGGCAGGCGGGGAGCGACTCGCGCTCGACCGCGAGCGAGTGGTAGCGGGTCGCAGTGAACGGGCTCGGCAGCCCGGCGAACACGCCGCGACCGGAGTGGTGGATCGCCGAGGTCTTGCCGTGCATGAGCGCCTTCGCGTGCACGACCTTGCCCCCGTACGCCTGGCCGATCGCCTGGTGCCCCAGGCAGACCCCGAGGATCGGGACCGTCCCCCCGAACCGTTCGATCGTCCCGAGCGAGATCCCGGCCTCGTTGGGCGAGCAGGGGCCTGGCGAGATGACGATTGCGTCAGGACGCATCGACGCGACCTCCGCTACCGTGACCTCGTCGTTGCGGACCACTTTGACCTCGGCACCAAGTTCGCCCAGGTACTGAACCAGGTTGTAGGTGAAGGAGTCGTAGTTGTCGATCATGAGCAACATGGGCGGGGTAGCCTCGGATGGATTGCCCGTGCCGATCAGTCGGGCTGGCCCGACACTGCCCGCGCGGGCACTTACACCGCTAGCGCCGATTGCCTAGACTTTTGGTGGTAATTCCTCGTAGGCCTTCGATCCTAGCAAGCTCGCAGCGACTTTCGCGGTAACCTGTTGGGCGCTCGCAGCATCGTGGACATGCCTGTTACGAAGGTCGAGGACCGGTCGGTGGGCTACGGGAAGCCTGCCAGCCATGGTCTCCATTGCCCGCGTTGTCAGGGCTCGCTCGTCCGGGTGCGGCGTCTGCCCCTCGACCGGCTCATCAGCCTGCTCTTTCCGCGGCACCGCTACCGGTGCGTCACTATCGGCTGCGGGTGGGAGGGGACGCTGCGCAGGAAGCGCTAGCCCGGCGCGCATCATTCCACCTTTGAATCGAGTCCCGCCGTCGCCATCTCGGCCGCGCGCAACAGCGCGCGCGCCTTGATGTTGGTCTCGTTCCACTCGCTCTCTGGCACCGAGTCGGCCACGATCCCGGCCGCCGCCTGAATATGGAGCATCCCGTCCTTGACGACCGCGGTGCGGATCGCGATCGCGAGGTCCATGTCGCCGTGATAGCCGATGTAACCGACGGCACCCGAGTAGATGCCGCGCTTCACCGGCTCGAGCTCGTCGATGATCTCCATCGCCCGCACCTTCGGCGTGCCAGTGACGGTCCCGGCCGGGAAGGTCGCCTGCAGCACCGCGATCGCGTCGAGGCCGGCCTTGAGCCTGCCCTCGACGTTCGAGACGATGTGCATCACGTGCGAGTAGCGCTCGATCACCATCTGCTCGGTGACGCGCACCGAGCCGATCTCCGCGATGCGCCCGACGTCGTTCCGGCCGAGGTCGATCAGCATGACGTGCTCCGCGCGCTCCTTCGGATCCGCGAGCAACTCCTCGGCGAGCGCGCGATCCTCCTCGGCGGTCGCGCCGCGCCGGCGCGTGCCCGCGATCGGCCGCAGGGTGACTTTGTCGCCCTCGAGCCGCACCAGGATCTCTGGCGACGCGCCGACGACGTGGAAATCGCGGAAATCGAACAGGAACATGTACGGCGAGGGATTCAGCGTCCGCAGCGCTCGGTAGAGGGCGAGCGGCGCCCCGGCATAGCGGCGGGAGAGCCGCTGCGCGATCTGCACCTGCATGATGTCGCCGTCGAAGATGTAGCGCTTCGCCTTGGCCACCGCCTGCAGGAAGCTCGCCTCGCCGAACCCCGACTGGGCCTGGTGCGCCACCGTCGGGCCGTGTAGCGGGATCGCGACCGGCTCGCGCAGCGCCGCGAGCAGCTGCCGCAGCCGCTCCCTGCCGTGCGCGTAGGCGAGCGGATTGCGCGGATCTGCGTAAACGACGAGGTAGAGCTTACCGGCGAGGTTGTCGACGATCGCGATCTCCTCGGATTGCAGCAGCACGATGTCGGGGGTACCGATCGCGTCCGGCTTCTCCGGTCGGCGCGCGAGCTTCGGCTCGATGTCCCGCACGATGTCGTAGCCGAAGAACCCGACCAGGCCCCCCGCGAACCGCGGCAGCCCCGCGAGCGGCGCCGCGCGGTAGCGCTTGAGATAGCTCCGGAGGTATGCGAGCGGCGTCGCCGACTCGGTTTCCTCGGTCACGGTCTCGCCGTGGAGCACTTGAATGCGGTGGCCGCGGACGACGATGCGCGTCTGCGCCGGCAAGCCGATGAAGGAGTAGCGGCCGAACCGCTCGCCGCCCTGCACCGACTCCAGGAGATAGGTGTACGGCTTCGCCGCGAGCTTGAGGTAGATCGAGAGCGGCGTGTCGAGATCGGCGAAGGTCTCCAGCACCAGGGGAACCCGGTTGAAGCCTTCGGCGGCGAGCCGCTTGAATTCGACTTCGGTCATGAACCGCTCCGTGTTGCGTCCTTCGGGAACTTCGGAGGCGTCGCGCGCGAGCGTCGCGCGCGGGACTGCGCTTAGATCGAGCGGCGCCAGCGACGCCAGCTACGCCAAAGCCCCAAGTTCTCGAAGCGCGGGCAGCTCATTCGCGCGCGGAATCGGCGATCGGAAAGTCGAAAGTGGCGGCAAATATAGCACCGGCGCGTTGCTTCGCACAACGGCCGCCACGTGGCTCCCCGCTCCGGCGCCGAAGCTCGTTTGCACGCGCAGCGCAGAAGCTGCATAGTTAGCCCTTGCGCGGACCCGCCCAACGCTTCCCAGCTTCATCGAGGAAGCGGATTCGCGAGCTGCCTGCCGGCCTGCCCGGAGCGCACCCGGGACGGGAAGCGGCGATCGCCGCCCGAGGCGCGCCCGCACGACTCTCGAGGGGGCGATCATGCACGTGATCGAGGGGGTTCTCGGCGCCGAGGACCTCGAGTGGATCCTGGCGCTCGTTCGCCGCTCGCAGTTCAGCGGCGGAGCCGCGAGCGCGCACGGCGCCGCGCAGCAGGTCAAGGCCAATCAGCAGCTCGAATGCAGCCGCGCGGATCACGAGCAGCTCGTGCAGCGCGTCTTCGGGGTGCTCCACCGGAACGCGAAGTTCTCGCGCATCGCGCTGCCGCTCGAGATCTCGGTGCCGATGGTCAACCGGTACGTCGAGGGCATGACCTACGGTCCACACTACGACCATCCGTTCATGCCGACGCCGGACGGCCCGCGGATCCGCGGCGATCTGTCGGCGACGCTCTTCGTGTCCGATCCGCAAGACTACGACGGCGGGGAGCTCTGCTTCGCGAGAGTCGGCGGCGAGCAGCGGGTGAAACTCAAAGCCGGCGATCTGTTCCTCTATCCCTCGAGCACGCTGCATCACGTCGCGCCGGTGACGCGCGGCGAGCGCCTCGCGGTCGTGTTCTGGGTGCAGAGCATGATCCGGGACCACGAGAAGCGGTGCATGGTCGCGGACCTCGACTCGCTCGTCGGGCGCCTCGCCGAACGCATGCCCGGCAGCGCCGAGGTGCGGGACCTCGCCGGCGTGGTCGGCAACCTCACGCGCATGTGGGCCGAGCTTGCGATCGCGCTCGCGATCGCCCTCGGCGCCGCGGTCGCGCACCCCGAGCTCTCGCGGGGCCAACTAGCCCCGGCCACCGCCCGCGCGGAGCAGCTCGATTCGCCGAGCCGCGTCGCGGAGGTCCGGGACGACGGCGTCGCAGTCGAGCGCGCTCGCGGGCCGGCCCTCGTTGTAGCCGTACGGGACGCACCAGATCGCACAGCCCGCGGCCCGCGCCGCCTGGACGTCGTTCAGCGAGTCGCCGATGACCAGCGTGTCGTCGGGCCGTGCTCCAAGGCGATTGCACGCGTGAAGAAGTGGGAGTGGATCCGGCTTCCTCCGCGCGACGGTGTCGCCGCTGACGACGCAGTCGAAGAAGCGCGCGAGGCCCGTGCGCGCGAGGAGATCCTGCGTGAACCGGCCGGCCTTGTTGGTGACGCAGCCGAGGGCGAGCCCGAGCCAGCGCATCCGCTCGAGGCCTTCGACGACCCCTTCGAACGGGCGGGCGCGAGCGCCGGACTCGGCTGCGTAGCAGCGCTCAAAGATCGGCAGGGCCCGCGCGAAGAGCGTTGGCTCGGCGACGCCGTCGAGCGCACCGGTCAGCGTCCGGTGGACGAGCACGGGGATGCCCTTGCCGATGTAGGTCGCGATCGCCGCGGGATCGCGCGCGGGCGCGCCGAGCTCGCCGAGCATGCGGTTCGCGGCGGCGGCGAGATCGGGCGCGGTGTGGAGCAGCGTGCCGTCGAGATCGAAGAGAACCGCGCGGACCGTCATCCGGCGGCGCCGGCGAGCGCCGCGCGCATCGCCGCGATCGTCGCCTTGTAGTCCTTCGTTCCGAAGATCGCCGAGCCGGCGACGAACGTGTCGGCGCCCGCGCTGGCGATCGCGGCGATGTTGTCGACCTTCACGCCGCCGTCGACCTCGAGCAGCACCTCGCGTCCGGAGGCGTCGATTCGCCGGCGCGCTTCGCGCACCTTGGCGAGCGCGCCGGGGATGAACTTCTGGCCACCGAAGCCGGGGTTCACCGACATGATGAGCACGAGGTCGAGCGCGTGGAGCGTGTAGTCGAGCCACGAGAGCGGGCTCGCCGGGTTGAGCACGAGGCCGGGCTTGCAACCGCAATCGCGGATGAGGGCGATCGTACGATCGACGTGCTCGCTCGCCTCGGGGTGGAAGCTGATGAGGTCGGCGCCCGCGTTGGCGAAGTCGGGCACGATGCGATCGACCGGCTTCACCATGAGGTGCACGTCGATCACCGCCTTCGTGAGCGGCCGGATCGCCTCGCAGACGAGCGGCCCGACGGTGAGGTTCGGGACGTAGTGGTTGTCCATCACGTCGAAGTGCACGAAGTCCGCGCCCGCGTCGACGACCGCACGCACTTCCTCGCCGAGCCGCGCGAAGTCGGCGGAGAGGATCGATGGGGCGATGCGGTATTGGCGGGCCGGCATGGTCGGCGAAGCCGCGTGGAGTGCCCGGCGATTCTAGCGGCAAACGGGCACGCGCCGCGGGGGGATGTCGCGGCCGGTTGTGCCTCGGCCGGATTTGCGGTGCAATAGCCCGATGCCCCAGGCCGACAAAAAGTACGAGATCAGCATCTCGCCGCAGTCGCAATACCTCGCCGACCAGTCGGACGAGCCGGCCGGCCGCTTCGTCTTCGCCTACACGATCACGCTCCGCAACACCGGCAGCATTTCGGCGCAGCTGATCGGCCGGCACTGGATCATCACGGACGCGAACAACCAGATCCAGGAGGTCAAGGGTCTTGGCGTCGTGGGCGAGCAGCCGCTGCTCGCGCCCGGCGAGAGCTACCAGTACACGAGCGGCGCCGCGATCGCCACCCCGGTCGGCACGATGCGCGGCACCTACCAGATGGTCGCCGAGGACGGCACGCGGTTCGATGCGCCGATCCCGGAGTTCACGCTGTCGATCCCGCGCACTCTGCACTGAGTGCGCTAGGCGGTGCTCAGGCCGATCCCGTAGAGCAACGTGACGTTGATTCTGCGGTTGGTGTATCCGGGTTTGAAGCGCAGCGTGTCGGTCGTGTGGAACAGCGACGAATCGAACAGCACGCAGCGGTTCTCCCGGTACGGAACTCGCGTGGCCTTCGCGCCGTTCGTCTGGAGGAACGCGCCGATCTTGCCGGTGTCCGCGGAGTTGTAGTCCTGGAAGGTCCAGTTGCTCGGCGCCCGGACGTCGTAGATCACCATCCCGCCCACTTCGTGGTCTTCACAGGCGCTGTCGGGCGTGATCCAGAAGTTGACGTTGACGCGCGCGAAGTCGGCATGCAGGGCGATGCCCTGCATGCGCTGGTCGTACTTGAAGCCCCAGGCCTGGCACAGCGGGTGAGGGCCAACGACGTCGGGCATGGCCCGTCGCAGGTCGTCGGCGATCGCGAGGAGCACGCGGGGGCAGAATCCCGTCGACAACAGCGCGCCGTGGTAGCCGTTCTTGTAGGCGACCTTCCATACGGTGGCCTCCTCGGCGAACTGACGCAGGTTCGCGAGCGCATCCGGCGAGAGGAAACCGTCGATCACGACGACCGACGGACGGCTGTCGCGATACTGATCCTGGAGGCGACGATAGTCGTTTTCGCCTAGCGCTCGGCCGGTGAAGGGTGGATCGGGGTTGTAGTGATAGGGGATCAACGATCGCCTCAGGGAATCGGCCTCTTCGCCTTCCGGGGCGAACGTCTTGCCCGGATCCTCGGTCGGTCCGTAATAGCGCCTCAGGACTGCCAGCGCCCGGGCACCACTCTCCCCGAGCTTGTTCCGTCGTTCGAGCAGCTCAAGCTGTTCGCAGTCGTGGCGGATGCGGGGTTCGCTGACGGGCCAGTCGAGGAGGTGGTTTCCGCCTGTTTGAGCAATCGTCACCGTGCTCGCCCTGCTCAGGACGTCGTACGCTCGGTTGCGGTCACCGTCACTGAGCGCGATCAGCCCGAGCACGAGGAGCGCCTCGGAATCGCGCGCCACTTCGCGCTCGTACTCCGCGGCGAACCGCGCGGCGACCTCCTTGTTCCTACCGGTTTCCAGCGCGAGCCGCAGGATCCCGCGGATCGCGACGATCGATCTGCTGCCGAGCCGCAGGGATTCGGCGCAGGCGTCGAACGCCTCCTCGTACCTCCCGAGGCCGTGGTAGGCCGCGCCGAGCTGGTCGTAGAGCTGCGGACCGACGTTGTTCGCGCTCTTGAGGCGCTGGAACACGGCGATTGCACCGTAGTGATCGCCGACGCCATTCAGGCAGCTCATCAGCTGGAACGCCACTGCCGGCGATGTCGCGGCGAGCTTTTCCGCGCGCTTGGCATAGCCGAGCGCCTCCTCGGGATCGCCGAACCGCTGCGCGGCGAAGCTCAGCGCGAGCAGCGCGCGGAAGTTGCTCGGATTTCCGGCGAGGGCGATCAGCGCCGCCGAGCGCGCGAGCGCCCAGTCGCCTTTCGCGCCCGCGATGTCGCTGATCACGGTGACGAGCAGGTTCTCCTTCGCCGACGGATCCTGCAGGTGCGCGAGCACGTATCGGTATGCGTCGTCGACGCGGCCATTCTGCAGCAGCAGGAGCAGATAGATCGCCGTCGCGTCGGCGTTCGCCTGCCCGGTCCGGATCGAGGCTTCCGCGGCGGCGAGCGCTCGGCCGCGGTCGCCGCGCATCATCGCTTCGACGATGGCCTCGCTCGATCGGGACGCCCACTCCGCGGTCCAGCGATGGCCGTCGCGCACCCGCCTCGCCTCCGCGACGTTCCCGGTGCCGAAGAAGCAAACGATCGCCTCAAACGCGTCCTCGTCCGAAGCGATTGCGCTCGATTGGATCAGCGAGACGGCAGCCGCTTCCCGTCCACTCGCGCGCAGCGCCTTCGCGGTTCGGAATTTCTCGGATAGCATCCCTGAATCGGTCGCGTCGGGCCGCGTGCCCCGCGCCGCCGGCAAAGTCGAGGGCGCAAGATTAACCGATCCGTCGCTTCGCAGAGCTCGCAACCGGCCGACGCGTCACTTCCTCGTCGTCCACCAGACGATGAACGCGGCGATCGCTAGCGCCGTCGCCATTTCGAGCAGGAGGATCCAGAATCCTTCCATTCGCGCAATGCCAAAGTCCGTGTCGCGCCCCATCCTAGCGCACGCGGTCGTGCTCGCCCTGCTTACGGCCTGCGCGACGCAGCCGCCAATCGCGGGATGCCCGGCAGCTGCGCCTTGCCCCGCGTGCCCGGTGTGCCCCGCGCCGCCGGAAAAACCGAAGGCGCCGGCGCTCGCGCCCGTCAGCTTCGCGGATCTCCCAGGGTGGGGGGAAGACGATCTCGCGCAGGCCTGGAGCGCGTTTCGCGCGAGCTGCCACGCGCTCCGCTTCCGGGAACAATGGCGCGCTGTGTGCCAGCAGGCCGAGCCGCTTGAGGCGCCGGACAGCGCAGCCGTCCGCGCCTACTTCGAGGCGAATTTCATTCCGTACCGCGTCGCGAATCCCGACGGAAGCGAGCAAGGGCTCGTCACCGGCTATTACGAGCCGCGCCTGCGTGGGAGCCGCGAGCGGCGAGCGCCGTATCTGCATCCGCTGTATGCGCCCCCCGATGATCTGCTCGTCATCGACCTCGCCTCGGTCGCGCCGGAGACCAAGAACATGCGCCTGCGCGGCCGGCTCGACGGCCGCCGCGTCGTGCCGTACTACTCGCGGGCCGAAATCGAGAACGGCGCTGCCCCGGTCGGGGGCAAGGAGATCGTCTATGTCGACGACGCCGTCGAAGCGTTCTTCCTCCAGGTCCAGGGGTCGGGCCGGGTGCGCTTGGAGTCGGGCGAGGAGCTGCGCATCGGCTACGCCGACCAGAACGGCCATCCGTACCAGTCGATCGGGCGCTACCTCGTCGAGCAGGGCGAGCTCAAGCTCGGCGAAGCGAGCTTGCAAGGCATCCAGGCGTGGGCGCGCGCGAATCCCGGGCGCGTAGCGGAGCTGCTGAACCAGAACCCGAGCTACGTCTTCTTCCGCGAGCTGCCCCCGGCGGACACCGGGCCGATCGGGTCGCTCGGCGTGCCGCTGACGGCGGAGCGCTCGCTCGCGGTCGACCTGCGCTTCATCCCGCTCGGGGCGCCGGTCTATCTCGTCACGACGCGCCCGAACTCCGAGCTACCGCTCGAGCGCCTGATGATCGCGCAGGACACCGGCGGCGCGATCCGCGGGCCGGTGCGCGCCGATTTCTTCTGGGGCACCGGCGAGGACGCCGGTCAGCTCGCGGGGCGGATGCGTCAGCAGGGACGGATGTGGGTCCTGCTTCCGACGGGAATGCCCGTGCCGCAGCAGTAATTGGGCCGCGGCGCCGGCCCGCGTCACTTCTTCGGCACCGCCTCGGTGAGCATCTTCGACAGTCGGTCCGCCGGCATCCAGCCCGCGACGCGCTGCCCGTCGGCGAAGATGAGCGTCGGGGTGCCGTTGATCCGGTACTTGCGACTGAGCGCAAGGTTCTTGTCGAGCGGCGTCTCGCAGCTCGCCTTAGGCGCGGGCGGCTCGATCCCTTTCAGCATCAGGTCGAGCCACGCCTTCGCACGGTCGGGCGAGCACCAGACCGCCTTCGCGGCCGCGGCGGAATCGGGCGCGATGATCGGGATCAAGAACACGTGCACCGTCACGTCGTCGACGTCCTGCAGCGCCTGGTCGAACTTCCGGCAGTACGGACAGCGCGGGTCGGAGAAGTAGGCGAGCTGCCGCGTCCCGTTCCCGCGCACGATCTTGAACGACTGCGCGAGCGGCAGCTCGTCGAAGCGGATCGCGTTCAGCTTGCGCAGCCTCGCGTCGGTGAGATCGGCCTCGGTCTTGGCGTCGTAAACGCTGCCGATGATGATATGGGTCACGCCCTCATCCGTGTAGAGGATCCGCGTGCCCTCGCGGGTCGCGATTCGCACCTCGTACAGGTCGAGAAAACCTGCCTTCTCGATGCCTTCGACCTTGGCGTCGCCGCCGACGAACGCCTCCACCGCCTTCCGGATCGCCGCCTCGTCGGCCCGCGCCGCCACGGCCACGGCGGCAAGCAAGACCGCCAGCAGGAATTGCCTCGTCATCGTCTCACTCGCTCTCTAGCCGATCGCGTGACGGATCAGCAGGTTCTTGACCGGCGCGAGCCGGTCGGTCCAATTCAGCCCGGTGTTGCGCAGGCGCGCCGCCGCGGCGCCGGGAAGTGTGAACAACTTCGCGAGGCCGTCGGTGACCGCGCGCATCGCGAGCAGCGCTTCGGCTCGCGAGCGCTCGAAGCGCCGGGCGAGCGTTCGATCGCCGCAGTCCCGAAACGGTTCCCGCGCAGCAAGCGTATCGGCGAGGGCGCGCGCATCGCCGAAGCCGAGGTTCACCCCCTGCCCGGCGAGCGGATGCACGACGTGCGCCGCATCACCGATCAGCGCCACCCGCGGCGCAATCATCGCTTCGGCGACGAGGCGCTGCAACGGGAACGCCTGCGGTGCAGTGATCAGGTTCAGATCTCCCAATACGTTTCGCCCCGCCGCCGCAACCGTGCTGCAGAGCGCCGCCGGGGCGAGCCCCAGCAGCACCTGGCCCTGGGCCTCGGCCGTAGACCATACCATCGAGATCCGGTTCCCGGGCAACGGCAAATAGGCGAGGACTCCGTCCTCCCGGAACCACTGGAACGCGGCGCCGTCGTGAGGTCTCGCCGTCTCGAAGTTCGCGACCACCCCGAGCTGGCCGTAGCTCGACGCCCGGGCGGTGAGGCGGGCCGCGCGCCGCACCCACGATTGCGCGCCGTCCGCGCCCACGACGAGCGACGCGTGCAAGCGATCGCCGCCGGCGAGCGCGAGCGTCGCAGCGTTTGCCGCCACGTCTAGGCGTACACACCTCGCGGGCGCGAAGCGGCAAACGTTCGCGAGCGGCGCGAGCGACTCCCAAAGCGCGGAGGCGAGCCGACCGCTCTCGACGATGAACGCAAGCGTCGTCACACCGGCGTCGTACGCCGAGAACTCGAGCGCCGCGCCGGGGGCGTCGCCGAAGATCTCCATCCGCGCGACCGGCTGAACGCGGCGCGCGTCGAGCGCGTCCCACGCGCCGAGCGAGAGGAGGAAGGCGCTCGAAGCCGGGCTGAGCGCGTAGATCCGGCTCTCCCAGTCTTCGCCGGGTGGCGCCGGAGGCGCCGTCTCGACGAGCGCGACCGCGAGCCCCGCGCGTCCGAGGGCGAGCGCGAGGCTCGCGCCGACGGGTCCCCCGCCGACAATCGCGACGTCGTAGTGCTCGGTCGATGGCACGCGGGCAGTCTACCAGCGCCCGCTCGGCTCACACGGCCCGGTGCGCCCGGACGTAGACACGCTCCTCCTGCATCGTCCGGCCAAGGAGCTTCACGAGCGCGTGAGCGGCGTCGATGTGCGGTGTCGGCGTACCGGTGAGCCGCCCGAGCTCGATCACCGCTCCGACGAGCGCGTCGATCTCCGGGTCGCGGCCGGCCTCGACGTCCTGCAGCATCGACGTCTTGTGCTTGCCCACGCGCTCGGCCCCCGCGATTCGCTTCTCGATCGAGACGCGCAGCGTGATCCCGAGGCGGTTTGCCACCGACTCGGCCTCGCGCATCATGTTCGTCGCGAGCTCGCGCGTGAGCGGGTACTGGCAGATGTCGACGAGCGTCGAGTGCGTGAGCGCGCTGATCGGATTGAACGTGAGGTTGCCCCAGAGCTTCAGCCAGATCTCGGCGCGGACGTCGGTGAGCACCGGCGCCTTCAGGCCGGCACGAACGAACGCTTCGGCGAGCCGTACCACGCGCTCGGTCTCGGCGCCGTCGAGCTCGCCGAGCGGAAACCGGTCGCCCTCTATGTGGCGGATGGTCCCCGGGGCCGCGAGCTCGCATGCGGGATACACGACGCAGCCGACGATCCGCCGCGGGTCGATCGCGCGGAGAATCGCGCCATCAGGATCGACGCTTTCCACTCGGCGACCCTCGAATGGCCCGCCATGACGCTGGAAGTACCACCACGGGATCCCGTTCTGCATCGGCACGATCACGGTGCTTTCACGGAGCAGCGGCGCGAGCGCGGTCGCGACCGGCGCGACCTGATGCGCCTTCATCGCGAGGATCACGACGTCCTGCGGCCCGGGCTCAGCGAGGCTCGCCGTCGCCTTGATTCCGGGGGCGATGTGCTCCGTGCCGTCGCCCATCTTGAGCCTCAGGCCGCGGGCCCGGATCGCCTCGAGATTGGCGCCCCGCGCAACGACCGTGACGGGCTCGCCCGCGGTGGCGAGCTTGACGCCGACGTAGCCGCCGATCGCGCCCGCGCCGATCACGCAGATCTTCATTGGATGGTCTCCCCTTGCAGCCAGCGAAACCATCCTCACGGCGCGCTGCTGCGCTGCCGAAGACGCGGAGGGAAGCCTGGCTTAACCTACGAGAACGGCAGGTTTAGCAGAACCGCTGCGATGCAGCAATAGCGGCCGTCAATGCGGTCGGGTCGGCTTGACACCCCCCGGGGCCCACCGGACAATCGCGCCCTTCGCGTGGCGAGTTAGCTCAGTGGTTAGAGCAGCGGAATCATAATCCGTTGGTCCGGGGTTCAAATCCCTGACTCGCCACCAGTTTCCCGCCTGGCCTGCCTAGGGCGTCACGGGGCTGACGCTCCGCCTCGCCTAAAATACGCCGCGTCCCGAACCGACCCTCTATGTGAACCGCACATGCTGATCCGCACGCTACTTGGCCTCGCAGCTTGCGTCGTCGCCGGCATCGTCGCCGCCCAGACCGCGGTGTTCCGGACGCTCCCTCCGGACGCGAAGGCGGGGTACCTTTCGCACGTGCGCGAGAACATCCTGTCGCTCGACGGGCGGCAAATCCGTATGGCGCCCGGCGGGCAGATCCGCGGTGCGAACAACCTGATCATGTTGCCTACGGTGCTACCCCGGGATTCACTCGTGCGGTATCAACTCGATGCGAGCGGCGACCTCATGCGCGCCTGGGTCCTGACCTCCGAGGAAGCAGCGAAGGTCGATCGGACTAGCCCGGGCGGCGGCATCCCGATCGAGCAGGTGCTGCCGAAGCCGGAACCCGAGCGACCCCTGCGCTTCGGCGAGAAGCCGGCGCCGCCGCCTCCGCCGGCGCCGTCCGGCCAGAACTGATCGCATCCCGCGCGCATTCCGCCCGCATGATTCGGCGCGTCTACATCCGCACCTTCGGCTGCCAGATGAACGAGTACGACTCGGACAAGATGGCCGACGTGCTCACCGCCGCCGAGGGCTTCGAGCGCTGCGACCGGCCCGAGGACGCGGACCTCATCCTCTTCAATACCTGCTCGGTGCGTGAGAAGGCGCAGGAGAGGGTGTTCGACGACCTCGGCCGGGTGAAACACCTCAAGCGCGAGCGTCCCGACCTCCTCATCGGCGTCGGCGGATGCGTTGCGAGCCAGGAAGGCGCGGCGATCGTCGCGCGCGCGCGGTACGTCGACCTCGTCTTCGGCCCGCAGACGCTGCATCGCCTCCCGGAGCTGATCGCCGCACGCCGGCGCACCGGCCGCGCGCAGGTCGACATCTCCTTACCCGAGATCGAGAAGTTCGACCGCCTGCCGCCGCCGCGCGTCGCCGGGCCGACCGCTTTCGTGTCGATCATGGAAGGCTGCAGCAAGTACTGCACGTTCTGCGTCGTGCCCTACACGCGCGGCGAGGAGGTGTCGCGGCCGTTCGACGACGTGCTGACCGAGGTCGCGGATCTCGGCGACCAGGGCGTGAAGGAGGTGACGCTCCTCGGTCAGAACGTGAACGCGTATCGCGGCCGCATGGCCGACGGCGAGACCGCCGATCTCGCCCTTCTCCTCGAATACCTCGCCGAAGTCCCCGGCGTCGAGCGAATCCGGTACACCACCTCGCACCCGCGAGAGGTCACATCGCGCCTGATCGACACCCATGCGCTGCTCGACAAGCTCGCGCCGCATGTGCATCTGCCGGTCCAGTCCGGGTCGGACCGCGTGCTCGCGGCGATGAAGCGCGGCTACACCGCGCTCGAGTACAAGTCGCTCGTGCGCCGTCTGCGTACCGCGCGCCCAGGGATCGCGATCTCGTCGGACTTCATCGTCGGGTTCCCGGGCGAGACCGAGCGCGAGTTCGAGGCCACGCTGCAGCTCGTCGACGACATCGGGTTCGATGCCTCGTTTTCCTTCGTGTATAGCCGGCGGCCTGGGACGCCCGCCGCAGACCTTCCGGACGCGACGCCGGACACGGTCAAGCGCGCGCGCCTGCAGCGCCTGCAAGCGCTCCTCGACGCCCAGGCGCGCGCCTTCGACGAGCGCCTGGTCGGCACCGTCCAGCGGGTACTGGTCGAAGGCCCGGCGAGGAAGAATCCAGCCGAGCGCGCGGGCCGCACCGGGACGAATCGCGTCGTGAACTTCCCGGGCTCGCCACGCCTCGACGGCGAGTTGGTCGACGTCGCGATCCGCGAGTCGCTCGCACACAGCCTGCGGGGCAGCATCGCTTCGGACCGCGGCGAGGAAGCGCGACCGCGCGAACGCTGCCAGAATACCGCCATTAGCTGAGGCGCCGCCCCCGGAAACAGAAACCCGCTGAACGATCGCTGTCTTGCGCGCCGCGTTGAAGGCCAAGCCCGTCGAGCTCATCCTGTCCCCCGCGGACAACCAGCGCCTCGCGAACCTCTGCGGCGCGCTCGACGAGAACCTCAGGCAGATCGAGACCGGGCTCGACGTCACGATCGCGCGCCGCGGCGAGCACTTCACCGTGCGCGGCGAGCCGGAGCGCACCGCGCGCGCGGTGGAGGTGCTCGAGAAGCTTTATGCCGACGCGCGGCGAGAGCTCACGATCGATGACGTCCAGCTGGAGCTCGTCGAGTCCCGACAGTCGCGTCCGAAGGACGCGGCTTCGGAGGTCCCGGTGCTACAGACCCGCCGTCCCGACCTCCACGGCCGCACGCCGCGCCAGCGCGAGTACCTCCGGAACATCCTCGAGCACGACGTCACTTTCGCCGTCGGCCCGGCGGGCACTGGCAAGACCTATCTCGCCGTCGCGTGCGCGGTCGACGCGCTCGAACGCGACGCGGTCAAGCGGATCGTGCTCGTGCGCCCCGCGGTCGAGGCCGGCGAGCGCCTCGGCTTCTTGCCGGGCGACCTCGCGCAGAAGGTCGACCCCTACCTCCGGCCGCTCTACGATGCGCTGTACGACCTGATGGGTTTCGAGAAGGTGCAGCGCAACTTCGAGCGCGGCACGATCGAGCTCGCGCCGCTCGCGTACATGCGCGGGCGGACGCTCAACCACTCGTTCATCATCCTCGACGAGGCGCAGAACACGACGCCCGAGCAGATGAAGATGTTCCTGACCCGCATCGGCTTCGGCACCAAGGCGGTCATCGAGGGCGACGTGACGCAGATCGACCTCGGGCGCGGGCAGAAGAGCGGCCTCGTCGAGGCGCGGCAGATCCTCGCCGGCGTGCGCGGGATCGCGTTCTCGGTGTTCCAATCGGAGGACGTCGTGCGCCACCCGCTGGTGGCGCGGATCGTCAATGCGTATGAAGCGTACGAGCGCGGCGCCGCGGAACGCCCGACGAGCAGCGAGCGCGGCGGGTGAGCGGCGCGGGGGTCGCCTCCAGCTCGCGCTGCAGTACGCGGCCGCCCGCGGCGGCTTGCCGGCGCGTTCGAGCGTCGCGGCGTGGCTCGGTACTGCGCTCGCCGGCGGCCGCGCCCGCGTGACCGTGCGCTTCGTCGGGGCTGCGGAAGGACGGCGCCTGAATCGCGAGTTCCGCGGGCGCGACTACGCGACCAATGTGCTCGCGTTTGCCTACGACGGTCCGGGAAACGGCGCCCTGACAGGCGATATCGTGCTCTGCGCGCCGGTGATCGCGCGCGAAGCCCGCAGCGAGCGTAAGCCGTTGCAGGCTCATTATGCGCACCTCACGGTGCACGGCCTGCTCCACTTGCGAGGGTACAAGCACGAGCGCGCGACCGACGCCGCCAGGATGGCGGCCGCGGAGAGGCGTATTCTCGCGAGGCTCGGATTCGGGGACCCCTACGGGATCTTCCCCGCCAAGCATGGACGACGGCGCTAGTCACAAACCCTCGCTCCTCGAGCGCCTCGGCGCGCTCGTCATGCGCGAGCCGGAGGACCGCGACCAGCTCATCCAGCTGCTGCGGTCCGCCTACGATCGCAACCTCCTCGACGCCGACGCGCTGTCGATGGTCGAGGGGGCGATCCAGGTCTCGGAGACGAAGGTGCGCGACGTGATGATCCCGCGCGCGCAGATGGACGTCATCGACATCAACGAGCCGCCCGACAAGTTCATCCCGCACGTGATCGCGACCGCGCACTCGCGCTTCCCGGTCATCGACCGCGACCGCGACGACGTGATCGGCGTCTTGCTCGCGAAGGACCTGCTGCGCTACTACGCCGGCGAGGAGGAATTCAACGCGCGCGACATGCTGCGCCCGGCGATCTTCGTGCCGGAGTCGAAGCGGCTCAACGTGCTGCTGCGCGAGTTCCGCGCGAGCCGGAACCACATCGCGATCGTGGTCGACGAGTACGGCGGCGTCGCCGGCCTAGTGACGATCGAGGACGTGCTCGAGCAGATCGTCGGCGACATCGAGGACGAGCACGACTTCGACGAGGTCGAGGACAACATCCTGCGCGAGAAGGGCGGCCGCTGGCGCGTGAAGGCCCAGACCGACCTCGCCGACTTCAACCAGGTGCTCGGCACGAGCTTCTCGGACGAGGAGCACGCAACCGTCGGCGGCCTGGTGATCAGCCGCTTCGGCCGCCTGCCGAAGCGCGGCGAGTCGGTGACGATCGACGGTCTCAGGTTTCAGGTGCTGCGCGCCGACAGCCGGCGGCTCCATACGCTGCTCGTCGAGCGCGTCAAGGACGCGGCGATTTGAACGCCGTCCGGTTCGCCGCCGCGTTTGTGCTCGGTGCGCTCTCCGTCGCGGCATTTGGCGACTGGCACCTATTTCCGCTGCCAATCGTTGCGCTCGCAGTCCTGTGCTGGCTCTGGGCGCGGGAGCCAGCGCCGCGCGCAGCCGCCGCCCTCGGGTTCGCGTTCGGTGCCGGCCTCTTTCTCGTCGGCTGGAGCTGGGTCTACGTTAGCCTGCACGACTTTGGCGGCATGCCGTGGCCGCTCGCGGCCTTGGCGACGCTCCTCGTCTGCCTCTACCTCGCGCTCTTCCCCGCCGCGGTCGGGTATGTGCAGGCGTGGCTCGCGTCGCCGCCCGCGGTCCGGCTGATGGTCGTCGTACCGGCGCTCTGGACGCTCGCGGAGTGGCTGCGCAGCTGGCTCCTTACCGGGATCTCTTGGCTCACGCTCGGTTATTCGCAGCTCGACGGTCCGCTAGCCGGATTCGCACCAATCGTCGGTGTGTTCGGGGTTTCGTTCCTCGCCGCCGTCGCAGCCGGCGCGTTCGCGGTCCTGGCGCGGCTGCGCGGGGACCGCGCGACCTACGCGGCCGCCGGCCTGGTCGTGGCGCTCGCGATCGGAGGCTGGGCGCTGCGCGCGATCGACTGGACGACACCGCACGGCGAACCGGTCGCAGTGAGCCTGCTGCAGGGGAACATCCCGCAGGAGCTCAAGTTCGTGCCGGGACGCTATGAGGCGACGCTCGCCCTGTACGCACGATTGATCGAGCGTGCGAACGGACGGCTGATCGTGCTGCCGGAGACGGCGATCCCGCGCTTCCTCGGCGAGGTGGATCCGGCCTATCTCGCGCGGCTCAAATCGCTCGCGGTCGCGCGCGGCGGCGACATCCTGCTGGGCGCGCCCGTGCTCGACGCCGATGGCCGCTACTACAACGCCGTCGTAAGCATCGGCGCCTCGCCCACCCAACGCTATGCCAAGTCGCACCTCGTGCCATTCGGCGAGTTCCTGCCGCCGGGATTCCGCTGGGTCGTTGCGGTGCTCGCGATCCCGCTCGGCGATTTCGCGCGCGGCGGGGCCGACCAGCCGCCGCTCGCCGTCGCCGGGCAGCGCGTCGCGATGAACATCTGCTACGAGGACGCGTTCGGCGAAGAGATCATCCGGCCCCTGCCGGAGGCGACGCTGCTCGTCAACGTGAGCAACGTCGCGTGGTTCGGCGACTCGCTCGCCCCGCCGCAGCACCTGCGCATCGCGCGCATGCGCGCGCTCGAGACCGGCCGCGTGATGCTTCGCGCGACCAACACGGGCGTGACCGCGATCGTGGGGCCCGACGGGGCGGTCGTCGCCCGCCTGCCCTCTTTCACCGAAGGGGTGCTCGAGGGGAGGGTCGAGGGTCGGACCGGCGCGACGCCGTACGTGGCCCTCGGCAATCTTCCGATCGTCCTCGGCTCCCTCGCGATCGCGGCCGTGGCTCTGGCCCGGCGCGGGCGGCAAAAGCGCCAGTCCGATGCGGACTTGCGCGGCGACACGCCGCCGGTGCGGGGGCGCGTGGAATGACGCGAGACAGCGTCCGATGGGCACTGCAATATCGTGAACAGTGGGGTGTCCCGCGACCGGCGTCGAGGAGTACACTAGTTCGCGTCCCCTCAACCTTTCGCGCAAAGGAGGCTGCAATGATGAGTGACGCAGAGATCGAGGCGCTTAGGGAAAAAATCAGCTCCCTCCGAACGGAGCACCACGATCTGGACGCCGCCATCTGCCGAATGGAAGAAAGCCGAATATTCGAGGACGAACAGCTTCACCGGCTCAAGAAGAAGAAGCTCCACCTGAAGGACCAAATCGTCTACCTCGAGCGCAAGCTCGAGGGCGAGCCGCAGCACTGACGGGCCCGCGCCCGTCCTGTTTGCAACCGCGCGCGGCGCGCGCCGCGCGCTCGAACCTGGAGACCGGGGGGCCTTCGCCCCCTTTTTCATGCCGCCATGGGAACCACGATCGAACTGACCGCTGCCGACGGAAACCGCTTCTCCGCCTATCGCGCCGACCCGCAGGGGAAACCCCGTGGGGGTCTGGTCGTCATCCAGGAGATCTTCGGCGTCAACAGCCACATCCGCGGGGTCGCCGACGGCTACGCCGCGGACGGCTACCTCGCGATCGCTCCGGCGCTCTTCGACCGCGTCGAGCGCGGGTTCGAAGTGGGCTACACGCCGCCGGAGATCGAACGCGGGCGCGCCGTTCGCGCCAAGGTATCGCTGGACGATGCCCTAAAGGACGTGGCGGCGACGATCAAGGCCGCGTCCGCAGCGGGCAAGGTGGGCATCGTCGGCTACTGCTGGGGCGGCACCGTCGCGTGGGTGGCCGCGACGCGCCTCGACGGGCTCGCCTGCTCCGCCCCCCACTACGGCGGGGGGATCGCCGAGATCGCCAGCGAGCGACCGCGCTGCCCGGTGATGTTCCATTTCGGCGAGACCGACCAGCAGATCCCGATG